>Ga0209011_1000028_pt1 | contig 117350 bp, 116 predicted proteins | sample BlaSpr_A8_OM1_M3_FD_187986 | JGI IMG/M metagenome (GOLD analysis project Ga0209011, IMG submission 187986) | Forest soil microbial communities from Thunder Bay, Ontario, Canada - Black Spruce, Ontario site 2_A8_OM1_M3 (SPAdes) (version 2) | ecosystem: Environmental > Terrestrial > Soil >...
TGGAGGAAAAAACCCTGCAGCCTCTCGACAATCCGTTTGGCCCCAAAGTGTTACCCATGTAGCCGGTACGTTCTGTTACCTATGTGTCCGGGCCGGACCCATCGGTGTATGGAGCCGAGGGCGGGACTTGAACCCGCGACCTGCCGATTACGAATCGGCTGCTCTACCACTGAGCTACCTCGGCTTGGTGGAGAAAACTACCTTAGCATCCGCGGAAAATTGCTGTCAATTTTATAGGAAGCTGTATTTCTGTGCGGTCTGCTGCTGAAGCGTTCTTAGTGCGAAAACGGGTACATGGCCCAGCCGATCCCGATGCCGAACAGCAGGAATAGCAGCAGCGACCACGCAATGTACTTCACACGCTCGAGCGGGCGGCGCCGGCTCAGAAATCCAAACGCAATGGATATCATGAGCGCGAACAGCAGCATCGCTTGCAGGTGGCTCAAATGGAATTTCATCTGGCTCAAGCTTTCCGGCCGCGCGCGGCTTCATAGGCGTGCAGTGCGGCCAGCAGATTGAGAACGCCGGCAGCCGCCAGGAACCGCGTACCATAGTCGCCGTAGGCGTGTGAAACGTCCGGCCCGCCAACCTCAATAAATCTCGCCAGCAAGTAGAGACTGCCGGTCCCCAGATCGGCGACGTATCCCAGCGCAGCGAACGCGTCTCCGCCATCCGAATTGAACAGGTTGCCGCGCATCCCCGCGCCGACGAAAACCAGTACGCCCACCACAGCGAAAAAAGTTATCGCGCGGCCCCACATCTTCTGCAGTGCGTGGCCGAGCCCCGGCACCAACCAGCCTGCAATGCCGAAGGCGATTGCGCGAACCTCACCCTTCGTGTCCGGCGGCGAAGCTGCAACGATTTGCGTTTCGTCCGTCATTTCCCTCTTTCGCGCCTGCTGCTTGGCACAAATCGCTTACGCGAGGAGCGGCAAGATCTCCTGCTGCACCGCACCGGTCACGCGCGCTTCGCGCTCGCCGATGTAAACATTCACTTCGCTGCGGATCCCAAACTCCCGCAAATAGATTCCAGGCTCAATCGACGTGCATGTACGGGGAATCAGGTGGCGGGTATCGCGCGTCTCAAGGCCGTCCATGTTGACGCCGTTCCCGTGCACGCTCTCACCGATGCTGTGGCCGGTGCGATGGAAAAAATATTTACCGTAGCCGGCGTCGTTGATTACGCTGCGCGCCGCATTATCCACTTGCCAGCCCTGCAGCGGCTTCCCTTTCGTCATCGAGGACCGAATCAGCTCAATGGCCTTATCTCGCGCCTCGCGCACCACAGCAAAGACCTTGGCGTGTTCTTCCGGCACCTTTGCGCCCAGAAAACCGGTCCAGGTAACGTCGTAATAGACGCTGCCCGGCGCTTTTTTCTTGGCCCACACGTCTAGCAGCAACAGTTCCCCTTCGCGGATCGGCGCGGATTTTCCATCCACTGGACCATAGTGCGGATCGCTGGCGTTCGGCCCCAACGCGACGTCCGGCCCTTCTTCCGTCGTTAGGCCAGCCGAGTCAAACTCCTTCAAGATCCATTGCTTCAGAACGTATTCGGTTAATGGCTTGCCATCGCGAGCGCCTTTGGCCGCTAGCTGGAACGCCTCGCGAACAATCCGATCCACCGCCTCGCCCGCCACCAGGTGTGATTCCAACTGTTCCGCGGTCCAGCAGGCTTCGTATTTTTGCACCATGTCCGCGGAGCTGAATATCTTCGGCCCGACGCTGCGCACCAACTCCACCGTGCCCGCGTCCACCATCGAAACGTAGGGGATTGCGTTCCGAGGCGAATATTGCATGGCAATACTCTGTGCGTCCCCCACCAGTCTTCCGAGGTTCTCCTGTAGCTCGTTCTGCGCGGCGTAGTACAGCGTCTCCCCTGGAAGCGCCGCAAGCGATTCCGATTCAATTTTATGTACCAGCTTCCGCGGTGTGCCTTTTACGGGGACAAAATAAAACCACCGCCGCGTACGCATGCTGGGCGGCAACTGCAGAACGCGATGCGCGATGGGGTCGCGGCCGCGAAAATCATAGAACAGCCAGCCGTCCAGCTTCGCGGCCTTCAGGTCTTTCTGTACTGCTTGCACGTCAAAACTCATGGAGCGGCGCACTCCTTACGCCAGTCAACCGCCAATTAGACTCTGTTGCGTCGCCTAGGCCTCAAAATTCACAAGCGCTAGAACCTGCTGCTCCGTCACTCCGCGCACTTCCACGCGCTTGCTGCGGCTGTGATGACCGCTGAGGATTCTAACAGCCGCTTTCGGCGTTTTCAAAAGCTCCGCCAGGTATTCGCACAGCGCTTCATTGGCGCGGTCTTCCACCGCCGGCGCCCGCAAGCGCACCTTCAGCGCTCCGCCCATGACGCCCGCAATCTCGTCCTTGCTCGCGCGCGGTTGCACGCGTACCGGAAGAATCACAGCTCCTTCTCGCGTCTGCAATTCGAGCATCTATTTCGCAGTCCGGGTGCCAAAGATTGCTGTGCCCACGCGTACTTCCGTGGCGCCTTCCTCGATGGCTACTTCGAAATCATGCGACATGCCCATGGACAGCACAGGAAGCTCGCGGCCAATTTTGCGTGCGAGCGAGTCTCGCAATTCGCGCAATCGGCGGAAGTATGGCCTCACTCTTTCCGCATCCTCCAGGAACGGCGGAATGCACATGAGGCCCGCAAGTTCGAGGTGCGAGAGCGCTACGACCTTCTCAGCAAGCGCCGCCGCTTCCTGGACCTTCACGCCGCTCTTGCTTTCTTCCTCTTCCACGCGCACTTCCAGCAAAACCCGCAGCTTTCGCGCCTCACTTTGCCCATCGCGCGCGCGCTCCAGTCGCTGTGCCAAGGTGAAATCGTCGAGTGAATCCACGCTGTGAAACAATCCAGCAGCGCGCGCCGCCTTGTTGCTCTGCAAATGCCCAACCAGGTGCCATGTTGCCTGCAAGTCCACGAGCGCAGCACGCTTCCCTTCCCACTCCTGCACGCGGTTCTCCCCGAAATGGCGTAAGCCCGCTTCATAAGCGGCGCGAATCGCATCGGCCGGTTGCGTCTTCGAAATGCCAATCAGGTTGATCTCCTCACTCCGCCGTCCAGCTTTCCGCGCCGCATCTGCAATGCGATCGCGCGCTCGCAAAATTCCCTCTCGAATTTGTTCCTGATCTATCATTTGATCCATCTCGGCGTCCACGCTTCCGATTCGCATCCTAGCACGCACGGCGTTGCGACGCCGAACGTCTGCGGTTAGACTGAAACTCAATCAGTCGTCGCGAGACGCATCGCGGAACGAGGCAGGTTTGCAACCAACGGAAAATAAGAGGGCTTGGGGCCGGCTGATCGCCATCGAAGGCATCGACGGCAGCGGCAAGCGCACGCAACTCGATCTGCTCTCGAAAGTGCTCGAGGCATCGGGGAATCGAGTCTACTCCACCGGCTTCCCGCAATATGATTCCTGGTTCGGCAAAATGGTCGGGCAATTCCTCAACGGCGAACTCGGCGCGCTCGAAGCCGTGGATCCGCATTTCACCGCGCTGCTCTACGCCGGCGACCGCTTCGAAGCCAAGCGTAAGATCGAGGCAGCCCTCAACGAAGGCAAAATCGTACTCATCGACCGCTACATCGGCTCCAATCTCGCGCACCAAACCGCGCGCGCCACACCGGACAAGCGCGCCGACTTTCGACGCTGGATCGAGCATCTCGAATACGGCATCTACGATCTGCCGCGCGAGGACTTGATCCTGTATCTTCGCGTGCCTCCCACCGAGGCCCAGAAACTGGTCGCACAGAAATCAAAACGCAGCTACACCAACGCTAAGCAAGACCTGCTAGAGTCCAGCTTGCGTCACTTGCAGGACGCGGCAGGTATGTACGATATTCTTTCGCGCAGCGCACCGTGGGTGACCATCGAGTGTTTCGATTCGAAAAGCGGCGCGATGCGATCGGTCAACGAAATCGCCCGCGAGGTGCTGGCCGCCGTGGAACCTCTGTTGCAGACCGCCGTCGCACGTCAATCGGAGAAAGGCGGCTGAAACCTATGGGTTTTGCGGATTTTCTCGGCAACGAACGCATCGTGGCGGCGCTCCGCGGCGCTTTGCGCAGCGCACGCGTTCCCCACGCCCTGCTCTTCACCGGTCCTCGCGGGGTTGGCAAGTTCACCCTGGCGCGCATGTTTGCTCAGGCCGCGAACTGCGAGCGCCTTGCTGACGACTTTTGTGGTGAATGCAACACCTGCCAGCGCATCGCTTTGCTCGCTGAGCCGCAAACACTAATAGAGGAAGGCCTCGTCGAGCGCGGCGAAACCGCCGACGCCGCTACCGTCGAACGCGTTCCCTTGATCCTGCAATCCCATCCCGACGTCTGGGCGGTCGTCCCCGATCCGGTCCGCCTGAAGAACCCCGTCGCTCGCCCCATGCTCCGTGTTGGCCAGCTCCGCGCCGTGCAGCGCGCCGCTTATTTTCAGCCCCTGGGCCGCCGGCGCGTCTTCATTCTCGATGGTGCGGATACCATGCGCTGGGACGTCGCCAATGTTTTCCTCAAAATCCTCGAGGAGCCTCCCGGCTCCGCCACTCTAATTCTGACGGCTCCGTCACCGTATTCGCTGCTGCCCACAATCGTCTCGCGCTGCCTGCAATTCCATTTCGCGCCGCTGCCCCTGGCCGACGTCGAGAAGATTCTGCAGGACAAAAGCGACCGCAAACCCGCGGACCGCAAGCTAGCCGCGCAGCTTGCCGAAGGCAGTCCCGGCCTCGCCATCGAAATGAATGTCGAACAAGCCGGTCAGCAGCGGAAGAACGCCCTGCGCATTCTGGAGCGCGCCGCCCGAGGCGAAGGCTTTGCGCAGCTCTTTGCAGAGACCGCCGCTCTAGCGAAGGACCGCGGGACTTCCTTCGAAGAGCAAGTCGCCGTGTTTTATGGCTTGCTAGGCGATCTGCTGGAGCTGACTTCCGGTGTCAAGCAGTTGACGCTCCGCAACGCGCCTCTCGCCAAGGAGCTGTCAGCGCTCGCCAATTTGGTGAGCACCGCGTGGGTCATGCGCGCGATCTCCGGATTCGACGAACTCCACGCCGGTGCGCGCCGCAACCTCAATCGCCAGCTCGGCCTCGACGCACTTGCGGCATCATTGGTGACCGCTCCCGGGGGCAGCAGTGTCTCGCACCTGTAAATTCAATCCGGCATTCGAACTAATTTTAAATTTACAATTCCCTACTGTAACCGGGCAGCGTTCGGGCGCATCATAGGAGTGATATCAGCCTGGCCATTCCCGATAAGGAGCAGTCATGGTGAACCGACGGATGTTCCGTCCGGCATTCGCGGACGTAAAGGAACAAGCTCCGCCCCGACCGCAGCATGGCAACAACGGTCCCGCTCCAAGCAAGAAGCCCGCGCCGCCGGAAGTAACGCACGCGGAAAATTTTTATTGGGTCAAGCAGATGCAGGCGCACACGCCAATGGCTGTAGTCTTGGACAACGGCGAAATCCTGCGCGGCACCGTCGAATGGTACGACCGCGATTGCGTCAAGCTGACGCGTCAGGGCAGCCCCAACCTGCTGGTCTTCAAGCGCGTGATCAAGTACGTCTATAAAGACGGCGAAGAGTCCGCCAACGGTGGCGACGAATAAGCACAACTACTTTTGTAGCGAGTGCCCGCCTGCGGCCCCGAAGGTCAGCAACGCTTTCGCCGCGAGCGTGCCCTTGCGGCCAAAAATCTCGCATTCGGTGACCACAAAATTGCGCCCGGTGCGGAGCACGCGCGCCTCCGCCCGGATGCGCCCACCCGGCACGCCTTCCAGATAGTTGATCTTCAGCTCGATCGTAGCCAATGCTACTCCCTTAGGGACCGTTGTGTAGGCCGCAATGGCTCCCGCGGTGTCTGCCAGGGCCGCCAGAATCCCTCCGTGCACCACGTTATTGAGCTGCTTGTGCCGAGCACGCGCATCCAGCCGCAAAACAGCGCGGCCGGCTGACGCCGCCTCCAACTCAAAGCCCAGCATGGCAATGGCGCGACTCTGTTTCAAGTGCCGTCTGGTGGCCGCCGTCAACTTTTTCGCCGCTTTGGCCAGTTTGCGCTGCATCTGCATCGTCGCTGCCCGCTCTCCCCGCTCCGGCCCCAAAAATGGCCCGCTCGCGCTCCCGTTTCCCCGTGTCACGTTCTGCGGTGCTCCTGCGTCTAATGGGGTATTCGTTAGGCCGGGTCGATTCTACCGGGTGCGCGACTCTAGCATCCGGACTCCCGCGCTCGCAAGTTAGCACGGTAACGATCGGATTTGATGTAAGGTACTGCGGCAAGCTGGAGAGGACAGCGGCGGACTTATGCGCGTCGGCATCACTTGTTATCCCACCTATGGCGGCTCCGGAGTGGTCGCAACGGAGTTGGGCCAGGAGCTCGCCGCTCGCGGGCACGACGTCCATTTCATCAGCTACGCCCCGCCCATTCGCATGAACCTCAGCGATCCGCACATCTTCTTCCACGAGGTCGAAGTCGCCTCCTACCCGCTGTTCGATCACCCGCCCTACACGTTGGCGCTCGCCACAAAAATGCTCGAAGTGTTTGAGTCCGAAGCGCTCGACATTTTGCACGTGCATTACGCCATTCCGCATTCCGTCAGCGCAATGCTGGCGCGCTCGATGGCCGCGCCACGGCGCTTGCCCTTCGTTACCACGCTGCACGGCACGGACATTACTCTGGTCGGCAGCAACCGCAGCTATCTGCCGATCACGCGCTTTTCCATCGAGCAAAGCGACGGCGTAACAGCCATCTCCAACTACTTGCTCACGCAAACGATCAAAGAATTCGACATCAAGCGCCCCATCGACGTCATCCCCAACTTCGTGAACTGCGATCTTTACACACGCAGCGACGCCAAGGACCTGCGCGCGCAATGGGCCCCCAACGGCGAGCCCATCCTCATGCACCTCTCGAACTTCCGTCCCGTGAAGCGCCTACCCGACTGCGTGGAGATTTTTGCGTTGGTGCGCGCCAAAATGCCCGCGAAGCTCGTGCTGATCGGCGACGGCCCCGATCGCGGCGCCGCGGAGTATCTCGTTCGCAAAAAGAAGCTGCAGAAAGACGTGTTCTTCCTCGGCAAGCAGAACGCCGTCTACCAGAAGCTCTCGGCCGCCGATCTGTTCCTGCTTCCCTCGCAGCTCGAGTCCTTCGGCTTGGCCGCGCTCGAAGCCATGGCCTGCGAAGTCCCGGTAATCGCCACGAATGTAGGCGGCGTTCCCGAAGTCGTCGAGCACGGCGTTGACGGTTATCTAGTGGAACCCGGCGATGTGAAGGAAGCCGGAAGCTACGCCATCGAAATTCTGTCGCGAGCGGATCGCGGCCGCGAAATGGGCCAGCGCGCCCGCATCAATGCCAAGAAAAAGTACTGCGCCAACGACGTAATCCCCCAATACGAGCGCTACTACCAGCGCGTCCTCGAATCAGCTTCCGCCGCTCGCGCCTGAGTGCTCCGCAGCTTCCTTGATGTGATTCAGTACGCGCAAATGGATGCGATGAATAATGTAGTCCGACCAGATATGCCAGTAGGCCGCGGGCCACATCGCATTGCGGTAGCGCGTCGTGCCTTCCAGTCGAGTTCCTCCGCTAGGCAAAGCGGTCAGCAGAAACTGGCCTTCCTCTGACACAAAATACTCATGCAAATGGCGCGGCTCAATACGGCCGTACGGCGTCATCTCGTTTAACGGCGCGGGACTCGCGGTCACGCCAAACTTGAGCAGATGCGGCTCGTCCCACACTTCAATGGGTTCGAGAAACGCCCCCGTGGAGAAAATGCAGCGGCGCATCGCGCCAGGGCCGCGGCCCGTAATCTCCGCGCGTATCGGGTACGCAATCCCCGCGCGAAATAGCATCTCCTTTGGCGGAGGGATCTCCGCGAAGGCCACCACCTGCTGCCAGACCTGCTCGGGCCGCGCATGCACGTCGATTGAAGTGCGCACCACAAAACTCGGCACTTCGAGCGCAGCCGCGTGCTCCATGCCAAATATTGCGGGCATCGCGAACAGCACGACAGAAAGCATCGCGGTGCCCGTTTTCGCGCCCCAGTAGTTCCCCTGGATGTAATACCCCAGGCTGCCACCGAGCCAAGCAAGCACGAGAGCGATCGGCGCAGCCATAAGAATGCAGATCAGTCCCTCAATAGCCACTAGAATCAGTAGAAGGCCCAGGAGACCCACCGGCAGCAGTGCCACGCTCATGCACGTCCCATAGTCACGCGCCCCATGGTAGCTGTGCAGCAGCACCGCAAACAGGCCGAGACAAAACGGAAGGGCCACGAAGAGGCTCCAGCCGTACGCGCCAACGACGGCGGTACCCAGCAGCACAAAAAGCAGCCCGATGGCGGTCGTGACAACGATCGAGAGCACCGCACTGCCAAGCTGGCTCCGCGGAATGACTCCATCCAGCGGACGCACCGCAGGCCACGGCGCCGCTTCCTCGCGTTCGGCCTGCTGGCGCGAAGGCAAAAAACACAGCAAAAGAAAAAACAATAAGTTCAGTATTGGAAAGAAGAAAAGCACCACCCACCAAACGGGTTGCCCCGCATCGCGCAATCGCCGCACCGTCATGGCCAGGCCCACCCACAGAAACGGCATGGCCACCAGCAGCATCGTGGCAAGAAATTTCCCCTCATCAGTAGTCAGGTGCGTGAGGTGCGCGCCCCTCCCCAGCGGCACCCAATAATTGAAGAAGCCGTACGCATGAAAGAATCCGGCCGCAATGAAGTGATCCACGAAATGTTTGATCACGAATCCGGCAAAGCCCACCAGCGCATACGTCTTCCGGCTGACCCTGCCGTCCCAGCGCCACAAATCTACAAATCGCAAGCCCATAGATTCTCGCCTCCCTCAACAACGCTTGAATCCCTGAAAGCTGCGCCCAACCTCTGTGCTCTCCGTGTCCGACCTCGTGAACTCTGTGTTAGCTCTTCTTCCGTGCCTTTCGTTTAGCTCGCCCGTTGAATCTCGCAGTGCGTCGCGGCGCAGCTACGCCGCGCCGCAAACCAATAATACCCGCGCCGCAGTTGCTCCATCATGCCGGGAATCCTCGCCAGCCATACCAGCGGCCGCGCCCACCAAATCTCCCGCGCCACCGCCAATACCGCATCCGCGCCGCCGTACTGACTGCCGTCCGAGAGCAAGAAACGCAGCTCGCGCAACAACTCCGCCTTCGGCAAGCCCAGTAGCGCCCCTACCCGCGGATCCTGCAAGGGCGCTACTGCCAGCCCGCGCCTCTCAAGGATCGGCAATAGCCATCGCGCCGTCCGCGTGCAGAAGCCGCACTCCGCATCAAAAAACAACCACCCGCGCGCGTGCCGCCCTTTCCCGTCCGTAAACTCCGATGCCAGCGATATCATTTTTTCTAGTGACAGCCGTTTCTAGCTGTCCTATCCTCGTCTTTCTCGTGCTCTTCTCTGTGCTCTCTGTGTCCGGCTCACCCAGCCTTCTTCTTCTCCGCCCCCAACAACGTAATCACTTTCCCCCGCAGCTTCACGACGCCCTTCAACGCCCCCGTCGGCATCCGCAAAATTTCCTCAAACAAACCGGTCATAGCCGTCAAAAATTCCAGCATGCTCTCCAACCGCTCCCGCGTGTACGCATCCCCTTGCGGACTCACCTTCAGTTCCTGCACGCATTCGGCAAGGACGCGCAGCGTCGGATCAATCTCCCGCCGCTTCCGCTCCTCCGAAACAATCCGAAAAATCTCCCAAACGTCCTTGATGGACTCAAAATGGTCCCGCCGGTCCCCCAGCACATGCACCACCCGCACAATTCCCCACCCTTGCAGCTCCCGCAAGCTGGTGCTCACATTCGACCGCGCCACGGATAATGTACTGGCAATCTCGTCAGCCGGCACTGGCCGCGGTGAAAGAAACAGTAGCGCGTGCACCTGCGCGACGGTGCGGTTAATCCCCCACCGCGTCCCCATCTCGCCCCAATGCAAAATGAATTTCTGGGCCACCGGCGTTAACGTGTATTGGGTCGCTCGTTCGCTCATGTCTTCTTTCCGTCCTTCAGTTATTTCTGTCTATTCAGATAGTACTGCACATACTGGGCGTGCGTCAATCCTTTTTCGGTTACAGTAAAGAATGGTAGAATGGAGGTCTGCTAAGGTGGATTATGAGCCTGAATATCAAAGACCCACAAACTCATAAGCTCGCGCAGACTCTCGCCGAGGAGACCGGCGAGTCCATGACGCGCGCCGTCACGACCGCTCTGGAAGAGCGCCTGGCTCGCGTTCGCCGTTCTCGAAAGCAGGCAGCGAAAGCATCGGAACTGCTGCGCATAGGGCGCCGTTGCGCGAGCTACCTGAAGGGTACGCCCGTGGACCATGCCGCCATACTTTATGACGAAAAAGGCCTCCCTCGATGATCGTCGACACTTCCGCGCTTCTTGCCGTTCTTTTCGGTGAAAAAGACGCGGAAATGTATGCGCGCGCCATCAGCGAGGCAGAAGTGTGCCGCATCTCCGCGGCGACCTTCGTTGAGGTGTCGATCGTAGTGGAGTCCCAAACCGGCGACGCGGGCAGCCGCCAATGGGACTCGTTCTTCCGGACGGCCAGCATCAGCATTGAGCCGGTTACAGAGGAACACGCCCACGCCGCCCGCCAAGCTTGGTCGGATTTCGGGAAAGGTCGCCACGCTGCTGGCTTGAACTTCGGCGAGTGTTTCTCCTATGCGCTCGCCAAAGTTTCCGGTGAGTCCCTCCTGTTCAAAGGTCAGGATTTCCGCAAAACGGGTATTCCCACAGCTTTGTAACCGGAAACGCAGACGCTCGCTCCGCGTCTATCTTCGTAGAGTCCCGGAGCGCAGCCATGAACGCCCTCCTCAACGACATTCGCTACGCCCTTCGCCTCCTCGCCAAAACTCCCGGCTTTACCCTCGTCGCTGTACTGACTCTCGCGCTTGGTATCGGCGCCAATACGGCCATGTTCTCCGTGATTCACGCCGTGTTGCTGCGCCCGCTGCCCTACCCGCAAGCCGACCGGCTGACCACCATTTGGAATGACTACGGTTCCGGCGGCCAATCGCTGCCCGCCGTCTCGCCGCCCGATTTTCGCGACTATCAGCAGCGCTGCCGCCTCTTTGAACAGCTCGCCGCCGCAACCGGTGGAGGGGGCGCCGCTGTCGATTTTGGCACTATGGAAGGCGACGAGCGCCCGCAACAAGTCACCGTCGGATTCGTCACCGCCAACCTCTTTCCCATGTTTGGAGTGAGCCCGCTTCTCGGCCGCAACTTCCTGCCCGAAGAAGCCGTCATAAACGGCCCTAACGTCGTAATCCTAAGCAACGGCTTCTGGCAGCGCCGCTTCGGCGGAGATGTCCACATCGTCGGCAAGACGCTGCGCTACAACCGGCAAGACGTCACCATTGTCGGCGTTTTGCCGCGCGATTTTCACCTCCTGCTTCCTGCCGAAACGCTCTTGCTGCGCGACTCCGAGTTGTGGCGCCCCACCCAGATCCCCTATGACAATTTCCCCCGCAACCTGACCACCCTCGCAGTCTTCGGCAAACTGAAGCCCGGTGTCACCATCGCGCAGGCGCAGAGTGAAATGGACGGCATCGCCGCGCAACTCCGCAGTGAACACGAAGTTCACCGCACCAGCGGCCTGCGCATTCGCGTCGTGCCCATGCAGTACGATATCGTCAAGAACGCCCGCACTTCCCTGCTGATCTTGCTCGGCGCTGTAGGTTTGGTCCTGCTCATCGCCTGCGCCAATGTCGCCAATCTTTTGTTGACGCGCGCCAGCGCTCGCGAACGTGAAGTAGCGCTGCGCGCAGCCCTCGGCGCGGGCCGCGGCCGGCTGGTGCGCCAGGTATTGACCGAGGCGTTGGTTCTCGCTCTCCTCGGCGGAGCCGCCGGCATTTTCGTCGGCTCAACCGCCTTGCAACTGCTCCTCGACCTTCACCCCGCCAACGTGCCGCGCCTAGCGGAGGTTCACCTCGACGCCACCGTTCTGGCCTTCTCCTTCGCGGCCTGTGCCTTGACAGGCGTCCTGTTTGGGATTTTGCCCGCGCTGCAACTCGGCAAGCCCAATCTCTCCGATGTGCTGAAGGAAGGTGGCAAAACGTCCGGGAGCGTCGGGCGCAGCCGGATTCGGCGCTTGCTTGTGATCTCGGAAATTGCGCTGTCTCTCATGCTGCTGCTCGGCGCCGGCCTGCTGATTCGCAGCTTCTTCCGGCTCGAGAGCGCTCGCCCCGGCTTCGACATCGAAAATATTCTCACCATGCGGTTGAACATCCCCGGCAATCGCTACAAGAAATTCGAGGACATGATCGAATTCACCAAGAAACTTCAAGCCAGCGTCCGCAGCATTCCCGGTGTGGAATCCGTCGGCAGCATCAATCGTCTCCCGCTGAGCGGCAGCGGCCCGCAAACTCCCTACGCCTACGACGCCGCCACCGAGCAGGCCTGGGAAAGCATCTCCGCCGACTGGCGCGTGGTTACGCCCGGATACTTCGAGACCATGGGCATGCAACTCGCTCACGGCAGGTTCTTCGCCGACCTGGACGATCTCCAGCATCCTTTCGTCGTTGTGGTCGACGAACTTCTCGCCAATCGCGCCTGGCCCAATCAAAATCCCATCGGCAAGCGCCTCCAGATCATGTACTTCCCCAGCTTCAACTCTCCTGGCCTCAATCGCTCCTATGCTCAGGTGATCGGCGTCTTGAAGCATCCGCGCGTGCACGACTTGACCCGCGACGTCCGCGAGCAGGTCTACATTTCGCAATATCAGCAGCCCGGCGGCCTGGTCGGCTTGGTCGTGCGCACCAGAAGCGACGCCGGCATGCTCTCCAAGTCTGTTGAGTCCGCCGTGCGCTCCCTCGACCGCGGCATTCCCGTCTACGAAGTCCGCTCCATTGCGGAATCGGTCTCCGACGCGCTCGCTCCGCGCCGCTTCAGTCTGCTCCTGTTGATGATCTTCGGCGGCCTCGCCACCGGCCTCGCCGTAGTCGGCCTCTACGGCACCATCGCCTATTCCGTGACCCAGCGCACGCAAGAGATCGGCATCCGCATGGCCATGGGCGCCACCTCCTACGAAGTCTCGCGCATGGTTCTGCGCGAAGCATTCCAACTCATCTCTATCGGCATCGTCGCCGGCTTGCTAGGAACAATTCTCCTGGGCCGCATCCTCAATTCTCTCCTCTTCGAAGTTTCCTCCCGCGACCCTCTCACCTACCTCGCAGGAGCCGCACTCATCGCCCTCGTAAGCCTCCTCGCCTGCCTGATGCCGGCCCGCCGCGCCACCCGCGTCGACCCCATGCTCGCCCTGCGCTACGAATAGGCATCATCCGCCCCCAAGTCGCTGATTTCTCCACGTCCAAGCCGACTTCTGGGGAGTCAGCGAGATTTCACTAATACACTTCAACTCCGCCAGGGGGTAACGATGTACCCCTCTAATTCCACGATTTCTTGGGACTTGACAACCACTCTCCTAGAGAGCATATTTTGCCGGATCATCCCAAACTTCTACCTCTGAAATGCGGCGTTCCGTGCGAGGTCGGCTCCAAGTCCTCATTATTCAGGTCTCACGGAGACCCGACCCTCACGTTTCGTGATTTGTGGCCCGACGCCTTGGGCAGACAAGGATGCTTCCCATGAACACCGGGATTGGCGCTCTTTTTCTGCTCGCTCTACTCGTTGTGGTCACGGGCTGCGGTGGAGGCGGAACGAACAACGTTGCAGTTCCCATTCAAGTTTCCCTTTCTCCGTTCACGGCAAATCTTAACCAAGGCGAGACCCGATCATTCACCGCAACCGTCACCGGCACCAGTAACTCTGCCGTGAACTGGGCGGTGGTGGAAGGTGCAGCGGGAGGATCGATCACCAACATGGGGGTCTACACGGCCCCGAACAAGAGCGGCACTTTTCACGTGATTGCAACCAGCCAGGCCGACGCGACTAAGTCAGCGACGGCGACGGTGAACGTCGCTGCAGTTGCAATCTCCTTGAACCCAAACGCCGCGACTATTGATGTCGGTAATCAATTCACGTTCGTCGCAACCGTAACAGGGACGGTAAATACGGCCGTCTCTTGGGCCGTGCAAGAAGTTACGTCTGGCGGCAGCATCACCAGTTCGGGCCTCTACACCGCTCCCGGGGCTAACGGGACGTTTCACGTGATTGCCACAAGCCAGGCGGACACTACGCAAACGGCAACGGCAATCGTCACCGTGGCGACGCTGGTGGTGACAGTCTCCCCATCAAACGACGTGTTAGGGCCATTGGGGGTTCGTACCTTCAGCGCAACCGTGAATACTTCCTTAAACGCGAGTGTCACCTGGAGCGTGCAAGGGGTGGCGGGTGGCGCCATTACGGCCGGCGGCAAGTACACGGCTCCAAACATGACCGGGGGGCCGTTCCAGGTGGTTGCCACTAGTGTCCAGGACTCAACCAAGAGTGCGACTGCTAATGTAACCATCGTGGCTTCTGGATTCCGGCCCACTGGGGACATGAGTACAGGTCGCACGGCCCACACGGCCACTCTCCTACAAAATGGAAAAGTGCTTATCGCTGGCGGGGATGCTTGCATGTTTGATCAGTATTACGGTGATTGTCCACTGTCCACCGCGGAGGTTTACGATTTCAGCTTAGGCACATTCACAGCTACTAGGAGTATGTCGGTGACGCGTGTTTTCCATACCGCCACACTGCTCGCCAATGGCAAGGTGCTGGTAACGGGCGGACATGATGCCAGCGCCGAGCTTTATGATCCGACTTCCGGGACGTTTGCTGCGCCGGGCAGCATGAGCGTTGGTCGGAGTTCCCACACGGCGACGCTGCTGGTGAGCGGAAAAGTACTTATCGCCGGCGGCCAGAGTGTCAGTGGACCGCTCGCTACCGCCGAAGTGTACGACCCAATCAGCGGGACCTTTACAGCCACGACGGGCAACATGGCGGCGGCGCGCACCTCGCATACCGCGACTCTTCTGGGGAACGGGAAGGTACTTATCGCAGGCGGCTCTAACCCCGCGGGTGAGCTGGCAACAGCCGAACTCTACGATCCGGCAACAGGGAACTTCACCGCGGCTAACAGCATGGTGAGCAAACGCGCGTTTCACACGGCTACGCTGTTAAGCAATGGCAACGTGCTTGTAACTGGTGGTTCGGTCAATAAGGTCCTATTGTCGAGCGCAGAGGTTTACCACGTTGTCGCTGGCAGCTTCAGCGCCACCGGACCCATGATGACTGCGCGCGATTCCCATTTTGCCATCCCGTTGGCAAATGGAGCTGTTGTGCTGGTGGCTGGGGGCTCCTTCGGCTCAAGCGACGGCTTCACGGCTGAGCTCTACAACACCGCGAGCGGAACCTTTACCCAAACAGGAGGTATGGAAACAGGCCGGGCGCTTGCGGCTGCTGTCTTGCTGCCAGTGCCAGATGGTCGAGTGTTCGTGAGCGGTGGATCAGATACAATTTCGGCGGAGTTGTACAAGTAGACGGACGAGACGCGGCGGGCCTGATGTCAGCAGGAATCGCTATGCTCTGCAACAAGAAATTCCTGATCGGCGTGGTTGCTCTTCTGATGGGAGTCATCCCGGCTCGTAGCCAAACCGAGTCGCGACCCCATGTGATCGTCGTTGGCGTGAACGGCATGGAGTGGGACATCATTCGTCCCTTATTGTTAAAAGGCGAACTTCGCAACTTTGCTGAAGTCATCCAGCGTGGCGTTTATGGGAAAATGAAGACCCTCTCCGCCCCGAACTGTCCCAAGGTTTACAGCGCCATCGCCACCAGCACCTCCCCGGAGGAGAACGGCATCACCGGTTTCGTTGTTGCTGGAAAAACCGCCAGCACCGATATGCTAAAGCGGGAACCACTGTGGTCGATTCTGTCAAAGCACAGCGTGACTGTCGGCATGGCCAACGTTCCTGCGACCTTCCCGGTCATGCCGTTAAACGGCTACATGATCAGTGGCATGCTCACGCGTGGCAAAGGCTGCGAGGATGGAATCCTTTGTTCGCCGAAGCTGTCGGAGGTGAAAGGCGGAGAAGCGGTGTATCCGCCTAGCATGGTTGCTGAGCTGGAGATGAATGTAGGCGACTTCTGGATTGATTGCTCGCGTATGCCGGCCGCAGAGGAACTGAGAGGCAAAGAAGCAGAGGCTATCGACCACTGGCTCCAGCAGGTATCGCAAGTGCGAGCTCAGCAGGCGAAGTTGTTTGACTACTTGTTAAGTCACCATCGGACTGACTTCACCATGCTCGTTCAATCCTGCGAGGACCGCGTCGGGCACTGGCTCTATCCTATTCAGCCCTACAACGCAGGCTACGACTCAACGCTGCACAGCGTTCGTGTGGGTGCGTTCCCTGACCAGTACCGCGCCTTTGACCAGGTGCTCGGAAAGATCCTGCAGTATGTAGACAGAAATGCTTACCTGTTCATCATTTCCGACCACGGAATCAAGCCGCTGCGGGAATTTGAAGAGGGTCGGCGCCTGTACCACTCAGCTCACGATCACGGCGGCAATACTCCGATCATTGCCAAACACGACTTCGAGGATGGCGATGATGTGCCCGGAATTTTTATTGCGATAGGCCCAAATATCAAGAGAGATGTGCGACTGATGGGGTTTACCGTCAGCGTCTTCGACATTGCGCCGACCATCCTGAACCTCTATGGGATCCCCCAGCCGACTCAGATGAAGGGCCGTGTCCTATCTGAAATCTTCGAGGTTCCAAGTTCGCAGCCCGCGCAGCCGAGCGCGAGATAGCATCCCGCTTCCACGTGGCGAACCTGCCGCCTTCCTCTGCCGAACGATCCTTGATTCTAGAAATGCTGCAACTGAGCCTCGAGCTTAGTCGGTCGTCAGGAGCCGCACTCATCCCCTCGTCAGCCTCCTCGCCTGCCTGATGCCAGCCCGCCGCGCTACCCGCGTCGCCCCCATGCTCGCCCTCCGCTACGAATAGCGCATTGCCAAACAGCGGGGAGCACTACATTGGCGATGCTGAACTCGACCGCATTATGACGGTCGCACTTCCATGGCCAAGGCTGGGTGGTTGTGAATCACGAATCCAGTCGGATTAGAAGCGACGCGTTAACCCAAACAAAAACGCGTGTGCTTGATAGGCTCCCGTGCCGCTACTCAGCGCGGAACGGTAGAGAAGGAACGAGAACTGAAGCGACCACTGGTCATCAAATTCGTAGGAGTTGCGCAGCAAGGCGAGGAACCGGGGGCTTGACCGTCTCTGCGTCACAAAAGACAGCGGAAGCGTGCTGGTCAGCACAGGCCGCGTGTAAGTCTCTTCCCCGACATTGAGATCGTAGTCGTAATGGAAGCGGCCCTTCTGCCCCTTGAAATTAACGAGGGCTGTATGGGAAATGAACCGCTTTGGGCTGAAATAACCGTGAAACAGATCGAGTCTGGCGAACGAGAGGCTTTCGAGCTGATAGCCCACACTCACTCGCAACGGTTTCTCCCAGAGCACATGTCGAATCTCCGCATGCCCTCCCCGCAAGTGATTGAAGTCGTTGAGCTGATCCTGATAGTAGGTCAAGTCTAAGCTCGTGGCCTTCGGTAGGCTGTAGCCGAGGTGGCTGGACCAGCCGCGCTGGGTCACTGCCAGCCTAGCTGCAAGTTCTGTCGGGGCGACAATGTGTTGCCTGTACGTGAAAGAGAGCTGCAAACCTGCCATGGGGCTTAACTTAAGACCCCCGTGGTAGATGGGCTTCGTGGTTCCTCCCGCTAAGTAGCGCGCCGCTCCGCCTCCCCCTGTAAGCGTCAGCGCTCTGTTGGCGCGGAACTCGGTCGAGTTCGCCACGGACGCGATCCCCACGGCCAGCGAACGAAAAGCAAGGCGACGATATTCACTGGTCAATTCGTTGCTCCACCGTGTGCCGTAGCTGAGTCTGAGAGTTTGTGGAAAATCGAGAATTTGATTTCCCACAGCGTCAGATAATACGTACGCCCGATCGCGGAGCTCCACTTTCAGGGTTGGCGCTGCTATGGCTGGCTTCCGAAGTTCGCGCACTTGCAAGAGGATCCGAGTGCGTTCCGCTTTCGGATTCAGTTCAAGGGCCCGCTGCAAACTTCGGCGCGCATCTCCCGTACGCCCCTGGTGAGACTGTACTTCGCCCAATGACTCCCAAAGCCGGAAGTCGCGCGGATGGGCTGCTATGGCCGGTTTTAGCAACCGTTCTGCATCTCCCAAGCGAGTTTCGTAAAGATAGGTTCGGCTCAGGGCCCAGGCAGCGTCTGCGTCATCAGGCGCCACACGCAAGGCCTGCTGGAGCGGGCGCTCGGCCCTAGCATATTCCCCGAGCAGGTTGTACGCTTCACCCGTGCGTACCAAAGCCTCCGGGTTGGACGGATCGCGGCGCAACAACAATTCATAACTATCAATGGCGGCTTTGAACTGGCGGGAAAGCAAATATGCTTTTCCCAGGCCCAGTTGCGCGCTTTCGTTTTCTGGCTGATCCCTCAAAATCTGCTGGTAGAGCGCTATTGCTCGCGAGTAATCGCGCCTCTTCATTGCTTCGTCCGCTTGGACCTTGACATTTTGATCGCTGGCGCGCTGAGGCAATGAGCACTGCGCCTCTGGAGGGACAAAGGCTAGCGAGAGGAGGGCGTAAAGGCCGAAAATAAAAGAGCAGGCGGACACAGACATCAAGCGGGCGATCCACTTGTGCTTCCTGTGCACGCGCGGTGCACAAAGCGAACAAGCGGTTCGGGGACGCAGTGGGGCGGACGTTTCCATGTCGCGACGGATCCTTGTGAGCGTGGCTCGACTCTATTGGTCAACCCAAAGAAAGGAACCGCTGACACAGCCCTAAATGCTCCAGCATTGTCAGCGGTCCAAGTTCACCACTTTGGCGGACCGCACCAACGAAGGCTTCTCGCTGCCGCGGCCATTTCGTTCAGTTTAGTGGAGGTGTATCCGTACCAGCGATTTCCTGTGTATCCGTACCAGCGATTTCCTGCAGGTCAAAGTCTCCTTCGACGTTCAGGTCTTCGACTGACCCGGCGCCCGTCGCGGATACGCCTGCAGGTATCACCGTTGTCCCGACGGTTACAGACGATAACTTCGTGTCCATGGCTGACTCCGGGCCTTCAACCGCTTCCGGACCTTCAGCCGCTTCCGGGCCTTCGGCCGCTTCCACACCACTGTCCATGGCGGCTGCACCTGTGTCTACGTTCTCGCCATTGAACTCACCCTGTTGACCTTGGTCGGATGCGGGTGGTGGTTGCTGCGCGGCAGCGGTCTGCGTATAAAGACACAGACACGCTCCAAGTACCGCAAAAGCCAGAAACCAGCTTAATCGGATCTTCATTGCGAATTCCTTTCCGCGTTCCCCGATTTACGGAAATCAAGGACCCACACATAAACCAAAGCACAGGACGGGCCAGAACATCGAGATTCGCAACCCTTTGATTGCATTGAATATAGCAGTCTTTAGGAGACAAGGAACAAATCTGACGCGGCAAACTGTCGCGCAGTCCAGTGAAAGCCGTCCCAGTCTGCCGCATGGTCTTACGGCCGCTGGTCGGAAGGACAGCCCGCAGGAGACCCTGTCAGACAATTAGTCGAAGAAATGAATTTCAGCCCAAATTGAGCCTTAACCTATTCGTTAGGAGGTCGGCAGCCTCGATCCTTGATTCTAGAATGCTGCAACTGGGCCTAGGGCTTAGTCGGTACTCAGAATAAGCAAGGTAATATCATCTGGCTGAGGGACTGGCCCAGCGAACGCTGATAGACCTCTCAAAATGTGATCAAGCATGTCTTGAGCGGGGACCGGTGCACTATGGATCGTGTCAGCCAGACGGGTGTGACCATAGGCTTCATCCTAGTGGTTCACTGTATCAGTCAAGCCGTCGGTGTGCGCCACTAATGTATCGCCGCTCTCCAGTTTCAGCGTCTCGTCGCTGAAACTCACTTCCTCAAATACGCCCATAATGAGCCCTCCCAGCGCGAGACGAGGAAGAGCACGAATACAGCGACCTTGCTCCAGGCGTCCATCGCCAGCCACACCTCCCGCAGCGGCTCGCCGGGGCGCATCGGGAGGATGAAGAGCGCCGTGAAGATCACAGCAACAAGCTGCGCCAGGATGGCTACGCCCATCAAAAGGACAAACAAGCGTGCATGGCCGCGCAAGAGGCGCCAGCTCTCGCGCAGGAGTTCGATCGTGCTGACCCCGGAACCGTGCGCCTCAATCATGTCTGGCTCCAGATGCAAGTTCAGACCAGAGGTATCGGGGAAACTGGCCGAGTATACGCTACTTTGTAGCGTGGATTAGGCGCGGGGCGGGTACCCTTGTGGGTCGTCCGTGCCGTTCAACCCTCATAATTCCCCATTCAACGCCGAGATTCGACCGTTCAATGCTTTTTCGTTTACTTCCAAGTTAAACCCACGCTACCCTTCCCCATGGTCAGCCAAGTCCCCTCCCAAATCTCAAAGCTCCGCCCTCGTCTACTCTTCGCAGCGCGCCACGTCTTTCCTCTCCGCTCCCGACATTCAGACCTTCCGAACTTCAGACGCAAACACCTATTCCACGAGCGAGCAGCCTCCCCCGTCATCTGCATCACGTGGCGTCAATATCTCTCCCGTTCTCAGCAGCTTCCGCATACTTGCCGTCGCCACGGGGGTGTACCCCTCCATCATTCCCGACGTTCAGACTTTCAGACCTTCGGGCATGCCAACTCTCTTGTTTGCATCGACTTGCCGCCTCTTCGGCCTCTCAAAAAAAGTCATCTGCCCTGGAATCAGCAACTTCCAGCCTCTTCTTCAAAGACACCCGGGGTGGGGGGTGGTGGGCGCAGGATCACCTCTTTGGAATCAACAACTTCCAATTTACCCGCTGCGGCGGGCCTCTTTTATCCAACGGCTTGCATGGTGGAGACGAGTTCGGGGATGTCAATGCGGATCACCGTGCCCTGCCCCGTGTGGCTTTCAATTTCCAGGCGGAAGTCGGCGCCGTATAGCACGCGCAGCCGCTCGCGCACGTTGCTCAAACCGATGCCCTCCACATACACGTGCGGCATTTTCTCCTCGGAAATGCCCACGCCATTGTCTTCGATCTCGATGCGCAAGCGTCCGTCCCGGTTCGTGGTGCGTAATTGGATCTTGCCGCCATCGATTTTCGGCGCCAGCCCGTGCTTCAAACAATTTTCCACGATGGGCTGCAGCAACATGCTCGGCACGAACGCCTCCAGCGCCTCTTCGTCTACCTGCTTCACGATTTCCAGATTGTCGCGGCCAAAACGCGCAACTTCGATGTCCAGGTAATCGTCGATGAAATGCAACTCCTCGCGCAAAGGCACAAACGTTTCGTGCTTGCGCAGCAGCCGCCGCAAAATGTTGCTCAGCTTCAGCACCACGCCGCGCGCCGAGTCCGGGTCAAAGCGAATCAGCGACGACACCGTGTTCAGCGTGTTGAACAAAAAGTGCGGATTGATTTGGCTCGAAAGCGCATCCATGCGCGCCTTCAGCAGCAATTGCTGGTGCCGCTCCAGGTTCATCTCAATACGTGTGTTGTTCCAGATTTTCAGTGGCGCCGCCACCGACATCAGCGTGGCCAGGACGCAAAGCGCAAGCCACCAATCCCATTGCGGCTCGATCGCGAACAGCCATTTCGGCTTGGTGGCCACGGCCAGCGCAACGCGGCCAAGTTCCAGGCCAACACACGCGAGCAGTGGAAGCAATTCCCACGACACTCTGCGGTCGCGCACCAAGCGCACCACGTCGCGCGGAATATTCAAAAACGTGAACGGGCCAAAATTCCAGAGATCTTCTTTGTTAGGGATCGCCTGGCGCATCAAGCCGCCAAGCAATCCGGCCGTGGACGCCGCGGGCATCGCCAGCCATTCGTGCGCTGCCAAGGCCGGGATGGTGATGATCGCGCCGCCAATCGGCCCCACCACGCGGCCGCCGAGCAAGCCCATCAGGAATGCGCCTTCGAGCGAAAGATCCGCAAAGCGATACGGAAACCCCACCAAGCGCAGCGAGACGCCGACAATCAGCGGCGGCGTCATGAACAACATCAGCTTCAGCTTTTGGTCGGGATCGCGTTCCTCGGTGAAGAGCACGCGTCGAAACGTGTTCCAGCGCGCGAGCAGCGCCGCGAACGAAGACGCCACGCCCACTTTCAGCAGCAGCGTAAACAGCAGGTCCTTGACGGAGGTCAGCGTGTCCATGACAGGTGCGCTCAGGCAGCCTTCGCTAACGCTAGCCAATCCCCGCGGCGAAGTAAAGCACCGCGAAACAAAGCGCCGCGAAACAACGTATTGTCGCGATGTAAAGCATCTCACGCCGCGCCGTGCGATCGTTTCCGCGGCCGCAAGGGCCAAACTCGCGCCGACTCGATCAGAACGCGGCGATTTTTGCCGCCAAATTCGACCTGCTATACTGCTCGATTGCCATGGCCGCGAAATCCCATGCCAGCAGCCGCTCGAAACCAAAGGCCGCACGCCTGCGCGTTGTTGCTCGTGCCGAATTGCCCACGCGCTACGGGCGCTTCACCATTTACGGCTTCCAGGAGCGCGGTTCACAAGAGGAGGCCGTCGCTTTAGTGCGCGGCAACTTGCGCGGCAGGTCCGCGCCGCTGGTGCGCGTTCATTCGCAATGCCTCACCGGAGACGTGCTGACGTCCCTGCGCTGCGATTGCCGCGCGCAACTGGAGCTTTCGCTGCAGAAAATCGGCCGCGCTCCGTCCGGGATTTTGTTGTACCTGCCGCAGGAAGGACGCGGCATCGGCTTGATGAACAAATTGCGCGCCTATGAACTGCAAGACGGCGGGATGGACACGGTAGAAGCGAACGAGTCGCTGGGATTTGCCGCCGACGCGCGCGACTATGACTTTTCAGCCAAAATCCTGAAACAGCTCGGCGCCACCAGGATTCGCTTGCTCTCCAACAATCCCGAAAAAGTGCGCCAGCTCGAGCGCGCCGGCATTCGCGTCGTCGAGCGCGTTCCCTGCCAACCGCGCATCTCCAAGATTTCCCGCGCCTACATGCAGACCAAAAAAACAAAATTGGGACATCTGCTCGCCCTGTAGCTAGTCCGCCGGTTCACACCGCGGCAGCGGCGCGAGAACGTGTGCGTTTGCGTTCCAGAAACTCCAGATATTCGGGGATGCCTTCGCCGGTTTTCGCCGATAATTTCAAAACTTCCATGTCCGGGCGCACCGCTTGGATATTTCGCCTTGCGGCTATCTCGTCGAATTCCACGGCAGCGGCGAGATCCGATTTTGTGATGACGGCAACGTCCGCGCTGATCCCACTAATTGGAGGTAATGCACTGCCTTCCGAATCGCTTCATCATCGCCGGGCGCAACTTCATCGCCCGCTCGAAAAAGATAATGTGGTCCACAAGCAGAGCAAGCGACGGGCTGCGCGTGAAAGCGTCGATTCGCGGGGTCTTGGTACTCCGCAGCGCAGTGATCGTCCAACAGCCAATCAGCCATCGTGACTGCGCTCTTGGACGGGGCAAGTGTCATCTTCTTCTCGGCCCTTGCACTCTTGCAATGAATCTGCCGAAGCGAGCCAATCGTTGGGGCCACAAGAGTGTCTAAGCCTCACGAGCGAGGCTCAGGCGCGGATTCTAACGAGTTCCCGCGACTTCCGCCATGCATTGAGCGGCGACGAAGCAAGGATGACATCTTTCTTCCTGGAAGCCGCTCAACTGTACGCGGCAGCGGTTCAATTTCACTGGCTTGGATTTTCGATCGTTCGCAGCAGTTCCACAATTTTGGGTGCGCCAATGTGCCGGTAGTCGGGCGAGAGCAAACCGTAAGTTTCCACCTCCCCGTACTTGCGACTCACCCCACTCGATTGCGTGCCGTTGAGCGGCCAGTAGCTCCAGCTCAGATCCTTTTCCTGCAGATATTGCACGAACCAGCGAAACCACTGGCTGTTGTCGTCGCAATCGAGCGTTTGGCAAGTACCGAATTCACCGACCCAGAGTGGCACGGCCGGCTCCGCGTGCAGCAGGAAACCGGCGCGCACGTCGTAGGCTTGCCGTAACTCGTCGTAATTTGGGAAAGCGTGCCCGGAGAAAGCGTAAGCGTGCGGCGAGTAGACCAAGCGATTCGCGACCTTCAGCACCAGCGGCAGCGTGGCGAACGCGGTGAAGTCGGTGGAATATTTCGGCCCTTCGACCATTATGAGCAGATCTGGATTTTCGGCCAGCACGGCGTTGCCGACGCGTTCAGCGGCCGCGTGCCAGTCCAGACGCGGATCGGAGCCGCCCCATTGCGCCCCGCTGCGCAATTCATTGCGCAGGTCCGCGCCAATCACCCAGCGCTGCTTTTTGTAACGGCGCACGATAGCCCGCCAGTCGGCCAGCCATTTTCCCTCTGGATATTCGGCGTTGTACCAGAGGCCGTTGCCATCGTCATCCTTGCAGCACCAATCAGCGCGGCTCATGTGATTGTCGAGAATGACCAGAATGTGCGCGCGGGCGAGAGCGGCGATAACCGTGTCCATCACGTCGAGTGCGTGCTTCCCCCTGAACCCCGGGTTCGCCTTTACCGCGTAGTCCGGTACGACGGGATTTTTTTCAAACGTCTCGTTGGCCCAAGGCAAACGCACGGAGTTCACACCAATGGCGCGAATCTGCTCGATGATCGCCTGCAGCGGCGCCGTATCGAGGCCGCCAGCCACGAACTCCTTTTGATCGAAGCCGTACCAGTTCACGGAGGTGAGGCGAATGCGATGCCCGGCCGCATCGACGATGTCATACCCGCTAGTGTGAAGAGGCGGACGAATCTCTTGTTGCGCGAAGAGAAGCGAGGGCATTCCGAAGAGCAAGCAGACGATGCAGAGGAACGGAGGAACGCGGCTGGTCATCGGGAGACTTCGCAGCGTAACACTAACCGCCTCCGACGAACTGCACAATTTCGTAGCGGTCGTCAACCTCGACAAGCGTTTGCGCCCATAGCGGCCGCGGCAGAATTTCCAGGTTCCGCTCGATCGCCACGCGCCCACTGTCGAGTCCGAGCTCGCGCAACAGGTCGGAAACGTTGGCGCCCGGTTTCGCGCTGCGAGGCTCGCCATTCACCGATATTGTGATTGCCGTCTCCAAAGACTTCATCCCCCCGCGGGAACTTTCGGTTTGGCGCGCAACTGGAACTGTAAGCGCGCCTGAGCCTTGCCGTTGCTGGCCTCAACGACCAGCGCGCATTCCGCGCCAGCAAGCCGAGGCATATCGAACGCAAGCTGCGCCTTTCCGTCCAGCCCTGTCGCTGTAGAATACTGCGAAGGTTCTGCCGCGCCCTCGATGCGTGCCATCACGCGCGCGCCGGAAACCGCCGCTCCATCGTCTTTCTGTGAAACCAGCACCTGCAGCGTGGCGCGCCTTCCGGCGAGCCAATTTTTGGCATTCAGCAATTCAAGTGCTAAGGAATCGCTCGCACCGGCGGGGGAAGAAGCCGCGTTCTTCGAATCGCTGTTCGCAGAAGGCTTAGGCGGCGCCGCTGGCGTAGCATGCTGCGCCAACTTTAACGTGCCGGAGCGCAATTCCTCCAGAATCGCGTGGTGCTGTGCACTTACCCTCTGTTTCAGGGCTTCCTCGCGCTCCGCATCGAGCGGCAACAAGTCCGCGTAGCTGTTCGCGCGCCGGTGCAGCACTCGGCCACTGTGGTACACCATGGTGTCGATGACGGCGTGCGAAGTGCCGCGGTCTTCCGTCTGCACATGGTAGAGCCTCTCGCCGACCTTCACGTTCGAGTTGTGACCGAACAACATGTGGGAATCCGCTCTCTACGTCCGCCACAAAGCGCGCCGCTTCGCGCCGCATTTGACCGCTCGCGGCTGAATCGTTATTATAACCTTTCGCCCATGAGTGGTTCCGGCCTACATGCCTACGCACCGCTTCTCATACACCTGCTGCTAGCCATTGCGTTGGCGGGCGCGCTCACCGCCGTTTCCGTTCTGGTAGGATGGCGGCGCCCAAATCGCGCCAAACTACAAGCTTACGAGTGCGGTATGGAACCCACGGGCGACGCACGCCAGCCTTTTTCCGTGAAATTTTACCTCGTGGCTATGGTCTTTATCTTGTTCGACGTAGAGGCAATCTTCCTTTACCCCTGGGCGTACATTTATCGCGACATGTTCAAGATTTCGCATAGCTTTGGAGTCTACGGCTTTGTAGAGATGCTCGTTTACATCGCCATCCTCTTGGTCGGGTACATTTATCTCTGGAAAAAGGGCGCGTTCGACTGGCATAAGTAGTCGGCGCAACTGGGGAATTCGGGAACTGTGGCGGAGAACAGCAACCAAAATACTAATGTTGTGGTCGAGCGATTGCGTGGATGGAGCCCGAACGCGATCAGTGAAGTGATCGAGTTTCGCGGCGACACTACGCTCGTCGTTCCCCGCAATATGCTGCGCGACGCTGCTGAGCGCTGTCGCGGTGACAAAGAGCTTCAGTTTAATTTGCTGAGCGACGCCACCTGCGTCGACCGCTATCCTCTCGAGCCGCGATTCGAGCTCAACTATCAACTGGTTTCCATTCCCCGCCGCGACCGCCTGTGCCTGCAAGTGCGCCTCTCCGCCGATGATCCTGTTGTGGATTCGCTCGTTCCCGTCTGGCCCGGCGCCAACTGGCTAGAGCGGGAAATCTTCGATCTCTTCGGCATTCGCTTCAACGGCCACCCTGATTTGCGCCGCATCCTGATGCCGGAGGATTGGGAAGGTTACCCGCTGCGCAAGGATTATCCGGTCGAAGGCTATCGCGATATTCCGTCGATAGCCACGCGCTACACAAGGAACCGCCCGTGACCATTCAGACCGCGACCACTACCGTCGACACCGCCACCGGCAAGGCCAAAACCATGGTCCTCAACATGGGGCCGCAGCACCCTTCCACACACGGTGTGCTGCGCATTTTGCTGGAACTCGATGGCGAAAACGTCGTCAAAGCCATTCCGGACATGGGCTATCTGCACACCGGAATTGAAAAGTCCTGCGAAGACAAAACGTATTCACAGGCCATCACGCTTACCGATCGCATCGACTACCTGAACCCATTGGGCAACAACCTCGCGTATTGCATGGCTGTCGAGAAGCTTCTCGGCCTGGAAGTGCCCAAGCGCGCGCAATATATTCGCGTGCTGATGGTGGAGCTGCAGCGTATTTCGTCGCACCTGGTTTGGCTGGGCACGCACGCCATCGATCTTGGCGCGATGTCCGTGTTTCTGTATTGCTTCCGCGAGCGCGAAGAAATCCTGAAGATTTTCGAGTTTGTCACTGGGCAGCGCATGATGACCAGCTACATCCGCATCGGCGGCCTGGCCCTCGACCCTCCCACCGGCTACCTGCAGCGCGTCGAAAAATTCGTAAAGATGATGCCCGGCCGCATCGACGAGTATGAAGAGCTGCTCACCGGCAACCGCATCTGGATTGGCCGCACTAAGGGCGTTGGGTATATCTCCGCCGAAGACGCCATCGCGCTCAGCATGACCGGTCCCACGCTGCGCGCCGCAGGCGTGGCTTACGACAACCGCAAGGTTTTCCCTTACTCGAGCTATGAAGAATTTGACTTCGACGTCCCCACGCGCACCGATTCCGACTGTTTTGGCCGATACATGGTCCGTATCGCGGAAATGCGCGAGAGTCTAAAGATTATTCGTCAAGCCATGAAGAAGATTCCGCCGGAAGGGCCGGTACGCACCGAAGCACCCGGAATCGTTCCTCCAGAGCGCGAGAAAATGAAGACGGAGATGGAGGCGCTCATCTATCACTTCAAAATTTTTACCGAGGGTTTTTCGCCGCCTCCGGGCCAGGCATTCGCCGCCATCGAGTCTCCGCGAGGCGAGCTGGGCGTTTTTGTGGCCAGTGACGGTTCGCCGAAGCCGTTGCGCGTCCATTTCCGCGGCCCCTCGTTCATCAATTTGCAGGCTCTTCCCAAACTAATCGAGGGCCAGTTATTGGCCGACGTTATCGCTTGCATTGGCACCATCGATATCGTCTTAGGAGAAGTCGACCGTTGAGCAATTTTCTCGACTTGACCTCAACGTCGGCAGCCTTTAGCTAAGCGAACCCGAGGACCATGGAACTTTCGCCACAACTCGCCGCCCGCTTCGACACGCTGCAGAGCCGCTATCCCGTGAAACGCAGCGCGCTAGTCCCCATGCTTCTGTACGCGCAGGATGAGTACGGCTACATCAGCGACGAAATGATTGAGGAAATCGCGCGGCGGCTCGGCCTGCGCACCGTGGAAGTTGAAGAGACCCTGGAGTATTACTCCATGCTGCACCGCAAGCCGATGGGCAAGCATCACGTGCAGATTTGCACGAACGTGGCTTGCATGCTGCGCGGCGGCAATGAGCTTCTCGGCCAAGCCAAGAAGCGCCTCGAAATCGGCAATAAAGAAGTCACCACCGACGGCGTCTTCTCTCTTGAAGAAGTCGAATGCATCGGCGCTTGTACCGGCGCGCCGGCCATGCAGGTGAACTACGATTTCTACGAAAATCTCACGGCGATGAAGTTCGACCGCATCATCGAAGAGTTCGATGCCGGCGACCATCCCGTTCCGGAGCCGGTAACCTCTGGCGCCTTGCACCCCCGCGATCCTGCGGAGACTCCGGTCATTAGCCGCCGCTTCGGCATCAAGAATTCACACAAGATCGATGTTTATCTGCAGCACGACGGATACAAAGCACTGGAAAAAGCGCTCAGGGAAATGACGCCGGAGTCGATCATCGACGAAGTGAAGAAGTCCAATCTGCGCGGGCGCGGCGGCGCGGGCTTCCCCACCGGCATGAAGTGGTCCTTCGTCCCCAAGGATTCGCCCAAACCGAAATACGTCATCTGCAACGCCGACGAATCCGAGCCCGGCACGTGCAAAGACCGTCCGCTGATGGAGATGGACCCCCATCAGATGATCGAAGGCATCATCATCGCGGGCCGCGCAATTAGCGCGATGAAAGGCTTCATCTACATTCGCGGCGAATATCGCTACGTCCTCGATATTGTGCAGGCCGCTCTCGACGAAGCGTATTCGCGCAACTATCTCGGTAAAAATATCCTTGGCTCAGGCTTCGATTTCGATTTGATCGTGCACACCGGCGCGGGTGCCTATGAATGCGGAGAAGAATCCGCGCTCATGGAATCACTCGAGGGCAAGCGCGGCTATCCGCGCATCAAGCCGCCCTTCCCGGCCGTTGTCGGTCTCTACGGCTGTCCGACCATCATCAACAACGTCGAAACGCTCAGCACGGTTCCAGCGATCATCCTCGAAGGCGGCGAAAAATACGCCAGCCGCGGCACACCGAAAAACGGTGGCACGCGCCTACTTTGCGTCGCCGGCCACGTCAATAAGCCTGGCATCTACGAAATTCCGCTGGGGATGAACATGAAGAAGTTCATCAACGAAACGGCCGGCGGCATTCCCGGCGGGAAAAAACTGAAAGCCGTAATACCTGGCGGGAGTTCGTGTCCGCTGCTCAGCGCATCGGAGATCGACATTCCCATGGACTACGACTCCGTCGCCAAAGCCGGCTCCATGCTAGGCTCCGGCGGCATGGTCGTCATGGACGAAGACACCTGCATGGTCGACATGGCGCGCCGCATCATGCATTTCTACGCGCATGAATCCTGCGGCTGGTGCATTCCCTGCCGCGAAGGCACCACCTGGCTGCGCAAGATGCTCGATCGCTTCCACGCAGGCTTCGGGCGTCCCGAAGATATCGACCTCGTCGGCGACCTCGCCAAAAATATGCTGGGCCGCACTTTCTGCCCGCTTGGCGACGCCGCGGCGCTGCCCACCATCAGCATCGTGCAAAAGTGGCGCAATGAATTCGAGCAACATCTGAGCGGGCGCTGCCCATTTAAATCCGCCGAAGCGCTGGTCGGCTCGCGGTAGGACCTAATGTCAGAAACTAAAACTGAGCAAAAGCTGATTTCGCTGAAGATAAACGACCGCGACGTCCAGGTTCCGCCGGGAACGCTGCTGATTGAAGCCTCGCGCCGCATCGGCACGGAAGTTCCTTCTTTCTGCTACTACCCTGGCCTTTCGCTGCAGGCTGCGTGCCGGATGTGCCTCGTCGAAATCGAGAAAATGCCCAAGCTGCAGACGGCCTGCACCGTCGTCGCCACCGAAGGCATGGTTGTGCGTACCAACACCGATCAGGTGCGCAACGCGCGCAAATATATGCTGGAATTCCTGCTGACCAACCACCCGCTCGATTGCCCCGTCTGCGACAAAGGCGGCGAGTGCGAGCTGCAGGACATGGTTTTCCGCTACGGCGCGGACTCCAGCCGCTTCGTCGAAGAGAAAATCCATCGCCCCGAGGAAAAGTGGTCGGAGCTCGTCTACTACGATGCCCCGCGCTGTATCCTCTGCTTCCGCTGCGTGCGCGTCTGCGATGAGGGCATGGACGTCAAGGCCCTCGGCGTTGGCATGCGCGGCGCGAACAGCGTGATCATCCCCAACCGCGAAGATCATCTTGAGTGCGAAGAATGCGGCATGTGCATTGACATTTGCCCCGTCGGCGCGCTGACCAGCGGCACCTATCGCTACAAAACGCGCCCCTGGGAAATGGAATATGTCCCCACAACTTGCACGCACTGCTCGAACGGCTGCAAGGTCACGCTCAGTGTGCGCAATCACGAAATCATGCGCGCGAACAATCGTGATCTCTCCGGAATCAACGGTGATTTCCTCTGCGTCAAAGGCCGCTTCGGTTTCGATTTCACCCAGCACAAAGAGCGCATCCGCCAACCCATGGTGCGCAAGGGCGACAAGCTCTATCCCGTATCCTGGGAAGAAGCCGCGCAAACCGCAGCCACGAAGCTGCAGCAAATTCACGCCAAGAATGGCGCCGATTCCATCGGCTTCATCGGCTCCAATCGCACTTCCAACGAAGAAAACTATCTATTCCAGCGCCTCGCCCGCGCCACCTTCGGCACCAACAATGTCGATCACCACCGCACCGCGGACTACACCGGCTTGATAACCGCGCTGGGTGAGCATGCCGCCGATTCCCTGCTGACCATGGATCAGCTCTATCACTCGAAGGCTGTTCTACTCGTTGGCAACGATCCAACCAATCAAAATCCCCTCGCAGCCTGGCAGATTCGCACCGCCATCCGTCATTTCGGCGCCAAGCTTTTCATCATCAACCAACGCGAGATCAAGTTGCATCGCCAGGCGAAGGTATTCGCCAAAGTCGGCAAGAACCAGGAAGCCGCCGCGCTGCGCTGGCTCGCTCACGAAGAAGGCCAGCTTCCCTCTGCCCTCGTCGAGCAGCTCGTGCAGCTCAAAGCCGGTCTAGAAGCCGAATCCGACGTCGCGGTCGTCTTCGGCGCGGAAGTTTCCGGCGCCGCCATCGGGCAGCTCGTGGCTTTCGGCTCCAAGCTTCCTGGCAAGACGCGCTACATGGCGCTCAGCGACTACGCAAATTCCCGCGGCGCCTCTGACATGGGTGTGCTGCCGGATCGTTTGCCGGGCTACCTGCACCTGGACAGCGCCGCTAACCGCGAAGCTTTCGATAAAGTCTGGGGCTCGGTAATTTCCTCGAAACCTGGCCTGACCGCGCCGCAAATCGTCGAAGCCGCGCAATCCGGCAACCTCAAAGCTCTTTACGTAATGGGCGCGAACCCCTTCGCGCATTTCGGCACGCTCGGCTATGGCCGCGGCAAGCTTGAATTCCTTGTCGTCCAAGAAATGTTCCTGACTGACACCGCCAAAGTCGCGGACGTGGTGTTCCCCGCCGCCTCCGCTTACGAAAAAGACGGAACGGTCACCAATACCTCCGGCGAAATCCAGCTACTTCGCAAAGGCGCGGAAGTGATGGGCACGCGCACCGACTTCGATCTCCTGCGCATTCTTTCGCATCAACTCGAACGCGCCGGCCTCGGCAAAGCCTTCCACTACAAGAACCCCGCAGCCGTGTTTGAGGAAATTCGCAAGGCCGTTCCCGGCTATAACGTGGACACCACGCCCCTGCTCACCGGCAGCGCCGAGCCCACCCGCGTGCAAGTCGCCAGAAATGGCCACGCGCCGTATGATGTTCCCGCCGGGCTGATCCGCTCGGCGCAAGACACCCTTTTCACCACCGGCTCCCTGACCCGCTTCTGCACCATGATGGAATCACTGCAGGAGGCCGAAGCCAAATCGTGAACGCCTTCCTCGCCCAGCACGCGGAAATCCTGATCACGCTCGCCAAGATCGCCATCCTGCTGTTCGTGGTGCTGACCGTCAACGCCTATCTCACTTGGTTCGAGCGCAAAGTCGTCGCGCACATCCAATCGCGCTGGGGACCGCACCGCGTCGGTCCGCACGGTTTGCTGCAGCCGCTCGCCGATGGCCTGAAGTTTCTCTTCAAGGAAGATCCCACGCCCGCCGGCGTCGATAAGTTCGTCTACTTTCTCGCACCGTTACTGGCATTGGCACTGGCGCTGACCTCCATCGCTGTCATTCCCTTCGGCCCCAATCCCATTCATTTCAAAGGTCACGACATTTACCTCGGCATCGCCGACCTCAACATCGGCATCCTCGCGCTTTTCGCCATTACCGCTCTGGGCGTGTACGGCGTCGCCCTTGCCGGATGGTCCTCCAACAGCAAATACCCTCTTCTAGGCGGCCTGCGCAGCTCCGCGCAAATGATCAGCTACGAACTCGCGCTCACCATGTCCGTGGTGGGCGTGTTGCTTATGGCTGGCAGCTTCAGCCTGCGCGAGATCATCGACCATCAGGCCACCACCCATGGCCTTTTCGGTTGGAGTGGCATTTTCCGCTGGAACATTTTCGCGGGGCCTTTCCCGCAGATCCTAGGCTTCCTGTGCTTCTTTGTCGCAGCCGTGGCGGAGACCAATCGCGTCCCTTTCGACCTCCCGGAGGCCGAATCCGAACTCGTCGCCGGCTTTCACACCGAGTACGCCAGCTTCAAATTCGCCATGTTCTTCATCGCCGAGTACACCAGCATGATCACCGTGTCCTGCTTGTGCTCGATTCTATTCTTCGGCGGCTGGCTCTCCCCGTTTCCCGCAAGCTGGACGTTCACACACTACCTGCCGTCGGTGCTGCTGATTCCCTTCGGTCTGTGGGTCATCTGGGACGGCATGACCTACGAAACGATCTTCGGCAAGCTGATTCTTCCCGCTGTGGGCGCGGTCATCACCGCACTCGGCGCGGCCTTCCTGCTCTTCCCTGCCGTCAACGAATTTATCCAGGGGCCGTTTTGGCTGCTCTCGAAAATTTTCATTTTCCTCTTCGTTTACGTGTGGATGCGCGGCACCCTTCCACGCTTTCGTTATGACCAGCTCATGTCGTTCGGTTGGAAGCTGCTTCTCCCCGTCTCGCTGGCCAACGTCGTCATCACCGCCTCCGCGCTCCTCTGGAGTAGCCGCTGATGAACGCCCCGCTGATCATCTTCTTCGTGCTCGCTGCGATGGCCGTGGTCGGCGCATTGAGCCTGATCATCCAGCGCCACCCGATTCACAGCGCGCTCTCGCTCATCGTGGTCATGGTCGCCCTCGCCGGCCTCTATCTGCTGATGGGCGCTGAATTCGTCGCTGCCGTACAACTCATCGTCTACGGCGGCGCCATCATGGTGCTTTTCGTATTTGTCATCATGCTGCTCAACGCCGGAGTCGAAGAACGCACGAATCTCTCGAAGATCGCGGGCTTCGCAGGCGTTCCCCTCGCCGTCGCATTGACCGGTTTCCTCGCCGCCGCCGTCGCCCGTTCGCAAGACACCGTGCAAGCCGCCGCGCAAACCGGCGCCACCGCTCCCACCAAAGCGCTCGCCAACTTGCTCTTCCAGGACTTCGTCTATCCCTTCGAGCTCACTTCCTTCCTGATTCTCGTCGCCATTCTGGGCGCGCTTGTACTCGCCGCCCCGCGGGGTGAGAGCTGATATGGTCCCCACGCACTACTACCTTATTCTCAGCGCCATCCTGTTCGGGCTCGGCGTCATCGCATTCATCTTCAAGCGCAACATCATCACCATCTTTATGTCCATTGAGCTGATGCTCAACGCCGTCAATCTGGCGTTCGTGGCCTTCAGCCAGGCCCTCAACAAGCTCGATGGCCAGGTTTTCGTTCTCTTTGTTATCGTCGTGGCCGCAGCCGAAGCCACCGTGGGCCTCGGCATCATCATCATGATCGTGCGCAATCGCCAAACGCTCAACGTCGAGCGCGTCGACTTGCTCAAACTCTAATGCCCATACTGAACTATCTCTGGATCATCCCTGCGCTGCCGCTGCTCGGCTCAGCCATCAACGGCCTTTTCGGCAGCAAGTGGCCCAACAAAATCATCAACGCGGTCGCCGTCGGTTCCACCGGCCTCTCTTTCCTCGCCGCCCTCGAAGCCGTTCGCGAATTCACGCACCTTGCGCCGGAGAATATCCCCTGGGTCCAGCAATACTTCACCTGGATCATCGCCGGTGATTTCCGCGCCGGTTTCGATCTGCAGATCGACCACCTCACCGTGGTCATGCTCCTTGTCGTCACCGGCGTCGGCTGGCTCATCCACATCTATTCCACCGGCTACATGGCCCACGAAGGCGGCTATTACCGCTTCTTCTCCTACCTCAACCTCTTCATGTTCTTCATGCTCATTCTCGTCCTCGCCGCCAACTACGTGCTCCTCTTTGTCGGCTGGGAGGGCGTCGGCCTCTCGAGCTACCTGCTCATCGGCTTTTATTTCCTGCGCAAATCCGCCGCGGACGCCGGCAAGAAAGCCTTTATCGTCAACCGCATCGGGGACTTCGGCTTCATGCTCGGCATGTTCCTGCTGTTCAAGACTTTTGGCACGCTCGACTTCGTTCCTCTTTTCGCGAAGGCCGCGCCGCTCCCCGCCGACCCGATGGGCCACCTCGGCACCTTCACTGTCGCGTGCCTGCTGCTCTTCATGGGTGCGTGCGGCAAATCCGCGCAGCTTCCCCTCTACGTCTGGCTCCCCGACGCCATGGAAGGCCCCACGCCCGTCAGCGCCTTGATTCACGCCGCCACCATGGTCACTGCCGGCGTTTATGTCGTCGCGCGTTCGCACATTCTCTTCACCCATGCACCCACCGCCATGTTCGTCGTCGCCATCGTCGGCTGCGCCACCGCGATCTTCGCCGCCACCATTGGACTCGTGCAGACCGACATCAAGCGCGTCCTGGCCTACTCCACGGTCAGCCAGCTCGGCTACATGTTCCTGGCCTGCGGAGTCGCCGCGTTTTCCGCGGGCATCTTCCACCTCATGACCCACGCCTTCTTCAAAGCGCTGCTCTTCCTCGCTTCCGGCAGCGTCATTCACGCCATGGGCGGCGAGCAAGACATGCAGCGCATGGGCGGCCTCAGCAAAAAAATCCGCTGGACGTACGCCACCATGCTCACCGCTACGCTCGCGATTGCCGGCTTCCCTCCGCTCGCGGGCTTCTTCAGCAAGGATTCCATCCTGCTCAACGCCTACCAGAGCGAACACGGCGGCCGCATTCTCTACGCCTTCGGCCTCCTGACTGCGCTGCTCACCTCGTTCTACATGTTCCGGCTGATCTTCCTAACCTTTCACGGCAAGCCGCGCTACGACGAGCACAAGGTCCACCCCCACGAATCGCCCAAAAGCATGCTCGTGCCGCTGATGATTCTCGCCATGCTCTCCATCATCGGCGGCTGGATGGCCGCGCCTGCCTTCTGGGGCGGGCCTGATTATTTCGCGAAATTCCTCGAGCCGGTCTTCGCGCAAGGCAGCATCGGCAACGCCGAAACCGCGGAAACCACCGCGCACGCGCTTGAGACGCCGCTCGCCATTGTCGCTGTCATCACCGCGCTCCTCGGCTTCGCCATGGCCTTCTGGCTCTACCTCAGGCAGCCCGGCAAGCCCGAGCAACTCGCCAAGTCCATGCGCGGCCTCTATGACCTATTGCTCCACAAGTATTACGTCGACGAAATCTACGCCGCGCTCATCGTCAAACCTCTGCTCTGGGTTTCACGCAGCGTCCTCTGGCAAACGGTCGACGTGCGCGCCATCGACGCCACCGTCAACGGCATCGCCGACGGCGCCCTGGACATCGGCGACGGCGTGCGCCACACGCAGTCGGGCAACACGCGCAGCTATGCCGTCTGGGTCGTGATCGGTGCGCTCGTCATCATCGCCATTATTTTTTGGCCGTACTTCCGGCCCACAACCGTCGGGGCGGTGCGCTGATGCTCCACGGCAACTACTTGCTTACCATCGTCATCTTCTTCCCTGCCGCCGCCAGTCTCGCGCTGCTCTTTCTCCGTGCCGACGATCACGTTTGGATTCGCCGCCTGGCGCTCACGATCGCCACCGTCGAATTCCTTTTCTCGCTGCTTCTAATACCCAAAGTCCAAATCGGCGTCGCAGGCTATCAGCTCGAAGAATTCGCCAAGTGGATCAACGTCCCGCCCATCAACTATCACCTCGGCCTTGACGGCATCAGCCTCTTCCTCGTCATCCTCACTACGTTTCTGACCGCCGTCTCCGTGCTCGCCTCGTGGAACAGCATCCAGCACCGCGTAAAAGAATTTTTCGTCATGCTGCTGATGCTGGAAGTCGGCATCGTCGGCGTCTTCCTCGCCCTCGACCTCTTCCTGTTCTTTCTCTTCTGGGAAGTCATGCTCATCCCCATGTATTTCCTCATCGGCATCTGGGGACACGAGCGCCGCATCTACGCCGCCGTCAAATTCGTTCTCTACACCATGGCCGGCTCCATCCTCATGCTCGTCGGCATCATCTGGTTGCACAATCTCAGTGCCAGCGTCGTCGCGGGCGGCACTTTCGATCTGCCCGCCATTCAGCAGATGCTGCAGTCCGGCGCCATTCGCCTTTCCGCGCTCGAGGAAATGTATCTCTTCCTCGCATTCTTCGTGGCTTTCGCCATCAAAGTCCCGCTATTCCCGTTCCACACCTGGCTGCCTGACGCCCACGTCGAAGCGCCCACGGCAGGTTCCGTCATCCTCGCTGGAGTGCTGCTGAAAATGGGCACCTACGGCATGATTCGCTTCTGCTTGCCGCTCTTCCCCAACGCATCGCATCGCGCCGCTCCGATCGTCGCCACACTCGCCATCATCGGCATCATCTACGGCGCGCTCGTCGCGCTCGTTCAGCCCAATCTCAAGAAACTCGTCGCCTATTCCAGCGTCAGCCACCTCGGCTTCGTCGTGCTCGGCATCTTCGCGTTTCAAAACATCTCCCTGCAGGGCGCCGTCTTCCAGATGCTCGCCCACGGCATCTCCACCGGAGCGCTCTTCTTGCTCGTCGGCATGCTCTACGACCGCCGTCACACCTTTGAAATTTCCGAGTACGGCGGCCTCGCCACGCCGATGCCCAAGCTCGCGGCTTTCTTCCTCTTCATTGCGCTTTCTTCTCTCGGCTTGCCCATGCTCAATGGCTTCGTCGGCGAGTTCCTGATTCTTCTCGGCACCTTCCTGGTGCACTGGAACTGGGCCGCTTGGGCCGCCACCGGGGTCATTCTCTCCGCCTGCTACTTGCTCTGGTCCTATCAGCGGGTTTTCTTCGGCGAAGTCACCGTCGAGAAAAATCGCACGCTCCCGGACGTCTCGCCCCGCGAAAAATGGATCCTCGTCACCATGGCCGTAATCACCCTCTGGATGGGCGTGGCCTCCCCCTACTTCACCCGCCGTTTCGCCGCCCCCTCCCAAAACGTCTTGGACCAAATGCAGCGCCAATTTCCCCAGGAAGCCTTTACGTCAGGGCACGACTTTAGTCGTGCCGCAAGAGATGGCAAGGTGCCGGCTTTAGCTGCTGAGGGTCTGGCTTTGCCGGCTTCAAGTAAGATTGTCATCCCGAGCGCAGCGAGGGACCCGCTTTTCCGCTCCCCTCACCGGCCCGCATCCCCCGAGGTCCGCCCATGATTCCCCGCCCAGACGACCTGTTCCGCGTCCTCCCCGAAACCATCTGGTGCGGCTTCGGCGTTCTGCTTATGCTTGTCCAACCCTTCACGCGTAGCCGCCAAGTACTCACCTTCTTCGCCATTCTCGGCACTGGCCTCGGTACCGCGTCCACCATTTTCGCCGGCAATCCCGGCGGCCCCGCCTTCTTCGGCCTGATTCAAATGGACGCCTTCAGCGTCTTCTTCCATCTTCTCGTCGGCCTCGTCGCCTTCCTGGTTGTTCTCGCCGCCGATTCCTATCTCGAGCGCGAGCACCTGCAGCCCGCCGAGTTCTACGCTCTCGTGCTCTTCGCCACCGCCGGGATGGGCGTGCTCTCCTCCGCGCAGGAGCTGCTCACCGCCTTCATCGGCCTCGAGATGAGCTCGATCGCCAGCTACGTCCTCGCCGGATACCGCCGCGATTCGCTCAAAGCCAGCGAATCCGCCATGAAGTATTTCCTGCTCGGCTCCTTCGCCACCGCGTTTTTCCTCTACGGCATCGCGCTAATTTACGGAGTCACCGGCACAACCCTCCTCCCCAACATGAGCGCCGTCGATCCTTCCAGCACGCTCCTGAAGCTAGGCCTCGCGCTCATACTGATCGGTCTCGGCTTTAAAGTCGCACTCGCTCCCTTCCAGATCTGGACTCCCGATGTCTACGAAGGCGCGCCCACGCCAGTCACCGCGCTCTTCTCCGCGGGACCGAAAGCCGCCGCGTTCGCGCTGCTCCTGCGCATCTACGCCACGGTGCCGGCCGCCACGCATTTCTGGTTCTGGGCCTTCTGGGTTCTCGCCGTGCTCACCATGTTTGCCGGTAACCTCGGCGCGCTCGTGCAGACCAACGTCAAGCGCATGCTCGCCTACAGCTCCATCGCCCACGCTGGCTACATTCTGGTGGCCTTCGCCGCCGTCACATTTCTTGCAGGAAATCCCGAAGGAGGCGCCGCCGCGGCCTACGCCGCCGTGCTCTTCTATCTGGTCAGCTACGCGCTCGTAAAAATAGGCGCCTTCACCGTTGTCTCCGAGCTCGGCGGCCTCGGCGAAAAGCATCTCTCGCTCGACGACTACGCCGGGTTAGGCCAGCGGCAACCTGTAGCCGCTGCCGTCCTCTCGCTGTTCCTGCTCTCGCTGCTCGGGTTGCCGGTCACCGCCGGCTTCTTCGGCAAGTTCTACATCTTCAAGGCCGCCGTAAACTCCCACCTCATCTGGCTCGCCGTCCTCATGGCCATCAACAGCGTAATCGGCGCCTACTACTACCTCCGCTTGATCGTCGTAATGTACATGCGCGAACCCAGCGCCGAGTCCACCCCCGCGGTCGTCGGCTTCCCACTCACCGTCAACCTCGTCCTCGCCATAACCGCCCTCGGCACCATCTACTTCGGACTATTCCCCAACCGCATCCTAAATTTCGTCCTCCAATCCAACCTCCTCGGCCGCTAAGTAGCACAGGCACTCCTGCCTGTGCTCTTACGACCTCAATCCCGATGCGCCCGCAAACTCGACGCCGGATCCCACCCAGCAACTTGGCAGGAACATTTTTTACTTGACAACAGATAACCATTTGTGTACCGTTAATTTCGTTCGGGTGTGCGTCCAGAAATCCGGCGGCCAGCTTGGCAATCAAGCGGCCGCTTTTTTTGTTTGTCGATCAGCGCCAAGGCCGCTGCCAAACCGCGACCCTAGGTCCTTTAGAATCAACACTTGCAAAAGTGTATGAAAACAAACGGCTTTAACTACCTTTAGAATCAATACTTGTGAAAAATAGGGGGAGGGGGGTGCCAACTCGCTCGGGTAAAGGAAAAGCCCGGAAGCGTCCGCCTCCGGGCTCAAAGGAAATGCTTTAAATCCAGCTCTACTACGTGCCTCTCCTACAGCTTCAAGTACAGGAGAAAACCCAGCGCAAAGGTGAACAGCGTCAGCGTCTCCACGAACACCAGGCCCAGAATCATGGCCGCGCGAACGCCGCCCGCTGCTCCCGGATTGCGTGCGATGCCCTCGCAAGCCGCTGCCGCGATGCGTCCCTGGCCTAGTCCCCCGCCGACGGCTGCGATGGCTACGCCAAAGCCCACCGCCAGCACCAGCGTTGTCGGATTAACCGGCGCCTTGGCCGGCTCCCCGCCCTGCGCGAATGCCGCCGGGGCGATCATCATCACCGCCACCAGCGCCAGTACAACAATTGCTGCTTTCTTCATAGACTTCCTCCTCGTGAATTGCCGCCAGGAGGTGGTTCCCGGACACCGTGCAGCCGGGCTCACACTGAAACGGCCACAAAAACCTTGCCGACCAAGTTGTAATGACGACCTTCAGGGCGTCCCAGCGAGCGAAACGAGGCAGTTACGTCCCCAAGAATCGCCCCTCTCGGGGCTGGGTCGCGCTGAAGCGCAGCCCCTACAACGGCTTTAGTGCTCATCCGCCGTCGCCAATCCAATGTACACGGCGGGCAAAATGGTGAATACGTAGGTCTGTATCACGGAAACGAAAATGTGCAGCCCAATGAAAGCGATGGGAATCACCGCAGGCAAAATACCCAGAATCACGCCCAGAATCGGAGACTTCTCCCAGCCCCACACTGCCGGTCCCGCGAACAATCCCAGAAACAGCCCGTAAATCATGTCGCTGGCGAAAATGTTGGCCCAAAGTCGCACAGTGAGCGACAGCAACCGCGCCGTGGTGCTCAGAATTTCCACCGGAAAAATCAGCGGAACCAGCCACCAATCCAGGCCGCCCGTAAAAGTCTTCACATAGCCCAACGGCCCATGATGGCGAATGCCCTGCCAGTTGAAATACAAAAATGTGATGATGGCGCAGGCCAAAGGTACGGTCGCATTGGCGGTGGGCGAGGTGAAAAACGGAAAAACGCCAAAGAGGTTGGCAATCAGAATAAACAGCGCCACGCTGCCGACCACGGGCACGTAACGTTCCCAGTGATGCCCCGCGTTCTCTTCCAAAACGTCATTGATGCCAAATCCTAGAGAGTTCCTGAGTAGAAACTCTGCAACTTGCTGCGAAGCGCCCGGCCGCTCGACCGACAACCGCGAACGAACAAAAAGCGCCAGCAAAGTGCCCACTACGAGCACCAGCAGGCCCATCACAACGTGTTCCGGAATCGGCAGTTGAGGATTTTCAGGCCGAATATGCAAAGCGGAAAGCAGGGCCAGCGCCGCCCCGCCCAGGTAGTGATTCACCAACAACGTAATCCAGCTTGCGTGCTCTCCCATTTTCAACGACGCCCCCGAGCGGGGCCCTCGCTCCTATCGTTCAGAATGCCAGAGTTCGTACACACTTGCGGCAATCGCCGCGGCTGCTAAAGCGCACATTCCCACTACCATGCTAGCAAGGGGAACCCCAAGAACCTTAAAAATAACATACACAATCAGAGCTATCAAGGCGTAGCGGAAGACCGCGCTGAAGTAAGCGCCAAGCGGCACGCGCGGCTTCGCAGCGCCGGCCTGCGCCGCGGAAGCCGCCACCAGCGCATCCAGCCCCTTACGTAGCCACCGAAAATTCAGCCAAGCCAGCACCGCCCCGATGAGCAATCCTGCCGCCCACAATCGACTCCCGGCAACAGCAGCGGCCGCGCAAGCCGCACTTCCGAACACCAGCGTAAGCCAAGCAATCTGCCGCTCGGTCTGAAGCCCAGCTTCGACCTCGGCATGGTTCGTAAGATCGGGAGTTATCGGAATGAGCAGGCACCCGCCGCGGCCGCCGACAGTGGCGAACGCTTTTGACTTATGGCGCGCCGAGGATCAATTGTCGCTCTGCGCCAACCGCCGCAAAACTTCTTTCAGTCCACCGGCAAATCCCAGCGCACCCAGGATCAGCGTGAAAATCCATTTCGTGTGCAGCCAATGATCCAGAAAATACCCCAGCGCGCCGCCAAGCAGCACGCCGCCCACAATCGTAAACGGCAACTCCATGGCCAGAGCCGCCTGCGAAGAATACTTCTTCGCCTTCGCAATCTCCGGCGATTTCGGCTCGCTGCTCTTCGGGGTGTCGTCCAATTGCAATCCCTAGTCCGAGACCCAAACCTTTTCTACTTCTTTTCCATTCCACGCATACACGATGGCCCACGACTCATAGCCACAAAACACGATGACAGGATTGGTCGCATGGATTGTTTTTGTATTTTCACTGTAAAGGCCTTCGTATTTGCCGGGTCCTTCGCGCCACACTACGGGCGTCCCATCGGTTGTCTCCAAAGAGCGAATATCCCACTCGCCGTCTAGTTGGCGGGCCACTATGAGTTCCGCTTTCGTCTTCTTGGGGTCCGTTCCAGAGATCAAGACCAGCGCCCAGGTTGGCTTCCCGTCGCCGTAGAAGTTGATTTTTACCAAGCCCGGGCATCGAGATCCGTGGCCCTTCTTGTAGAGTTTCTTATCATAGTCATCGAGGTCGGCCAAACTGACTAAGTGAGCGCCCGGAAATTTCGCTGCGATTTTGCTGTCGAGTCCTTGTGGCAACATACACCCGCTAATGGGGCCTGCAGGCGCGCCCCCAGCGGCAGGGAACAAGCAAAGACCAAACGCAATCAGCCACTTCGCAGTCATGTATTCCCTTTTCGTGTTCATTTCTCGAAGAGGAGTTCGCCGGCGCGTTGTGTGGCCTTCACTACCGCTTTGATCAGCGTGACGCGCAGCTTCCCTTCTTCGAGTTCGAGGATGCCGTCGATCGTGCAGCCCGCGGGCGTGGTCACCGCGTCTTTTAGCAGCGCGGGATGATCGCCGGTTTCGAGCACAACGCTGGCTGCGCCCTTCATCGTTTGCGCCGCGAGCAGCGTGGAAACGTCGCGCGCCAAACCGACCTTCACACCTGCTTCCGCTAGCGACTCCAGAATGATGTAGGCAAACGCTGGTCCGCTGGCGGAAAGACCTGTCACCGCATCCATGTTCTTTTCGTCGACGACCACGGTGCGCCCCACAGCGTCGAACATCGTGCGCGCCATCTCCAAATGCTGCGCTGCAGCGTGCGAGCCGCGGCATATTCCGGTCATGCCGCAATTCACCGCGCACGGCGTATTCGGCATCGCGCGAATTACGGGAACTTTGCCGCCGGTGTGCTGCTCGATATAAGTGGTCGGCACGGACGCCGCCACCGAAATCACCAGCGTCTTCTCGCTCAGCTCCGACGCAATTTCCTTTAGCACTTCACCGACAACTTGTGGCTTCACACCGAGCAGCACGATGTCCGCGCCGTGCACGGCTTTGCGGTTCTCGGTGGTCACTGCGACGCCGAGCTCCTTCGCCAGCGCCGCCGCTTTTTCTGCGTGCTTCACCGTCGCCGTCACGCGCGCAGCATCAAACAATCCCTGTTTCAGGTACGCGCGCAGCAAAATCCCGCCAAGCTTCCCGGTCCCCAGAACCGCCAATCTCTTACCAGCAAGCTTCTGTGCCATAGTCCAAGCATTGTTGACGACGCACGCGGTCGCGTCAACTCCGTTTAGGGCGCGGCTACACGAAGCCGGCGCTTCGAGTTGCCCGGCCTTCGAGTCGTCCGTCTTCGAGTAGAATAGTGCGCCCATGAAACTGCGATTTCACACCAGGGACTCCTCGACCGTTCACCGCTACGCGTTCTTGGCGGTCCTGCTCGCTCTCAGTGCGCCGATATTTTATTCGCATGAAACGGCTTCGCACGAAGCGTTGTCGCCCGCGAACCGTGCGGAACGCAGAACCGATGTGAGTGTGCCGATGCGCGACGGCGTGACACTTCGCGCCGACATTCTGCTTCCGAGCGCCGAAGGCAGATTTCCCGCGCTGATCTATCGCACTCCGTACGGCAAGCACTTCGCGCTGCAGGAATACAAGACGTTCGAGAATGCCGTCGCGCGCGGTTATGCCGTGGTCGTGCAGGATGTTCGCGGACGCTATGCCTCCGACGGCGAATTCGTCGCTTACCAAAATGAAGGGCGCGACGGTTACGACACCATCGAGTGGACTGCGCAGCAAGCTTGGTGCGACGGCAATGTTGGCACCTTCGGGCTTTCCTACCCCGGTGCGGTGCAATGGCTCGCCGCCGTGGAAAATCCTCCGCACCTGAAGGCCATGGTGCCGGCCATGACGTTTTCCACGCCGCGCAATTTCTTTTATTCCGGCGGCGTGTTCGACGGCTCCTGGCTCGAATGGATCTGGATGAACATCGCGCCCGATATTCGACGCCGCAAAAATCTTTCTGGCCCTAAAACCTACGAAGAAGCTGCGGAAACCTGGAAGCGCGAGCACGAACGCCTGCAAACATTCCTTCCCCAGCGCGACTTGCCCGAACTGAAAGACATCGCGCCTTTTTATTACGAATGGCTTGCGCATGCGCCCGCCGACCCCTGGTGGAACTGGGCGGAACTCCGCAATAAATACGAGCACGTACATGCCGCGGTGCTGAATCTCTCCGGCTGGTACGACGAAGCGTACGGCCCCGATGGTGCTACAACCAATTTCAATGGACTTCTGAAGGAGCGTCGCGGCGAGAAAGACCCGCGCACACGCACGATCATCGGTGCGTGGACGCACGGCGGCCAGGAAAAACCGCGCGCGGGCGAGCGCGAATTCGGCCCGAGCGCAGCGATCGATTACGACGAACTTATTTTGCGCTGGATGGACCGCTACGTCCGAGGCATCGACAATGGGGTCGATCGCGACAAGCCGGTGCGTCTCTTCGTGATGGGAAAAAACAGTTGGCGCGACGAAGACGCGTGGCCAGTCGCGCGCACTAATATGCAAACGTATTACCTGCGGAGCGAATCGACCACCGCCCGGTTCGCCAGGCTAAACCAAACCGCGCCAAATAGGCCTGGGAGCTACAACGAATTTATCTCCGACCCTGCGCATCCACTCAGCGATCCCTACAGCGCCTACGGCGCGCATGACTATCGCTCGCTCGCGGGGCGCAAAGACGTCCTTGTGTACGACAGCGACCCGCTGCTGGCCGATACCGAAGTCACCGGACCGATTCGCGCCGAAATTTATGTTTCCGCGGACGTGCCCGACCTCGATCTATGGGTGCGGCTGCTTGATGTCGCTCCTGATGGCAAAGCATTCAATCTCATGAGCCCAGGATTGGACGTCCTGCGCGCGAGCCATCGCGATGAAAAGCCGCAACCGGAATTGCTCAAGCCTGGCGAGATTCATAAGCTGACTCTCGACCGCATGCGCACCAGCAATATGTTTCGCGTCGGCCATCAAATTCGCATTCAGATTTCGGGCGCCTTCTTCCCGCACTTTTCGCGCAACCTGCAAACCGGCGAGTCGGAAGTAACTTCGTCCGCAATGTGCCCCGCACATGTGCGGATTTATCATGACCCGGATCACCGTTCGCGTATCGAGTTGCCCATCATTCCCCGCTGAAGTCCCCCGCTGAAGCCCCGCCGAAAGCGAGTTGATGCAGGCGACACAGGCTACACCGCGAGCCGCACAGCTGTCGCGCCGCAGTGACACAATATGAAGCGAGCGATATGGCCCAGCTCAAAAATTCGCTTTCGGCTGCGGGTGAAGACTGCGCCGCGCCGCCGTCAGGCTTGGCTGGCCTTCTGCATGGATTAATTTCGTTTTGTCTCGAAGGCGGAATTCATCTGTGGGTGCGTCTCACCGGCAGGCTGGTGCGCAAGAGCGATGCTCCCTGGCTTGCAAGCCCGCTAGGCGGCAGGGAGCGCATCGGCACCGGCATTTACGAGCGCGTGGCGCAGACCGAGGGTTTGCTAATCCGCACGCCGCCGCACGCCGGACTCCTCGAACATTTCAATGTTCTCCGCGGCGCGAACTTCAATCCCGATGCGGTGCATCCGGATATCCGCCACTTTTACGAGCACGCCTCGGAGTACCAACTCGACGTGTGGAGCGAAGTCTCGCTCATCGGGCGATTTTTCCTGTGGCTGCTGGTGGAGTTCATCAGCCGCCGCATGGATCAGCTCAATTTTCCGATCTCTTCGTTGGAAGTGGCTAAAGGAATGACCAGCGAAGTGGTGCAGCTTCTTGAGCCTGCCTCAGGCCGAATCGTGAACACCGGCTGGCTGCGGCGGCTGAAATCTTCCGGGCGCGTGATTTACGCCGGCTTGTACTCCGCAACGCAACTGCCGGATGAGGCGGGGCCATGCGTGAAGGTTACGTTTCCTTGCCGCGGGAGCGCGAACGTTTATCTGAATCCTGTAGCGCACCCCGATGGATCGTTTGGCCTGGTGTCTTCGGGTTCGGCCTTTGGGCGCACCGGCTTCTATCGCATGATCGACGGCGGGCCGGATCATTACATCGTGCGGCACGTTCGCTCACTGCGCGAGCTGTTCCATGTGTATGTGGACACGGAAGGAGTGCTGCGCACCGATCACACCGTGTTTTTCCTGGGACTCACAATTATTCGGCTGCACTACAAGATGACGCGCGCTTCCGTTCCCCACCATCCCGCACAAGGTGAACAAGATCTCATCGCCGTCGAAGACATACTCTGACGTCCAAGATCAATCGTGCCGGGCGCCGTGCAAAACGTGGACGGCGTGAGGGAGCAAGTGCGCTACGGCTTCGATCGATTCCGTGGCGCCCTTGGGACTTCCCGGCAGATTTACTATGAGAGTTTTGCCGCGACTAGCGGCTACCGCTCGCGACAGAACCGCCGTTGGCGTCTTCTCCAAGCCTTTGCGGCGCATCTCTTCTGCGATTCCCGGAATCACCCTCTCGGCAACTGCTTGCGTAGCCTCCGGAGCATTGTCGCGCGGGCCGATTCCAGTGCCACCGGTGGTGAGAAGCAAGTCGAGGCGTCCCGAATCCGCGAGCTCGCGCAACTGCTCGCGAATGGCGGCGAGATCGTCCGACACTCGCAGCGTCGCAACGATTTCCCATCCCAGGCCGCGGCAAAATGCGACCACCGCGGGGCCGGAAAGATCCTCCCGCTGACCTCGCGAGACGGAATCACTGATGGTAAGGACTGCGACACGCATGGGCGGGATTATTGCGTCTCGACGGCGTCGCGGCTAGCTTCATCCATCAACCGCATCGCCTCCATGAGCAGGCCGGTAGTGTTTTTCGTGGTGGTGGTGCGCGTCGATTCATTGGCGGCGTTGAAATCGATCTCAAACTCGCCTTCAGTCCACAAAATCACTTTGTAGACGGCGTCATCGCCTTCGATTTTGCCAATTTTCGCGTCGCGGCACTGCCCTGAAGTGAAATACAGCTCGCACTGTTCGCTGCCTTTGCGCACTACCAGGCGGCAGGATTTCTGGCCCAGCTCCAGCGATTGCAGCAGGTCGGTCATGCTCATTTCTTCGAGGCGGCCTTGAATAATGCCGGGACGCGCGGCGTGTTTCTGCATTTTTTCGAGGTGCAGGCGGTCCACCACTTTTTTCGTGATGCGCACAAGATCTTTTACGAGGAATGGCTTGGCGATGAATTCTTCAACGCCGTCGACCAACGGACGCAAGCGCTCTTCGATATCCGCGCGGCTGGCCATGAACAAAAACGGGATGTGCCGGGTCTTTTCGCGGCTGCGAAGCTTGTCGAAAAGCTGGCGGCCATCGAGCCCGGGCATTTTGTAGTCGCAAAGGATCACGTCGGGAGGATCATCCACGGCTTTCAGCAGTGCGTCGCCGCCATCATGCGCGACCATAATATCGCAGACGTGCTCAATTCCCCGAAACACCAGCTCCAGCACCAGCGGATTGTCCTCCACCAGGAGCAACCTGACGGTGGTTTTTCCGGAGGCAGGACTCATCGCTGGCGGCTCCGTGGAGCGCGCCGCAGCGATGGCTCTTCACGATGGAAATCGCCGCTCTTTCCGCCGGTTTTTTCAACCAGGTAGATATCGGTGATCTCCATCCCTTTGTCCAGGGCTTTGCACATGTCGTAGACCGTGAGGGCTGCGGCAGTAACCGCCACCAAAGCTTCCATTTCCACGCCGGTTTGCGCGGTCGCGACTACCGTGGAGTGAAGTTCCACGCCATTTTCACATAGGCGCGCAGTCACATCAATGTGCGTCAGAGGGAGAGGATGACAAAGAGGTATCCACTCCGCAGTGCGTTTTGCGGCGGCGATCCCGGCGATGCGCGCGACTTCCAGGGGATTGCCCTTGGGATTCTTGAGGCGGCGCACGGCGGCCACAACGCGGGGATTCATTTTTACGAAGCCGTGCGCTTTAGCGGTGCGCGTGGTCACTTGCTTGGCGGAGACGTCGACCATCTGCACTTCGCCGCGTTTTCCGTAGTGCGAGAGTTTTGGCATCGGCTTACTTTACTCAGGAAAAGCAAAAGAACTAACACAGAGATCACTGAGAGCACAGAGGTCACGCAGAAGCATCAAATTACATCCTTGCGCAGCAGAATGGGAACGCTATCTCCGATGTTAACCTGCCCGCGATCCGCAGCGACTACCAAGAAGCAGTTCGCGCGCGCTAGTGCCGCTATGTCGCCTGAACCTTGCCAGGGCAGCGCTTTTACTACCGGGGTTGCGCCACGCCATTCGACTCGGGCGGGGAGAAAGTGCGCCAGGCCTTGCTTTTCGTTCAATGCCGCACCGAGCCGCGCTTCGACAAGCGGCAAATCGCGCGCAGGGGCGCCGCTCAGCAAATCAACGGCGGGAACAACGAACAACTCGAACGTTACCATTGTGGAGACAGGGTTGCCCGGAAGCCCGAAGACAAATGTGCCTCCGCATTTTCCGAATACTGCCGGCTTTCCTGGGCGGATAGCGACGGCGTCAAAATAAAACTCCGCGCCCAAATCTTTCAGCACGGTTTCCACTAGGTCGTACTTTCCCATCGAGACGCCGCCGGAAAGGACGAGCACTTCTTCCAGTAAACCGCGCGAGATCTTCTCACGAAGATAGTCGATGCGATCGGCGGCGTTTCCCAGCAGGACAGGTTCGCCGCCCGCGAGCTGCACTTGCGCGGCCAGGGAAACGCTGTTGCTGTTGCGAATCTGAAACGCGCCGGGCTCTTGATCGACTGAAACCACTTCATCGCCGGTGGAGAGGATGGCAACGCGCGGTTTGCTGGCGCAGCGGAGTTGCGACGCGCCGACCTGCGCGGCCAACGCGAGCTCTGCGTAGCCCAAGCGTATGCCCGGAGACAGCAGGGTCTCGCCGCACTTCGCTTCGCTGCCGCGCGGCACGATGTTTTGTCCCGGCTGCGCGGCGCGCTCGAATCGCACCGAATCGCCATCGCGGTTCGTGTGCTCGATCATCACAACGGCATCGGCGCCAGGAGGAACTGCCGCTCCGGTCATGATCTGCACGCAGGTGCCGGGAACCAGCGGCTGCGTGACCGTGTCGCCCGCTTTGATTTCTGCCACGCAGCGCAATGTCGAACCGGGTGTGGCCTCCGCAGCTATGACGGCGTAACCATCGCGCGTGGAACGATGGAACGGCGGATACTCGCGGTCAGTCTTCACCTCTTCCGCGAGCACGAAGCCGAGCGCATCCCACACGCTAATGTTTGCGGTTGCGAGCGGACGTCTTCCCTTTTCTACCTGTTCGATGACGGTGCGGCGAGCTTGCTCGTAGGTGAGCATGGTGGAGGGTTCATTTAGACTGCGCGACTTATTCCAGCCAGCGCGCGAGCTGCGTGCCTTGCGGCACGATCGTGGCGTCGCGCTCGGGGCCCGTGGAGATCATGCCGATTTCCACCTGCAGGAAATCGCCGATGAAACGCATGTAATCCACCGCGGCTTTGGGCAGTTTCGCATGGTCCTTCACGCCGTAGGTTGATTGGCACCAACCGGGCAAAGTTTTATATTCCGGCGTGACGCGCTCGTACTCTTCGGCCAGCGCAGGCATCTCGCGCAGCGGCGACCCTTTGTATTTGTAGCCGACGCAGACTTGGATTTCGCGCTGCGTGTCGAAAACATCCAGCTTGGTGACCACCAGCGAATCGATGCCATTGATCATTTTCGCGTAGCGCAGCACAGCGAGGTCGAGCCAGCCACAGCGCCGCGGGCGTCCCGTAACCGCGCCAAATTCTTTGCCACGCTCGCGGACCTCGCGCGCTTCGAGGTCGGGCATCTCGGTGGGAAATGGACCGGAACCGACGCGCGTGGTGTAGGCCTTGGAAACGCCGAGGACATGCTTGATTTTTGTTGGCGGCACGCCGACGCCGGTGGTGGCACCGCCGGAGGTTGCGCTCGAGGAAGTAACGTACGGATAGGTGCCGTGATCGATGTCCAGCATGGTGCCCTGCGCGCCCTCGAAGAGCACGGACTTGCCTTCGTCGAGCGCGCGGTTCACGAGTTCGGCGGTGTCGCAAATGTAAACGCGAATCTTTTCGCCGAGCCGCAGTGTTTCTTCCGCTTCGTGGGAAAAATCGATGTCCGCGCCGTAGGCGCCCTTGGCGAGGCGATTTTTCTCGGCCACCACACGCGCGGCTTTTTCGCGGAAGAGCGCGGGATCGAGTAGATCACAAACGCGCAGGCCGCGACGCGCCATCTTGTCTTCGTAGGCGGGGCCAATGCCGCGCGAAGTGGTGCCGATTTTGTTTTCGCCGCGAGCGCTTTCGGCGGCGCGGTCGAGTTCGCGATGGTAGGGGAAAATCAGGTGCGCGCGATTGCTGAGGTGCAGGCGGCCCTTCACGTCCACGCCAGCTTTTGAGAGCGTTTCAATCTCCGCGACGAGAGCGGCGGGATCGACTACGACACCGGCGCCAATCACCGCTTGCTGCTTGGGGCGCAGAATTCCGCAGGGGATGAGCTGTAGGACGAAGCGATCCTTGCCGATGATCACGGTGTGGCCGGCGTTGTGTCCGCCGGCAACGCGCGCGATGTAATCGAAAGCGCCGGCGAGATAATCGACGACCTTGCCTTTTCCTTCGTCACCCCACTGCGCGCCGACCACCACGACTGATTTCATGCGGAGCCCTCACTCGCACGCGTCTTGCAGCTTGCCGGCCGTATCACCCGCACCCTTCCCTCAGCGATTCTGAGAAGGAAATGTCAGGTGGGAATTGCACGAAAACGACAGAATCAGCATCGTACGCTGCACTCGCCTTGAGCGCAAGCGCCAGGCCAGGGAAAGAAAAAGCTTTAACACAGAGGGCACGCCAGAGCACAGAGTTCACCGAGAGAGAGAGAGCTTTAGCGCAGGATGCTGCTGAGTTCCTGGTAGCGGTAGCAAGTCACGGCGTGGTCGTTCACCATGCCGGTGGCTTGCATTAGCGCGTAGCAAATCGTGGAGCCGACGAAGCGAAAGCCGCGCTGCGCCAGATCCTTACTTAGCGCGTCGGACTCCTTCGTTCGCGCGGGGACTTTACGTTTCCACGCATTTTGCTTGGGCTTGCCGTTCACGAAACGCCAGACGTAAGCATCGAAGCTGCCGAATTCCTGCTGAATTTTCAGAAATGCCCGCGCATTGCTTATAGTGGCTGCGATTTTCAGGCGATTGCGAATGATGCCTGGATCGGATAATAACTGCCGCACCTTTTTCGCGCCGTAGCGCGCGACCTTCTCCGCATCGAAGCCATCGAACACTTCTCGATAGCGTTCGCGCTTGCGCAGCACGGTGTCCCAGCTCAACCCCGCTTGCGCCCCTTCTAGAATGAGCAGCTCGAACCATTTCCAGTCGTCGTGCAGCGGCACGCCCCACTCTTCGTCGTGATAAGGAATGTTCCACTCATTTCTGGCCCAATGGCAGCGAACGAGTTTTTGTGAAGGGGAGGGCATCTGCGTTTTATACCAGAAAGATGGTTTGTGCTGCATGTCAGAACGGAGACAAATGGCCAGACAATGGAAAGGGCGTGCCCTGAAGACACGCCCGATGAGAATTCGACGTTGCTGCTAATTGCCACCCGCACCGGAACGCAGATTAAGCGGTTGGTGCCGGTGTAGTCGGTGTGGTCGGCGCAAAGTGGCGCTCGAGCGCCTTGGTGATCTGCTCTTTCGGCACTGCACCGACGATCTGCTCGACGACTTGCCCATTCTTGAAAACGAGCAGCGTGGGGATGCCGCGGATGTTGTAGCGGCCCGCGGAGTTCATCGCTTCATCGACGTTGAGCTTGGTCACTTTGAGCTTGCCCGCGTAGTCGTGCGCGATCTCGGCGACCGTGGGCGCCAGCATGTGACACGGACGACACCATTCCGCCCAAAAATCGACCATGACGGGCTGTGCGTTGCTTGCCGTCAAAACTTCCAGTTCAAAATTTCCATCGTTTACCGCCAGGATACTATTGTCGGCCATGTTGTTTGTCCTTAAGGGCTTACCAAAGCAAGCTCCTTTTCCTCTCCCCAACCAGCTTAATTAGATGTTGCAACAGGCTTTTGGTTTCTCGGCGCCGGAGCCGTCTCCGGTACTGGCGGCAAGCCCCGTACTGTGCGCGCCGCGGCGTAAACCTTGGCGTATTCCACGGCGGAACCCTTCCAAGAAAAATCCTTCGCCATGCCGTTCAGTTGAATGCGCCGCCAAATGCGCTCGTCCATGAAGAGATGCAGTGCCTGACGCACACTGCGAATCATCGCGGTACCGGAATACTCCACGAACTTGAAGCCGGTTCCGGTGCCGTGCTCGATGTCGAACGCTTCAATCGTATCATCAAGCCCGCCGGTGGCCCGCACAATCGGCACCGTACCGTACTTTAAGCTATAGATCTGGTTCAAGCCGCAGGGCTCGTAGCGCGACGGCATCAGGAACATATCGGCGCCGGCTTCGATCTTGTGCGCGATGGCGTTGTCGTAAGCAATCTTCACCCCGACGCGTCCGATATAGGCCGCGGCGAGCGCGCGGAAGAGCTCTTCATATTTGCGTTCGCCGGTGCCGAGCACGACCAATAGCAAATCTTCGTGCATCAGCGCGTGCGCTTTTTCGGCAATGAGATCAAAGCCTTTTTGGTCGGCGAAACGCGACACGATGCCTATCACCGGCTTGGCCAAATGCTCGGAAGGCAGCTCGAAGAGGTCCAGCAGCGCTTGCTTGCAAACTTGCTTACCGCTGAGGTCTTTGGCGGAATATTTCGCGGCGATGAATTTGTCTTTTTCCGGGTTCCAGAGCGTGTAGTCCACGCCGTTCAGGATGCCGACCAGCCGGTCCGCGCGGCCGCGGATGACGCCGTCGAGTCCATAGCCGTATTCTCGCGTCTGAATTTCCTGCGCGTATTTGCGGCTGACGGTGGTGAGGTAATCTGCGAAGACGAGGCCGCCCTTGAGAAAATTCACGCTGCCGAAGAATTCGATACCGCCGGGATGAAAGACGCCCACGGGAATGCCGGCGCGCTCGAGCGCTTCCCTACCGAACAGCCCGTGATAGCCCATGTTATGAATGGTGAAGACGACCGGGATATCTCGCACCAACGGATCATCGCCGTAGGACGTTCGCAGCAGCACCGGCACCAGAGCGGACTGCCAGTCGTGGCAGTGGACTACGTCGGGAGGCCAGACATGCTTGGCGATTTCGATGGCCGTGCGGCAGAACTCGCTGTAACGTTCGGCGTTGTCGGGATAATCGCCGGCGATGCCGCCATACAGTCCATCGCGATCAAAATAGGCGGGGTCATCTACGAAAAAATAGCGGACTCCGCTGATCACGGAACCATCAGCTACGGATGGAAAACGGAGGCGCGTTCCGCCCATCGGAATCGTGACGCTGGGCACGATCACGGAATTAATCTTCGTTCCGCTGTAGCGGGGCAGCACCACCGCGACCTCGTGTCCTAGGGCGACTAAGGCTTTTGGCAAAGCCTCGACCACGTCCGCGAGGCCGCCGGTCTTGGAAAAGGGCAGGCCTTCCGATGCCACGAAGAGGATTCGCACTGTGCTCCTGGGAAAGAGTTGCGAAGTAACGCTATCCGACGCCACCACTGTCGTCAAGCAGGCTTGCACGTATAATGTGCCTCCACAGAATGAGCGCTAACCAATGAAACTGATTTTCATCTCCGGCTTGCCGGGCGTCGGTAAGCTGACGGTTGCGAAGGAGCTGTCTGCGTTTACGGGATACAAACTGTTTCACAATCATCTCGTGGTCGATTTGCTGCTTTCGGTCTTTGAATTTGGCAGCCCGCAATTTATCGAGTTGCGCGAGTCGATTTGGCTTTCGGTTTTTGAGCAGGCCTGTCGCGCGGGGTTGCCTGGCCTGATTTTTACTTTCAATGCGGAGAACACGGTTCGCCAATCGTTCGTCGCAAAAGCACAGGAGACGCTTGCTGCGAACGGCGGAACGATTTGCTTTGTGGAGTTGGCTTGCGACGAGGAAGAACTGAGGCGGCGCATGGACACGCCATCACGCCGGCAGTACACAAAGCTCACGTCGTGGGCGAAATACCAGGAGCTGAAGGTCGCCGGCGCGTTTTCCGCTCCGAAGTTGCCCACGCCCGCGCTAGTAGTGAACACCGGAAGGCTCGATCCGAAAAGCGCCGCGCTCCAGATTGCCAAGGAATGCGGCCTGGAAGACTAGATCTGAGTCAACAACTTCACGGCAGTACCGGAAGGTGAAGACTTTTACCACGGAGTTGACAGAGGACACAGAAGAAGAATGGCTCGTCAACGCTTAGGCCAGCATTTCCTCGCCGACGCCGGCTGGCGCGAAGAGATCGCGCGCGCGATCCGTGTTTCACCGCAATCCATCGCGCCTTCATTGCCTGTCGATTCCGTGAATTGGTGCTGGATCGAAATCGGCGCCGGCCACGGCGAAATGACCGAGCAGCTGGCTTCCACGGGCGTGCCGGTGTACGCCATTGAACTCGATCCCCAGCTTTCGGCGACTCTGAAGAAGCTCGCCAAGCGGTTCACTAACCTGGTGATCGTTTCGGCAGACATTCTGGAAACGGATATCGCCAAGATTGCTGGTGGGCGGCGCGTACGGATTTATGGCAATCTGCCGTACTACATCACTTCGCCGATTTTGCACCATCTCTTTGCCAGCGCAGAACTCATCGAGGAAATCCACATTGTGATCCAGCACGAAGTCGCGCTGCGGCTGGCGGCCCACCCGGGAACGCGCGACTACGGTTATCTCTCCGTGCTGACCCAATATTTCTCGCGGCCCGAACTCGTGCTGGAAATTCCGCGCGGCGCATTCCGCCCGCCGCCGGAAGTCGGCTCTGCCCTGGTCACTCTGCGCTTGCCGGGCCAGCGTGCGAAGCTCCCGCAGATCAATGAAACTTCGTTCTTAGAGTTTGTGAAATTGTGCTTCTCGCAGAAACGCAAGACGCTGGTGAATAATCTGAAGGCACGCATGAAGACCGAACTGGTCCGGCAGGCTCTGGCGAACTTACGGCTGCGCCCGGATACGCGCGCCGAACAGCTCTCTGTCGCACACTTCGCCGCGCTTATGGAGCAGATGGGAATGCGGTGAGTGGAACTAGCTCATGCTTTCTCTTTTTTCTGCGCAGCGACCAAACGATCGGGATAGTCGCTCATGATGCCGTCGACGCCCGCATCGATCAGCAAGCGCATGTGCGCGGGATGGTTCACCGTCCAGCACACCACTTGTAAGTCCTTCTTTCGCGCTTCGGCCAGCAACGCCGGCGTCACCAGGTCGCCGCGCACGGCCAACTGGCGCGCGCCGACCTGCACTGCGCGCTCGACCGGTTTCTCGATTTGCCCGTCGTACAACACGCCGGTCATTAGCGTCGGCTCGACCTTGCGCAGCGACTCGAGAATTGCCACGTCGAACGAAATCACCACGGTGCGCGGAATTTCTCCCGATTCGCGCAGCGCACCGATCAAAGCGTGTTCGCCACCCCACGAGCCGCTGGGTTTCAACTCCAGGTAGAACACGGCATCATGTTTCTTGGAAAATTCGAAAATTTCCTCCAGCGTGGGAATGCGCTCGCCGGCAAATTCGCTGCCGAACCAGGAGCCTGCGTCGAGACGACGCAATTCCGCAAGCGTGAGGTCATGCACGGCGCCGCGCCCGCCGGTAGTTCTATCCACGGTCGCATCGTGGATGGCCACGAAGCGCGCGTCGCGCGAAAGCTGCAAGTCGGTCTCGATAAACGCCGCGCCCAGGGAGACGGCTTTGCGAAACGCCGCCAGCGTATTCTCCGGCGCGTGCCCGGACGCCCCACGATGCGCAATCACCAACACAATACTCTCACCCACCGCTCCGTTTGCAGAGTTGCACGGAATGGCCCCTTTTTACTATGCTAACACCCGCTGCAAGGAACCCGCTTTGCAGTCCATTCCCAGGGTCCTGAATCTAAACAACTGCACTACCAGGAATTTCAAATCTAAAGAATTTCATATCAGGAATCTCACATAAGGAGACATCCATGCTGAAGAACCGAACCCGGTTCGGTACGGTCGTGGCGGCCCTTTCGCTGCTTATCGCTGCTGATATAACTGCCCTGAGTGTACCGCGGGGCGATGAAGGTCAGCGAGAAACGAAATCGAATCAAAATCTGGTGCGCGAAGTTCGCCATCAGCTTCTTTTGCTTCCCTACTACTCTGTGTTCGACAACCTGGCGTTCAAGGTGGATGGCGATCACGTCACGCTCGAGGGTCAGGTGACACGTCCGACGCTCAAGTCTGACGCCGAAGCTGCGGTTAAGAGCATCGAGGGTGTTTCCGGCGTCACCAACAACATTGAGGTGCTTCCTCCCTCTCCGATGGACGACCAGTTGCGCCGCGCGCTCTATCGCGCCATCTACGGCGACCCGGTCCTTTCCAAATACGGGTGGTCTTCCATGCCTTCGATTCACATCATTGTGAAAAATGGGCATGTCAGTCTCGAAGGCGTTGTCGACAGCGAAGCGGACAAGAATCTCGCGGGCTTGCGCGCCAACAGTGTGCCAAACGTTTTTGAGGTGAAGAACAACCTGGTGGTCAACAGCAATCGTTGATTCCGGGGACCACGGTCCCTTTGTGCCAGCGCCGCGCGACATTGCAGCGGCCCTGTTTCATTTTCATCACGTAGTCCCGTGGCTCTTTCGCGCCGAACTGCACCGCGGCTGCAGCGCGCCCGCCTCTACCTTGCCTCGAAAGCGTTCGTACACAATCCAGCGTATAGCATCGTCCTTCGCAGTATTGGAAAGTGTGTTGCCCTCCTTGTTTGGCCGCGTGCCGACAAAAGAGCCGGTTTCGACCCTATATTCAGGATGATGAGCAGCGACCCTGCTCGGGAAGTTCCTAGTCCTAGGAGAGTAACTCTGTGCCGTTGGCGCCGGAGGCGGTTTCGATTGCAGGCGGGGCCCTCGTGACTGGTGATGTATATAGCTTATTATCAGCGACTTATCAGCATGGCACAGCCTCACATTGGCCTGCCAATTGCCTCTTCGTCTAGGGAGACCGCCACCACGCTCCTGGAGAGCCAGCCGCGACGATGAACTAATGGCCACAACTAGCACCAAAGCGGGTCTCTCATTTACGCCTTCCGCGCTCTCCGACCGGCTCATGCCCGTAAATACGACGCCGCCCGGCTTCGATGCCATGCGCGACTTGCCAGCCGGGTTTCAGGAGTTCCTGACGCCTCTGCACGCCGCGCTCACGCTGCGCCAACGCGCGCTGATCGCTCGGCGCGAAACGGCGCTTCATGAAGCTCACGCCGGCAAGCACCCGGACTTCCTGCCGCCCTCGGTCTCGACCATGCAGGCGTGGGGAATCGAGCTGCCGGAATGGTGCTTCGATCAGCGCAACCAGATGACCGGCCCGGCAGATGATGCCGAACTTGTCGTGAAAATGCTCAACTCCGGCGCTCCGGGCGTGATGCTGGACCTGGAAGATTCCAATGCCAACACCTGGGAGCATCTCACCGCCGGCATCCACAACGTTCTGGAAGCGCTCGCTGGCCGGCTCACCTATTTCGATAAAAAGCGGGACCGTACGGTCAGCATTCAGCCGAGCAAGACGGTCCTTCTAACACGCCCACGCGGCCTGCACCTGCATCAAGCCGGAGTTCTTCCAGGCGAGCTGCTGCCAGCTTCGCTGTTCGACATTGCGATGATTGCGTATCAAGTAGATCTTGCCGCGCTGAAGCATCCGCTTTGCTTCTACATCCCCAAGTCGGAATCCGCGGATGAAGCGCTGTGGTGGCGCGATCTCTTCCAAATGATTGCGCGCGCCAAAGGCCTTCCCGCCAATGCCATCAAGTGCATGGCGCTGGTGGAATCGCATCCATTGGCGTTTCAGATGGAAGAGTTCGCCTGGAATCTGCGCGAACACATACTGGGCCTGAACCTCGGCCGCTGGGATTACATGGCCAGCCTGATCCACTTCAACCATGAAAACCCCGAATGGGTTTTGCCGGACCGCAATACCATTCCGCACAACGTCGCTTTCTTCCAGAATTTGCGCACACTGATGCCGGAGATTTGCCACAAGCACGGCATCCTGGCCATCGGCGGCATGACCGCGCTTTATCCGAGCCGCGATAATCCGGAGCTCAACGCCCGCGCCCTTGCCGTTCTCGCCGAGGACAAAAAGAATGAAGCGTCCTGCTTGATGGACGGCGCGTGGACTGGCCATCCGGACCAGAACGAAATCGCCGTTACGCAGTTCCCTGCTCCGAATCAGCTTAATGCTCGTCCGAAGAATGCCGATCCACATCCCGACCTGCGCCCGCTACCCACCGGGGTCGGCAAGCGCACGCTGGCGGGCACACGGGCAGCGATTCGCACCGTGATTCGCTACCGGAATGGCGTACTGAACGGCCGCGGCGCGAGCCTGCTAGACGGTTACATGGAAGACCTGGCCACCGATCGCATTTACCGGCTGATGATTGCCCAACGCATGAAGCACTCGGACACGGTTGAGGTTCTCGACGAGAATGGACAGTCAATTCGCCACACACCGGAGCTGATAACCGAGCTGTTTGACCAAGAGCTGGAGCGACTGCTGCAGGAAAACACCAAACAATCCGGGGACACGGCGCAGGCTGCCAGGCTTACAGAAGCGCGCCGCATCAGCGAGGAGATGATTCGGCGCGGCGAGTTCAATCCCGTTTGAGTTCGAGTTTTTTTGGCTTTACGGCCCAAATCAAGGAGATGCAATGTCACTGAACGGCAACGACGGAAACCACACGCAAAACGACCATTCCGACTGGGCCACGAACCCGCGCTGGTCCGCGATCACCCGCCCGTACTCCTATGCCAACGTGCTTCGCCTGCGCGGCACGATCCAGATCGAGTACACACTGGCGCGGCTCGGCGCGGAACGCCTTTGGAACCTGATGCACACCGATGAGTACGTCCCTGCTCTCGGCGCGGTCACCGGCAATCAAGCCATTGAAATGGTGCAAGCCGGCCTGAAAGCGATCTATGGCAGTGGCTGGCAGGTCGCGGCGGACAATAACACCGCTGGAGACGTGTATCCCGATCAGAGTCTGTATCCCTGCGACAGCGCGCCGGCGCTGGTCAAGCGCATCAACCGGGCGCTGCTCCGTGCCGATCAGGTCGAGTCCGCGGAAGGCAAGCGCAGTGGGGTGTATTGGTTCGCGCCGATTGTGGCGGACGCCGAGGCCGGTTTCGGCGGCGCGCTCAACGCTTACGAGCTGATGAAAGCGATGATCGAAGCGGGCGCCGCCGGCGTGCACTTCGAGGACCAGCTTTCTTCGGCCAAAAAGTGCGGACATCTCGGCGGCAAAGTTGTTGTGCCCATCCGCGAATTCATCGAGAAGCTGACTGCCGCGCGGCTGGCCGCCGACGTTTGCGGCGTGCCTACGATTCTCATCGCGCGCACCGACGCCAACTCCGCCGGTCTGCTATTGTCCGACGCCGATCCGCGCGACCGCGAGTTCATCCATGGCGAGCGCACCCCTGAAGGCTTTTATCAATTCCATGGCGGTATCGACGCGGCCATCGCTCGCGGCCTGGCGTATGCGCCCTATGCAGACATGCTGTGGTGTGAAACCTCGACGCCCGATCTCGCCGAAGCGCAGAAATTCGCCGACGCCATTCACGCCAAATTCCCCGGCAAGCTTCTGGCCTACAACTGCTCCCCGTCGTTTAACTGGAAAAAGAAGCTGGACGACGTCACCATCGCCAACTTCCAGCAAGAGTTAGGCAAGATGGGCTACAAATTCCAATTCGTGACGCTCGCTGGCTTCCACGCGCTGAACATGGGCATGTTCCACCTCGCGCGCGGCTATTCTCAGGCCGGAATGACCGCATATTCCAAGCTGCAGCAGGAAGAGTTCGCCGCGCAGGAACTCGGTTATCGCGCAGCCACGCACCAGCGTTTTGTCGGCACCGGCTATTTCGATGAAATCGCACAGGTCGTCTCCGGCGGCCATTCGTCGACAACGGCGCTGGCAGGCTCAACGGAAGCGGCGCAGTTCCACGGGCATCAGGAGGCCAACCGTCCTGCGACGCGATCCCTGTAAACGTGTCCGACGTTTACCACCTGCGCCGGCACCGAAGCTACGGTTTTCTTGCCGCTGGTGATATTCAGCTCGACCTCGGGACCTTCACCGTTCCATTCGACCTTGTACTCGCCCGGAGGCAACCGTTTGCCTTGCACGTCCACGCTGTCGTACAGGCGCAGCGTGCCCTTACCCGTACCTGCGGCAAAGGCGCTGGCCGCCAGCAGCAGCGAAGCTCCGGCTAGAGTGACTAGATTCCTCGACCCTTTCATCTCTTTTGTTCCTTTCTGTTTGTCCTTGCGAAGACTCCTGCAAGAGGGTGTGCTCTCTACAGGGCATCTTGGACTCGTTCAATAGGATGCGCAGATAGCGCAGGTGTCACAAGAAAGCGAGCCTGTAAGTTATAGATATTGCTATGGATAGCTATATTTTACATCCGTGTGCGGTGGCTGCCGAGCTTTCGTCTGAAAACCGTCCTTTTTTCGGGGGTGGCCCTCTGTGCCCTTCTAGTTCACGGGCCTTACTAAATGGGGACTACCGTACCATTCAAGCCTTCCTCGGTTTAGCCGATGATGACTGGGTATGGCGAGCCTTTACTTTTGCCAGCCCCACACGCAGAACCAGGGTATGTTGCGCGCCATCCTCAATCGCGAAGATTGCCAGCATCTCGCGGCGCCCGACGCGATCACCTATCTTGGCGAGGAATTCCCTAATCTGTCTAATGGCCACAAGCAGGAGCGAGATTTTGCCGTGCTGAGGGTGGACGCTGAAGAAGCGGACACGGAATGGCGCTCCGGCTTCTATCGTGTAGATGCCGACCTGATGGAACTGAACAGCGTGCTTCTAACCCTGGCTCGCTGAATTCCCGCGAATCGCAGACACATCGCTATCCCGTCGCAAATGCTTCCGCCCACACACCACCGGGGGAATAACGAAATTCTAGCTGCATTTCCCGCTGCCTAGGCTGAAAAATTCGATATTATATACGCCAAGTCTAGAACCACACGTGGGGACCAGCAAGTGGACATATCCCGAATGCACGCGCTTTTGCCCTTTCTGAGCCGTAACGCCCTTCCTGTACTTTTGTCAGCCCTGACCGTTAGTTTGAGCGGTGCGGTCATCGCGCAAGACAAAGGAGCCGCCCCGCCGGGAACCGCGCAGCAGGAACCGCCGGTCGTTCTGAAAGTAACCACTCGCCTCGTGACGGTGGACGTTGTAGCGCGGGACCGTCACGGAAATCCGGTCCGTGATCTGAAAGCGGAAGACTTCCAGGTTTTTGAGCAGAAGGGTGCGCAGCAAATTGCTTCCTTCCGCCTTGTAGACCGTTCGCTTTCCCAGGGCCCCGATGTAGAAAGGGCCGCGCTGCAAATACCCGCGGGCGTGTTCACGAACCTGGTTACCACACAGAAGCTGTCCGCGCCGCCGACGATTTTACTGGTGGACGGCCTCAACACCGATGCCGGTACGCAAATGCAAGCGCGGCAAAAAATGGTCCAACTGCTGGGTTCGGCGCCCACCGATGTTCCGGTCGCCGTTTTCTTGATGGGTAGGCGGCTTTACCTCCTTCAGAGTTTCACGACCGATACGAAGCTGCTGCGCGAGGCGGCGCAACGCGCGATGTCCGCCGAAGCGACGAATGTGCAGATTAAGGACCCGCGCGACGACCCATTCAGCAACTCCTCGTTGATGGACGAAATGGGGGGTTCGCCAGGCCAGAGCGACATTCCGGGCGGAGCGCCCGGCCCCATGCTCTCCGGCGGCGGCGGGAGCGGCGGAGGCACGCCTGGAGGGGCGGCCGCGGCGCTCATGGCCATGAAAGCGGCGCTGATGCAACGTTGGGAGAAGGAGCAGTACGCAGAGTCCGTGGATATGCGCGTCAAAATGACACTCGACGCGCTTCGCACTATCGCGCGACACGTCAGCGGGTATCCCGGGCGAAAAAATCTCATATGGATTTCGTCCGCGTTTCCGCTGGCCATTATGCCGGACGCGAGCGCCACGTTGGCCGCAAAGTTCACGGGCACGCGCAATTACGCGGAGGACATCTCGGGCGTCGCCAGCGCCCTGACGGACGCGCAAATCGCGGTCTACCCTGTTGATCCGCGCGGAATTGAAACCGAGCAGCAATTCGCCGCCACTACTACTGGCAGGGTCAGCAATCCTTTTTCGGAGGGCGCGACGCTGAATCGCGAAAGCGGCTTGCGTTTTGCGGATCAGCAGTCGATGAAGGACCTGGCGGCACAGACGGGCGGGCAGGTCTGTCTTAACAACAACGATCTGTCAAAGTGCATCCGGCGAGCGATCGACGACGGGTCCTCTTATTACGAATTGACTTATTATCCTGCCGACAAGAACTGGCGCGGCGAATTTCGCCGCATCTCCATCAAGGCCCGCCGATCCGGAGTGCAACTCTCTTATCGTGAAGGGTATTTCGCTCGCTCTTCCGATTCGACCATTGCCGCCGCGGAGGTCAAAGACACCGACTCGCGCGTGATGAGTGCCGCCTGCAACGACTTTCTGAGCGCGACATCTATCCTCATGTCCGCCAAAGCCGTTCCTCCTGATCAACCCGGGCAGGCCAAGTATTTTCTGGCGGTCGATCCCAATGCGCTTTCGTTCGGCGCTCCGGAAGGCGGCGTTCGTGCTTTGCATCTCGAACTCGGCGCCTGCATGTTCAACGCCCACGGGTCGCCTTTGCAGTATTTCCGCCAAAGCGTTGACCAGAAATTCAGCGAGTCCGAATATCGAGCCACGATTGCGAGCGGCATCACGCACACCATGTCGCTTGTGCCCAAGCCGGAAACAACACGTGTACGTCTGTTGGTCTGCGACACCGCTACGGGCATGATTGGCTCCGTCGATGTTCCCTACCCGGCCGAAACGTCCTCCTCTCCAGTGATCCAGGCTGAAAATAGATCCGATGCTGCTTCACAACCCCAACCAATCGCCTCGGCTCCCGACGCGAATCCCCCCGCGGGCACCCCTGCTCATGTCATCAAGTTCCACGACAAAGATGGCCGCACTGGAATTCTGCAGTGGGATATTCAGAAAATCTCGTATTCCGGCGACCTCTCGCCCGACGCCAGCGCCCGCGGCATGTTTGACTCGCTGTGGGGCAAATCCTACGCCTGCTATGCCGGAAAGCTTGTTTCTACGGCCGACAAGGCAACTCTGGCCAAGCAACCCCTGCACTTCAAGAGTGAAAATCATGGCGTCGACGTCTATCTCGACGGCGACGCCTCTGCGAAGTTTTCCGGCGACCTCGTCATTGATCCTAGCGTACGGCCGTTGTTCGAGGCCCTTCGCAGGCTCTATCAGTGCAAGTAGCTGATCCGCTGATCTGAGCCGCAGGCTTCGCCGCGCATTAAAAGTACACAGTTCCGGGTATGGCCCGTACCCACGGCCTGGTGGTCTGGTAAGGTAGCCACAGGGCTGGAGTTAGCCCACCTTAGCGGCTAATCAGCCCCAGCAGGAGGGCTGCTATGGATACAAAGCTAGTCGTCATAGGCGTGATTGTGGTTCTTGCGGTGGTTGGAGCGGTAAGCTTGCTGCCGGACTTCATCCGCTACATGAAGATCCGCTCGATAGGCAGTCATTTGGCAACCATCCGGCCGTTGTTTCCCGGTTTCCGATTGTAACGCTGGTCTGGCAAGAATTGGCGCGCTTGCCGTTGGGAGAAGTCGAGTCTATCCTGATAGCACGGCCATGAATCGCGTCTATCTGGATCATAACGCCACTACGGCTGTCGAGCCGGAAGTGCTCGACGCCATGCTTCCGTATTTGTCGGGGGAGTATGGCAATGCCGCCTCGATCCACACCTTTGGGCAGAAGGCGCGCGCTGCGGTCGAAACGGCACGAGAACAAGTCGCCGCGCTGATTGGCGCGCGTCCGCAGGAAATCGTTTTTACCAGTGGCGGCACGGAAGCTGATAACCACGCTATCTTTGGGGTGTCTCAGGCATTTTTGGCTGCGCTCCGCGACATGGACAGCGCTGCCGCTTCCAAGCACATCATCACAACCACGATCGAGCACGAAGCGGTGCTCAACACTTGCCAGGCACTCGAGAAGCACGGCGTTGCGGTCACCTATTTGCCCGTCGATCGACAGGGAGTCGTTTCGGCAAAGGCCTTGCGCGAAGCTCTCCGCAAAGAAACCGTGCTGATTACGGTAATGCACGCCAACAATGAGCTGGGCACGGTCCAGCCCTTCGAAGAAATTGGCCGCATCGCCGCGGACGCCGACGTCTACTTTCATACGGACGCGGTGCAATCCGCGGGAAAAGTTCCCATTGACGTGAACGCTCTCCGGCTGGACCTGCTTTCCCTGTCTGGCCACAAGTTTTATGCCCCGAAGGGCATCGGAGCGCTGTATATCCGCGGAGGCACGCGTCTGCAGCAACTTCTGTATGGCGGGCACCACCAGCGAGGATTCCGCCCGGGCACGGAAAACGTAGCTGGAATTGTCGGCTTAGGCAAAGCCGCGGAGCTTGCCAGCAAGTCGTTGGCGGAAGATGCGGCGCGCGTTTCTGTTTTGCGTGACCGTTTGGAGCAAGGCCTGCTTTCGCGCGTGCCGCATTCAGAAGCCAACGGCGCGCGAACCCCGCGCACCCCCAACACGACAAACATCACGTTCCCCGGGATAGAAGGCGAAGCCCTGGTCATCGCGCTGGACCTAAAAGGACTTGCGTGCTCGACAGGCGCGGCCTGCTCCTCCGGCGCCGTCGAACCCTCACACGTGCTGACCGCTATCGGTCTTTCGCCCGACGAGGCGCGCGCGAGCTTGCGCTTTAGCCTGGGCCGCCACACGACGCCTGCCGAGATCGACTTCGCGTTGGAACTTGTGCCGGCCGCCGTCGAACAACTTCGCGAACTCTCACCAGCCTATCGCAAGGAGACGGCAACGCGGTCGTAACCGGCGGTCGCATTTCAACCTCCCTGGGTAGAGCGCATGGTGCGCCACAGCTCGCCAAGGACTTGCCGCGCACCAAACACTGGTTTTCCCGTAAAATGGATAGAGCATGAGCAGCGCAACCCAATTCGACACTTTGCCCGCGCGCGACGCGATTCAGAGCGGCTTGATTGCCGTGGCCATGAGCGGCGGCGTTGACTCTTCCACCGTCGCGGCCCTGCTGCAACTGCAAGGGCATCCCATCATCGGGCTGACCATGCAGCTCTGGAACCAGCGGCGCCTGCCCGAGTTGCGAGGCGACGGGCCGGCGCAGCATCGTTGCTGCTCGCTCGACGACGTTTACGATGCCAAGCGCGTCGCGCAGCATCTGAATTTTCCGCACTACGTGGTGAACTTCGAGCAGCAATTTGAAGCGCGCGTGGTGCGCCCCTTCGTCGATCAGTATCTTGCCGGACGCACGCCCATCGCGTGTACCAACTGCAACACGGATGTAAAGTTCGAGCCACTGCTGCGCATGGCTCGCCAGATCGGCGCCGGGCGGCTGGCCACCGGCCATTACGCGCGCATCCGGAGGAATGAGCACACCGGCCGCTGGGAACTGTGGCGCGCTCGCGACGATAGCAAGGATCAGTCTTACTTTCTCTGGGGACTTACGCAGGAGCAGCTTGCGCGCAGCGAATTCCCCCTTGGCGAGTTGAGTAAGGGCGAAGTGCGCGCCGCCGCGCGGCTGGCGAACCTGCCCGTGGCGGATAAGCCCGAAAGCATGGAACTGTGCTTCGTTCCAAACGGAAACTATGTTCAATTCATCGAGGCGTATTCACGCGAGCGCGGCGCGGCTCTGTCAAATAACGAGGGTGAGATTGTCTCCGAAGACGGCGCTGTTATCGGGCGTCACAGCGGCGTGCACAACTTCACCATCGGACAGCGCAAGGGCTTGGGATTCGCAGCCGGCAAACCGCTCTACGTGGTCGCCATTGATCACCAAAACAATCGCGTCGTCGTTGGAGACGACGAATCGTTGCGCACGACGACATGTCACGTGCAAGAGGTCAATTGGATAGCGCACCAGGTTTCCAGTGAACCGGTGCGCGCAACCGTGAAGATCCGCCACAAGCACGTTCCTGCCGAAGCCACTGTCACGCCGCTGGATGGCACGCACGCGCGCATCGTCTTTGACGCTCCGCAGCGCGCCATCACCTCCGGCCAGGGGGCCGTGTTCTATGACGGTGAGCGCGTCTTGGGCGGCGGTTGGATTCGCTAGGTCAACAAAAAAGGCAGGCGCACAAGGCGCCTGCCCAAAAATCCCGCAGTTCCGAAATCGGCTAAATAAAGAGCTCTTCTTCCTGCTCCAGCGGCTCTTCGGGCCGCCTCCTTCCGCGCCGCGCGCGGAGCAAATCGATCCCTACCTTGATCCCTTGCATCAGGGCCGACACTTTCTGCACCGGCCGCCAAACACTGTGGGTGAACTTTGTCCCCGCGTCCTCTACTGCTTCCAGCGCGCCGGTGAGAATGCGGTCCGCGCGCACGAGCTGCCCGCGCAGCCGATCCGAAGCCTCGGTGAAAACGCGGTCGACCTTCTGCGCCTGGGCGCGCGCCAGGTACACCACATGCGCGGCATCGGCGACCATTTCGGAAATTTTCGGCTGCGTGTCTTCCAGCAAGATTTGCACGCGGCTTAGAATCGGGGCAAGCCGCGACTCAAGATCTGAGGTGAACCGCTCCATGCGATCCATGGTGCGCCGCATCTGTAAGAACATGGCCACCAGGATGCCTGCCTGCAACACAATCGCTGCAGCCGCAACGCAAACGAAAACCGCAATCCACGTTTCCATACGCACCCCAAGCCCCTACGCATGGGCTCATTTACGGCTGCCAGTCAGGTCCGCGGCGCGAAACATTGGGTGCGCCGCCCAGAAACTTAAGACTTCGCCGATTCGCGCAGATACGCTTCGCGCCCTGCTTCCACGGCCGCTGAAATCGAATCCTTCTTGCGGACCGCTACGTCCTTGCTGCGCTCAATCAATTCGTCCGCGCGCTCGCGGAGTTCCCGCGCCTTTTTCTGCGCGTAGTCGCGCCCCTCATCCGCCTTCTTGGAAAGCAGGTCGCGCGTCTCTTCGCCGGACTTGGGCGCGAACAAAATACCGACCAGCGCGCCAACACCGAGGCCTACGAGGAAGTAAGTCACCTTGGAACCCACATTGTCGGCCATAGAAACCTCCGCAGAAACCGTAGCATAGCGACATGCAGGGCGCAATACGGCCTAACCGCTATCACCCTCTATTTCAGGTTACCCGCCGTGACCTCCGCATCCCAGATGCATCAGAATCGCCTCTGCCACCTTAGCTGAAACCACGCGGCTCAGCTTTTCTCTGCCGGCCCGCCGCAAGTTTGTGATGCTGCCAAATTCGCGGAGCAGCTTCTGAATCGTGCGCGGCCCGACGCCGGGAATATCACTAAGCGCGGTCTTCGTCTGCCTCTTGCCGCGGCGCTGGCGATGAAAGCTTACGGCACAGCGATGCGTCTCGTCGCGAATCTGCTGGATCAAATGCAGCACCGGCGAGTGGCGGTCCAGAATGCACGGCTCATCTTCCTGGCCGAGGATGTACAAAATCTCTTCTTTTTTCGCGATGCTGGCCATCGGCTGGTTAATGATTTGCAGCGATTCCAGAGCTTGTGCCGCTGCGTGCAGCTGCCCTATGCCGCCGTCGATCAAAATCAGGCTGGGCATGGGCCGCTTCTCTTCCAGGACGCGACGATAGCGGCGGGTTACCGCTTCGCGCATGCTCGCGAAATCATCGTTTTGGCCGACCACCGGAAGGCCGCCACCGGATGCGCCATTTCCTTCCTCGCCGCGGATAATAAACTTGCGATAGTCCGATTTCTTCATCCGGCCGTCCTCCCAGACGACCATCGAAGCTACCGTGTCTGTGCCCTGAATATGCGAGATGTCGAAGCTTTCGATGCGGCGAGGCGCCTCCGGCAAATTCAAAGCGTTCTGCACCGCTTCCCCGATGGCCTTGGAGCTCGGCTTCAGCACGCGGAAGCGCTGCTCGAACGAGTGCTTGGCATTGTTTTCCACGAGGTCCAGGAAGGCGCGCTTGCTCCCGCGCTGCGGCGTGAAGATTTCGACCTTGTGGCCGGCGCGTTCGGTCAGCGTCTCCTCCAACAGCGCGCGGTCCTCGAAATCAATCGGCACATGAATCGCTTTAGGCAGGTATTCCGCTTCCAAATAAAACTGCTTCAACAGCGATGGCACAAATTCGTGCGGATCAAATTCTTCCAGGTCCTCCCAGTAAAATTCGCGGCGGTCCACTACGCGGCCGCCACGTAAGTGAAAGAGGTTGGCGGAAACAAGCGGCGGCTCCGCGTAATACGCAAAGACGTCGGTATCGTCGCCCTGCGCTGCGGCGATGCGCTGGCGTTCCTCGATGTCCTCCAGCGTGCGCAGCAAATCGCGATAGGCGGCGGCCTGCTCGAAAAGTTCCTGCTCTGCAGCGGTGGCCATGCGCTCTTCGAGACTCTTCATCAAATCATGGCGGCGGCCCTCGAGGAACAGCCGCGCATCGCGCGCCGCCTCGGCGTAGCGCTCATCGGTGGTGAGCCCGGTGACGCACGGGCCCTGACAGCGCTTGATGTAATACTGCAGACAAGGCCGCGGATGATCGCGCGTCAAATCCACCGTGCAACTCGGCACCATGAACCGCTTGTGAATGAACTGCAGAATGCGCCGGGCCAGGCTCGCGGGGAAATACGGCCCAAAATAAAGTGAACCATCCTTCTTGATGCGGCGCGTGAAGTACACGCGCGGATATTTTTCCGCCGCGGTGAACTTGATGTACGGATACGTCTTATCGTCGCGCAGGAGGACGTTGAACTTTGGGTGATAGCGCTTGATGAGGTTGTTCTCGAGCGCCAGCGCCTCGCGCTCGTTGTCGACGACAATCGTCTCCAGGTCGGCGATCTCGCGAACCAGCGAACCCGTCTTGGCGTCCATCCACCGCGACTCGAGAAAATACGAGCGCACCCGGCTGCGCAGCGACCCTGCTTTGCCCACATACAAGACGGCGCCCGCGGCGTCCTTGAACAGGTACACCCCCGCGCTTTCCGGCAGTGCAGCAGCTTTTTCGCGAGGTTCCATAAAGCAGTATTCAGCGGTCGGAGGCTAGAGTTCCGATCTCCGTGCAACTTCCATCATACTAGAGCGAATCCGATAGCGGAGAGGCGCAGGAGTCGAGCAAAGAATGGAACGCAGACCCCTACTTTATTGGATGCTGGCAACCGCAGGAATCACCTTGCTTTTGTCGAGCGCGCCGCTGCGCGCTCAGGATCCCGCCCCCGAGTCATCATCAAAACCCACCGAGGCACCGAAAAAACGGGATAAGAAGCAAAAGTCAGACACTGCGACGCAGAATGCTCCGGACCAACCAGCCTGGGATCCGTTGCGCGCCGAAAAAGACATCGAGGTCGGCCAGTACTACATGAGAAAAGGGGACGTGGACGCGGCCATCGATCGCTTTCAGGATGCCACCACCGCAAAACCGGGCTACGCAATTCCCTTCCGCTACCTGGGCGAGGCACAGGAGAAAAAGGGCCTGAGGAAGGACGCCATCAAATCGTATTCGCGGTATCTCGATCTCTATCCCCACGCCGAGGATGGCGATAAGATCCGGAAGAAAATCGACAAATTGCGAAACGAAGTCGAGCGGAAGAAAAAGTAAGGGGCTGGTCTGTGCGAGACTCTGGCGCTCCGCGCCTCTGCGTTAGCTCTTCTCTCTCTTTCCCTTCACTGTGCCAAGCGATCGAGCACCCGCCGCGCACGCTCGAATTCCGCGAAGCGCTTCTCTTCCTCGCGGAACTGCCGCGAATGCGACACCAGGCTGCAGCCCGACCGCCGCGTGGGATGCTTTACGTGTAGCATCTCGTGAAACAAAACATATTCGACCGCGAATTGCGGCACGCCCGGCCGGTCCATTCGCCGGTTCAGCAAAATGTGATTTGGTCCGGGATCGTAGCAGCCGAACTGCCGCCGCCAGCTTCGATTGCTCCAGCCAATATGCGGGCGTTGCAGCTTGCCGTCAAAGTATCTGGTCTTAAGCCCTTCGAATAGCTTTTCCAGATCAAAATGGCGTCCTCGCGGACCCGCCGCGCCCGGCCGGATGCGCCGCCTTCGCATGTGATTGATGCGCTCGCGCGTGCGGTCTGAACGCGCATATTCCAAGTACGGCGCCGTCAACGAAGCTGAAGCTCTGCGCCGGTACACCCGCGACAATAGTAGCGCTGCCGCTCCCTCCAGCACGCTGAGAGGCGCCCGCCGCAAAAGGTCGGAGAGTCGCACCCACACCGTCTCTTCGCGGCGGCGGATGGTCAGCACCAAGCTGCTGTAAGCATAAAACTCAACGCGAAAACGCGGAGGCCGTCCTTCGCACCCCAGGCGCGTGTAGACTCGCTGGAACAGCGCTGCGCCTCCTGGAACAATCGCGCTTGGACCAGCCATTCGCTTGGCGATCTTATTCTTCAATCCTCGCGCGTTCTCCTTGTCCTTTGTCTTGAATTCCAAACCGGAGCTAATTCTTCCTCCTCACCGGGGGCGGCGCAACAGCCTTTTTGGCTTTTTCCGCATCGGTCATGGCGTCGCGCGTACCCGCGATGGCGTCGTCAAGATTGTCCTTGTATATGTCAATTTCGACGCCGTCCGCCGAAAGCTTCTCCAAGACTTGCAGAAACTCCTTCGTCCGGCTGGCCATTAGGTCGATCCCCGGCCGGATATTCTCCTGCTTCTGAATGCCGAGCTGAATCAAGTCCGCGGCATCGTCCACACAGCCGACGTAGGCGTTCATCAACGCGTTCAGCATTTCGGGATGCTTGTTCGACGACGGATGCTGCAATTCGTACTGAAACTTTTTCAGCCGGTCATCCGCAAATGTAAGAAACAGCTTGATACGCTCGTTGGTGGTCTCCGCGTCGCGGATTTTGTCCGACTCGAGCGCGGACAGGTAATCCTTTTGCCCCGCTATAGATGGAACAGCAAAGAAGCTCACGGCAATCGCGAGCAGACATAAACAAAAAGGCACCGACGTCTTCATGGCGAAACTCCGTGCCCGCTTGCAGAGTTCTTCTGAGCGGGTTTTTTCTCATTCGGGTGGCGGGGAAACAACAATTCCAGCAGTTCGTCATCAATGCTCGCCAGATCGCGCCGCACGATCCCCATCGGCGGGAGATACTCGTCCGGAGCGACCACCAGCACCTGGTCTAGTTCACGAAGTGCCTTGTGCACGTGAATCTGCAACTGTTTGTATCCGTTGGTGTGGTGTTCCGCATCGCGATGGTCCTTCTTGAGCGCATCGACGGCCGCCCGCGCATTGTCGCGGTATTTCTCCATCACGAGTCCAATCGTTCTGTAATCGTTGCCCTGCGAGGCGCGCCGGGTTAGCTCCAGTTGCGCATCGCCCAGCTTCTCCAGCAGCTTGGCCTTGCGAACTGAATTCGTCTCGCGGTCGAAGCGCGCCTGTAGCGTATTCACATCTTCTGTGGCGGAGCGCGCGGCTCGCGCGGGAACCATCGACGCCACAATCACCAGCAGGCTCGCCACCCAGCGGCTCATGCTTATCTTTTCCCCTCCAGCATGTGCTTCAAGACGCTGCTGCGCTGCTGCGCTTGCCAGACTTGGTCCGACGTCTTTCCTTGCTCCATCGCCAAAAACTTTTCATAAGCCTCGAGCGCCGCTTTGAACTGGTGCAACTTATCGTAGCAGAGCGCGCGGATAAACCACGCTCCCGACGCAGGCGGTTCCGCTTTTGCAATTACGTCCAGGGTCGCAAGGGTCGCCGGACAGTTCCCGGAAAGGTAGTAGGTCGAGCTGAGATCCTTCCAGTACACCAAATTGTTGTTGTCGATTTGCAACGCCGCCTTCAGCTCCTTCTCTGCCGATGCGAAATCGCGCTTCTGCAAATAGACGCGGCCCAGTCCGCCGATTAGCTGAGCGTCGCGCGGCGCCAGCGTGATGGCCTGCTGCAGCGTCACAATAGCGTCGGCCAATTTCTTCTCCGCAATCTGAATGTCCGCGCGGAGCCGCAGCGAGTCCAGCGATGCCGGTTTCCCAGCGTCGGCGACGTCGAGTTCCGCGAGAGCGGCGTCGTACTCTTGCGCATTTACCAGCAAGCGGATCAACCGGCCTCGCGCGCCGGAGTCCCCAGGCATCGCAGCCAGGTATTTGCGATACGCATCCGCCGCTTCGGGCTTATTCTGCGCCTCCAGGCTCTGCGCCAGCCCTTGCAGCGCTTCGGGCGCATCCGGGCGAATTTCCAGTGCGTGGCGAAATCTCATCTCGGCTTGTGCGGGCTTCTTTGTGCGCAGGTCAAGCTCTCCGAGATAGTGGTTGGCCGCAAGGTCGTTGGGATCGAGATGCAAGACACCTTCGAAGGATCGCGCCGCCCCTTCTTGATCACCGGAGCGGTCCTGCGCCACAGCCAAAAGCGAGCGCGGCCGGCTTTGCGCGGGAAGCAATTCCACCGCTTTGCTCAGGGGGGCGACAGCCGCGGCATACTCCTGCTTGTCCAGAAGAAGAATGCCAAGGTTCAGATAGGCCTCTGGCATTTTTGGATCGAGGCTGATCGCACGCTCGTATTCGGCACGGGCTTCTTCGCCGCGCTTCAACGCTGTGTACGCGTATCCCAGTTGGAAATGCGCGAAGGCCACCTCCGGCTTTTCGCCAATGAATTTCTGCAGCGGCGGTACCGCGGCTTCGAAGTTGTTGGCATCGATATCTCGCTGCGCTTCGTCGAGGAGCTCGTTGAGCGGATTCGTGACCTTCTGTTGCTTGGATTGTGCCTGGCGTTTCGCTGCGGCAGCAGACTGCTGCGGCAGCGCGCCTTGGGTGGAGAAACAGGGCGCGGCTTGCGCGGCGAAAACCACACACATGGAAACGAGCGCGGTTCGCCGCAGCAACGCCGCTCCCTGCAATTGAAAATGCTTCATGATTCGATGCCAGGAACGCCGGCTCCATTAGCAATTGTAGCCGCGTGGCCTGCTGACTTGGATGCGCCGTTCCCCGCGCGTTTTGCCTGGCCGTTTGCGTTGAGCACGCGAGATAGAAATCGCCCGGTGTGCGACTGCTGGTTGCGCGCCACCTGCTCCGGCGTGCCCGTGGCGATCACTTTGCCGCCCATGTCGCCGCCTTCCGGCCCCATGTCGATCAGCCAGTCCGCGGACTTGATCACGTCGAGATTATGCTCGATGACCAGCAACGACGCTCCCGACTCCAGCAACTTGCGAAATGCGGCCAGCAGCTTTGCGATGTCGTCGAAATGCAGACCGGTGGTAGGTTCATCGAGAATGTAAAGAATGCCGCGGTTCTCCGTTCGCGTCAGATGTGACGCGAGTTTCAGCCGCTGGGCCTCGCCGCCGGAAAGCGTTGTGGCCGATTGCCCCAGGCGCAAATATCCGAGGCCGATTTCATTCAGCACCCTTAGCTTCGAGACAATCTTGGGGACGTTGCCGAAAAACGCCAGCGCTTCACGCACCGTGAGCCCCAGGACCTCGTGAATGTTCTTGCCGTGATAGCGCACTTCCAGCACGCTGCTCTTGAAACGCGTGCCGCGGCATTCCTCGCAGATCAGCTCGACGTCCGCGAGAAACTGCATCTCCACGGTCACCGTGCCGTCGCCCTGGCACGTTTCGCAGCGCCCACCCGGCACGTTGAACGAAAAGTGCCCCGCGGTGTAGCCGCGGCGCTTGGCATCCGGAGTACCAGCAAACACTTCGCGGATGGCGTCAAACGCTTTCAAGTACGTGGCCGGATTCGAGCGCGGCGTGCGGCCAATCGGCGACTGATCGACGATGACCACTTCGGTGACCTGGCTATCGCCTTCCAGACGATCGCAGAACTCCTTCACGCTGCCGCCATTGCGCTTGGCAGCCAGCGCGCGGTATAGCACGTCGTGAACCAGCGTGGATTTCCCCGATCCGCTCACGCCCGTCACCACCGCCAGAGTTCCCAGAGGAATCATCAGGTCAACGTTCTGCAAATTGTGCAGCGTCGCCCCGAAGAGCCGTAGAAATTTGCCGCTGGGCCGGTGCCGGTTGTTCGGTACAGAGATGCGCAGTTCGCCATTGAGATAGCGGCCAGTGAGCGACTTATGTTCCGCCAACATCGCGTCATAGGAGCCGGCAAACAACAACTTTCCACCCAGCTCCCCGGCGCCCGGGCCAAGATCGATCACGTGATCCGCGGCTTTAATGGTGTCGGGATCGTGCTCCACGACCAAAACCGTATTACCCAGGTCGCGCAGCGACCTCAGAATATCGATCAACCGCTGCGTATCGCGCGGGTGAAGGCCGATGGAGGGTTCGTCCAGAACGTACAGCGCGCCCACCAGGTGCGAGCCTAGTGAGGTGGCTAGCTGAATTCGCTGCGATTCGCCGCCCGAAAGCGTTGAGGTCAAGCGGTCCAGCGAAAGATAGTCCAGGCCGACTTCGTCCAGAAATTGCAGCCGCGAGCGAACTTCCTCGAGAATTTTGTCCGCTATTTTTGTTTGCGCTGGGGTGAGCTGCAAGCCGGAAAAAAATGTGCGGGCCTCTTTAACCGTGAGAGCGCAAATCTCCGTAATCGATTTCCCTGCCACACGCACCGCGCGCGCCTCGGCACGCAACCGCGTTCCACCGCACTCTGGACACGTCGCGTATCCGCGATAGCGGCTCAAAAACACGCGCACGTGCAATTTGTACTTCTTGCGCTCCAGCCAGTTGAAAAAGCCCTTCACGCCGTCGAAATCATTCTCCGGGTCGCCCTCGAGGATCAGTTTCCGCTGATCCGCAGTCAGGTGCCGCCAAGCGACGTTCGTGGGAATATCCTGCGTCCGAGCCCACTTCTTCAGCTCTTGAAACAACGCTTTGTAACGCGGCTTGGTCCACGGCTCGACCGCGCCTTCATCCAGAGATTTGCTCGGGTCGGGCACGACCAGGTTCAAGTCGAAATCGATCGTGTTGCCGAAACCTTGGCAGCGCGGGCAAGCACCGTAAGGATTGTTGAAGGAAAAAAGCCGCGGCTCCGGCTCCTGGTATAGCGTGCCGTCATTCTTGCATTCGAACCGCTCGTTAAAAACCAGGCGTTCCGCCGGATTTCCCTTTGCATCGGGGACAAATTCCAAAATCGCTTCCCCGCCCGCTTCGCGATAGCAAATTTCAATCGAATCCACCAATCGCGCCCGCGAATCGGGGCTCACCGCCAGGCGGTCCACCACTACGTGCACGGTGCGGGAAAAGTCCACGTCCAGTAGAGTTTCCGGAGAGGAAAATTCGTGTAGCCGGCCATCCTGATACAGCCGGTTGAACCCGCGCTTCTGGATATCGCTGAGCGCGGTGCGCAAAGCTTCTTGCGAAGGCGGTGCGAGCTTTTTCTTCCCGCCGCGGCGCGCACCGGCAGGCTGCCCCTGCGCGATTCGAAGCTCGTAGAGCACATAAAATCGCCGCCCGGGAGCCAGCGACAGAATCTTGCCCGCGATTGCTTCCGGATTGTCCCGCCGCACTTCCTCTCCGCACTTGATGCAAAACGTTTGCCCGCAGCGCGCGAACAACAGCCGCAAGTAATCGTAAATCTCCGTAGCTGTCGCCACGGTAGACCGCGGATTGCGCGTGGAATTCTTCTGCCGGATGGCCACGGCTGGCGCAATCCCGGAGATTTCATCCACATCGGGCTTTTCCATACGCTCCAGAAACTGCCGCGCGTACGCGGAGAGCGATTCCACGTAGCGGCGCTGACCCTCCGCATATATGGTGTCAAACGCGAGCGAGGATTTGCCGGAGCCGCTGACGCCGGTAACGACGGTAATAGCGTTGTGCGGGACTTCCACGCTGATATTTTTCAGGTTGTGAACGCGAGCGCCGCGGATGGAGATCGTGTCTTGGTTGGTGTTCACCGGGATGAGTTCGTTGGTCGCCACAGGGAAGCCCAGACAGCGCGTTCAGCGAGCGCTGCCCAAACTTCAAATTATACGGCGAGCGCGAGGACAGGGCAAACGAGTGTTTACGGCTCTTCGATCAGGCTGATCTGCCCTACGCCGCCTTCCACTTTAAGGCGAATCGTGGCGGGAGTTTTGCCGTAGGCCTCGTTGGTGTATTCGTCGTTTTCGTGGCGCAATCCGTGCGCGTTTACCGCGCCGATGCCGCCGGAGGCGCGGACCACGACGCCGACTTTCCTGGGCAGCCGGATGGTCACTTGGCCGACGCCGCCTTCCAGATTGGCGATTAGATCATTCTTGCGGTCGCCCGTAAGGTCCAAATCCGCCTGGCCGGCGCCCATCGTCATATCCAGGCGCGTCACGGGCATGTCGCGAAGGCGTAGGTGGCCGCGACCCGCGCCCATTTGGACTTTCAACTCGAGCGGCACTTCGTTGCTGAAGCGCAAATTCCACTGGTTATGCGTTGTGCCGAAGTGCGTGCCTTGATCATCCTGGGAAATATTCAGATGGCCGACACCATCAGCGACGTTGTAATCGACGCGAGGCGTTTCGTAAGAATCGCTGTAGGTGAAGTCGGCGTCCAGTAGATGGCTGGAGCCGCTGCTGATATTGAATTCGCCAGCGCTGGTTTCGAGAGACACATCCACGGACTTGGCGCCCTGCCGATCCACAGTGCGGGAGTTGTGCTGCAAATCGCTGGAATAGCGGTGATCCCCTGTGAAGGCGCGCCCGTGCCAGAACAGGATGATCAGCACCAGCACGAACGCCAGGGCTCCGAAGGTCGCTCCCAGGGAAACGCCGGATCGCACCGTGCCGTCCGGATTTTGCCGCGCGCGCGTGGCATCCCACATCTTCCCCAGGCCGATAAATACCAGGATAAGCGGCCAGTAGGTGCGCAGGATGGGCCAGGGATCAAACGCTGGACGCCAGTTCGCATACAGAAACATCCCGCCGACGGTTATGAGCACAATGGGGAGCACAAGCGAAGTTCGGCGAGGAGATTGACCGTCAGCCATTAAACACCTCTACGTTCTTTACTACGCATTGGCGAGAAAAAAAGTTCAGCATACCCGACAGGAATCGTGAAGAGAGCATACCGCCGAAACCGCTAGTGTCGCAACGCCAGCGCCGAGCTGTGCTAGAGTTCGCGGAAGGGCTTGGAAAGGGCAGGAGTGCGGCGATGGTCGCGTGGGAAAGAGTCATTTGGGTGGTGCTGGACAGTGTAGGCATCGGCGAATTGCCGGACGCCGCGAAATACGGTGACGTGGGACGCAACACGCTAGGGCATATCGCGGAATCGCGACCGCTGAAGATTCCAAACCTCTTGCAGTTGGGCTTGGCGAACATCGCGCCGCTGAATCATTTGCAGCCTGCGGCCGCGCCTCTCGCTGCGTACGGCAAAGGCACGACGCATTCGCCTGGAAAAGACACGACTACCGGGCACTGGGAAATGGCGGGGGTGTGGCTGGACCAAGCCTTTCCAGTTTATAAGAACGGATTCCCGCCGGATTTGATTGCCGAATTCGAACGCTTGATTGGGCGCAAGACAATCGGCAACAAACCCGCCTCGGGCACGGAAATCATAAAAGAGTTGGGCGAAGAGCATGTGCGCACGGGCAAGCCCATCGTGTATACGTCCGGCGACAGCGTATTTCAGATCGCCGCGCATGAGGACGTCATCCTGATCGCAGACCTGTATCGCATGTGCGAAATTGCGCGGAAATTGCTGGACGGTCCGCACCGCGTGGGGCGCGTGATCGCCCGGCCGTTCGCGGGCCCCATCGGCAATTTCGCGCGCACTTCGCGGCGGCACGATTATGCCGTCGATCCCCCGAAGCCGATGCTGCTCGATGTGTTGCAGGAGCAGAGCGTGCCGGTTTTCGGCGTCGGGAAGATTCACGATATTTACAACGGGCGCGGCGTGCGGGACTACGTCACGACAAAGAGCAACGTCGATGGCATGGAGAAATTGAGCGCGGCGATTCGGGAGCGAAAGAGTGGGCTGATTTTTTGCAATCTGGTGGACTTCGACATGTTGTACGGCCACCGCAAAGACGTGGAGGGATTTGCAAAATCCCTGGAAGAGTTCGACCGTTTGCTGGCGGACTTCTTGCCGCAACTCGCTCGCACGGACCTGCTGATGATTACCGCGGATCACGGCTGCGACCCCGATCCGCGCTGGGAAACGACGGACCATTCGCGCGAATATGTGCCGATTCTGACGTACTCACCAGCAGGAGGAGCGGGCGCGAACCTCGGCATCCGCGAAACGCTGGCGGACATGGGGCAGACGATTGCGGAAAATTTCTACGCCACGATTCCCCACGGAACAAGCTTTCTCCGCGAAGCCACGGGGTCGCGACGCGATGAGGCGGCCAGAAGAGGAACCGTGAGCGGAAATTAAACCTTCAACCAGTGTGAAATTATAACGCCTGAGACGCCCCTGTCCGAGCGGGCAGTTAACCCCTCTGTTCGTGCGAGCAGTTATCTCCGCCCACACAAAAATTGATTCACACGCCTTGCGCTCCGTGTTTGTTTTCACAATGGAAGCGTTGACGGGGGATGACTTTCCCGCCCGAAGGCACCTTGATGAGCGCTTCCAGTTTCCGCAGTCTACGCAACAAATTATTCTTTGCAGCCGTTCTGGTTTCACCGATCACTTCCCTGGCGCAGTCCGATTCCAAAACACTCAGGAGCAACTACGTTGTTTCCGTGCAGGATCTGAAAATGGCCGGCAAGGGACACGCAGCCTTCGACAAAGGCAGCCGCTTGCTCGAAAAAGGCGACACCGCAGGCAGCGTCGCTTACCTCGAGCACGCAATTGCCGAGTCTCCGGAGCATTACAAGGCCTACTACGACCTCGGCGTCGCGCACTTCCGCCTGGGTCACCTGGCCGAGGCAGAGCAGGCATTTCAGAAAGCAATCGACCTGACCGGCGGGGGGTTCGCCCCGCCGCAATTCGGCCTGGGCGCGACTCTCTGCCAGAAGCAAGAATTTTTGCAGGCGGAAACGATCCTGCAGCGCGGAGTCGAACTCGAGTCCGGCTCGGCGATCGGCAAATATTATCTGGCGTGGGCGCAATTCGGCCTAAACCGCCTGGTCGAGGCGGAGCGCAGCGCCGAGCAGGCGCTGTTGCGCAACGCAAACCTGGCCGAAGCGTATTTGTTGCTGGCGCGAATTCACCAGCGGCAGCGGAATATGCCAGCGGTTGCTAAAGATTTGGAAGTGTACGTCAAGGTTGAGCCGCACAAAGAGTTCGCGCGTCGATGGGTCGAAAAGATCCGGCAGGAAATGACGGAGGATGCCGCCGCCGCAGTGGCCGCTGCGATTCAGCACTAGCCGGACCAACCGACGCCGAGGGGCCTTCCTATGTAGCGGCGCAGACGCAGCGCCAATGTAGACGACGGCCTTCAGCCTAGTCGGCAATTGCGCAGGCACTCATGCCTATGCCCGCGTGAACAAAGCCAAAACGTCAAGCTTCAGCAAGCGAGGTCAATTACCCGCGGCGTTGGACTTGGGTCCGCCGGGGGCGTAGTAGCCGTTGCGGGTGCGCGCCTGCAGCTTGCCGCGGCCGCGTGGCGGGATGACTTCCACTTGGACAGCGCGGAACGTGCCATCACGATTGATGTTGGTTGGATAGTAGGCCAGCGTGTACTGATTGCGAATATCGTGCGCGACTTGCTCGCAGATGTTGCGCACGTCTTCGACGTTCTCCGGAAAGTAAGCTAGGCCACCAGAGGCTTTGGCGATTTCCTCAAGGGCCCGTTTGGCGCGCTTGGCGCTCTTTTTGCTTTCCTCGCTTAGCAGACCGATGGTGTAGATGACCGTATCGGTCTTCTGGATTTCGCGAACGGTTTTCTCGAGCGAGTTGTGGCTGGTATTGTCTTCGCCATCGGTGACGAGCAGAAGCACCTTTTTGTCCTTGCGGCCCTTCTTCACATGGTCAAGCGAGCCGATGATGGCGTCATAGAGCGCGGTGCTGCCGCGGGAGTCGATGCGCTCCAGCGCTTCTTTTAATTCCGGGACGCTGTTGGTGAAATCTTTGTCGAGATCGAGATAAAAATCGTCGTTGAAATTGACGACGAACGCTTCGTCCTGCGGATTGCTGGCTTCGACGAGGGTGATGGCCGCCCGGTTCACGCGGGGGCGCTTGTCGCGCATGCTGCCGCTGTTATCGATGACCAAGCCCATGCTGACAGGGATGTCCTCGCGCTTGAAGACGGACACCTTTTGCTCGACTTTGTCCTCGAGGACGCGGAAATTTTCCTGTTTCAGGCCATCGGCGAAGCGGCCACGATCGTCGATCACAGTGGTGTGCAGGACGACGAGGTTGACGTCCACGCGAATCTTGGAATCTTGGCCAGACGTAGCCTGTCCTGGAGGCGGCGGAGGGGCGCTCGGAACGGATGGAATTTGCGCCAGCGCAATTCCTACGCCGAAAAGAAGAGTGAAGGAAACGAGCAGGGCGAGAAAGCCGCGGCCGAACGATCGAAAGGCGAAATCAGTGGCTGGGTGCGTAGTACCCGGTCTTCGAGTAGACGTTGAGGGGAGGAAGCCCCTTGGGCGCGCGGAGCTTGATTTTGATTTTTCTCCAGCGCGCGTCATGCGCCTTATTGCTTGGCCGATATCCCAGGACATATTGGTTTCGCAGCTCCATGCCGATTTTCGATGCAATGTCCGGAAGCTCATTGAGGTTCTCGACGGCAAAGACGCGGCCACCGGTCATTTCGGTAACCTCGCCTAGCAAAGAGGGACCGTTAAGCTCCTCGGGCGTCCGGTTCCGATAACCAAGCGGGTCAAAGATGCCGATGGCATAGAGCTGGGTGTCGGCTTCCTTGACGAGACGCTTGATATCGCTTTCGTTGTACCGACTATGATTATCGCCTCCATCGGATAGGATGAGCAAGGCGCGCTTGCCGTTGTGTGCACCCCTCATCTGGCTGAGGCCCAGATAGATGGCGTCGAGCAGCGCGGTGCGGCCCTTGGGCGCGGTGAGCATCATGCGGCTTTGCAAATCCTCGATGCTGTTAGTGAATGCGCTACTGAGCTCGGCGCGCTCGTTGAAGCTAACCAGGAAAAACTCATCCTGGGGATTGGCGGTCTTGAAAAATTGCAGCGCGGCTTCGCGAGCCTTGCCAATTTTGTTGGCCATGCTGCCGCTGAAGTCGAAGATGACCCCGATGGAGATGGGCACGTCTTCGGACGAGAACGTCACGACTTCCTGCTCGATGTTGTCTTCATAGACCCGGAAATTGTCGGGATCGAGCCCGGTCACCAAACGATTGTAGGGATCGGTGACGGTGACGTTGATCAGCGCGAGGTCGACATCCATATGCAGCCCGTTCGGGGGCCTGACGGCGAAGCCAGGAGTGTCTTTTTTCACGTCCTCTTTGGCCTTCGCGGCTTCCTTGGGTTTAGCGTCCTCTTTGGACTTGCCGTCACCTTTGGCCGTAAGGCTGTCGCCAGACGCGGAAGGATCCTGTGCGGCGATGGGGATGGAGGCGAGAAGCAAGGTCAGGCAGACAGACAGGAGGATAACGAACCAACTCAGAAACCGGAACTGGTATACGTCGCGCTTCACGGCTCCCTCACTCGACCCGGACCTGCCGGAACGGCCGCGCGGTTAGGACTAAAGAGAATTCTATCACCGTAAATATACAAGACAAGAACAATTCCTGAATGCTACCCATAGATTTTGTCAATCTTTTGTCAACACGAGCCAACTCGGGTTCGATGAGGGATGCGGACTTGTCAGCGCCGGGGAGTTACAGTAGAAGTTGCTCAGGAACAATGTAGGAAAGGCACTTCAATGAGTTCGGCGAATGTGGTTGTGGTAATTCCGGCACGATATGGCTCGAGCCGGCTTCCAGGGAAGCCGCTGATATCGCTGGGCGGGAAGCCGATGATTCAGCGGGTATATGAGCGTGCCAAGCTGGCACAACGGGTCAACCGCGTGATCGTAGCCACGGACGATGAGCGGATCGTCAAAGCGGTGCAGGGGTTTGGGGGCGAAGCGCGCATGACGCGCGCGGATCATCGCACCGGCACGGAACGGGTGGCCGAAGTGGCGGCGCATGAGAGCGGAGACGTATTTGTTAACGTGCAAGGCGACGAGCCGCTGCTCGATCCCGCCGCGGTGGACACCGCGGTGGCGGCTTTGCTTGAGGAACCGCAGGCGACAATTGCGACGGTGGCAACTCCGATCAAGACGCCCGGGGACATCATGGATCCCAACGTTTGCAAGGTGGTGCTGGATTTTGACGAGAACGCCCTCTACTTCTCGCGGGCCCCGATCCCCTGGGTGCGTGACACCGGAAACAAGATGCAGGTACGGCATCTGAAGCACTTGGGTTTGTATGTTTTTCGCCGCGATGCCCTGCTGGAATATCCGACCCTGCCGCAAGGCGAGCTCGAACGGATCGAGCAGTTGGAACAGCTTCGCTGGCTCGAGAACGGCTGGAAGATTCGCGTGGCGGAAGTAGAGCACGACGCCGTCAGTGTGGACGTCCCCGAGGACGTCGCCCGGGTGGAGAAGCTCCTCGCTGGCAAGTAGCGGCCCCCCCGCATCGACATTCCCCTAGCGAAGGGCTTCCTGTAGCGCAGGGCGGAGTCTTCGCAGCCCTGCGGCCTTTACACCGCGCCAACAGCAGCTCAACCCGTTCCTCTAAGGCTGAAAGGACACGCTACCCGCGATCGTTCGCGTGTCGTCCGCTCCGACCAGGAGGATCAGGTCTGGGTTGGCAATGTAAGCCTTGAAATGAAAAGTGGTCTGGGGCGCGGTGCCGGTAGTTACGGTGTAATCGTTGCTTCCCGTGCCGTTGCCATTCAGAGTGAGCGAGCCCGTAAGCGCCTGGTTCAAGAACGCAGGATTGCGCGTGGAGGAGCCCAATTCCACGAAGTCGACCACGCCGCTGATCGCGCCGGCGCTTGAGAGCGCGTGCTGACCGACGAAGTCTTCCTCAAAGACGAGGTTCGCTGTAGATCCCAGGTTGATCCCGCTCCAATCGAAGACGAAGTTCCCTGCAAGCGCGGGCCCTGAAAACGTGCCGGTTTGGGCGAACATTGTGCCGTCGCCAACGATGCCGTTGCTGGTGTCCTGGATAAAAGCTTCCGTGGGAGAGATGAGGTAGAAAACGAAGAAAAAGGTTCCCAGGTTAGGATTGGCCGACGCGGTGAAACTCATCGTCCCTCGGCCGCTGCCGGCATTTACGGTGTCGATATCGTAAATGGCGTTCGTGATGGTCGTAGAGCCGGTAATCGCCCCATGCGTCCCGGTGTCGTTGTCATCGAGCGCAATGGCGCCGACGTTTCCGCTGCCATCCGCCGTGAAGGCTGCGGCGCGAGCGACCGGTCCGGCGGTGCCAAGCACCGCGGAGCCCCCGATCAAGAATGTGAAGTCGCCCTTGAAGCCGGAGTTCTGCAAAGCCACTGTCGCGCTCTGATGAAGCGCGTCGCCGAAAGTCGCAAACAGCCCGTCGTCCTCCATCAGTTTGAACCGGCTGGCGTCAACGATGTAGAAAATGAACGAAAGGCCCGCGAATCGAATCGTCCCACGGCCGAAATTGGCGCCGTTGGCCGGATCCATCTGATAGGTGCCACCCGCCGGAATTACCTGGGCGCTGAAGAGCTTTCCCGAGTCGTTAGCGTCGTACAAACCGCCTTGAATGTTTCCTGAACCATTGGTAGTGATCTGGCCCACGGTGGAACTCGGGCCTCCCGTTGACGTCGTGCCTGAAATATCAAAGGCGTAGGGACCAGCGATAGCCGTTTGCGTGAAGGCGGCTGGCGATTGGAGGGTGAACGAGCCACTCGCAGTTGCGTTGAGATCCGTCTGGATCATCACGCCGGCATTCGCGGAATTAAGGGCGATGCTCAGTTGCAGGGCGCCGCCCGTCGAGCTACCAAGCGTGAGCGTGCCTTTTCCATTCCCTTGAATAGAGTAGCTGCCGCCGGAGAACTGCACCAGTTGCGGAAGGCTGCCGGCGTCGGTGACATCTTCGATCGCGGCGGTGATGCTGCCGTTGCCGTCAGCGGTGAAGCTGCCAACGCGAGCGATGAACGCTCCGAAATTGAGCCCGGCGTCCGTGCCGCTCATAGAAAAAGCGTACGTTCCTCTTAGGTTGGAGTTGGAGAAACCTCCTGTCACCGGCGGTGGAACAGACGGGGCGCTATTGCTGCTGCTGCACGCCGCAGCAAAAAGGGCCACGACCGCGGCCACAACAAACGCTAGCGGCTTCACACGGCACCTGCCTGTGCCTTGCCCGCATTTGGGACCGGGCGGAGCGGGAAGCCGCCCGTACTGCGCAGCGCCAACGTTTGATTGCCCTTCTGGAGGATGCGCGCAAAGAATTGAGCGCCCGTGCCGTACGCAACGTTTTCGCCAATCACACGGATGCTGTCACCCGCGGCAAGGGTTAGGTGATTCGCTTCCAGCAGTCTGGCATCTCCGAGATGAACGTCGATTTGGCCAGAGGCGGTCTGGACCACCACGTGCGGGCCCAAGGGAGGAACCGACGAGTTCGCCGCGAAACTGACCACTGTGCCCTGCAACGACACCTCTCGGCTGAGGTCATAGGAGCGTCTTTGCTGCGGAGCGCTTTGCGTCTTTTGCTGTGCCGCTGCGCTCACGGAGAACAAAGGAACGGCGGCTAGCCAAGCTGCGAAAAGATTCCAACGAATCAGTCGGTTCATTTCCCTTCCTCTGTTCTTTAACAAGCCCTTTGTCTGCTTTACCAAGTTGGATGGGCCCTACAGCCCCGGCGTTTACGCTCGAAATGCGCAAGCGTTCCAAAGCGTAAACATCCGTGGCGAAGCGACGACCCTTGGACCATCCGAGCATAAGAACACTGCTGCGCAGAAAATGTTTCTCCCAAAAACTGGCCGCGTAAATAGGGAAATCGTCAAAAATTCGTACCGCAAGCGTCAAAAGATCGTTTCGGAGCGCCAAAATTTCGTTTTAGACGACTCAGGAATGCGATTTGACAGTTTGGGGAGTTGCGACGATAATTGATTGTACGTCACTCCTGCGGAGGGCTAACAAGCCCGCGAAATTGTGCAGCGCGGGCTATAAGGATGGCGCCAAAATATATTTTTGTAACCGGCGGTGTTGTTTCCTCACTCGGAAAAGGCGTAGCGGCCTCCTCAATCGGTTGTCTCCTCGAAAGTCGCGGTTTCAAAGTCACCCTGCAAAAGTGCGATCCGTATCTTAACGTCGATCCCGGTACGATGAGCCCGTTTCAGCACGGCGAAGTCTTTGTCACCGAAGACGGCGCGGAGACCGACCTCGACCTGGGGCACTACGAGCGGTTCACCCACGCGAAGCTTTCCCGCGACAATAACTGGACCACCGGGCGCATTTACGAAACGATTCTGACCAAAGAGCGGCGCGGCGATTTTCTCGGCAAAACCGTGCAGGTCATTCCCCACGTCACCGATGAAATCAAAGCCATCATCAAAAAAGTTTCCGAAGGCGTCGATGTGGTGATCGTCGAAATCGGCGGCACGGTCGGCGACATCGAGTCCTTGCCGTTTTTAGAAGCGATTCGGCAGATGCGCCTGGAACTGGGCGCGGAGAACACCCTGTTTGTGCATGTCACGCTGGTACCGTTCATCGCGGCGGCCGGCGAGCTAAAAACCAAGCCGACCCAGCACAGCGTGAAAGAGATGCTGGGCATCGGGATTCAGCCGGATATTTTGCTTTGCCGCAGCGACCGCCACATTCCCGCGGACTTGAAGAAAAAGATTGCACTGTTCTGCAACGTCGCCGAATCCTGCGTCATTTCCATGGAGGACGTGGACACGATTTACGCCGTGCCAGTCGAGCTGGCCCGCGAAGGTCTGGATGCGCAGATTTTGCGGTCGCTGAAGCTGGAGCACCATCCACAGGACCTAAAGCCGTGGGAGGATTTGGTGTACCGGCTGCACAATCCGGCTGGCGAAGTGCGCATCGCGATTGTCGGAAAGTATGTGCAGCTCGAGGATGCGTACAAGAGCTTGCGCGAAGCGCTGCTGCACGGCGGGCTGGCGCACAACCACAAGACGGTTCTGGAGTGGATTGAAGCCGAGGAAATTGATTCGCCGGAAACAGCGGCAGCGCGCCTGCGCGGCTACGACGGAATCCTGGTGCCCGGCGGCTTCGGCAAGCGCGGCATTCAGGGCATGGTGCATACGATTCGGTATGCGCGCGAGCACAAAGTTCCCTTCTTCGGGATCTGCCTGGGCATGCAGTGCGCGACGATTGAGTACGCGCGCGACGTGGCCGAGCTGAAGACGGCGGACAGCACGGAGTTCGATCCGCAGACGCCGCACCGCGTGATTTATAAATTGCGTGAACTGCTGGGCGTGGACGAGATGGGCGGCACCATGCGCCTGGGCGCTTGGCCCTGCCAGTTGACGCCGGGCTCCTTCGCGCATCGCGCGTACGGTAAGCTCGAAATCAGCGAGCGCCACCGGCACCGCTACGAGTTCAATCGCGATTACGAAAAGACCCTGACCGGCGCCGGCCTGTTAATCACCGGCCGCACACCGGACGAAAATTATGTCGAGATCATCGAGGCGCCCGAGCATCCCTGGTTTCTCGGCTGCCAATTCCACCCCGAATTCAAGTCCAAGCCCCTAGAACCGCACCCGCTCTTCGCCGCCTTCATCGGCGCCTCCCTAGAACATAAAAAGCAAAAGAACCGCATAGTCCTAGAGCCAGAGCAAGCACAACCAGTAGCCGTCGGCCCCCACGTCCCCGCATAGCGCCTCTCATCCGTAGGGGCGCAGCACTGCTGCGCCCCAGGTTGGCGCAAACTTTCAGTCAGAGGGGTGTGTAGCTCAGGTCCGGTGTTTGGACCTAAGGGTTTTCGCAGGCAACACGACAGGCCGGAGCAGCGATGGACGATTTCCCCGACTTCATGAAGCGCCCTGCAAACAGGATTGCCACGAGCAGTCAAGCGACTCCCGGCGTAGAGGGTTACGTCTTTGATGGAGTAGACGGGAGCCAGATGGCGCCGCACCGTGCGCCAAAAGCGGGCAACAGCAGCTAGACCATCACGGAGAGGGCGCTTGCGATTAAGAACAAAGCGAATAGCGTTCGTTTACGTTCCGCGGCAAGCACGAAAAAAAGGGCGGCTCGATGGACCGCTGTCCCGTGTCACTGGGGCGCTTGACTACGTCTGCGGCGACGCCGCAGGCCCAACCCCAAAAGACCGGCGCTTAACATCGCGAGCGAGGCGGGCTCGGGGACAGGAGCCACCAGAAGTTGTCCCCGAATCTCCCCCGACGGATAAAGCTGTGTGTGCACATCGATATAGACGCCGTCGCGCACAAACGCATCTACCAGGGAGGCAAAGTCTGGGAACCCATAGCCATCACCAGCACTCAGTGGCAGGACGTTCTGCGCAGTTCCTGTCGCTGGAGCGCAGTCGGTCATGAAACCACCACCTGCAAAGCCGCAGGGCACCTGATTACTAAGCGGCACGGACGTGTTATCCAGCACTTCGTGAAAGAAATTGCCATTTGGTGGATTTAAGCGGCTCTGACCTGCGGGAGCATCGTGCAAATGTGCCCGATCGGTAGGACCGGACAGGCCGCTCCAACTCAGATCGGTCGTGATGGTGAAAAGGGTCGTGTCGATGGTTACGGTGGCCAAGCCCGTGGCAGTCGATGTACTGCCGCCGCCATCCACGACCTGTGACGCATTAAGAATGCCGCTCAAGGTAATAGTATCAGCCTGAGCAGGCCGGGCAAACAGCGCAATTCCCGCCGCGACAATCGCAAGATACCAGAATGATGTTCTCATACGAATTTCCATTTTGGCTCCCAGGTTCCGGTCACTCTATCAAAAGGCAGCTTGCCCAGGCCAATGAGCAAACCTAAAGACACGAACTCCCTGGGCGAAGGAGAGCAATCCTGTTACCAAACTGCTTTTGCTGAACACAGAATGGGTTGTCGATTCTTTCCCTTCCTGGCGCGGCAAGTTGTTGCGCTTTCCTCGCAAATTTGTGCCAGCGCGGGACGCGTGGCCCGGACGTAGGCGGCCAAGATGATTTCGGCGTGCCCCACGTGTCGAGGTTACACGTGGCGCGCTTGACCGGTGCCGGTTTTGACTTCCCGTTATCTCTCGGCCCTGCGCGCGCCCTGCTTTGTGCCCAATCCCGAAATACTAGGACCCACTTAATGTATTGACAACTGCGATAATATGTTATATCATAGCTACTAAACACTCGCCGGACCCATCAAGCCACTGCGCGGCTAACTGCCTTAGAATCAACACTTGCAAAAGTGTATCAAAACAAAGGACTTTAACCACCTTTAGAATCAACACTTATAGAAAACCATGGGGAGGGGGGAGGGGCGTGGTTAATCAGCCGACGTAGTCCGACCCGGCGCCCGACCCAGCGTCAACCCTCAAGGTCGTCGCGTGCGCTGAGATCTGCTCGCAATCCCAAGGCTAGGCGGATCGCTGCCCAGACGTCGGAGCGGCCCAACAACTCGCCTTCGTGCTATCTTCATTGCTCCGCATGAACACCACACGTGAGATTGTTGTGGGCTCGCTGCGCCTGGGGGGCGGGAATCCCCTGTTTCTGATCGCCGGGCCGTGCGTGATTGAAAGCGAAGCGCACGCCCGCAAGATAGCCGAGCAGGTCGCCCGGATGGCTGGCGATGTCGATATGCCCTTCATCTTCAAAGCGTCCTATGACAAGGCCAACCGCTCTTCGGCGCAGGGGTTTCGCGGGCCGGGACTGAAGGAAGGGCTGCGGATTCTGCGGAAGATTAAGGCGGACCTCAAGCTGCCAATTCTTACGGATATTCACGAGGCGGCGCAGGCGGCGGAAGCGGCTGAAGTCTGCGATGTGCTGCAGATTCCGGCGTTTCTTTCGCGGCAAACGGATTTGCTGGTGGCCGCGGCGAAAACGGGGCGCGTCGTGAATGTGAAGAAGGGGCAGTTTCTTTCCCCGTGGGACATGAGCAACGTGGTGGAGAAGATTGCCAGCGCGGGGAATACGAATATTGTGGTAACGGAGCGCGGCGCTTCGTTTGGATACCAGAATTTGGTTGTGGATGTGCGGGCGTTTCCGATTTTGCGGAAGCTGGGGTATCCCGTGGTCTTTGATGTGACGCATGCCGTACAGCTCCCGGGTGGGCAGGGCCACGCCAGCGGAGGCCAGCCGGAATTTATTGAGCCGCTGGCTCGAGCAGGAGTCGCAGCCGGCGTGGATGGCATTTTTCTGGAGACACACGATAATCCGTCGGCGGCGTTGTCGGATGGTGCGAATGCGTTGCCGTTGGGGCAATTGGCGGGATTGTTGACGCGGCTGAAGGAATTGTCTTCCCTGGTGCGGCGTTGGAGCGCGCAATGAGTTTGGAGACGGCGCGGCGGGTGCTCGACATTGAGGCGCGGGCGCTGCAAGAGGTAAAGGCGCGGCTGGATGGGAGTTTTGTGAGGGCGGTGGACGTCCTTTTTGCTTGCAAGGGCCGCGTGGCGGTTGCGGGGATGGGGAAATCCGGGCTGATCGGGCGAAAGATTTCGGCGACGCTCTCGAGCACCGGGACGCCATCGTTTTTTCTGCATCCCGCGGAGGCGCTGCACGGGGATTTGGGGATGCTGGCGCGCGGCGATGCGATGCTGGCGGTTTCTTACGGCGGGGAAACAGAAGAGATTATTCGGCTGCTGGAGGCGCTGAAAAGGTTGGAGATGCCGCTGGTGACCCTTACAGGGAAAGTTGCGTCGACGCTGGGAGAAGCGAGCGACGTGGCGCTGGACGTTAGCGTGCGCGAAGAAGCTTGCTCGCTGAATCTGGCGCCCACGGCGAGCACGACGGTCGCAATGGCCGTGGGCGACGCGCTCGCCGTGGCACTGCTGGAGCGCCGCGGATTTCGTCACGATGATTTTGCGGCGCTGCATCCGGCCGGACGGCTGGGGAAGAAATTGCTGCGCGTGGAACACTTGATGCATGCGGGTGAAGCGCTCCCGCGGGTGGCCGAGAAAACGTCGATGCCCGATGTCTTTCACGAAATGAGCAATAAGGGTTTGGGGATGACCACGGTCCTACAGGCCGACGGACGGCTAGTGGGAATTATCACGGACGGGGACTTGCGGCGGTTGATGGAGAAGCATCGCGGCGCGACGCTGGAAATGACCGCTGGGGCGTGCATGACGCGGAGTCCGCAGACGATTGGGCCGCAGGTGCTGGCCAGCGAGGCGCTGAACTTGATGGAGAAGCGCAAGATCACGTCAATTGTTGTGGTGGATGAAGCCGGAGGTGTGCTGGGCGTAGTGCATTTGCACGATTTGTGGGGCCTGGAGCTGATTTAATGTGGCACAGCCAATCTTGGCTGTGCATCGATTCACGAACGCAGAGAGAGGATGAAGCTTGCTCAGAACAGGGAAGAAGATTTCGGCAGCGGTCAGGAAGCGCGCAAAGCAAATACAGGTTCTGCTGATGGATGTGGACGGAACGATCACAAACGGTGCGGTTACACTGCTTTCGCAGCCGGATGGAACGGCCCTCGAGATCAAGACGTTTGACGCACACGATGGGCAGGGACTTTCGTTGGCGCGGACGGCAGGGATCCGCACCGGCGTTATTACGGGGCGCGAGAGCGCAGCGACGCGGCGACGGGCGCGCGAACTAGACATTGAATTCGTCTACGAGAAGCAGCCGACCAAGACGGCGGCTTACGAAGAAATCTTGAAGAAGACTGGAGTGCCGGAATCCGCAGTGGCTTACCTGGGCGACGATCTGCCGGATTTGCCGGTCATGCGGCGCGTCGGACTGGCGGTGGCGGTGGGAGATGCGACGCTGGAAGTGAAGCTGGCAGCGCACTTTGTTACCAAGGCGATTGGGGGCAAAGGCGCGGCGAGGGAGTTGGTGGAGCTGATTTTAAAGAGCAAAGGGATTTGGGAACAGATGATTGAGAAGGCGCGTGCTTGAGAAAGGCTCACCGTGGTCCATGCATGGCATGATGTCTCGCCTGGCAACGATCTGCCGCGGGATTTTCAGGCGGTCATCGAGATACCGCTGGGCTCGAACGTTAAGTACGAGCTCGACAAACCCACCGGCCTGCTGAAGGTGGACCGCATCATTCATTCCGCGGTTTTCTATCCGGCGAACTATGGCTTCATTCCGCAGACTTATGCGGAAGACAGCGATCCGTTGGACGTGCTCGTTCTGTGCCAGGAGGCGGTACAGCCTTTGGCACTGATCCGTGCACGCGCTATCGGACTGATGACCATGATCGACTCCGGCGCGAGCGACGACAAAGTGATCGCCGTGGCGACGGACGACCCGGAGTTCAGCGAGTATGTGGAGGCGCGCGATTTGCCGGCGCACCGGCTGCTCGTGCTGAAGCGCTTTTTCCAGGATTACAAGCAGCTCGAAGGCAAGGTCGTCGAAGTGGAAGACATACGGCCGGCGTACGCCGCGGTCACAGTCATAGAGCGGGCGCTGGCGCGTTACCAGCAGCAGCGCGAGAAGCTGATTTCTAGGGAAATCCGGTAATCAGGTTCGGAAGCGCGCCTAATGGTTAAGTATTATTTATAATGGTTAAGTATTATTTATCTGGCATCGAGTCGATGCTATGGTTCGCGCACGATCTTCCGGGCCGACCGAAAACTCAGGGGAGCAGCACACGATGAGCCGTTTCTGGAAATTGACGCTCGGCATCCTTCTAGGACTGTTGGCGATCGCTTTCGCTGGTTTGTCGTTTATGGCCGGCAGCCCTAAAGACGTCTACGGCATGGTGCGCTATGCCCTGCCGCACATGCATCGCGGCAAGCTGCATCCGGGAGATGACGCGCCGGACGTGCGGCTGCTGGCCTTGGACGGATCGAACTATTTTCATTTGCGGGAACGCACTGGCGCGCGGCCGCTGGTGGTGGTCTTCGGCAGCTACACTTGACCGCCATTCCGGCGCCACGTCGGCGACGTGGTCAAAATTTACAACGACTATAAGGATCACGCGGACTTCCTGACCGTTTACGTGCGCGAAGCGCATCCCACCGACGAGTGGCAGATGAAATCAAACGTGAAAGAGGACGTGTGCTACGCGCAGCCAAAAACGCTGGAGCAGCGCATCGCAATCGCCAACGACTTCGTGCGGCGGCAGAAATATCCGCTTCCATTCGGGATCGACGATATGAATAACGCGGCGGACCTAGCGTACTCCGCATGGCCCGAGCGGCTCTACGTCATCGACGAGCGCGGCCGTATCGCCTATGCAGGCGGCATGGGCCCATTCAAATACGAGCCGGAAGAAGTGCGCGCATGGCTGGCCAAGCGTTTCGGCCCCGTGACGCAAACGAGCTCGACTGCCGCGCCCTCCAAACCGTAGTCACGCATCTTTTTGTTTTGGCTGAAGTCCCAGGCGGCGGCAAATCTCGTCGACAATTTCTTCGGGCGAAGCGCGAATGTCCACTGTGATAGCGTCGGTTGGCTCCTCGAGATCAGCGAATTGGCCGGCGAGGATGTGCTCGTCGGCAAAATGGCCGTGGCGCGTGAGCAACCGCTGAGCGATGAGGTCGTAGCTTCCCTTCAAGTACACCGGCTTCACTTCCCCGCTGCGCCAGAGCTGCTCGCGATAGCTTTGCTTCAGCGCAGAGCAGGCCAGCACGACGTTTCGCTTTTCCGCAATCCATCGCAGAATCTGCTGGTGAATGGTGGCGAGCCAGGGAGCGCGGTCGGCATCGGTGAGCGGGGTACCCTGCTGCATTTTTGCCTTGTTGGCCGCGGAGTGAAACGCGTCGGCGTCGACAAAATCCCAGCCCAGCCGTTTGGCGAGCAGGCTGGCAATAGTTGTCTTCCCGGAACCTGTCGGCCCCATCACCACGATGATCATGCGGATTCGGCCTTACTTTCCGCGCAGCAAGAGAATGACGTCGAGCGCAACGAGCACAGCGACGACGAGCTCCAGCACGAACATACGGCGCTCGTTGAATTGAGAGACCATGAACTCGTAGAGTTCGCCGGCCGTCTTCAGCTTCTCGTTGACCAGCGCTTTGTAGTCGTTGACGCCGATCTTTGACGAGATGACTTTGTAGACGCGCGCATAGTACGTGTCGCTGATGAATTTTACGGCGTATTCGGTGCGCTCGGCCAAGTCCATGATGTCAAGACGAAGGCGGTTCACGCGGCCGGCGCGGCGGGGCAATCGCCAGCGGGAGAGAAAGCTTTCGTGGCCCTCGAGCGAGCTGTACACGTTGGAGAGCAGGCTAGTGAGGAGTTCGTCGTAGTAACGAAACTCCAGCAATTGAGTGTTCGCGTATTCAAGCAGGTCGATGATCGCGGAAGTGGCGTCGGGCTTATCGTAGACAAGCGCAGCGGCCCAGCCGACCACGATCAAGTCTGTCGGATAGTAAGAAAGAGCATCCCGAAGGATCTCGTCGCGCTCCCCGGCAGAGAGCGGGGTCTGCTCGCCGCGCACAAGCTGGGTAAGCTGATCGCCATAATGTTTGAGCAATTCCTCGGCGGTGGGAGTGTGGCCATCTTGGTGCTGCGCGGATTGAATGTCGATCACGAGGTAATCCTCGTCCAGCCATTTGGTTGAGGGCTTGATAAGCGCGGGCCGAAATCGCTGGAGGTGCGCCCTCAGCAGGTCTTCCGCGGCTTTCTCGACTTCGGGGGCGTTCATCCAACGGTACGAATCCCCGCACAAGGCATCAAAGTCGCACTGGAACGGCGTGGCTAGCTCCACGCAAGCAACGCCGAACCAATAGTATTTGATTTTCCCGCCCAACTTTTCGCCACTGGGCAGTGTCAGAGGCGCGAGCGACTCCTCCAGCGGCGGGTTCTGCGCTTGCGCGTATTCGGGAGTGAGATGGACGAACCCGGGAGAGCGCGGTGCCGCCTGCGGGCCGAGAAGCGCACGCAACTTCTCCAGATCAATCGCTTCGGCGATGTCGAAGAAGTTCATTATGCGAAAGTAGCCGCGCGCAATCATTTTTGCGGGAGTGGCGCCCCGGAGTTTTGATTCAGCCGGCGGTGCGAGGGCCATCCTACACTACCTCAGATGCGTGGACATTGCGGCGACCGCTTAGCGTTTACTCGCCGGGCGCCGCGGCATTCGGATTGGCATTGTCGCATTGCGCGTAGTACCCGGCGCGGCAATAGGAACTCTCAGGCAATGGCTGCGGCAGCGACGCCTCATGACCGAGAACAGTTCCCTCTTGCGTACCAGGCACGGTGCCAAGCACGAAATGCAAATCGGTGTCGCAGATAGCGCTGGCGTTGAAACGCACAATAGTGTCGAAACCGGGTCGGATGGAAGGCTCGTTGATATTGTCCGGTCGAATGTCTCCAGCCCCATGCAAAATGACGGCTTTCAAAGCCCTCGTCCTGAAAAGTCATTTTCCGAATTTGGCTCGGTTCAAAGCTTACTGTAGGTAGCGATACAAGTCATGAAGAGCGCCTCTGTCTGGCGACCTTGGCGGCCTGCTTTCCCAGCGCAGTGCGAACCGACTTCGGCAAATGGGCAATGGTTTCCTTGCGTTTGGCCGCCCGCGCAGCCTTCTTAATATTTCTCCGCGCCACTTTCCGCTGTTTTTCAGTCGCCATTGTGTGCCTCTTTCTTTCGAAAATGTTGATTGAGGGAAACGCTTATTCCGTCTGAATGCCGAGCTCCTCGATGTGCGCCAGCAAATCGCCGGGATCTTCATAGACGCGGTAAGCGCCGGCGCGTTCTAACTCCGATTCCGCATAGCCGCCGCAAAGCAAGCCAACTCCGATCGCTTTCATGCGCTGGGCGGCGAGCAGGTCCCAGGGACTGTCGCCAATCACGATGGAGTCATGCGGGGAAACAGCCAGGCGCTGCGCGGCCAGGACGAACGAATCTGGCGCCGGTTTCGCTGTAGTCACGTCGTCGCCGGTTATTACCGGCACTCGGGAGGGAATGTCGAAATCTTTGAGCAGTTGCTCGACTTGGGAGCGGTCGCCACTGGTCGCCACCGCCCAACGCGCGCCGATCCTCTCAAAATACTGCAACAAGTCCTTCGCGCCGGGCTGCATACGGATCTCGGGAATCTTCTTCCTGAAGATGCTGCTGCGTACCTTTTCGATGGACTGGATTTCCTCCTTGTCCGTCTTTTCGCCGAGCTCGCGCAGTAGGGTAGGAAGGAACAGCTTGCCGCTCATCCCGATGCGCCGGTGGATTTTCCAATTGGGCAAGCGGATTTCGGCATCTTCGAGAGCCTCGCGCCAGGCCATCACGTGTTCGTAGACGCTGTCAACGAGCGTGCCATCGAGATCGAGAAGGAAAGGTGGGATGGACTGCGCATCGGCGGACTTCGGGACTACACGGATGCCGCCGTTGCTTTGCGTGCCGGCCCGAAAGGTGCTGTGACTGCCGTGCTGCATTCGTCCTGCCGCAGAACTCTGCTGCGAACGCGTCTCCGGAGTCCATGTTTGTTGCAGCAGCGAAACGTTTCTATACCCAGTTCTTTGTATTTTGTGGGGATTGGGTGAAGCACGGCGCTGTAGTTAGCGCGTGGCAACCCGCTGACAGCTACTTCTTGCCGCTGACAGCGACGGGTTTCAGGTCGGCGGCAATTTTTTGCAGGTCGGCAACGAAGGACGAATCGAGTTGGTACAATGCGGGCTCGTTTTCGCGCTTCGCGATGTAAGTGTCGCCCGCCTTTGAAATCAAAACCTTTTCGACACGCTTGCCGTCGTTGGAGGTGACGGTCACTTCGATGGCCGGCGTGGTGAATCCAGAATCGAGGAATTTGCTGGCGGAGAGCTCGCGAATCTTGTCGATCAGCGACTGGACGCTCGATGCGTCCATCTTTTTACCGTCGGACCACCAATCCTGCCCGCCCTTGGTCAGATAATAGGTTTTCGCGCCATCGCGGAGTTCGACCTTGCCGGGTTCATCGAAGCCGAAATCGAAGAGCTTCTTGCTGCGGAAATCATCGACGTTTTTGTCCAACCCTTGACCGATATCGTTTGGGACTTTGTAGATGCCGGGAACGGCGGTCGATTTTGCGTAGTAGTCGTCCTTGCTCTTTCGGATTTGCAGTTCCTGCGTGCTGGCAGCGTCGGTCACTTTTGCCGTGGCCACTTGCGCTCCGGAGGCAAACGCTGCGGCGGCCTTCTTCGCGTCCTCATCCGTGGAAGAGGCTTCCATCTTGGCGTCGCGCAGCTTGCGGACAATTTCCTCGACCTGGAAATTGTCGGCACGCAGCGGCTTGGGCTTAACGATCTGCCATTCCTGTTTGTTGCGGCCGAACTCGATGTCTTGTTTTTTGGTCACGAGTTCGATCTGGCTGAGCTTTTCAAAATCGATGGTAAGCAAGCGCTTGTCGCGAAGATCGTTGGCGGTCTTATCGATGCTGGTTTTGTTGTAAGTGGCGAGGGTGAAGACGCGCGGATCACCTTCAAGCTTGGCAAAGACGGCGCTGCCGGCTGGAGTGTCGTCGCCCAGGAACAGCTTTTGCGGCTTGCCGTCTTTAGTAGTCACGTCCAGCTCAAGGGAAGGCTGAGCGAGGCCGTATTGGCTCACGTCGCTGGCCTTGTCTTCCACGAGACGATCTGCATTGAGCGAAGAGACAGTGGAGAGCAAGCTGGAGACGGCGTCCTGGTCGGCGCCGAGCGGCTTGGGCGCAGTAATCTGCCATTTGCCGGTATCGCTTTTCGCAAGGGCCAACTCTTCCCCGCCCTTCTTCTTGATCTGAATGTTGGAAATGTCTTCCAGCTTCAGGGAGAGAATCTTTGGCGGAGTATCGAGCGAGGCTTTCGCAGTGCTCTCGGAAGTCGGGTGACGGTTGGACCAGTAGAGCACGCCGGTGAGGGTAGCGAGCACGACTGCGGCGATCATCAATCCGGTGTTCTTCATGACTTTGGTCCTGAGGTCGGCAACTCCGTGGCCGGGCCTGCTACCTTCTGCGCCACCACACCGAGACGCCGGCGAAGATCACGATGAGCGGCAGCAAAAATTGACTGGTGAGCCGAACCCAGCTCATTTGCGCGCGGGTCAGGGTGATGCGGCGATCTTCGGGCTCTTTGGGACGGATAGAGATCAGGTCTTCGTCGGAAGAAAGCCAATTCATGGCATTCAGGGCTAAGTCGCGATTGCCATTGAAATTGATGAAGGAGTTGGCGGCCCAGGCAGAGCTGCCGATCACTACAAATCGACCCTGCGAGTTTTCTTTGCCAGTGCTGTAGGAGCCTGCGGCGGCGATGGCCATGGGACCCTTTTTATTCTTGGGATCATTCGGGTCGACTTTTGGGGAATCCAGCTTGTTGGTGGCAAGGCTAGACTCAGAGGAGCCGAAAAGCTTTTGCACGGTGGTTTTCGACCCGCTCTTCACGTCGATAGAGCGCGAAAGCGGGAACCCAGTTGCAGTGCCCTTCATTTCGCCTACGATGGGGTGCGAGTCGTAACTGGTAACCAAGGCAACTTGCGGGCCGAGGCCGGCAAGCTGACCGATGGGATTCATATCCAGGATCAAATCTTTATCGACGGTGACGCCCCAACTTTGGAGAACGCCGGCGAGCGCATCGTTATCGGCGATCTCGGAGCGACCCATCTTGAGCGGCGGATCGAGCAAGAAAAGGGCGCGGCCCCCTTCTTCGACTAATTTCTTGATGGCATCGACTTCAGGCTGTTGATAATCGCCGCTGGGACCACCGACGACCAGAACCGTGCAGTCGCTGGGAATTTCGGCTTTTTGCAGGAGGTTGATGGACTTCGCGACGTATTCGTCTTTGCCGAGCAATTCCTTGAAGCGGGAATAACCGCTGCGGCTGGAATCATCGATTTGGTGCTCGCCGCTTCCTGTGACAAAGCACACCGTGCGCGTGGTGTTCTTCAAGTCGCGAATGAGCGCGCCGGTGATGCCTTCCTCATTCAAGCCCTTGGCTTCCTGCTTATTCGCGCCCACCTGAACAATGGCAGTTCCGTAGTTCTTGATGCCGGCCTCGCGCGCCACCTGGGGCTTTTTGTCAGGGTCAACGTATTCGACGTGGACCTTGTGAGAGAGATTCGCATACAGATCAAGCTGATCTTTGGCGGATCGGAAGCGACTGGCTTGGTCGAAGTAGGTGATGGTGGCGTCTTGCTTGAGGCCCTTGACGATCTTTACGGTTTGATCGGAGAGGCTGTAGCGCTTGTTGGAAGTGGTGTCGTAGGACTTGTCGTAGCGATTGGCCAGGACGTTGGCGGTCGCGACGATGGCGATAATCACCAAGGTGTATGTAGCAGCGTAGGCCGCGTACCTGGTCTGTCTGGCTTTGAGGAACTGAGTGCTCACTTACGACCTCCACCGCAGAGACTCCATGGAGCGAGCAGTCAGGAAGAGTCCCAGGAAAATTAGCGTGACGTAGAAAACAGCGTCCTTAGAGTCCAGCAATCCCTTTGAGAAGGACTCGAAATGGGTGATCACCGACATATACGACATCACGCGCGCCCACGTGGCGGTTTCGTAGCCACTGACCCACTCGAGAACCCACAGGAGCAAGCAGACGCCGAAGGTGGCGGCCCCGGCGATGATCTGATTTTTTGTCAACGTGGAAATAAACGTACCGATAGCAAGCAAGGCGCCGGCTTGCAATAGCAACCCCAGATAGCCGATGACTAGCGGCTTCCAGTCCGGATGGCCATACCTGAAAATGAAAAGAAAATTCAGGGCCGTGAGCAGCAGCATGGAGGCATACAGAACCATCGCCGACAGCCACTTGCCCAAAATTACTTCGACATCGCTCACCGGCGAGGTTGCCAGCAGTTCGATCGTGCCGGTGCGCTTTTCTTCCGCAAAAAGGCGCATGGTGATCATGGGGATCAGGAATAAGCCGATGACGCTGATGTTGGAGAGCAGCGGGCGTATAACTTCCTCGTTGACGTTCATCGGCATCATTTGGCCGCGCATCTGCGATTCCATGCCGCGGAAAACGAAGAAGCCGAGAATGTTCCAGAAGAAAAACCCGAAAATGACGGCGAACATGGCCAGCAGCAGGTACGCCACGGGAGAAACGAAATAACTGCGCAGCTCTTTGCGGCAAATGATCCAAGTGTTTCGCATCTACTTGACTCCTGCGGGAACAGTTTCTTCCGTCGGCGCGGCGGCTGCGTCGCCGGTGAGCTGCAAAAAGACTTCTTCGAGACTTACGGCGGCGGGGCGCAATTCATTGAGATCCCATCCCGCTTCGACCACCGCGCGGGCCAAATCGCCGCGGACGAGCCCTTTACGGCTTTCCACTTCAAAGACCGAGCGGTTATCACGCTTATTTTTCAGAGCGACGCGGGTGACGCCGGAAACCAGCTCAAGTCGCGATTGCACTTTTACCGGATCGATGAGACCGTTTCGCGCGCCGACTTCGACCAACAAAGATTCGGCGCCGCGGGCGCGATTTTGCAAATTGCTGACGGAGTCGGTCGCGACGAGCTTGCCCTTGTTGATGATGATGACCTGTTCGCAGGTCTGCTCGACTTCGGGGAGGATGTGCGTGCTCAGGATGATGGTGTGATCGCCGGCGAGGCTCTTGATCAGCTCACGAGTTTCATTAATTTGCTTCGGATCGAGGCCGGAGGTCGGCTCGTCGAGAATCAGCACGTCAGGATTGTGGATGATGGCTTGGGCGAGACCAACGCGCTGGCGATAACCCTTGGAAAGTTTCCCGAGCAGCTTGTCCTTGACATCTAAAATCGCGCACCGTTCGCAAACATAGTCGATGCGCTTGGCAAGCTCGGTCTTGGAAAGGCCCTTCAAGCTGCCGACAAACTGCAGGTACTCCGCCGTGCGCATTTCCGGATAGAGCGGCGGCATTTCCGGCAAGTAGCCAATGCGCTTCTTCACTTCGAAGGATTGCTCGAGAACGTCAAAGCCAGCGACCGTAGCGGTACCTGACGTGGGCGGAAGAAAACACGTCAGCATGCGCATGGTGGTGGTCTTGCCGGCGCCATTGGGCCCAAGGAATCCGACGATCTGTCCTTTGTGCACCTCGAAGGAGATGTGGTCCACAGCCGTGTGCCGAGCGTACCTCTTGGTAAGGTCCGTTACTGTAATCATAGGAATTTAGCTTTGTACGACGATGTACAACTCTTTGAAGCGCTCCAAACTGTAGTTCCGAACAACTTCAGTGTGAATGCCTATGTTAAGAAGTGGACGCCCCGGTTGTCAAACGGGTGTGGGCTCAACGCGGAAAGAAGCAAGCCGATACACGTCGTGCAGCCGTCGCGACCGGAACCCAGAGTGACCAACGCGAATAGCCAATTCCAGCGCCCACCTAGCCTGCGCAAGGGCCTGCTCACTAGTCTGCGGCACCATCCGTCTATGCCGACAGTAAGTGTGTGGAATCGCGTCAAAAGGGGCGGTTCCCAATCGAAGAGGAGGGTGTGTTCATGCGAAGACTATTTAGTTGTTGCACGATCCTTGCGCTAGCCATCGGCGGTTTCGCCAGCGTTGCGCGAGCCCAGTTCAAAAATGGCGGGCAGGCCGTGGAGCTGCGGCTTCCGACGCTCAGCCAGCGCGCCATCGGCACGCAGCGCATCGGGCTCACCGATATCACTATCAACTATTGCCGGCCACTGGTGAACGGCCGGGAAATCTGGGGCAAGGCAGTTCCCTACGGCAATGTCTGGCGCTCGGGCGCCAATGAGAATACGACCATCTCCTTTACCGACGATGTCTCCGTCGAGGGCCACGCGCTGCCCGCCGGCACCTACGGCCTGCACACTATTCCCACCGCGGATCAATGGACCATCATTTTCTCGAAGAATTCCACCTCCTGGGGCAGCTTCAGCTATGACGAAAAGGAAGACGCGCTGCGCGTCACGGTTAAGCCTCATCCCGCGGAGTTTCAGGAAGCTCTAGCCTATGCCTTCGACGACCCCAAGCCGGATTCCGTCGCCGTGACTTTGCGATGGGAGAAACTGGCGGTCCCGTTCCGCGTGTCGGCAGATGTGAACGCCGTTGTGCTGCGCAGCATCCAAAACCAGCTTCGCAACACGGGAGGATTTACCTGGGCGGGCTTCGACGAGGGCGCGAATTGGCTGATCGACGCGAATCAAAATCTGGATCAGGCGATGAAGTGGGAGGATCGCTCGATTCAGATCGAGGAGCGCTTCGAAAATTTACTGGGCAAATCGATGATCCTGGAAGCACAAGGAAAAAAACAAGAAGCCGAAGCCATGAAAAGCAAGGCGCTGGACGCCGCCAACGGCTTGCAGCTTCACTTCTATGGCCGTAGCCTGCAACAGCAAAAAAAGCAAGATGAAGGTTTCGCCATCTTCAGGATCAATGTGAAGAAGCATCCCAACGAATGGTATACGCATGGCGAGCTGGCACGCATGGCTTCCGCAAAGGGAGACTTTGAAACCGCCAGCAAGGAAATGAAGCTTGCTCTGCCAGGCGCACCCGACTTCGCCAAACAGGGAATTCAGCGCATGATCGTTCGGCTCGACAAAAAGGAAGACGTCAATCCCTAAGCTCTGGACTTGAACTTCGTCGCTTCGCGTACTACGGAGCTTTGGTCGTCGAGGTGTTAAGCAGCGGGCGAAGCCCCTCTTTTCCTCTGGGCTCTAGGGTTCCCCTTCCCTCCTTTTGGCATATCATCTTGCACGTTGCCGCAGGAGGGTTGGCTCCATGGAATCCCGAATTCGCCGATCGTTCCGAGTACTCGCGCCAGGCAGTTCTCTGCGGCGTCGCGTCGCTTATAGCCTGGCCATCGTTCGCTTGATTCTCGTGCCGGTCATCGTGCTGGCGGTGTACTACCTTTTCCAGATTGGATTCATCGTGGACCGCATCGTCAGCTATGACGCTCCGGCAGCCACGCTGGCCCAGCAAGCCACTATCGAGATGCTCGATGCCCGCCGCGCCGAGCGCAATTACCTGCTGGTTAACGACCCCGCTTCGCTGCAATCCGTGCGCGATTCGATTGCCAGGATCGAACAGATTCTGAACGCCATCCGCGACCTCAATCCCTCCGATCAGGAGCTCACGCAGCAGGCCCTCGACGCGCTTCACCAGTACCGCCAGCGTTTCGAAACTGCGGTTGCGCTTGTGGGAACGCCTGGCCAGGCTCCCGCCGACCGCATCAACGCGGTGGTGGAAGCCTACGAGCGCGATCTCGACAACCTGCTCAAGAACGCGCGCTACAAGAGCCGCGCGCAGTTGGTCGACGAGTTGCGCAAGCGCGTCGATTCCTTCGACGCGCAAATCTCCAAAACCGTTCAGGAAGGAAATCCCGCGCTTCGCCAGATCACCATTGACTTGCAGAATTCCGGCCAAGAGGTGCTCAGTCTAGCTTCCCAACTCGAAGCAAGAAATTGGGGGCGCATCGAGAGTGACCACCACAAAGCGCAGCGCCTGATCTCTCGCGCCGAATGGTCGCTCGGCATCGTCTCCGTAATCACATTCCTAGTCAGCGTGTGGATCAGTTTCATTCTCCCGCGCCAGGTCGTGAAACCGCTGCTGAGCCTCAAGGAAGCCGTCGATCACGCCGCGGCCGGCAACTACGAGATTGAGTTTGATATTCAGGGAGAAGGAGAAGTCGCGGAGCTCGCCAATAGCATTCGCAACTTGATCGCGCACGTGCGCGAGGTCAAATGAGAGCCAAACATTCTAGTGCTGCATATCTCGCGTCCTGCGTACCTCTCTCACCAGGTACAGCACCACTGCGATGTTTACCAGTAGCAAGACGATTCTCGATGCGCTAACGCGCTTTGTGATCTCATAAACTTCCAGCGGTAGCAGTGAGGCTGTGGTGACTATCGTCACGTACTCCGCCCACCGCTTTCGCAAAGCCAGCCCAATACCCTCGGTGAGCAGAAGGCCGGAATAAAAAAAAGTCCCGACACTCAGCTCTTTCAGTTTTCGGTCGTCGATCATTCCGAATTTTTCCAAGAGCTTCTGGACATAGTGGTTCTGCGGATCGACACGCAGAAGGTTTATCCACCGCTCCACTTCAGCGGCGACGTCTTTGTGCAGCAGATTTAGCGCGCCGATGCCGAGGGCCAGCAGCGCTAATCCCTTGATGAGTTTGAACGCGGCGATGAGCCAAAGTCCGCGCGACCCCTTTATTTTCTCAGTCATTGGGAAGCTGCGCTCCCACGAAACTGCGAGAACCCGACAGCCTCTGCTCAGACTGCTGTTTGATTCAGCGAATCGTCTCTTTGGTGCCCACATAAATGGGCATTAACAGGTGGACCGCAACGCCCTGCTTGTTACCCGGCAGGATGTCGACGCGCGTGACCTTTCCGATGAATTCCTGATTGATGGAGCCCGGCCCGGTCGAATAGGGATAGGTCACAAATACGCGCATGTTCAGCTCGAAGATACCGTTTTGCGGAACAAAGTACACACTGTTGCGCGATGCGTTGATCGTCGGCAAGATCTCATCGAACTCTTCGGGAGTAGGCTCAGACGGACGCACTCGTATCATCCGTGGGATTTTTGTGCGTGTCTTGTGGCGGCGTTCCTGGCTGGAAGGGCGAGTCATCGGCTAAAGGATAAAGCGAAAACGCGCGGTACTTGCCACTTTATATAAACACATGCGCAAGGCATCAACCGCGGTTGATTTACAGCGCGGAAGAAACCGAAGTACCGGCTGCAGCGAATACTCCAGCCATTTCGGTTTGCGCAAAGGAAAGGAAGCACTGCACCACAACGGGGTCGAACTGCGTACCGCTGGCCAGAATCAGCCGGCGCACCGCTTCTTCAAACGGCAGCCCCTTGCGGTACGGCCGCGAGGAAACCATGGCGTCAAAGGCGTCGATGACAGAAACGATTCGCGAAACGATGGGAACTTCCGTTTCCTTCAACCCGGCGGGGTAGCCCTTTCCATCGAACGATTCATGGTGATGCAGGATGTCGAGCGCCGCGCGCTCAAATCCCGGGAGCATGCGGAGCACCGCCCAGCCATACTCCGGATGCTTCTTCATCAACGCGTATTCGTCGGCTTCCAATTTTCCCGGCTTTCGCAGGATTGCATCGGGGATTCCGACCTTGCCGATGTCATGAAGCAGCGCGGCAATCTCCAAATCTTGAAGGGCTGGCTCTTCCAGCCCGAGTTCCTGCCCGACGCGCATGCCCCACTCCGCTAAGCGCGTGCTGTGCACTCCGGTGTTGAGGTCCTTGAGATCCAGGAGTTGGTTGAACGCGCAGATGACCGAAGTGCGTAGCGCAGAGACTTGCTCTTCCACCTGCTTGATTCGCAGGGAATCCGGCGCTCCGTTGGTTGCAGGACTGAGCGTGAGCACCGGAATGCCCTCGAGGGTCATGGTCCTTACCAGGACCACGACCTGCCGGATGATTTCCACGCGGAAATCGCCTGGTATGCATCCATGCGGCCGTGGTTGAGATCGGGCGTCAACACTCGTCCATGCGCAAGCGCGCTGGCCGCGTGAGATTGATTCAGTCCCGCTTTGGCATCCAGGAGCAATGCCGCGGTGCCCGCGACGAGTGGCGAACTGAAGGAAGTTCCGGACGCGGCCGCATACGATCCGCCGGGGAATGTGCTGATCACGTATTCGCCGGGAGCGGCGATCCACACGTCGGCCGAACCGTAGTTCGAGAACGATGACCGGGCATCCCAATCAGTTGTTGAAGCCACTCCCATGACTTGGCCGCTAAAGGCCGCGGGATAAACACGGGCGCTGGTGTTTTGATTTCCGGCAGCAGCCACCAAGACCACGTTGGCGCGGTTCGCGTAGGAAACGGCCTGCGCCAGTGCAGGCGAGGGCGTGGAGATATCGAAGCTCATGTTCACGACGTTCGCCTTATGCTGCACGGCGTAGTACAGCGCCGCAACGATGTTGGACAAATATCCAGTCCCATCGGAGGAAAACGCCTTCAGCGGCAGGATCTTCGCGTCTGGCGCCACCAGGTGCACCACCCCCGAAGTCATGGTGCCATGACCAAAAGCCCCGCAAGGACGCCCATCGAGGATCGCGGCGGAAGACTGATCCAGGATCGCGGCACTCGACTGCTGAACGACCCCGTACCGCTGGCCCGACACGGGGTCGCTCTCGGTTAGACCGGGCATATCCAGCCATTCCGAAGCCCCTGGCTGGTTGCGCGTAAAGTCGTATCCGGGCACCAGCACCGGAACGAGAACTGGATGATTGACGTCAACGCCGGTATCGATCACCGCGACGATTCCCGTGCCGCTAACTCCAAAACCGTTTTGCGCATCGGTCAGGCGAATGATCTGCCCCGCAGGCTGCGCCGCGTACCCGTGGGTCACCACACTGCCAAAATAGTTCACCGCTGCGGTGTCGCTCAGCCCGTAAGGCGCGCGGTTGATCGGTGGCAGCGGAATTGGCAGTGAGCGGTCCGCCTCAATGCTCTGAATTCCCAGCAGCGCTTCCAACAGGTTCACGACGCCGCCCAGGAGGGCCTGCAATATATTGCCTGTGGACGTCACCAGGTACGTCTGGCCGACCGGCCCGTCCAGCGAACCTTGCACCTGGCAGTTTGCTGACAAGCACAGGTTTAGCACCGAATTCAGCCCGCCCGTGGTGCGAACGATGTAGCGTTGCTGCGACGCCGCTGGCTTCGAAGTTGCCAACGTCATCACCGCAATGACCACTGCTGAGAATAATTTGCGTTTCATAGACTTGACCCTTCCAGGGTTCTCCTGCACCGCGAATGCTCGTCTAATAGCAGCTTTGGCGTGTGCCTAAATTCTTCATTGGCCCGCCAAAACCGCCAATAGTACGAGTGTCCCGTCCGATCCCCATCGCCCTAGAATCGAGTACCAGTACTATGTTGCCAAGCTGAAAACTGTATCCGCAGCCGGTCCAAGCGACAATACTTAGTTCACTGTATCCACCCGTCCCAGCGCGTCCCGCAGCGATATAATGACCGCCTTCTCGTCCTCCGCCAAAAGCTTGAGCTCCAGGTCGCTGCTCGACTGGATCTCTTCCCGAAACTCTCCAAACTCGTTCGTCACCGTTTGCACCACGTGCCCGCGCAGGTTAGAGATAATCACCGGCACATCTCGGCCGGGCACATCCGGATTCCGCAAGTCCAGCAATTGACCGGTCACCACCAGCTTGTTTGACCCTGGTTTCGCTTCGATCTGCAGGTCAACTTGATATGGCTCTGCTCGATAAAGCATTTGCCTCATTTCTGAGCCTGATGACGAGCGGGCCCCAGCGACTAACGGTTGCAAGAAACTGTCGAAAAGGACTTCCACCAACCCTCGCGCACCAGCGGGCTTGCCCTCAAGCCGCACGCCCGTAAACCCTGCCTTTGCAATGCGCACAGCGTGCTCCGGCGGAAGGGACTCTGCAGCTGACTTGGCCGTCTGCCGGACCTTCTGCCACAGCGAAACTGCCTTCTCGCATCGACGGCAGCCATCCTCGAGGTGCCGGTCCATCTCATGCCGCTTGCTTCCGGCAACCACCTCGTTCGCGAAATCGATCCATTCCTCTGTCGTAAAATGCTTCATTTCCGTTCCCCCCAACCTTTCGTGCCGTCTGCTCCCCAGCAGCCGGTGGCGAGTCTTCTCGCCTCACCACATAAGGGAATGTCGAGATGGAAAAAATATAGGCAGGACCGCACCTGGCAAAAATTAGCTAAGTGCAGCTTTTTCTGCGAGTTTACCGACCAGCACAAACGGTGCCCAGAAATAGGGATGCGGATTCTGCTCCCTCAGCTTACGCATCGCCCCCTGCAGAGAACCCGCCATGTCCCCGGACGCGATATAGCCTTTGTAAAACTCCTCCATCAGCTCCGACGTACTCCGGTCATGCACATCCCAAAGCGACAGCAGCAGCGAACTTGCTCCGGCGCAAAACAGCCCCCGTTGCAGGCCCAGCAGCTCATCCCCGTCCGCCACGAAGTTCATGCCCGTAGCGCAGCCGCTCAGCGTGACCAGCTTCGCCCCCAAGCGCATTTGGTACAGATCATACAAATTCAAATATCCGTCGCCCATCTTGATCCCGGAAAACATGGGGTTGTCCTGCCGGTAGATTCCGTGCGTCGCCACATGCAGCAATCCGATTTCGGGCCCCCGCTCCCGCAGCACCTGTGCGGTAGCCTGAGCGCCCACAAACAGCTCCGTCTGGGGAAGCAGCGCCGCAACGGCCTGCACTTCACCCAATATCAGCGGCGCGCGTTCATCCGGAATTCCCAAAACTAGCGAGTTGCGCCTCTCGCTCACCGCCTTTTGCTGGCACAAACCAAAGAGGGTAGCGCTCGGTGCATACGAGACCGTGTACGCATCGCACAAATACTCCTCTCCATTGCGCAACGCGTGAAACGGCAAGAAATGCAGAGGCCCATGCGGCACAAACACCACGTGCTTGCCGGCAAGGCGTCCGCGGATCGGCTCGATCAGTTCCCGGTACAGTGCCTCCAAGTGCCCCAGTGTCGCGCGCAACAGCGGCTGCGCGAACCGCTCCGTGTACGCCGTCCCCATGCGAAATTTCGCAAACTGAAACCGCAGCAAATGCAACAGGTTCGCAACGCGCGACACCACGCTGACCGGCACGATCTCGATGCTCTTGCTGCTGACCACCGCCGCCAACAAGCGGTCCCCGGCCGAGTAATACTCCACCAGGACGGCCTCTGGCGGCAGGCTGACCTGTAGCTTCGCCACGGAAAAATCCGCAGGCGCCTCCAGCGTGGCATTTTCCCGTTCCTGGGCCGGCAACTCCCTTAGCGCCCGCAGCAACTCGTTCTCGTGCAATTGTGCTGCCTGCTGCAAAAGCTCGATGCGTTCCCGCGACCTCTCCTCCGGTTTCAGTTGCTCCAACTCGATCCGGTGGTAATACCAGTTCAATTCCTCGCGCAAATCGCGGATCTTGCGCACGAATTCGCTCTGGCCGGCTTCTCCCATCGGCAAGCTTTGCCCGCTCTGAAAAATCATCTCGATCATGCTGCGCGACTTCGCCGCCTCGATGCACGAAAACGCTTCGTCAACAGAAATCTCTTCGTTCGCCGGATCGAGATAAAGCTCGACCACCGCCTCGTACACCTGCATGCGATTCTTCACGAACGCGATCTTCAGCTCCTCGCTCTGCAACCGCGTCCGCAACGCCTCCAATGCTTTGCGGGCCTCCTGGTAAGCGGTGTACGCCGCCACGCGATCCCCGCGATTTCCCGCTATTTGCCCCAGCAGCAGGTGCGTCTGGTACACCAGCACTGGCGCCTGCGAATTTGAAAGCTTCGCAACAGCTGCGTTCGTTTCCACTTCCGCCGCTGCCAAATCACCCACCTGCAGCGCAATCCGCGCCAGCAGCAACCGTGCCAGCAGAGCCTTTCCGTGCAGCGGCGTCGAGTCGAAAAAGTCCGCCGCTCCCGCGCACAGCCTGCGCGCCTCGAAGTAGCGCCCTTCATGAAACAAAAGCAGCCCCTGGTACAAATCAAGAAGCCAGGGCCACACCAGGTTCTTTTCCCGCGAAAACATCTCCCGCGCTTTCGCAAACCGCTCCAGCGCCTGCACCGTCTTTCCCTGTTGCCCGTAAGCGATGGCTTCATTCGCCAGTGTTTTCGCCGCTTCGTAGCCCATGCCCAACTTCTCGAAGCGCAAGAATCCCTCGTGCGCCATCTCGCGCGCTTCTTCACTTAAGTTCAGCTCCAGATAGATGTCGGAAAGGTCCAGGTGGCACAGCGCCAGGTGATACGCGTCGCCGCTCGCCTCGCAAGCCCGCCGCGTCGCAAACAACATCTCGATCGCCCGGCTGTATTCGCCGCGGAAGTAATACAAATACGCGATGTTGTAGTCGGCTTGATCGCGAAGCCGCGGCAGGTCGTAGCGAACGCAAAGCTCCCGCGCCTTCTGATAGCACTCCAACGATCGCGCAAATTCGTTTGAGTTGATCAGGCACATGGCCATGTTGTGCAGCGTCACGGCCACATGTTCCCAATCCTCAAAGTCCGAAAGAGCCTTATACGCACGCTCATAGTGCGCCAGCGCCTCCGCGAAACGGTCCTGCCGGTGAAAAATATTTCCGACATTGTTGTCCAGGCTGGCCAGCCGCCGCCCTTCTCCCAGTCGCGTGAAAATTTCCCGAGCGCGTTCCGAAGCTGCAAACGCCCGGTCATATTCACCCATCAGGATTAGCGGCTGAATGGAGCTGCTGAGCGTGCGCGCCGCTTCTTTAGCTATTCCCAACGACTCATACAGCTTCCAAGCTTGCTCGTGATGTTCGACGGCTCCGTGATTGTCACCCGAAGCGTACAGCGCGTTGGCCTTCGCCCGCAGCGCCAGGGCCACGTCTTCCTTGGAACGCAATTTCCGCGCGATGACGAGTGTGCCTTCCGCAAGACACAGCGCCAGCCCGGCATCGACTTGAATCTTCTCCACCACTAGCGGCGCCAGCCGCTTGACTACTTCCGAGCGAAGCAAGGATTTGTTACGGGTGAGAAATTTTCGGCGGTCGGCGTCGCTTTCCAGCGCACCGAGTTCCGAAGCCAGCTCGGCCTGTGAAAGTTTTCCGCGAGACCTCGGCATCAGCGGAAACCTAGCTCATCGAGTTGCCGCCGCAGCCGTTCGATGCACTTCTGCCGCGTGAACCCAATCGAGCCCACCGCCAGCCCCAACTCCTTGGCTACTACCGCATAAGGCCGCGCCGGCGTCTCGAAGAAAAGCAGCTCTACTAATCGGCGGCACTGCGGCGAGAGTGCGCCCATCGCCTCGCGCAGCATCTGCTCTTCCTGCGTCCGCTGAATCACGCTTTCCGCTATCGCCGGCGTTTCGGGTTCGGGCAAATCCGGCTCGGCGTCGCGGCTCACCAGGCGCTGCTGCTGCCGCTTCCACCGGTAACATTCGTGATGCGCCACCTGCATCAGCCATTTCGGCAGCGCACGCGGCTCACGAAGGTCCGGCAAACGCGCAAGCAATTCCGCGCATGTCGCCTGAAACACATCTGCCGCTTCCTGCGGAGGCAAACCGTACTTTACGGGAATCGAATAAATCAGCGCTTTGTACTTGTCGATCAGCAGCGACCACGCTTCTTCATTCCTGCCCAGGCACTCCTTCACCAGCCGCGTGTCGTCCCACGACGGAGATGCTCTCTTCCCTGCTGCCACGCGCACCGGGCTCATCGCCGCGCATTCTCCGCCCCGTTTCGCTGATACAACTGTTCAACGTTCCACAGCACGTACGGCTCGAGCACCGCCGGATGAAAATTCCCGATGCTCCGTTTCGCGCCTACCAAAATGTCCGGGCTGGCCAGGAAAATCATCGGCTGGCGCTCTGATAGGATTTCCTGCACGCGGTCATAGAGCTTCTTGCGCTGTGCGGTATTCGTCGCCGTCAACTGCTGCTCCATTAGGCGGTCGATCTCCGCTTCCCAATCCGTGGCAGGGTGCTTTTGCGAAGGATTCCACAGGTGCATGCCGCCATTCGAAAGCCACACGTTCAACTCGGGGTTCGGATCCGCGTCGTAGCTTGTGATGCCCAGGACGCACGCATCGTATTCCTTTGTTTGCGTAACGCGATCGATCAGCGAGCGCAGTTCCAGCGGCACCACTTGCACCCGCATGCCAAGCTGTTTCAAATCATCTTGAATCAGCGCTGCCATCTTCGCCCGGTCCGCATTGGAGGCGCTGGTGATGATCGAAAACTCCACAGGTTTTCCGTCCGCGTCGACAAGCCTCGACTCTCCATTTTCCGCGCTTATCAATCGGAATCCCGCCTCTGCCAGCAACTGGCGTGACTTGTCGAGCGACCGCCCAGCATGAGCAATCGCCGCATTCGCCCATCGTGGATTTCCCGGGGTGACCGGTCCCCACAGCGCCGCACCGCGCCCTTGATACACCAGCCGCACAATCGCTTCACGATCTATCGCTTGCGACACCGCCTGGCGAAATTTCTCAGCGCGAAACCAGCTCTGCTTGCGCGCCATTTCCGCCGGGGCTTTTTCTCCCAGCTCGTTCAAATTGAAAAATAGAAAGTTATACTCCAGCCCCGGCCCGGCGTCCGTCATCGTGTAGTCGCGCGCCTGTCGCGAGAGCACCGAAAAGTTCTCCGCGCCCAGCCGACTGATCATGTCCGTCTCGCCGGACTGGAATCGCAGCACCTGCGCGTCGGCGCTCGGCACAATCAAAAACACGATCTCATCCAGATAAGGCAACCGGCTCCCTTGCTCGTCTGTTTTCCAGTAATACGGATTCCGCTCCAAAACCAGCCGCTGCCCCGCAACGTACTCTTTCAAGCGAAACGCGCCAAGCCCCGCCCACTGATTCGCCGCCGTCCCCAGCGCCCCGCTTTGGGCCAGTTTCCCTTCCTTGTACGCAGTTTCCAGTAAATGCCGCGGCAGAATTGCCCAGCCGTCGAACATTCTCTCGCCCACTCCGTACGGCTTGGCCAATTGAAACACTACAGTCTGCGCATCTACTTTGCGCACCGTAATCGGCTTCCCGTCTATAATCAGCAAATCCCGCTGCGTAGCGTGCACCGCTTCGTCCAGGTAAACGCGAAACGTGAACAGTACGTCTTCCATATCCAGCGGGTGTCCGTCCGAAAATTTCAGCCCTTGCCGCAGCGTCAGCGTGTACCGCAAGCCGTCCGCCGAAATCTTCCAGGACTTCGCTAGCGCCGGCTCGGTCAGTTGCGTCGCTCGATTGATGTGTACTAGATCTGCCTGCATCGCGCTGATGACCTCTCGCGAAGTCCCGTCCGCCGCGATTAGCGGGTTCAGCGTTTTCGGCTCCGACCGCAACGCAATCACAATGCGCCCGCCCCGCCGCCCGCTCTCTCCTGCAACGCGCAGCAGTTCTTCCTTTGCACTCGCTTGTGATGGAAATGATACCGCCGAATGGATGCAGAGCACGCAGCCCAAAGTCACCGCAAAAACCGTGCCTATCTGCCACAAGCTGGCTCTTCGCTCGTTCACGTCAGACCCCGCCGAACACCTCTCCTATCTTGGACGTCCCGCGGCTCCCCTGCAATAAACTCGCAAGCACCAGGTATCCGAGAAAGAACGGCACCATGGCCAGTGCCGGCAAGTACATCCACCAATACGAGACCAGCACGTTGTAATGTTGCAAGCTGGCCAGCATGTTTCCCCAGCTCGGCACAGGCTCCGGGACGCCCAGCCCCAAGAACGACAGCGTCATCTCCGCAAGCACAAACTGCGGCACGAGAATCGCCGCCTGCGTCAACACGACGCTAGCCGTCTCCGGCAAAATGTGCTGTCGCAATAAGTATCCGCCAGACGCGCCGAATCCCCGCGCTGCTCGCACAAAGTCGCGCTCCTTCGCGCTCAGTACAATTCCCCGTACCATCCGCGCTGGACGCGCCCATCCCACCGCTCCGATTACCATGATGACTAGCAGAAACGCCTTCAGCGGAGGCACTGCCAGCGGCAGAAACGCGCGCATCGCAAAAAGCAGGTAAATCCACGGCAGCGCCAGAAACAGTTCCGCCACTCGCATCAACGCTTCGTCTTTCCACCCGCCCCAAAATCCCGCCGCCGCCCCGATACACAATCCAATCGATAGCGTCAGCCCCGCTCCAATCAGGCCCGCAAGCAATGATACTTGCCCTCCGAACAAAACCCGTGAAAGCAAGTCTCGCCCATAACCGTCGCTGCCCAGCAAATACACGGGCACATCGCCGCCAAACAGATGCATTCGCAATGGCAACACTCCCAGCACGCGATACGGCGCGCCGCTGATAAAGAACTCCACTGGAATTGCTCTCGTTCTATTCTCTTCGTATGCATCGAAGCTGCCAGATCGCAGCGCCTGCGCATAGAAAAACGGCCGCAGATGAAGCCCGCCCTGCCCATCTACAAAATGCAACCGCATCGGCGGCGCGTAAGGATGTTCGCGATCCTGCGCAGCAGGGTCATACGGCGCAAAAAATCCCGCGCAGGCCACGCCCAAATGGAGCGCAGCGAGCACCGCCACGCAAAGCAGCAATCGCGAGCGCGTGCTCATCGCCCCGCAGCCTCCGACCTGATTCGCGGGTCGGCCCAATACAGCAGCAAATCCGCCACGAAATTTCCCGCCACCAGGAACAGCGTCGACAGCAGCACGCCCCCAATCACCACATACAAATCCCGCGCGAGAATCGCCTCCAGCAGAAACGGACCGAGCCCCGGCCAGCTCATCACCACTTCCACCAGCAGCGAGCCGCTAAGCAGCGTGCCGAGACTAAATCCAAAGAGCGCAATCAGCGGATGCGCGGCTGCGGCCAGCGCATAACGGTACAGCAATCGCCGGCGCGAAATTCCATGTCCCTCCGCCGCGCGCAGAAAGGGCACTTCCAGCGCCTCCGCCACCGCCGCGCGCACATGCCGCAGCAAAACCGGCAATGCCGCCGCGACAAGTACGGTCACCGGGAGCACCATGTGCAAAGCAACATCCCGGATTTTGTGCGCCGCGGAGAACCCGTCGAATCCCACTGACACCATTCCGCCCGTCGGCAGCCATCCGCTCCGCACCGCCAGCACCAGCAGCCCGAGCGCCAGCGTCAAATCCGGAATAATCAGCAAAACAGCCGTTGCCCAACTTAACGCGACATCTGCCGGCCGTCCAAGCCTCTCCGCGCTCCAGACGCCTAGCGGCAGCGCCAGTATCCACACCAGCACCGTTGCCGTGCCCGTCAGCAGCAGTGTGTTTCGCGCGCGCGTCCAAAGCAGTGGCGCTACCGGTGTGTTGTACGCAAAGGAAAATCCCAAATCTCCGTGCAGCAGCGCGCTCGCCCACCGCGCGTAACGCACCACCATCGGCCGGTCCACTTGGTACTCCGCTCGTAACGCGCTCAACCGTTCCGCGGAAATCTGCGGATTCAAACGCATTTCGTCAAAATAATTTCCGGGGGCCAGCGTGCTAAACAAAAACGCCAGCAGGGAAACACCAAGCAGCAGAAACGCCGCGTGCGCGAGTCTTCGCACAAGAAAGCGTGTCATCGCTCTCGCACCGCTGCTATCGCCTCCGGCGCTAGAGAAGCGGCCCCAAGCAAACTCTTTGTCTCTTCGCAGCGTGCGTGCCGCAAAATCTTCTCCGCCGCTCCTTGCTCCACAATTTTCCCACGGCTCATCACCGCGATCTCATCAGCTAAATGCGCCGCCATTCTCAAATCGTGCGTGACGAAGAGGTACGCCAGCCCATACGTTCGCTGCAGTTCCACCAGCAGGTTCGCGATTTGCGCCTGAATGGAACAATCCAGCGCCGACAGCACTTCGTCGAGAATGAGCAGCTTCGGCTCGAGAATTAGAGCGCGCGCAATCGCCACCCGCTGCCGCTGTCCGCCGCTCAACTCCTGCGGCCTTCGCTCCAAGTATTCAGCGGAGAGCCCCACTCGCTCTAACACTTGTGCCGCCCGCGCGTCGCGTTCGCGTTTCGCAATTCGCGCCTGCACCAACAGAGGCTCCGCGACAATCTTCCCAACCGTCCATCGCGGGTTCAGCGAATTCGCCGGATCCTGAAATACCAATTGCAGCTTGGGCCGCACGGCGCGTAACTCTTTCTCCTCCAGCGCCGCCAGATCTCGCCCTTCGAACCAAATCTGTCCAGCAGTAACTCGTTCCAAGCACGCCAAGCACAGCGCGAGGCTGCTCTTTCCCGAGCCCGATTCTCCCACCAGCGCCAGCGTGGTCCCTGGCAAAATCGAGAATGAGACCGAATCGACCGCCGTGAAACCCGGCGCGCGCCGCCCGAACCCTCGGCCCGCGTGCCGCTTCACTAAATTTTCGACGCGGATCACTGGTTCCATATCGTTTCCAGCGCCTCAGGCGGGGAACTTCAAGCACGAAACCTCATGACGATTGCCCAGCATCGCCGCCGCCGGCTCTTGAGTTTGGCACATCTCCATCCGCTCTTCGCATCGCGGCTCAAACACGCAGCCCCGCGAAAGTATCGCCAGGCTTGGCGCCGATCCCCCAATCACCGGCAACAGCGCCTTGTGTCGCAGAGCTTCTCCGGCAGCGACCTGCGGCACGCATTTCAGGAGTGCCTGCGTATACGGATGCTGCGGCGAGGAGAGCACCGCGTGCGTCGGACCCACTTCCGCAACCTTGCCCGCGTACAACACCAGCACGCGATCAGCAAATCCCGCCAGCAGCGCCGGATTATGCGTAATGAAAATAAATGCAATTCCAAACTGGTCGCGCAGCGTCTGGAACAGCGTCAGAATCTCACGCTGCGTTGTGGGATCCAAGGATGCGGTCGGTTCGTCCGCAACCACCACTACGGGCTCGCAAGCGATGGCTTGCGCAATCAGCGCGCGCTGCTGCTGCCCTCCGCTCAACTCATGGGGGTAGGAAGAAAAGATACGCTCGATATCGCCTGAGAAAACCTTCGCCAGAATCCCCCGCGCTCGCTCGCCGCGCTCTCGCTTGCTCAGCGTCCCATGCGCATGCAAAACTTCGCCGACCTGCTCCCCGATTCGAATTGTGGGATGCAGGGCAAGTGATGGCTCCTGAAAAACAATCGACACGCGGCGCCCACGCACGCTGCGAAGCCGCTCCGCATCCATTTGAACGACGTCCGCCGCCTCCAGCAAAATCTGTCCCCCTGCAATCCGCCCATTCGCCGGAAGCAGCCGCAACAAAGTCGCCGCCAGCGTGCTCTTCCCCGACCCGGACTCCCCCAGCACCCCCAAAATCTCGCCCGCGCCAACGCCAAAACTCACCCCGTTCAACGCGTGCCACACCCCGCCGTCCCGCCCACCATACGCGACGCGAAGGTCCCGCACCTCGAGAATCTGATTCAAGTTTGCCTTTTCCCCTGTAGCGATTCATGTTGAGCCACCCTCCCCTACCCCACAAGCCAAACGTGCCCACCCCGCACACGAACAGTAAGCACACGCCGTCGCCAGCCCTTATGACTGCCGTTAAGTTTTGTGGTGTCGAGCGATGCTGTGGCTACTGCTCTGGGAGCTTCTCTTCCAGTTCACTGGCTAGCTTATGGACGTCAGTGGTCTCGCTAAATCCTTGAACCTGAAGGGCTGCGGATTTTACGTCGACGCCAGTGTGTTGACACAGCTTTTGCAGCATCTGGAGCATCGTGGTGAGTTCCTGTTCGGCGAGCATGCCGACCTGAAGGTCGAGATGAGCGCGCCTCTCCGCCTGGCGGGCCATGCGATTCTGACTGATTAGCACGAAGATGGTCAGGAAAACGCTCTCTGAGGAGACAAAAAGCGCCAAAATGCCGAATGGGAAAGGATCGAAAGCTTTCACGTTGGGAATCAAGTTGAGATTCACCGTGCTCCAGACGACAACCAGAATCACGTGCAGCATAAGAAATTTTATACTGCCGATGAATTTTACGATGGCATCGCTGTGGTGCTCGGTGCGTGTCCGGCGATCTAACGCTTCCTCTTCCAGCTTTGCAATGGCCGCAATATTGAATTGCGTAGGATTTTTCGAGATCTGGTCAGACAGCGATTTTCTCATGCACGGAACTCCGACTCGTCCAGGATCGACACTCAAACACGCGATTGACAAGCGACCGAGTACTTCGAAATCTACCGCGGACTGATGGAGCTAGTTTGTGTCGGAGCTTCGGTGTCAACGGGATAGATAATGATCTCGACAGTGCCCCAACTGGAATCAGGGTTCGGACTCTTCCCTTTCCCGAGTCCGAGCGTCTTGAGTTGCACATCATCAAAAGAGAAATTGCCAACCAGGTAGTCTCGCACCACCATGGCGCGGGCCTGTGCCAGCACCAAGTCCTTTTGCGTATCTCCGGTTGTGCCCGTTGAAACGACGACCACGGCGACTCCAAACTCCGTGTCGGCCAAAAACTGGCCGGCAGCACGCAATGATTTCTGGTTCTTTGCTTTGGCCGTATCCACTTTGTCGAAGAGCTGGTTGGACTCGAAAGTGAATGTTTTCAGTGGCGCCGTCTGGGGAAGCTGCGGGATTTCGTTTTTCACCAGCTCGGAAGAGTTTTCATAGCCACGATTCTTGAAATACCCGCGCAACAGGAAATTCTGCTTCATCGCTTCCATGTTTTCCTGGAAGGCGGCGACTCCCGCTTGCGCATGGTTGACCGTGTCGCGCAACCCGACGCTCGTCTGGTCTAGCTGGGTATAAATCTTCTTATCGTTGACCAAAGCCCCTACGGTTCCCTGCCCTTGGTTGATCTTGCCGCTGATGGAACCCAGATTGGCCGCGGCCACGGTGACGCTTTCCAGGGCTTCCTGGCTGGTGTCCAGAATGCCGTCAGCCTTCTTCATCAGGTCCGCGATGACAAGCGGGGGTTGGCTGGCGATCGTATCGTCATCCTTTACATTCAGGGCCTGGGCGGATCCAAAGGAGATGGAGACGTATTCGTTCCCCAGAAGGCCTTCGGTCTCGATGGCAGCTACAGAGTCTTGCTTGATGATGTCGTGTGTCGATCGCTGGAGATCCATGAGCACGGTGATTTTATCGGCCGGCTTATTCGGCAGCTCGATACCGCGCACGGTGCCGATGTGCACACCACCTACGCGAACATCCGCGCCGGGATCAAGGCCCACTACCGTAGCAAACTGCGCCTTCAATCGATAGGTGGAGGTGAAGAGGTACTGCTTGCTCCCGATGAGGAAGATTCCCGCCGCCAGAATTCCCAGCGTTGCAATAATAAAAGCTCCGAGCCTCGCCGCTCTTGACATATGCGCTCCCTATGAATCCCGCTTCAAAAATTCCGAGACAAATTCGTTATCGCTCTTCTCAAGCTCC
>Ga0209011_1000029_pt1 | contig 114769 bp, 85 predicted proteins | sample BlaSpr_A8_OM1_M3_FD_187986 | JGI IMG/M metagenome (GOLD analysis project Ga0209011, IMG submission 187986) | Forest soil microbial communities from Thunder Bay, Ontario, Canada - Black Spruce, Ontario site 2_A8_OM1_M3 (SPAdes) (version 2) | ecosystem: Environmental > Terrestrial > Soil > Boreal...
CAAACCGACCAAGATGCAACTCTTTCACTGGCGTTGACCGAACCGCTGACCGTCCTCGGCACGCTTCCTTATGCGGCACCTGAACAGTTGCGCTGTGAGTACACGGATGCGCGCACGGACATCTGGGGATTTGGAACTGTGCTGTATGAAATGGCTACCAGTCAACGCCCCTTCAGCGAAGAAGTGACCCCGCGTTTGATAGATGCCATCCTGCACAAACCCCCCGCCCCGTTGCGCGGGCTGAACGGTGCGATCCCTGCGGAACTAGAACGAATCATCCTCAAGTGCCTGGATAAGGAACCGGAGAATCGCTACCAATCTGCTAAAGAGTTGGTGGTGGACCTGCGGCGCCTAGAAGTAGAGTCAACCGGCGTAGCGGTCGCGGTACCACTGCGCAAACGGCCTCGGTGGTGGCTTGTGCTCTCGATCGGAGGCACCGGGGTCTGCGCTTTGATCGCCGCAGCCTTGCTGTTGTGGCCGCGTTTCACCCACAACCAGAATGCTGGACTGCCCGCCCTGCGTTGGGAGCAGCTTACGAACTTTAATGATTCCGCCGAAATCCCCGCCCTGTCCCGAAACGGCAAGCTGGTAGCGTTTGTGCGCGGCCCCGGTAGTTTTGGAATTTCTACGAACGCGGGCCAGGTCTGGTTCAAATCTCTGCCGGACGGCCAACCCTTCCAACTCACGAAGACCGCCCGTAGAAAACAGACGATCAATTTCTCCCGGGACAGCAGCCGGGTGTACTTCACGCAGATAGAAGGTCCGTTTGCCTGGAACACCTACGAACTGCCGTTGCTGGGAGGGCAGGAACCGAAGCTGTTTATGGCTAACGCCACGGGGTTGAGCTGGATCGATAGCGACCACCTATTGTTCTCCACGATCAGGACGGGCATCCACATGAAGCTGGCCACCTCGAATGCCAGCCGGACCGATGAGCGGGACATCTACGTTCCACCTGACCATATGCACGGGATGGTGCACCGGTCTGCGCTGTCGCCGGATGGGAAATGGGTGTTGCTGGTGGAAATGGATAGCGAGTGGTGGAGACGGTGCCGAGTGGTGTCGTTCGACGGCTCATCGGCGGGGCGGCAAGTCGGACCGCAGGGTTCGTGTACATGGGCTCAGTGGTCTCCCGACGGCAAATGGATGTACTTCACCGTTGATACTTGGACGGCCGGTTTTCACGTCTGGCGGCAACGCTTCCTCGACGGCGCACCTCAGCAGTTGACGCCATCAGGCGCGAGTGAAGAAGAAGGGCTCGCGGTGATGCCTGATGGCAAATCGTTCATCACTACCGCGGGCACGCAACAGTCCGCAATCTGGCTGCATGATGACAAGACAGGCGAAAAGCAAGTCACCTCCGAGGGTTACGCGTTTCTCCCCACTCTTTCACCGGATGGAAAGAAGGTCTATTACTTGGGGCGCGTCACGGGTTCTCATTCTTACTTCAGCGGCGAGCTTTGGGTTTCCCACGTCGCGACCGGAGCCGCGGAACGGCTCTTTCCCGGTTTAGTCCTCACCCATTTCTCAATATCGCACGATGGGGAAAGAGTGGTGTTCGCGACAGAACAGGGTCAGGCCCGATCGGGGATCTGGGTTGGCTGGCTTGACGGCACGCAGGCCCCGCGGCAGCTTACGTTCGGAGGCGAATATCGCGCTTTTTTCGGCAGACCGGGCCAAATCTTGTATCAGGGTAATCAAGCTTCGCCGAAGATCATGCGTATCAACGAAGACGGCAGCGGCCAGGTCGCGGTCTCGGATCTTGACACCATGCAGTTGCAAAGCGTTTCGCCTGACGGGCGCTGGGCTCTGGTGGGTGTGACAGCGCCGGGCGGGCACGGCGACAGGAACGTGATGTCCTTAGCTGTGCCGCTTGAGGGAGGGCCCCCGATCACGGTGTGTGATAACTGCACGTTCGGGTTCGGCACCTCACGCTCCTCGGCACCGTTGCTCTCGTGGAGTCTGGACGGGAAATGGGTGTACGTGTCGCTGCGGCCGTTTCCCTTCGGCTCATCAAAGACAGCGGCGATACCCATCCAATCCGGAGCCGCGCCTCCCACCTTTACGAAGGGCTTCGGCAGTGAAGCGGACTTCGCGCGGATTCCCGGCGCGCATTTGATTAACGAGAACGACGTATCTTCGGGCATTTCGCCGAACTACTTCGTCAGCACGCGCCGTTCGGCGAAAGCCAACCTGTTCCGCATCTATCTTGAGCAATAAAGCCCTGGCGTTGTGCGCGGGTCCAGCGTGTCCTGATGTCGATACCTCTGCAGTGATTCGGAGCGAATCGTCGACAATCTGGAAGTAACCGGTTGTTTCCGAGTACCCCGTCACTCGCGCACTATCGGCACGTGACTAGACGATCGACGTCTCCGGATCGCCAGCTTATCGTCGCAATAACGACGCTGAATGTCAGAGCGTTGGGACTCCATGGGTCGGTGACCATGGTAAACACCGTGATCAACGTGCCTTTGCCGTAATGAAGGAGCTACGGCTTTCCATTTCAGGGTGCGCCTTGTTTGATTGCGGAGTACAAGTACGTAGGATGGCTTTGGACCAGATTGCGTTCTGACAGAGCGAATAGACGTGTAGATATCGATCCTATATATATAAGGACGTGCTAGCCGGTTTTTTTCCCCCCAATGGGACCTATACCGCCGGTGCTTAGTGCGTCTGTGTATATGAAGAATTTTTCGGGGTACCGCGGAATTTGGTACCGGGCCTTTCGCATAACAAAACCCCAGCCTCCGTGTATTCGCCGCGTACCTAACTTAGGCGATTTAAGCGTTTTTGGCGTTATGTAAAATCAATAAGTTACATGGTTTCAATGACTGGAGTGGGTTCGAATCCCACCCTCTCCGCCAGCTTGAAAGCGTAGGTTGGCCGGTTTTTCAACTTCCAATGAGGACTCCCCGCCGGTCTTGGTACGTATGTAGATATGAAGAAGTACTAGCTACTTGATGACCACCTGCCGGTGCAGGAGCGCTCCGAAGCTAAATTCGGCGTCGATCCGCGTCCACCTGGACGCTATAATCCGGCGGAAATAATGGCGGGTTCTTTACCCCGAAATGATCAATGTGAATCGCTACAGGAAAAAACATGAGTGGCAGTCGCCCGATTTCGACCTGCTTTCCAGTTTTCTCTTGGAGATAGGAGACCATCTGGGGCCGGTAGCGATCCACGTTAATAAGAGCGGGTACAACGAAAACAAGCGCGAGCAAGAGTATCGCGGCGATTCCAATGACGATCAGACCAGTCCTGCGGCGGATGGCCATAGCGAGCTTCAGAATACCGCTGTTTTTGGCGCGAAGCGAAGCGAACACGCCAGTGCTAGAATCGTCGTAGTGATGTCAGACTTGGCAAACAAAGCCTGTGCCCCATGCCGTGGCGGGGTGCCACCGCTAAAGGGCGAGAAACTCGCCTCTTTGCAAAAGCAGGTTGACGGATGGAATGTGATCGAGGAGCACCACATTACAAAAGCTTTGAAGTTTTCCGATTTTCGCGGGGCTCTCAAATTTGTCAGCCAAGTTGGGGATCTCGCGGAAGAGCAAGGTCACCATCCCGACATCTTTCTGGCTTGGGGAAGAGTCGAGATCACCATCTGGACGCACAAAATCAATGGTTTGACAGAAAGCGATTTCATCCTGGCTGCAAAGATCGACCAAATTCATGAATCTTAGGCCGCACGTCAGCTTCAATTCGTTTTGTCGTTGACGGGAGACGCTTTTGTGGGATGAAGCTTGTTATAGTCTTTGATATACACGCGCAAGCCGGAGTCCGGCGTAATTTTTGCATAGCCCGCCGAAAGCTGTTCTTTGTAATGATCCAGGAAGAAATCGAGTGGATCTTTTGGATCCATGTCGATGAGGATCAAATCCGCATCGTTCATGACCAGCTTGCCGAATTGGAGACGCTTGTTCTTGTAGGCCATGTAATTTCCGGAGCGGATATTTTTCACCGGCTTGGCATCTGAACCACCAAAAATCTGAATAATTTTCTCGCCTTCAATTCGTACGGAGACCACCTTGCCTTCAATATGGGGAGGCGGTAGGATCTGTTCAAGATCAAGGATCAGATCGTCCTCTTGAGCCCGCACACCCGGAACTTTGCCCTCCTTGATCAACCCGCCTAAATCGATACCGAAGAGGCCCATCAAGCCTTTTACCGGGACATGCATGGCCTTGATTTTCTCGCTGTGCAGCCGAAGTTTTCCGTCAGCGGTGGGAGTGAGAATTCCCTCCGTCTCGAACGGGATGTCCCCCTTGTCATGGAGCTTCCCTTTCACTTTCAGGCGCCCCTTGTCAACGATGATGGATAGCTCTGTTAAGGGCGAATGCGGACGCGCGAAGACATAAGAATTGAGAACGTTTGCTAAGTTTGACGAACTAATGGCGATCTCCGCCGTGCTGATGCGCAGGTTAAACGAGTCTTTGTCGTCGAAGATGGGGAATTCATTTTTGCCGAGGGGCACGAGCTCACCGTTCAGCGATTTTATTTCCACCACTACGGCGTCCGAAAAGTGATACGTGACGTTGCGCATCTGCGCCTGGACCGTGCCCTCCTGTTTATCATTGGTCGGAGAATTCTGGCTGGCGACGATTCCCGGCGTCGCAGCGCAAAGGAGAACGAACAGAGCCCGGGATATCAAAAGCGGTAAGGATATGTGGAGCGGCGAGACCAAGTTCCTTACGAATTGCAATATTGCACCCCTAGCAGATCTTAATGGTTAACCTGCGCATGTCTCCAGTGCGCTTGGTCTTAAGGTCTGGGGTCGGCCATGATTGCGGTTGGTGCAGCAATGGCAGCAGCCAAGAATAGTGAACTGATGTAGCGATATGGCGCATGATGTTGTCCTCCAAGCCCGAGATATGCAGATTCAGAACCCCGGTAGCCATGACTATGTACCCTTGGCGTCGCCATGTATGTTCAGTACAGCACGTAGTGTGAAAACAAGAATTTCCCCAAAATAAGCGTCGGTTTCATTCGCTTCGAAATCTGGCAAATCCTGAACCTCTGCTTAAGCCCGCTGGCAAGCGGTGACAGGGATGTGACCCATTTCGCACAGTATCCAGACTCTCGATATGCGAGCCTTGTTCCTTCAAACAAGAAGGTACCGGAAAGGTGCGCGAAGTACGGGATCAAGAATCAGGACACCCCGCTCTCCGGGCGGAAGCAGTTCACATGCTCAAAACTCAGCTACTTTTTCTGCGGTTCCCTTGGACCTTCCACAGAATATTTTCCAGCCTACGGAGGGTTTACAAGACGAATCGCTTGTTTCGCATTGCTTCTCTGCTAGCTGCCGTCCCCGTGGTGCTTATCCTGAGCGGGATTACTTACATCAGCTACAACCGAACAGATTTGCCCGATTTAGACGCTTTCCTTCGCTTTGAGCCTCCCACCATAGGTCACATCTACGATGCGAATGGCCACATCCTCATCGAATTAGGAAGGGAACGCCGGGAAATCATCCAATATAAGAGTATTCCTGACGTCCTGCGGGAGGCGATCCTTTCGGCTGAAGATGAGAACTTTTTCTCACACGCGGGGGTGGATTTTTCGGTCTTTCCTCGAATGCTCGGCAAGACAAACATTCAAGCCTTCATCGCCCGCGGCGGGGGTTCAGGCGGCGAGAACGCCGGAGAGCGCCCACCAGCGTTTCCCCAAGGCGGCTCGACGATTACTCAACAGCTTGTGCGCGGCTACTTTCTGCAAAAACTTACAAGTACGAAAACCAGCAATACACTTCAACACCAGGGACTTTGCTCGCACGTTCTAGCCTTCGTTATCGGTGTGCCGGGCGCGAACAGATTGTTGCTGAAAGTGGAGGAAATGCGTCTCTCGTTGTGGATTGAGGGAGAGATGCAGAAGCGCTACCGATCCAAGCGCAGGGCCAAAGAAGAACTGCTCGCGCGTTACGCCAGCTTCATCTACCTGGGAAATGGCCGCTACGGTTTCGCAGCGGCCTCACAGTATTATTTTGGCATACGGTTAGCAGCGCTCACTGCGGATGATGCCGACAAGGCGGCGCTTCTGGCAGGCATCACCAAGTCGCCGAGCGTGTATGCCCCCACCTTCGCAGACAATCAAAAACCACTCCGGCGACGAAATCAGATCTTAGCCCTCATGGTTAAGAACCATTTTCTTTCCGCCCATGCGGCTGGACTTTGCCAACAAGCTCCAATTCGTCTGGTTGCTCATGTTAATGGCCCGATCGAAGCGCCCGCAGCAGTGGAAAGTGTCCTCGATGAGCTTAAAGGACTCGACGCCACCCTCCCCTCCGATATCGGAATTAACCAACTGCTAGAGGGCCATATCCAGATTTATTCAACGATCGATGACCAGATCCAGCGCTTCGCGAATGCAGCACTCGAAAACGGCTTGAACCTTTATGAAAGGCGTCATCCTCAGCATACGGGGCTGATTCAGGGCGCCGTAGTTATTCTGCGGAACAGTGACTCCGCCATCCTGGCTGAGGCAGGTGGGCGACGAAGATATAAGAACCACGACACCACTTACAGCGATTACAACCGGGTAACCCAGTCCATGCGCCAGCCAGGCTCGGTTATGAAGCCGATTGTTTATCTTGCGGCATTTCGTCAAGGCGCCCTGGACCTCGATACTCCCGTGCCCGACGAGCCCATCTCGGTGGCCACGTCGGGAGCCCGTCCTCTCAAGTGGATCTCGAATTTCGATAATAAATTTAAAGGCATCATCCCAGCCCGGCAGGCGCTGGCGGAGTCGAGAAACGCAGTCGCGATTTGGATTATTCAACAGATCGGAATCGACTCTGTCTTAAATACAGCCCGAGACGTTGGCATCCGAAGCTTTTTACATCGCCGTGACACTACGGCCCTCGGCGCATCCGAAGTCACCTTACTGGAACTTGCAAACGCTTACCGAATGATGGCTAGCGGTATACATGCGGAGCCTTACGTGATTGCAAAGATCGAACATAATGGGGGAGACGTTATTTACAGCCACCCCTTGCTCTGTTGTTCCATCAAGGAGAACGAATTGGAGCTATCCATGATCCAGGAAGGATTGCGTGGCGTCGTGCGCATTCCATCGGGTACTGCGCACGCGCTCGACGCGCGTACCTTCCCAATCCCCGTTATGGGTAAGACAGGCACGACGAACAACTATCGGGATGCGCTTTTTGTAGGGTCAACTTACGGCCCCGATGGAATTACCGTGGCGGTGCGTATCGGATTCGATGACAATCGCTCACTGGGAGGAATGGAAACCGGCGGCAGAGCTGCGCTTCCGGTATTCAGAGAAGTCATGCTGAAGACCTATCAAGCAAAGCTAGTTGGCCCTGTGCCATCCTTTCCCGCAAACATCGAAAACAACATTGCGGAATATCTGAGTGGTAAATTTGCGGCCAAAGGAGCGATGCGGTTTTTCAATTCGCCGGATGCCGAAGAAGTCGAAGATGATCGAGCGAGATCTTGCCGCGCTGCAGGCACGATACTGGCGACTAACGTTTGCGAGCTACCGCTTATCCCACTGCCTGTCGTTTACCAGCGCAGAGATGGACGTGGCAGGATCGTTTTTACGAACGAGTGAAAGACCTTGCGCGTCCCATCGCCGCGCCAACAAACTGTTCACTTGTATACAAGTGAACAGACATACGCCTTGACAAAGTCGAGGATTGGCTTGCAGTAAAAGGACTGTTTTGTTGGCCAGTTCCATCTCCGGAGCTTGTTCCCACGGTTTTCACAAGCGCCAAGTATATCGAACGGCGGAACAATTCGGGGGGCCAAGGTAGAAGTGCAAAGACAGAAAGGTAAGAAGATTATGCCTCTCATTCAAATTCTATTAGCCCTGATCGTAGTTGGTGTCCTCCTGTGGTTGGTGAATCGTTTCATCCCGATGGCAGGCAGCATCAAGTCCATCTTGAACGCAGTCGTGGTCATTGTCGTGGTGTTGTGGCTCCTGAATGTGTTTGGACTATTTCATTCTCTCTCTCGTATCCGCGTTGGCTGATAAACGAACTGGCATGGATACGAGAGAAAAAGAGGCGATCGCGCCGCATCGCGCTAGGTAACGAGTGCCCCCTTGAGCCGAACGCCGTCGGTTCTACGCGCAGCGGTACTGCTGGTCCAGAGTAAAGAGGCCAGGACGAATTGAACTAAAAATCTACCGTGCGGGTTGGCCGGTTTTTCAACTTCCAATGAGGACTCCCCGCCGGTCTTTGAATGCCGGCTACGGAACAGTAGGCTCCGTGTACCCGCCGTGTATCTTACTTAGGCGATTTGGGCGTTTTTAGCGTTTTTAGCGTTTTTATAGAGTGGGGCAAAAATGAACGTCCGGACGCCGTGTTCTTGGCGGGCAGTTTCGCTGCGGTCCTAGGATCGATCCGCGCTCAGTCGCGTACAAAATCAATATATCCGCGCTGGATATCAGTCCTGATCAGCTTTACGCGCAGCTTGTCTCCAACATCTGTTCCTTGCTGTCCCTGTGCTAACAAACCTTCTACAGCGGGCTTCAATACACGAACAAACGTTCCGTGTGAAGTCACTCCCGTAACGATGGCATCAAATGTCTCACCGATTCTACTGCTCATCGCGACGGCAGCGATCCGCTTCGACATCTCTCGCTCAACCTTTCGCGCTGCATCTTCTTTCAACGTACAGTTGAGTGCGATTGCGGCGAGTTCGTCGTCTGAATAGGGAGCCGGTCGGCTTGCGAGCACGGCTTTGATCAGTCTTTGCGTGACGAGATCGGCGAAGCGACGATTGGGAGCTGTGGAGTGAGTGTAGTCCTGTACAGCGAGACCGAAGTGCCCCTGTTCCGGGTCCCCAGGACGCTCGAGGACATATTCGCCGGGTCCCATCAACTTGATGACTGCCAACGAAAGATCGGCAAAATGATCGGGATCGGCAGCTTTGCGCTTGATCAGAAACTCGTTGAGAGCTTTGGAATCGGGCTCGGCGGGAAGTTGTTCGCCTTGCTTCGCCGCAAGCTCCACGATCCGCCCCCAGCGCTCCGGGGTCTTCACCACGCGCCGGATCGACGAGACATTGTTGGTTTCCAACATGCGGGCTACCACTTCATTGGCAGCGATCATGAAGTCTTCGATGAGTTCGGTCGCGCGGTTCTTCTCCTGCTTCACAACATCAACAACCTTATCGTTGAGCACCACGGGGCGAACCTCAATTGTATCGATGTTCAGTGCGCCGTGACGATACCGCTCATTCTTGAGTGCTTGCGCAACCTCGTCCTGTAGCTTTAGCTGCGATTGTAGGTCAGTCGAGGCAGCCACTTTATCCGGGGCTCCACTCTTATTCTCAAGCCAGGTTCCTACGGCATTGTAACTAAGCTGTGCCTTGTTGCGGATGATGGCTCGGTAGACACTGCTTGAATGGACGGACCCATCACCGCCGACTACAAACTCGATCACGATGCTCAGCTTATCTTCGGTTTCCAGCAACGAGCTGGTGTCTGTCGAGAGCTGCTCCGGCAGCATGGGAAAATTCCGCACGCCCGTATACACGGTAGTTGTTTCCTTCGCAGCATGCGCATCGATAGCAGAGCTCTTGGAGACAAAAGTATCCACGTCTGCAATTGCCACCAATGCCTTAGTTTCTCCATCTGGTAACCGCTCAGCCACTTCGGCCTGGTCAAGATCCCGCGAAGTGTCATTATCGATCGAAGACCACAGCAGATTGCGTAGATCGCGAATGTTCGGAGTGGGCTCAACTTTCGGCGGATGCGCTTTCAGTTCCTCCAGCTCCTGCTGAACCTGCGGAGGGAACGCAGGCTCGAAGCCATTCTCAATCATTACTTGTTTAGCTGCCGCCCGAAGGTCAATTCGGCGAAGAGGAGTGTCGTTCATGGATGCCGTGACGGCGATGCCTCAGGGCCGTAGCTAAACATCTTTTTTAATCGCGTACAAGCTGTCATGTCAGGCGGTAGGGGGCTTGTTGTCGTGCGAGGACGGGCCTGGCCTGCTGAAGGGGCGGGTGGCCGACAGGTTAACGAGTGGAAGGCTTTGGGCCGCTATGAACTTTAGCGGATGTTTCGCCCAACTCTGACTAATGCGTTTACCGGAATTTGACTGACTCCCCATAATTCCCTCGGGCTCAGGTCAACGCCCGATCGAGGTGGACGTAACCGCCGTCAACGAACAAATGCTGGCCGGTGATGTGTCCCGCCTGGGCAGAGATCAGAAACAAAACCATCGCAGCAATTTCTTCGGCATGCGTCATTCTCTTGCCCAGCGGTATCCTCGACACAATCTGTTTCAACTTCTCTTCAGGGTTCGGAAAAGTACTAAGCCATTGATGATAAAGCGGTGTCATCACTTCCGCCGGAACCACCGCGTTCACTCGAATCCCGCAAGGAAGTAATTCCACAGCCCACTCCCGCGTCAAAGCGAGGATCGCTCCCTTCGAAGATGCATAGCCTGACGTGCCCCCCTGCCCAGTGACCGCCGTTTTGGAGGCGATGTTCACGACACATCCCTGCGATTTTTTCAGCGCCGGCAACGCGTAATGCGCCATGTTGTAGTAGTGCAGGAGATTCAGTTGCAGGGAACTCAAGTATTTCTCAGGGCTGCCGTCCTCTAGTCCGACACGGTCATTGACGCCCGCGTTATTCACGAGGACATCCAGCCTGCCAAATCTCCGCAGTGTCTGTTCGACGGCCGAAGAGCAGTTTCCCGCGGCCAAAAGATCAACGCAGATCAGCTCGCAAACGTTCCCGGCTTTTTGCAGCACAGATTGCAGTTGTTTCCCGGCGTCCGTGTCCCGGTCCACAATCACCGGGATCGCGTCTTCCCGCGCGCTTGCGCGGGCGATCGCCGCGCCAATGCCTTTGGCGCCGCCAGTAATGAGGACAACCTTTTCTTTAAGCTGCAGGTCCATGCTGAATCGTTTTCAAGCCATAAAACCGAATTGCGTTGCCGCCGAAGATCATTTCTTTATCATCTGCCGAATAATTCTCCAAATAATCGTCGATAATCTGCTTTACCTGCCTATAAGTTGCGGCCAAAAGGCATACCGGCCAATCGGAGCCGAACATCAGCCGGTGCGTGCCGAACGCATCAAATACAACATCCAGGTAAGGCGTGAAATCCTGCGGCTTCCAGCCAAGGCAATCCGCTTCGGTGACCAAGCCCGAGAGCTTGCAATGCACATTCGGGTTTGTCGCAATTTCCCTGATGTGTGCGGCCCAGGGAGCACTAGTGCCGGTTCTAATCTCTGGCTTCGCGATGTGATCAATGACAAACCGTTGCCCCGGAATTCTTGTGACCAGTTCAATTGCAGCAGGCAATTGCTTCGGATAAATGAGAATGTCGTAGGTGAAATCGAATTCATGCAAGCGGGAGATCCCGCTCATAAAATCGCGTCGTACCAAGAACCGGTCGTCGGGTTCTGCCTGAGCAATGTGCCGGAATCCCAAAAGTTTTTCAAAGCGCGAAAAAAAGCTTAGCCGTTCAGCCACCCGCGAAGATGACAGATCTACCCAGCCCACAACTCCCGCAATGTTGGCGTCGCGGTCCGCTAGATCCAGCAGAAAGAGAGTTTCCTCTTCCGACTGCTCGGCCTGGACGGCAATCGAAGCGTCGATGCCGTTCGATTCGCGCTCGGCAGTTAAATCCTTAGGCAAAAAATCGCGCTTCAAGACCGGCATGGCGTCTGTGATCCAGGCGTCCCGCCTAGGGTTATATTTCCAGAAGTGCTGATGTGAATCGATCTTCATTACGAAATTGGACCCACCCCTCGAAGCGCGAACTTCGCAGACTCTGGCAAGTACTTAACCGTGAAGATTGAAAAAACCTCCGTCGAGCGGATAATCCGTACCCGTAATGAATGCCGCCTCGTCGGAACACAGAAACAATGCGAGTGCGGCTACTTCCTCTGGTTTTCCCATCCGCCCCATTGGTTGGGACTCTGACAGCTTTCGGAACATTTCCTGCTCATGGCCTGGGTGGTTTTTCCGCAGGTAGTCGTCGACGAATGGCGTGTGAACGCGCGCGGGCGAGATGCAATTGCACCTGATCTTATGTGCCAGGTAATCCTTGGCCACCGAAAACGTCATCGCTACGACGGCGCCTTTGCTCATCGAATAAGCAAAGCGGTCCGCGAGGCCCGCAGTAGCAGCGATAGAAGCCATGTTTAAAATGACTCCTCCGCCATGGGCCTTCATGTTCTCGATGGCAGAAAGCATGCAGTTGTAAATCCCTTTCACATTCACGTGGAAGATTCTGTCGAAGTCCGCTTCCGTCGTGGTTTCGAGTTTACCGATATGGGAAATTCCCGCATTGTTAATGAGGATCTGAATCGGTTTCTGGCTCGCAAGCTTCTGAAATAGTTCTCTTACCTGTCTCTGATCAGAGACATTGCAGGTGTACGCAGCTGCATCACCACCGGCTTGCACAATCTCTCGAGCAGTGCCTGCCGCTGCCTTCTCGTCAATATCCACGAGCCGCACTGCTGCGCCTTCCCGCGCGAATCTTTGCGCGATGGCGCGTCCGATGCCGCTTCCGGCACCCGTCACCACCGTCACTTTGCCGTCGAGCCGGAAGGCGTTGGACTGCTTCTGGTCGTCCTTCAGAGTGAGACTCCTCTTTTCCATGGAATAAAGTCGTCTTGTGCGAGCAGTTCCGCTTTCGTGCGCGTTTTTCCGCTGGCGACCTGAATTACCTGCTCGAGAATCACTCCACCCATCTGTTCGATGGTCGTCTCCCCGGAAATGACACCGCCTGCGTCGATATCAATGATGTCGGCCATGCGCTGCGCCAGACTCGAATTGGTCGATATCTTAAGGACCGGTGCAATCGGATTGCCTGTGGGCGTCCCTAGGCCCGTGGTAAACAAAACCACATTGGCACCTGCTCCCACCTGCGCAGTCACACATTCCACGTCATTCCCGGGAGTGCACTGCAGGTTCAATCCCGGCTCTGTGGAGTACTCGGGATAATCCAACACGGCTGTGACGGGCGACGTACCGCCTTTCTTCGCCGCGCCCGCTGATTTCATGGCGTCCGTAAGCAACCCGTCGCGGATATTTCCCGGAGAAGGATTCATTTCGAATCCCGAGCGGACCGCTTTGGCCCGAGCTGCGTAATCCGTCATGAGCTGCGCAAACCGGTTCGCCAACTCTTTTCGAACGCAACGGTTGATAAGCTCCTGTTCGACACCGCACAGCTCTGGAAATTCAGAAAGAATGCTCTTTCCACCCAACGCGGCGACGAGGTCGGAGGTGTGCCCGATGGCTGGATTCGCTGACAGCCCGGAAAACCCATCAGATCCACCACATTTAAGGCCCAGGGTGAGTTGTGACAAAGGCGCTGGTTGCCGTGCAGTTTTGTCTGCCTCCACCAGACCCAAAAACGTTTCGCGTATGGCACTGGAAATCATCGCGGCTTCCGAAGGGCTCTTCTGCTGTTCGAAAACCAAGATTGGCTTGCTGAAATTCGCATTACGGCATTTGATTGCCTCGAGCAGTGTGGAGACCTGGGCATGCTGGCAACCCAGGCTCAGGACAGTAGCGCCGGCAACATTCGGATGATGAATGTAACCCGCCAACAACGCGCAAAGATTGTTTGAATCTTCACGAGTTCCCCCGCACCCGCCTTCATGCATCAGAAACTTTATACCGTCGATGTTTCGAAACAATTTCGGAAGGGCCGTCGCGCGCCGCGCTTGGGCAAAAGAAAACGTTTTGAGCTCTTCCAATTTACCATCCTGATAAAGCCGGACGAGTTCGGCAACCTGACGTCGATAAACTTGCGGGGCTGCGAAACCCAATTCTTCCTCGAAGGCCTGTTTCAAGACGGCAAGATTTCGGTTTTCACAGAAGACCAGTGGGAGAACGAGCCAGTAATTTCGGGAACCCACCTGACCATCGGGCCTGTGGTATCCGAGAAATGTCCTATTCCGCCACACCGAGACATCCGGTGGCGCCCAGCGACGGCCCGCTCTCTCCCTTTCGTGAAATGCCGAGGCTGCGTGACGCACGTTGCCTGTGGATAGCAATTCCCCACGTCGAAGATTTTCCAATACCCTGCCGACCACCACGCCGTACATGATGATTTCTTCGCCCGCAGTGAGATCTTGCATGATGAACTTATGTTTAGCAGGCACGTCCGACAGCAGAACGAAATCATCCCCGAGAAAGCTTGCGATTTCACCCTTACGCAGATCGGTTAGGGCCACGAGAACGTTGTCCCGCGCATCGAGTCTTAGAACTCGTCCTTGTATAAACTCGTTACTTAGCATCCGTGTTCTGCTTTTTTAACAGGTTATCATCTCGTCGGGCCGCAAACACGGTTCGTCAAGGTCCCGATCCCTTCAATACTGACGCTTACTTCATCGCCGTCCTTCAACCATAACGGTGGGTCCTGCGCCATGCCCACGCCGTGGGGCGTGCCCGTGAAAATAGCTGTGCCCGGCAGCAGCGTAGTGCTCTGGCTGAGAAATTCGATCAATGCCCGCACGCCTCGGATCATGTCGCGAGTGTTACCGTCTTGCAGGACACGTCCGTTCAAAACCGTTTGAATTCGCAACGCGCCGGGATCGCCGATGGAGTCCGGAGTCACCATGCAGGGCCCAAGGGGCGCGAAGGTATCGAAACTTTTGCCGCGGCACCATTGGCCTCCACCCATTTTCAGTTGCCAATCCCGCGCACTCACGTCGTTTCCACAAGTGTAGCCGGCCACATAATCGAGCGCGTCTTCGTATGTGACGTCCGTGCACGTCTTTCCTATAATCACGACGAGCTCGCCTTCGTAATCTATCTGAGTGCTCTTGGCACGTGCGGGCAACAATATCGGCCCGCCGGGGTCTTGTACCGTGTTAACGCCCTTCGTGAACACCACTGGGTATTCTTCAACAGCCATGCCGACTTCGTCCGCGTGGCGGCGGTAGTTCTGGCCGATACACCAAATCATGACAGGCGTTATGGGAGCAAGCTGTGTCCCAATTTCAGCTACTTCGCCCGTCTCTAGAAGTCCACCAAACAGTGTTCCGTCCAACCGCAGATAAACACCGTTTTCCAGCGCGTTGGCGTAATGAATCTTTCCTGACCGATCCTTGTAGCGAATGATTTTCATAGGAACCCTGGAACTGCTGATAAAGCTCAAGATTAACACGTGGAACATTTCTGCTCGGAACTGCACGTTAACTGGTGCAGCGACTCACGGTCCGCCTCCCGCTCTTGAATGGAATTGGGATGGCCCGAATCCACGAGGTTGCCCTTTTTCTCGATTTCCAGTGCTCAGATCTGTTCGTTCACTTCTGGCTCCTCTCCGTCCCGACGGTTTGGCGCAAAACGCGCCTCTTGACAAATGACGGCATGCTAAAGATTCATGGTCTCGATGTCGAGGAGTTTCGATAAGATTTTGAACGATTCATTTAGTTAATACTTTTACCTGTGGCAAAAGGAGGTTCGAGTGTCCATCTCGCGACGCAATATGTGCCTCTTGCTTCCGGCTACGCTCATTCCCGGCTGCCTGCGGCCTGAGGGCTTGGCCGCGCAGGAGGGGTCCATGCCATCGGCGATGTATCCTTTCGAAAAGTTGCCGATTCGAACGCCAAACAATGCGCAGGTTCGCAACGTACTGAAGGGCAAGCTCGCCACCGGCGAGTCGTTGGAGGTGCATGAAACCATTCTACCTCCCGGCGGTGCGCCTCACGCAGCACACCACCATGTGCATTCCGAAATGTGGTTGATTCGAGAAGGGACAGTCGAGCTGACGGTGAACGGTAAGAGCTGCCGTCTGGGGCCTGGCTCTGTGGGTTTCGTGCACTCCAATGACGACACGGAATCAAGAATGTGGGCACAACGCCAGCGACATATTTTGTGGTGGCTGTGGGCCCCGGCGCGGGTTCTTGACGGGCGTAGAAACTCTGCGCGCCAGTCGCGATGTTGGGTGCGAAGCGGAGTGAGCACACGGATTCAATATGCGGCACGGTTGCCGCATTCAAAGAAAATCAGCCAGTGATAGGAACCCAATATATGGAGCGTAAGATTGCAGAAAAAGAAGCACTTGCTGCGGGGAAGGGTGTTGTAAAATTGCTCTGCGAAAGATTTCCGATAAAGCGGTGAGATGACAAAGGCAGCTTCATCTCTTCCGACATCGCACCGCCAAACTGGCCTTAAGGAAAAGCCTCACTATGAGTGGCGTTAGAATAAAAGACGTCGCCAAGTTATCGGGCGTGTCGACCGCCACCGTTTCGCATGTCCTCAATAAGACGCGTTATGTCAGCGATGAAACAAAACGAAAGGTTCTAGGTGCAATTGAAAATGTAGGCTATACACCAAACATACACGCGCGCAACCTGGCCTCCGGCCAGAGCAGAACTCTCGGCCTAATCATTTCGGACATCACCAACCCATTCTTCCCGGACCTTGTTAAGTCCATTCAGGAAAGAGCGCTCGAACTGGGCTATGACGTCATTGTTCTTAATACGAATTACGAGCCTGAGCGCGATGCTCCGTATGTGCAGCGTTTGCTGGAACTGCAAGTTCGTGGGGTGATGATCCTGACGACGGAGATGGATCGCTCCGTGATCGAGCGCTTGTCGTCCCGGCGAATCGCCGTGGTCTTTCTAGACATCGGAAAGGTGGGACCACATACAAGCAATATTCGTGTGAATTATGAGAAGGGGGTCCATCAGGCAGTTGAACACCTGCTTGAGCTGGGCCACCGGCAAATTGCCTTCATCGGCGGACCGGAGCATTTCAAATCGGCGCAATTCCGGCGTCAGGCCTTTCTCAGAACGATGAAGAAGCACAGAGCATCCTTGCATACCGAGCCGATAATCTGCAAAGGCGACTTCAAACTGGAGAGCGGACAGCAGGCCGTCAGAGAACTCCTGACATTGAAGAACAGGCCTACGGCGATCATCGCCGCGAATGATCTGATGGCGATAGGAGCTTTGCGCGAACTGGGACGTGCGGGATTACAAGTGCCAAGGGATATTTCAGTGATCGGATGCGACGACATTTGGCTGGCAAAACTTACCGATCCACAACTGACGACGATCATGATTCCGCGAGCCGAGATCGGGGCAGCTGCCGTTGAGGCGGTATTGCATACCAATTCGGGAGAAGGCCGCTTCGGCCGTGAAATCAAAATCCGCACCGAACTCCTGGTCCGGGAATCAACGGGCGCTGCGCCGCATTCGACGTAAGTCTTCGGCTGATACCGATACCGCGCCGTGCAGGAAGAGCGCCTCGTGAGGCCAAACACACGAACGCGGGTTTTCAAGACCGAGGCTCGTTTGGGATTCCTGAACCAACGCTTTAGAATTTCCGATTTGACATTATCCTTATCCTTGCGTGATTGCTCCTAACCTCCGTCCTCCAGCAGCTCTATTCAAATTCTAGATAGCAGCGATCGAAAAGTAGTGGCGTCAGTTTGGGGTGGAGTGTGTGTCTTGTTGCCGCTCAACATCAAAGAAAATCAGTGTATTGGAACTCTGCTGCGCGGTACCGCACGGGTCTGATTGCTTTGCGGGGTCTAGTCACGATAAGAACGATGGGAAAAACCTATGGTACGAAGCAAATAAATTCATTTTGTCCTTGACAGGTGAAATGGCAATGGGAATAATGCAAAACCATTAGGGGACGTAAGCGGTTACGTCTGCGATTCAGGCGTTTTCAAGGGTGGCCTCTATCCGTAGCATTCTGCGACACAGTCCAACTGTGAGGTGAAACCATGTCCGCAAAAGTGGCGCAATCGAAACGTTTTGTTCTTAGCTTCGTTTTTATTCTTTGTGCCTGGCTATGCATCTCGGCTTTGCCTGTACGCGCTCAAATCGGCAATGCCACATTAAGCGGTGCGGTGACCGATGCGTCTGGCGGGGTCATTGCCGACGCTGAACTGACGCTGACAAGTCAAGCAACAGGGTTCGAACAAAGAGCTACCTCCAACGAAAGGGGCGAGTATACCTTTCGCAACCTGACCCCCGGCAACTACGACTTGAAAGTCACGAAACCCGGGTTCGAGAACTACGTCCAGACGCACATCGTTCTGACAATCAACCAATCGGGTCACGCCGATGCTTCTCTAAAGGTTGGCGCCACGAACGAGACGGTGAGAGTGGAGGGCGAAAATACCCTCATCAACTTTGATAATGGCACCTTGCAAGGCGGCATCGATCCAGACACCCTCAAGGAACTGCCCCTGAGTTTCGCAGGCAAGCCGCGCTCCTCGGCAAGTTTTGCGGTGCTTCTGCCGGGTGTATCCACTGGCAGCAGCAGCGAGGCATTTAATGCGCGCATCAATGGGGGCATACAATCCGGCGATGAGGCCCTGTTGGACGGAGCAACCATGCAAGAGGGCTTCATGAGCCAGAGCGGCATGGTGGCGATCCAGGGCGATTTCCAGATGTCACCTGATATGGTTCAGGAAGTCAAAGTGCTGACCTCGAGTTACGACGCTCAGTATGGTTCGTCGACCTCCGGGCAGATTACGATGGTTAGCAAATCGGGCACGTCTCAGTATCACGGCGCAGCCTTCGAGTACGCTCGCAACAAAGCAATGAATGCCGCACCCTGGGGCACGACGTGCCCCACGTCAAATCCGGGTTGCGACCGGCGTCCCCTCGACAATGAGCACAACTTCGGCGCAAATGTGGGCGGCCCGATCAAGATTCCCTTCCTTTACCATGGCACGTCGAAACACCATTCTTTTTTCTATTTCGACTGGGAATCCTTTCATCAGGCCGGCGGATCCAATACCCCTACGCTCACAATTCCGTCGTTGAAGGAGAGGGCTGGGGATTTCACTGACTGGTTAGATTCCAACGGCAAGATTAAACCCATCTATGTTCCGGGGAATTTCAGGTCTCAGGCTAGTCCCGCCTGCCTGTCAGCGCTGGGAGGGCTGGGACCGGGACAACAATTCCCGGGGAATATTATCCCCTCGGCTTGCATCAGTCCTATTGCGAAGGCTTATCTGGACCAACTGCCTCAACCCACGAATTCACAGGCTCAGGACAACTACCGACTTCCTAGACCCGTGCCAGACACACTTGTCGGGAACAGCAACGTTTATATGACTCGTATCGACCACAACTATGGCGATAAGGATCATTTCTATTTCTTCTGGTGGCGCCAGTTCACGGGCTACAATTTGGCTACTGCACTTCCCATGGCGATTGCGACCGAGTCACCCACTAGACCCCAAAATTCACCGATTGCGCGTTTTAACTGGGAGCACACCTTCTCCTCTACGCTAACCAACCACGCCACCTTCGGGTACCTGAATCGAAACGAAGGTTATGGCTCTGTGAACCTAACCTTTGTCGGCAAGTTGCCCCAGATTGCCGGGGCAGCGAGCACGAATGCTCTCCCGCAATTCACCTTCTCCGACAAGTTCAATCAGCTCTCAAACAGCACAGGAATTCCCGGCGGTAACGTCACGACTCGTCCAACGTGGGTCTTCAATGATCTGGTGAGCAAGGTCTATGGCCATCACACGTTCACCTTCGGCGGAGAATGGCGAGCGGTGCAGGGAAACATTCACCAGAAGACTAATGAATCAGGTACATACGACTTCGGAAGAGCCACCACCAGCCTATCGGGCGGTGACACGGGAAGTCCGGTCGCCGGTTTCCTGCTCGGAGCCGTCAGCGGCGGTAGTATGGATCGCCGTACGGTTAGTGCGTGGTATCCTCGCCAGACTGTCTGGGCATTCCACGGAAATGATTCTTGGAAGATCACGCCTAAACTGACAGTCAATTACGGCCTGCGGTGGGATTACTATTCACCTTCGCGAGAAAAGTTTAACCACCTTTCGTTCTTGGACCCGCTAGGCGCGAATCCGAGCGCTGGAGGGCTTCCTGGCCGACTGGCATTTGCTGGTTCCGGCGCGTCGTGCGGTTCGGCTTGCTTCGGCCGCAATTTCCCCGAGGATACTTGGAAGAAGGGATTCGCCCCACGGTTTGGCGTTGCGTATGCCTGGGACAGCAAAACCGTGGTTCGTGCGGGCTACGGAGTTTTCTTTGCCCAGGCCTTCTATCCGGGCTGGGGCGGAGGGATGTCACTCGACGGGTTTAACCTGAATCAAGCATTTGGTACAACCCAAGACCCCACTACCCGCCAAACTGATCCGTTTTTCTACCTGGATGGTGGAGTTCCGGCACCGCCGCAGGCTCCGCCATTTGTCTCCCCGGCGTACGACAATGGTCGCAGCCCGCTGTATCGTCCCGTAGATGCCAATCGGCGCTCCTACGCTCAACAATGGAATCTGACGATTGAGCGACAGCTTCCGTATAGTGTTTTTCTAAGCGTGGCGTATGTAGCAAATAAGGGCACACGCCTGCCGTCGAGCCTGCAGCCAATCAACGTTCTGAATCCATTCGATGCAAAGATCAGGGCGCTGGAGGCTCCACTCGATCCCAATTGTGGTATCAACAGCCCAAATCCCGCCAACCCAGTCGGCTGTGTTCCTCAGCTGAGCGACAAGTTCGTGCCAGGAGGACCAACGACGCTTCACGGCGTTTCGGCACCGTACAGCGGTTGGGTAACGCAACTGAATGGCGCCGGAGCCTGCAGTCCAACGGTTGCTCAAGCGTTGCTGCCCTACCCCCAATTCTGCAGTAATCTTCAGGGGCTGAATGAGAACCACGGCAGCTCCATCTATCATTCCTTCCAGCTGAAGGCTGAGAAACGTTACAGCCAAGGCTTGTACATGCTCGTGGCGTACACGAACTCCAAGCTAATTACCGACGCGGCAGACAATACACAGCGCGGCGGTGGTGGAGTCTGGAACGGCACGCAGGGTGTGATCTCACCTTTCGAGAAGAGCCGTAATCGGGCTGTTGCTCCAGATGACGTCCCGCAAGTGCTCTCGGCGGCCTTCGTTTATGACCTGCCGTTCGGCAAAGGTAAGCGGTTTGCGAATCAAGGTGGTGTCGTCAACGCAGTGGTGGGGGGATGGCAGATCAGCCCCATCTTCCGCTTCTCGCGTGGCACATTGATGTGGGTCCGATCGGGCAGTTGCCAGGTGATGGGGTCATTCGCACAGGGCTGTCTGGTGGGCCTTGTCCCGGGAGTAAATCCCTTCCTGCAGGACCCAAATAGCTTTGATCCGGGCAAAGGGCCTCTGCTCAACATCGCCGCATTCGAGCCGCTGGGTAACTTCAAATGGGTCAATCCTAATGCTGCCCCAGGAACACCTGGCGGGTTTGGATACGTCGGCACAGGCCCGCGCGTGTCTAACATGAGAGGTCCGAACTACAAGATCGTAGACCTTGGGTTAGGCAAAACCGTAAAAATCGGCGAGAGAGGGACCTTTCTGTTCCATGTGGGGGTCCATAACCTCTTAAACAACCATATTTTCGTCGACGACGGCAATTTCAACCAGAGCGGAAATTTCGCCTTCAATAACGATATTAATAACGGGAACTTCGGCACTTGGACTGGTGCCGTCAGTTCTCCGCGCAGTCTTCAACTCGGCGCGAGAATCGAATTCTAACCATTCATACACCCAACCACCCTCACCGCGGCATCTTCTGTTTTAACAGAAGATGCCGTTGTATTTTTTGAGAGCTGAGAAGGCGGTGGCTATCTCGGAAATGAGGATGAACTCGCGGTGGGCGGCGTTTCACTGGCCTTCTTGAGCTTCTGGAATTGCACAACTTCTTGTTTCGAGAGCTGGTCGTTACCCAAGCGATGATAAATCCGGCCCAGCAGATAATGGGGCTCAGGATAAGAAGACTGTAGTGCAATAGCTTGCTTGAGCGACTGAATCGCTTCCTGGTATCTACCCTGCATCTCGAAAACGCGGCCGAGCTGATAGTGCGCCTGCCGAAGGCGCGCATCGTAGCCGAGCGCCTCGCGTAAATTCTTCTCCGCTTCGGCAAGTTGATTCGCGGAAACCAGCGAAATAGCCAGATCTACATGAGGCCAGGGTGATGGCTTGGATTGCAGCCGGTTCAGCTCGACGGCATGGTTATAGTGCTTGATGGCTTCCATGGATTGACCAAGGTAGTCATAGCAAAGCCCCAGGCTGTCGTAAGCACGCATCATCTTGGGATCCAGTTCGACGACCTTTTGCAATCGGGTGATGGCGGAAGCGTAGTTTTGTGCATCGTAGTCCAGGCGGGCCAGCCAGTAGAGGTACAGAGGCTCTTGAGGCCGGGTGGCCGCAAGCTTCTCCAGTTCTGGCCGCGCCCAATCGCGCCGGTTGAGTTTCACGTAAGCCATCGCCAGCGTGAACCTGGTGCGATCGTCCAGAGAAGCTATGGCTTCCGCCTTTTTCCAGGCGATAGCGGAATCAAGATATTGGCCGTCCAGGAAAAAAGTTCCACCGGCAATCACTAGTAGTCTTTGGGTTCGAATTGACTTTGGGTCACGCTCGGCCTCCTCGACGAGAATGGCTTCTGCGCGTTTGTAGTCCTTTCGCTTGAAAGCATCTTCAAGTTCGAGCCGGTGCGCGTCAGTGAGTTGCAAGTCAGATAGATTCGGTGGGCTGTTTCCGAGAGGACTGTTTTCCTGCATCAGGGCGGAGTCTTGCGCGGGCAGGACACACGGCAGGCATGCACCGAGCAAAAGAAGGGCGATTATGAAACGTGTTTTTTTCATCGAGTAAAGGTTAAGGCGCTGAAGCAGCTATCGCGGCTTGAATCTTTGCCTTGGCATCCGCTGCAGCCTTGCTCTCGGGCACCAGCTTCAACTCAAGTTCGATTTCTGCGAGTGCTTCATCGAATTTTTTCAATTCAAGCGAGATCAGAGCCATGGCCAGATGAATCTCCGGCATCTTGGGATCGGACTGTGCGGCTTGCCGGTAGGCGGCGATGGCCAGATCGTACTTCTCCTGAATGGCGTATTCCTGCCCGAGTGCCTGGTGCAAGCGCGCAGAATTTGGATTGATTCTGGTGATTTGGCCGTAGGACCACGCGGAGAGCTTCGCCCATGCGGTGCCCAGTTGATAAGAGTATTCGGGGTTCTGTGGAGCCAATTCCACAAGCTTCTGGAATTCCTGAACGGCCGCTAGGTAGTTCCCGGAGACATTATATGCTTTCGCGAGCTGCAGATGGGCCTGCTGCTCGTCCGGCAGCAGGGCGACGGCGCGCTTGAGCTCGTGTACGGCCTCGGCATTTTTTCTGAGCGCGAGCAGGCTGGAACCCAACAGCAGCCGCGAGGGACCATAATTCGGCTGAAGAGCAAGCGCTTGACGAAATCGCGTCGCAGCTTCCGTGTGCCTGCCGCGCAACTGAGCGAGCACGCCAAGGTTGTGATAGATGAGCGGATGTTTGATTCCCTGCCGCAGCACATCGAACAAGGTTTTTTCAGCGGAATCGAGATCGCCGGACTTCAGGGCCTGGACGCCGGCGGCGATTTTTGTTTCAAGCGAGGGTGGCAGATTCTCCTGCGCGAAAGTCCCGGCGGCGATCCCGAGATACAGCAAGAGAAGGGTTACAAGGCGCGAGGCCATCAATGGAAACCGTACAGACCGTACAGGCTTGGATCTGGCACTCGGCAGCGTGATTGCAGCCGTGAATCTGCGACTGACTTGATGTGAGCGCGCCTCGTTAACAAAACAATACATAGGGAAAATAGGGGCAAAAGAGAGATAAGTATAAAGCAGTGCGATGTTTAGGTCCCGTGGTAATTATGTAACCGCTTACGTATAATCACCTCAGGGAATTCTCAGACCCTCTGTGAAAACACCTCCAGATATTCGGTGACCATGCGATCGCGCCGGGCAATTTGCGTAATGATCCTTGCCCTTTTTCTGTGTGTTTTGCAAACCGGTGCTGCCCATTCGCAAGTCGCCCGAACCAACGACCGGGATCAACAAATCCTGCAAATTCAGCAATTAATTCGGGACCATAGTCTGGCGGGGGCGCGGCAACAGCTCGCCGAAGCCGCGAAAAAATATCCGGCAGACGCGGGATTCGACAACCTGCTCGGCATCGTTGAAGCGCAGGACGATAACTACCAGGTGGCAGAAAAGACATTTCTGCGAGCCGTTGAGAGGGCGCCGAGGTTCACGGGGGCATACCTGAATCTTGGGCGGCTGTATCAAGAACACGAGAGCGTTGATCCGCAAGCCCGGCGGAAAGCATTTCATGTTTACGAGCGCGTGCTTGATTACGAGCCTAAAAACGCGGAGGCCCATTACCAGAGTGCGGCGCTGCTCGTACAGGAAGGGAAATATCAGGAATCCCTCGCGCACCTCTCTCATCTCCCAGCTGAGAGCCAGAGCAGGGCGCAGACCTTGTCGATCCTTTGCGCCGACTACGCGGGGCTGGACGACCGAAAACGGACCGAGGATGCCGTTGCAGCCTTGCTCCCCAACCCCGATTTTTCCGATGCGGACGCACAGCAAGCGTTGTTAGGGCTGGCGAGGGGAAAACGCGATGACCTTATCGTTCTTCTCCTCGAGGGACTGCAGAAACGGGAGCCATTGCCCGCTGACCTGCTGCACGCGCTGGGTTTGGCGTACGAAGCAACCGGGAAACTAGCGGAATCCCGCACGGCGCTGGAAAAATCTATCAATCTGGAGAGTCCAACGGTTCCTTCCTTGTTCGAACTGGCAAGGGTGGAGCGCAAGCAGAAGGATTATGAGGGCTCGCTGGGTTACCTGGGCCACGCGCGAGATCTTGAACCCCGCAATGCTGGCATCCATTACTATTTTGGTCTGGTATGTATGGACTTGAACCTACTCGCGGAAGCGCGCAACTCCTTCGAGAAGGCCGTGCAGATCGAGCCTGAAAATGCGGACTACAACTATGCGATGGGGGTGACTTCAACGCTAGGACACGATCCGGCGGAGGCTGTGCCGTACTTCGAGAGGTACCTCAAGTTGAAACCTGGGGACCCGCGTGGAAAGTTGGCGCTGGGAGCAGCGCTTTTCCGGGCGAAAGAGTACGACACCGCTGTTCCCCGCCTGAAGGAGGCCGCTATGATCCGGGAAACCGCGACGTCGGCTCATTATTACCTCGGGGCCATCGCGCTGCAGGAGCGCCGGCTTGATGAAGCTCGCAGCGAGCTGGAACAAGCGTTGAAGAGCAAGCCAGATTACACTGATGCGTTAGCGGAATTGGGCCAGTATTATTTGATGCAGAAAAACTACTCGCAAGCTGAGAAACATCTTCGACGCGCGCTGGATCTCGACCCGGATCACTACTCCGCCAACTTTTATCTGCTGACGCTTTACACGCGCACCGGGGATACGCGGCAGGAAGCGCAATCCAAACGCTTCGATGATCTTAAGAAACTCCTGGCGGAAAAGATGCAGGAATTCCTGCGCGTCGTTGAAGTACGGCCTCTCGAAACGCCATGAAGATCTTTTCCAACATAGTTCCATCTCAAACTCTCTCGTCTGCGCTGCGCTTTTTATGGCTACTTGCACTAGCGGCTGTTATTTGCTGGCCAGCGCACGCTGATACTTCAGGGTTGACCGAGAGTACCCAAGCCTTTTATCGCGGCGATTACGTGCAGGCCGCAGAACTTGCGGAGAAGTACTTGCGCCAGCATCCGAATGATGCACCGACTCGCTTGATTCTAGCGCGGGCGGAGCTGGCCCAGGGAAAATTCCGGCAAGCGTTCAAGGGACTCCAAAAAGTTCTGGCATCCGATCCGAACAACATTGAAGCGCTCTTCTATCTATCGCTCATTGGCCGGGAACTGTCCCATCGCGAATATGAGAGACTCTTCTCCATTGCACCTGACTCCGCTCGTGTCCACCAGCTTCTCGGCGAAGCAGCTTTGGCGGCGGAGAACAAGAACGAAGCGGTGGAAGAATTCCAGAAGGCACTGAGTTCGAATCCACGCTTCACCGAAGTGTCCACGGAGTTGGCTGAACTGAAGCGCTCCCAATCGCAGTTTGACGAGGCCATCCTCTATTACAAGCGGGCAGAACAAATCGGCCCATTGAATTATGAAATCGCCTACGGTTTGGGCGCTTGTTACACCTACCAGCAGCAGTATCCTAAAGCGATCGAATGGCTGCGCAAGGCTATCGTTTTTGCTCCAGATTCCGCGGCTGGCCGGTTCGCACTAGGAAACGCACTATTTCAAAATGGCCAGTTGGAAGCAGCCATCCCGGAATTGAACTTCTCGCTCAAGCTTGAGCCACGGATGAAACAAGCGTATTTCCTGCTCGGACGGGCCTATTCGAGACTCGGCCGTATGAACGAAGCCAAGGCTGCTCTCAAGAAGCTGGACGAATTAAACCGTGCTGAAATACCGGGTCAGGAAGAGGGCTCCGGCGGCGGCGCCAATCCAAAACCGGATAGGCCCTGAGCAGGCAGAAAGGAAAGACTCCCACGGCTGGAGTGCTTCCGTAGCGGCTTATTTGGAAACTTTCACCAGCACTACGCCGTGGGTCGGCACTTCGGCGGAGTAGGAATTCTGGGCCGCGCCGAGATCTTTATGATCCAGAAGATCGCGGAGTTTGGCAGAGGCAGGCGCACCGATGGAATTAAAGTCGAGCGTCATCTTAGCGGGCGATTCACTGCGATTGAAAAGTCCCACAGCGTGACTCCCGTCGGCCAGTGGCTTAGCCCAGATCTCCAGAGGCCCTTCTTCCCAAACACGATGTCCTTGCACGCCTTTCGCGTCCTGGTCAACCGCAAGGACCTCGGAATTCATGAGGAGCTCTTTTGTTTCGGGCGACATATTCCGCAGATCGTTTCCCGCAAGCAGAGGAGCGGCAAGGAGCGCCCATAGCGCCATGTGCGTGCGGTATTCATCGCGCTTCATGCCGCCGTTGCCGATCTCGAGCATGTCCGGATCGTTCCAGTGCCCAGGCCCCGCGAACTTTTCTAGGCCGTTCTGTTCAAATCCGATGAGAGACATGCGATCGTAGGTATCGTTAATGTCTCCGGTTGTCCGCCACAAATTGCCGGTGGTGGGCCCCCAGCGCCACGGCGTCTTCACTCCCCAGTTGCAGATACTGAATACGATCGGGCGGCCGGAATTCGCCAGCGCGTCGCGGAATTTCGCGTATTGCACCTCCGGATCGAGCCCTTCGGCATTGCACCAATCTATCTTTACGTAGTCGATTCCCCAGGAAGCATAGGTCTTGGCATCCTGAACTTCGTGATTCAAGCTGCCCGGTCGTTTTTCGCAGGTGCCGGTGCCGGCGTCTGTGTAGATTCCGAGCATCAACCCTTTACCGTGCACGTAGTCGGCGAGCGCCTTGATTCCCGATGGAAATTTTGTCGGATCCGCGACGATGGTTCCCGACGCGTCGCGGCTCACCTGCCAGCAGTCGTCAATGTTCACATACTTATAGCCGGCCGCCTGCATGCCACTGCTGACCATGGCGTCGGCCATTTCGCGAATGAGTTTATCGCTCACGTTGCAACCAAACTTGTTCCAGCTGTTCCATCCCATCGGCGGAGTCGGCGCGAGGGACGCGGATGTCTGGGCGAACGTCGCCGCTCCAAGCAGACTCGCAGAAGTGGCGACGACAAAGCAGGCAAGGAGATTGAAGACGGGAAGAAACCTTCGAATGTTCATTATTCCTCGCAAAATGGGCTTACGTAACCGCTTACGTAGAGTCTAGCACGCAACACGAAAAAATGCGATGCTATTCAAGCGGGGAGAAGAATCCGCATGCCCCCGCACATGCGTGCGCGGGAATTCTACAGTTCCAGGTCTGGACAAATACTTCAGGGGAGCGCCAATTACAGGGTCACGGGAAATCGACCGGAGCGCCATGAAACTTCTGCCATCAAAACTTTTCCCAGCGCTACTTCTTACCCCGGCCTTACTTGTCCTCCCGGGAGCAGCTCAGGAGCCAGACGACCGTAAGCCGCAGAAGCAAGAGTCCATGGGCGTGGCAACCGGAAATCCTCATGCTCCGGTAAAAGACTCTCTATACCGCCCGATCACTGCCGGAGGATTTGTTGATGGCGCGCCCGTGGTGTTCACAGACATAACGAAACAGGCCGGGCTCGACAAATTTCACCATCGCTCAGGAGCTCCAGAAAAGACGACAATTCTTGAAACTATTGGTTCGGGCGTGGCCTTGCTCGATTACGACAATGACGGCTGGCTGGACATCTTTTTGCTAAACGGTTCCACATTTGCTGCGCTGAAGGGAAAGGAAGCGGCGCCGCGCGCCATGCTTCTTCACAACAATCATGACGGCACGTTTACGGATCTTACGGAGAAAGCGGGCCTGGCGAACGAACGATGGGGCTTCGGGGTGGCCGTAGCCGACTATGATAACGACGGCTGGCCAGACATTTACGTCGCCAATTATGGAAAAAACCGGCTCTACCATAACAATCATGACGGCACGTTCACGGACGTGGCGGAGAAGGCCGGGGTCGCGATGGGCGGATGGTCTGCGGGACCGACTTGGGGCGACTACGATCACGACGGCCTGCTGGATTTATTCGTGCCGGGTTATGTGAAATTTGATCCCGAGCACCCGCCGGTCGGAGGCCAGAACGGGCTCTCCATTAGCTCATGCCAATTCCGCGGCGTGAGCGTCATATGCGGCCCGCGCGGGCTCCCGGGAGAGAGCGACCATCTGTTTCACAATAATGGTGACGGCACCTTCACAGACGTGAGCAAGAAGGCAGGCGTCTCCGACCCGCAGGGCTATTACGGCTTGGCCTCGGTGTTTGTGGATGTGGACGATGACGGATGGGTTGATCTGGCGGTGGCGAATGATTCCGTGCCCCGCTACCTCTATCACAATCTTCACAATGGCACATTTGAAGATGTGAGTTACTTGTCAGGCTTTGCTCTGACAAACGAAGGACTCGCGCAAGCATCGATGGGAATCGCGGCGGGAGATTACAATCGTGACGGCAAAATCGATTTTCTTGTGACCACATTTTCGGATGACTACAAAACACTTTTCAGAAATGATGGCGGCAACAATTTTTCCGACGTCACATATCCAGCGGGATTGGCCACCCCGACGATTCCATTCCTAGCCTGGGGAACCGGATTCCTGGACTTTGATAATGACGGGCTCTTGGACCTGTTTATAGCCAACGGGCACGTCTACCCATCAGTGGATCAGCGGGACTGGGGAACAACATGGGCAGAACGACCCCAGCTCTTCCAAAATCTCGACGGAACCAAGTTTCAAGAGGTTCCACCCGCGACGGGGAGCGGCTTGGCCGACGTGATCCCCGCGCGGGGGGCCGCGTTCGGGGATCTCTTCAACGATGGCCGCGTAGACGTCATTCTGAACAACATGGATTCCGCTCCGACGCTGCTTCGCAATGTGGTGAAGAACAACAATCACTGGATCACTCTCAAATTGGTGGGAGGGCCGAAGAGTCCACGGGATGCCATTGGCGCGAAAGTTTTCCTTAGCACGGGCGGTGTGCGCCAGAGGGCTGACGTCTTCAGCGGAGGGAGCTACGGCTCCAGCTCCGATCAGCGAGTTCATTTCGGACTGGGATCCGCTGCCAAAGTGGATAAGTTAGAGATTCACTGGCCGAGCGGAAAAAGACAAGAGGTCGTTGTATCCGGCATCGATCGCATTCTCACGGTAGTGGAGGGACAGGGAGTCGTTGAGAAATAATTGGCACGACCTGGTTTGCGTTGTCTCCCGGGCTCGTTAGCGGCATCCGAATCGCGCGACAAGGGGAAGAGAATCCTTACCGAGGTTTCCACGGGAAATCATTTGATCCCGCATCCTTCGACGATGCTGATGTAGCGGTCGCCCTTCGATGTACAATGAGACCGGTCGGTTTCATTTATTTTGTGTTAGAGTCGTTTCTAGAGACCAGTCGGTCGCACTAATAATGGGAATGCCATCGCAACCTATGCATCGGCGAGGATTTATGGCTCACGCGGAGACGAACGACGTTCCGGTAGCGCAGCTAATCGGATTTGAAGCGAAAGAAATTGCCGATGGACGTGCGGTCGTCACGCTGGCAGCCGGGCGACAACATGCAAATCCCATGGGAACGCTCCATGGGGGAATTCTTTGCGATATTGCTGACGCTGCAATGGGAATGGCGTTTGCCAGCACGCTCGCGCCCGACGAATCTTTCACGACAATCGAGCTAAAGATCAATTTCTTCCGCCCCGTGTGGGAGGCTCGCCTGCGAGCCGAGGGCAAAGTGGTGCGACGCGGCAGCACCATTGGCTACATTGAGTGTGAAATCACGGACGACGGCGGGCTTCTGATTGCCAAGGCGTCCTCGACTTGCATGGCCCTGAGAGGTGAGCGCGCCAAGGGACGCTAGACTCCGTCTCCATTTGGTTACTTAGACGGAACTCTTACCTCTGTTTCGAGATAGTTGTTGAGATGGGCCTGCACGGCGCGCAGCGCTTCCTCATTTCGTTCAAGCCGGTAGACCATGATTGCACCTTCGAGGGAAGAAATGATGAGAGTGGCCAGCTTCTTTGCGTCGATTCTGGGGCGGATTTCCCGGGCTTTGATTCCGGCACTGATCATCGAATTGAGGTAGCTGCGCCAGCCACGCAGCGCCTTGCGGGCGCGCTCGCGCAGAACAGAGTTTCCATCGTCCGTATCGATCGCCGTGTTGAGCAATGGGCACCCGCCGGGAATAATTCCGCGCCGTTCAACAAAATTAGCAACCAACTGCTTTAGCCTGTCGACGGTATCCGAGATGGTATCCAGATCGTGGATCCGTGAGTCAAATGTTTCTCGCCAGGCATAGTCAAAAGCTTCGGCAGCTAGTGCTTCTTTGCTGGAAAAGTGCCGGTAAATCCCGCCCTTTCCAAGACCCGTCGCCCGCATGAGGTCGGACAAGGCCGCCCCGTCATAGCCCCTCTGATTGAAGATGGGCGCTGCCTTGCGAATGATTTCCTGCCGGGTTTGCTCGCCTTTGCGCATTTAGCTCCCCCTAAACCAGCTCTGCGACCAACTGGTCTCTAATTGCATTGTAGCAGATATTGGATGAGACCGACCGGTCTCTTAGTGCATCCAAGAAACCGAGCACGGTATGAGCGCTACCACAGGTTCCATTTCCTTTCCGAATGTGGCTGCAAGGCGGCCCGCTATCAACCCCTGGGTCATCGCGGTCACCGTCACCCTGGCGACCTTCATGGAACTGCTGGACACCGCCATCGCCAATGTCGCCTTACCCCCCATTGCCGGCGGCCTCGCGGTCAGCTATGACGAGAGCACCTGGGTCCTGACAAGCTATCTGGTATCCAATGCAGTCGTACTTCCGCTTTCTGCGTGGCTGAGTCGCGTCTTCGGGCGGAAACGCTACTACATGCTGTGTGTCGTCCTCTTCACGTTGAGCTCTCTGCTGTGTGGCTTCGCGCCCTCACTGGGCTTGCTCATCTTCTTTCGCGTTTTGCAGGGCGTCGGAGGCGGTGGCCTCGCTCCGGTGGAGCAGGCCATTCTGGTGGACACATTCCCTCCGCAGAAGCGGCCTGCGGCTTTCGCTCTCTACAGCATGGCCATCGTGACTGCCCCTGTGATCGGCCCTCCGCTCGGTGGTTGGATCACCGACAACGGGAGTTGGCGCTGGATCTTCTTTATCAACATTCCCATCGGGATTGCGTCTCTTATCCTGACGAACCGGCTCGTTTCCGACCCGCCAGAGTTCATGCGTGAAGTCGAAGCTGCCCGTAAAGATGGCAGGCTTCGGATTGATGGCTTCGGGATTTTTCTCGTGGCCCTCGGCTTTGCGTGCCTGGAAGTTGTTCTCGATCGCGGCCAAACGGAGGATTGGTTCGAGAGCCGTTTCATTGTTTTGTTCTTTTCGATCGCGCTTGTGGCACTGCTTGCAGCCGCGTTTTGGGAGTGGCGCCATTCTGACCCGGTCGTGGAGATTCGTCTACTCGCGGACCGGAACTTCGCCATCGCCAGTGTTTACTATTTCCTTTTTGGTTTTGCTCTGTTCGGGTCTACGGTGTTGATTCCCCAGATGCTCCAGAGCCTGTATGGCTATACCGCCACCGATGCCGGACTCGTTCTTGGACCTGGCGCATTCGTCATTGTGGCCATGGCTCCGCTGATCGTGAAGATCCTGCCGAAAGTTGGGATAAAACCACTCATTTTCACTGGCTACATCATTTTTGCCATTGCTATGTGGCGCTACGCCAATATTGACCTGGGCACGGACTACAAGCATGTGGCGATCGCCCGTGCGATCCAGGGGCTTGGGATTGCCCCACTTTTTGTGCCGGTGAGTCAACTAGCCTATTCCTTCTTGCCAAAGAATAAGAACAACAAAGCTTCGAGTCTTACCAATCTGTTCCGGAATCAAGGTGGGAGCGTTGGCATCGCGTTCGTTACAACCGTTCTTGCGCGACGAACGCAGTATCACCAGTCGGTTCTGGTTGCTCACGTCACTCCATTCCAGCAGCGCTATCAAGAAACACTTGCCACCTTGTCGCGATATTTTGTGACGCGCGGTTTTACGGCTCCGGACGCGACTCTGCACGCAAAAGCACAATTGGCGCGAATGATCCACGAGCAAGCGGCATTCCTTGGCTTTCTCGATTGTTTTTGGCTGCTGGGCTGCGCTTGCATGATGGGGGCACCCTTGGTTTTCTTCACACGCAAATTCAGGTCGGCTGGTCCCGGCACCGGACACTAAGCGCCGAAGAATAACTCTTCAAAGGAGGTGGCAGAAATGACTTGGGTTGGCAGTTTCAAATCGCTGCAGTCGATGCTGCCCGCACTTCGTTTCACGGATGGACCGCTAGAGGTGCACACCTGGGTGCAGAGCGAGATAGGCCAGATCTCGCCGCTAGTGGAGTGGCTTTTGAGCCTGATCGTGGCATCGCGCTGTGTTCGCAGAGAGGAGGAGTTCGTTGAACTCGCGCTTCGGGAAGCTCTGAGTAATGCAATGCTCCACGGCAATCACCTAGACGCGCGCAAGTTGGTGCACGTATGTTGCCGCTGCGACTGCGACCGTGGACTGTCTGTTGTCGTCAGGGATCAAGGGCAAGGATTCGATCCCGATGAGGCACCCGATCCCCTGTCGTTCGAAAACCTTCGGTCCGAACATGGGCGCGGCATCCATTTGATGAAACTTGCCATGGACGACGTTTCTTTTCAACGCGGAGGAACGGAGGTCCACATGCGGAAGAAACTGGGGCATGAACAAAGTGCAGCGGTCCCATGCGCCCACGCGTCTCTCTGGGCGCAGCATTGTTCCAGAACTCGAGCAGATTCATTGCGTCCGTCTTATCCTGGGTGTTAGTTGCTCGGCCACCCGAGGAAAAACCTAAGGCTCGAAAGTTCTAGGGCGACCATGCGAGAGTTATCTTGTGGCTGGATTGGCTGTTAACCGGAATTGTTGGAGGTTTGAATCCTCGCCGGAAGCCAACCTCCGATTATTAACTAAGTTAGAGAAGTGCCTATGGCCCAGACAATCTTGTCAGTCTGCGGAAGTCGGATCTTTCTCACCGCGTAAGATCGCTATCGCCCTCGAAAATCGCCAAACTCAATGGCCAACTGGAAATGGCTCTGGATCTCCCGGAATGGCAGCACGAGTTGCAACCGATGAAGCGATTGGCTCGGTGTTCAGGTGGGACGTTTTGCGCCAATCGACTTCGGTGATGTCCACAGACCCCTTGACCCCACTTGAAAGAACATAAGTCACGCTGCCTTCATGGATGCGGTAATTTGTGACCGCATACACATTGCCCGGCTTGAGAGCGATCCATTTAACCCGCGGCTGTTGGCGCATAGTCGTGGAGTTTGGATCCGACGGCTCTGTCTGCACTGATGAAGGATCCGCAACGTCTGGCTGGTTCTCCTGCGCCGTAGTGTTACGAGCGGCGTAGCTGAGATGGAAGATTTTGTTTTCCGGTGTGTTGACGGCCTGCGCTTGTTCAAAGGATCGCAGCCGGTCGGAGCCGGGGGCTCGGTCAAAAGATTGCGGCCTATAGTACGGGCGTGGCCGGTCGTACGAGGTGGGCCTTTCATAAGACTGAGCAGAAGCCACCAGCCGAGGGACCTGGATATCGTCCATTAAGCGAACGATGATCTGCTCTTCGCCTTTCAGCGTGGGACGTGGGCCGCGGGCAGGCAGCGTTATGATCTTCCAGGGCCACAGTGGAGGAATGAGCCATTCCACGACGTCTCGCGTCGCGTGGCCGCGGCCCACGATGTCCCCGTGACGATCCACTTTGTATCCTTTAGCAGCGATGACTTTGCTGGGAACGGGGACATCCGAATTGGGGAATCCGATGCGGTCGAATTCCAACTTGAGATAGCCCTTACCGACAAAATGTCCGGGCTCTTTGTCCGCCTCGAGGTGTCCTCCGAGGTAGCTTCCCCGAGGAAAAACATTCTGTCCGAATTCCCGGAGGCTGCTCAAGTGGCAAATCACAGGGTCACCAATTTCGGCAGTGGCTGAGGAAAAGTTTGGCTCGTCGAGCGTGCAACGAAGAAGGGTGCCGGCGGGTACCAGGATGTCCTGAGCCTTCGTGTTTGTTTGGAGTCCCAGAAACACAACTGACAAAATCAAATACGCAGAAATGCGTCGCATAAGCTACCTCCCGGTTTGCGGGCCGGCATGCAAAACGTGAAGCTGCGCACTGCCAATACCCGCCGAAGTTTTCATTCGCGAAAGCTACTCTTCCCCTGGCCGCGTGGCAATACGGATAATTTACATTACTTCAAGAAAAGAAAAGGGTTACGTATGCACACCTAGACTTAAACCCTGTGAACCCGTGTGCCCGAGAGAAGTTGCTGGGTAACCTAATTGTTTGAAAAAAGCTTGCGAATTCGACCAGCTATGCTGCGCTAGTCTCCAGCAGTATTGAAAGGTTTCAATAGAACAGGATCCTTAAACTGACCTAAATACAGGTTGTTTTATAGCTTGTACTTTTGACTGGACATCCATACTTGAAACCTTTTATTCTGCCAGCCACCAAGATCTTAGGGCTCCAATTCCTATCCAGGAGAGAGACGTGAAATCCAGCGTGACACGCTTTATTGTTTTTCTGTTTGCTTGTAGTAGCGTTGCATATGCTCAGGACACGAAGTTCGCCCCAGTCGGACAGCAAATCCCAGGTCCCCCTTGCCTGAGCATGAAAGGTGCCTGGGAGGGTGGATCAAAGCCCTGTTCCGATGCCGAGCATGAAAATTGGCTGGCGGACATACGGCACTGGCGCGACGAGCGGCGCATTCGGATCGGCTATGAAGGGTCGCGCTACGAGCTTCCTGAATTGAAGTGGACGCAATCGAGTTTTATTCAGCCGCAGATGATGGTCGAAGATCGTTACTTTTATGATCCCCGTGCAAATCGCTACACGGTGGATCGGTACCTGGACGATCTGGAAAAGCGGTATGGGGGCATTGACGCTGTTTTGATTTGGCCTACGTATTCTAATATGGGTATCGACAATCGCAACCAACACGACATGATTCGCTCCATGCCAGGTGGAATAGCGGGCGTGCGTCAAATGATTGCCGATTTTCACAAGCGCGGCGTTCGTGTCCTGTTTCCGATGATGATGTGGGATCAGGGCACGCATGATCCTAGCAAGCCGTGGCCCGATGCGATCGCATCGCTCATGGCTGACGTCGGAGCTGATGGCATAAACGGTGACACGCAGGACGGAGTTCCGCGGACTTTTTTCGATGCCGCGATTCGCACGGGACATCCGCTTGCTTTCGAGCCTGAAGGTGGTCCGCATGACGAGGGTGTGGCCTACAATCTTCTAACCTGGGGGCAATACGAATTCCCTTTTGTACCGCTGATTGATCGCTACAAGTGGATCGAGCCCCGACATATGGTGAATATCTCCGATCGCTGGAACCGCGACAAAACCAATGATCTGCAGTTTGCTTTTTTTAACGGCGTCGGATGGGAGAGCTGGGAAAATATCTGGGGGATTTGGAACGGGATTAACCCGCGCGATGCGGAAGCGACGCGCCGAATTGCGACTATTGAACGCGGCGTGGCACCCTTCCTCGTTAGCAAAGATTGGGAACCCTTCTGTCCGATGTTGCATTATGGGGTATTTGCGAGCCGCTGGCCGCTAGAGGAAGGGACGGTTTGGACGATCGTCAATCGAAATGAGTACGACGTTTCAGGTCCGCAGATCGAACTTCCCGCGCAGGAAGGTATGCGTTACTTTGATCTGTACCACGGTGTAGAACTCAGGCCGGAACACCGTTATAACAGGACCGTACTCACCTTTGAGATCAAGTCCAAAGACTATGGCGCACTGCTCGCGATAAAATCTGGTCCAGATGCGACTATGCAGGGGCTGATGACCAAAATGAAAGGGATGACGGCAAAGCCGCTGGCTGAGTTTTCTCATGAGTGGACCTTTCTGCCCCAACAAATCAAGCAAATCGTTGCGACCAAGCCACCTTCCGGAACACCGGCAGACATGGTCAAAATACCGGAGGGAGACTTCCAATTCAAAGTGCAAGGCATTGAGATTGAAGGCTTCAACGACGTCGGCGTCGACGTGCAATATCCGTGGGAAGATTCTCCGCGGCGCTACCACGAGCACGTGCTGCACGTGAAGTCATTTTGGATTGATAAGTATCCTGTTACAAATGCACAATTTAAAAAGTTCCTTGATGCCACTCACTACCAGCCGCAAGACAATTTGAATTTTCTGCGGGACTGGCAAAACGGCACCTATTCGCAGGGAGCAGACGAAAAACCCGTGACTTGGGTTGCTTTAGAGGACGCGCGGGCTTACGCCGCGTGGTCGGGAAAGCGCCTGCCACACGAATGGGAGTGGCAATATGCTGCGCAAGGCACCGATGGACGCTTGTATCCCTGGGGAAATGATTGGGATGCCTCAGCGGTGCCGGTGCCGGACAAGGAACGCACTATGCGTGGGCCGGATAGCGTTACTGCTCACCCGAAAGGAGCGAGCCCATTTGGGGTAATGGATCTTGTCGGAAATGTGTGGCAATGGACCGACGAGTTCATCGACGAGCACACGCGTGGGGGAATTTTGCGTGGTGGCAGCTATTATCAGCCCCAAGGTTCCATCTGGTATTTCCCACAAGCTTATAAGCTCACCGAGCACGGTAAACTACTTATGATGGCGCCCAGCAAAGATCGTGGGGGTGCTGTCGGTTTCCGCTGCGTTCAGGATGCGCAGTAACTGGGATCCGCGGAAAGAAAGCACCGATCGGCGATAGACAAAAGCCGTCCATGAATACCGTGACCACAATGAAGCAAATTGCCGAGCGGGCCCAAGTGTCGCTGGGCACGGTGTCGCACGTTGTGAACAGCACGGCACCCGTCCGCGAACGGCTACGCTTGCGGGTGCTAGAAGCTATTCGCAGTCTCGGATACCAGCCGAGCCAGTTAGCGCGCGGCCTGCGGCGAAATTCCACGAACATGCTGGGTATGGTGATCCCCGACATCACGAACCCATTCTTTCCCGGAGTCGTTCGGGGCGTCGAAGATGTGGCGTTCAAAGGATCGTTCCGGGTTGTACTCTGTAACACGGACAACAATCCGGCCAAGGAGAAAGCCTACCTCGATGAATTGCGCTCCTATCGCCCCGCTGGTCTCTTGTGCATTCCTGCAGCAGAGAGCAATCTTTCGGCAGAACTAGGGCCGCCCACACCTACCAGCGTGCCGGTGGTGTGCATCGATCGTCGACCCGCGGATTGGGAGCGGGATGCGGTGATGGTCGCGAATGAAGAGGGCGCGTTTCTCGCAACCCAGTATCTCCTGAAGATGGGCCACACAAGGCTGGCCACCATTGCTGGTCCTATCCACCTCACGAACGCCGTGGAGCGTCTCGCGGGATTTCACAAAGCTCTTGCCAAGCACGGAGTGAGCGTGGCACCTGAATACATCCAGGAGGCACAGTTTGATCGGAACAGTGGCCATCGTGCCGGCATTCGACTGCTCAGCATGTTGCCGCGTCCGACTGCCATTTTTGCGGCAAACGATCTAATGGCGTTGGGGGCATTACTCGCTGCCAGAGAACTCCGGTTGCGTTGCCCCGAGGACGTATCGATTATCGGGTTTGATAATTTGGACCTCGGGATCTTCACGGATCCAGCGCTCTCTTCGGTCCATCAATCCGGATATCAGTTGGGAGCTACGGCAGCACGAATTCTTCTCGAAAGGATCGCGGGCAAAAAAGGCCGCCCGCAGCAGATAGTGTTGCCAGTAGAGCTTAAGATCCGCAACTCCGTCGCGCCACCAACGATTTCGCAGGCCGCTCCTGCTTATGCTAGAACACGGAAGATCATGCCAAAGCGAACATCCGCGCGACACGTCTAAACAGCAGAGAAAAGAAATTGGTTTGAGCGCTAGCTCTTATTCAAATATTCCGCGGCGACCAATTCCCTGCGCCCCGGATTCCCTTTTGCTATAAGCAGGCGCGCGCACCGGATCCGAGCGGGACCCACCCGGATTCGATGATGAGTTTCTGCGCTAGAAATCCAGGTGAATACCAAACTGCGTGGAACGCGGTATGGTTTGTCCCGTCGACTTACCGAATTGACCGCTGGCCAAATCGCCGTCTGGCTGCGTGAGATTCACGCGGTTGAAAAGATTGAAGATGTCTGCCCGGAATTCGACGGCGAGATGCTCAAACTTTATAACCTTTGTGAATTCCGTATTGACGTTGGCAAATCCAGGACCCCTGAAAGTATTCCTTCCTAGGTTGCCCTGCTGTCCGAGTGCAGGTGCCGAAAATGCTGAGGCCTGGGCAAATCCTCTTATGAAATCGCTTCTGCTGCTGGTCGATATGCTGGCGCCAGCTGCCGGGGCATTAGGCGAGTCGTAATTGTAGCCGTCAGCGTTGAAATCCCCGCTGCCAGGCTTTAACCCAACCACGTTTCCGTTCGCATCAAAAATTGGGTTAAAGGGCGCGCTGGTATATACGGTGAACGGCAACCCGCTTTGCAGCACAACGATGTTGGACAGGTTCCAGCCGCCCAGGATGCTTTTCCCGAAACCGCTTTTGAAGGGCGAAGGTAACTCGATCCGGCTATCAATTGTGAAGCGCCTAGAAACGGCATAGTCTGATTTACCGTGCTGTGACCGAACATTCAGCGCGTTGAAAACTGCTTCACCGTTCGCCGTTCCATTGTCGTTGCTACTCATTTCGTCCGTAGCGTTGCCGAACGTGAAGATACCTCTAAGCGACCAAGCATGGCTGAATCGCTTGCTTAACATCAGTGTCCCGTAGTTGCCATCTGCTACACCGATGGTGCGACCGTAAATAACAGGTCCGAAATTTGCGTTCAAGCGAGCCTGCGTTCCCTTGTTCACGATGAGGTCGCCAGGAAACCGGTTTACATCGGTCTGAATATATAAATGGTCGCTGTGGGAGCCGTTGTAGTCCATTTCCGCGACGAGGCTATGTCCGAGATCCCGCTGGATGGCTAACATCCAGGTGTGAGTGCGCGGTTGGTCAAGATGGGGCTGTACACCGGAGGTCTGCACGCGGATTCCAGTGATTCCCCCGGCCGCATTGGGTGTAAATGAAACTCCTGGAGGAAGTGGCCACACAGTTCCTTCCGAGTTTCCCAAGGCATAACTGAAAGGCTGTTTGTCAAACAGTGTAAACGACGGGATCGCCCAAACAGGGGGATTGGCGCGGGCTGGAAACGACCATGAGCCATCGGCCACATTGTTATAGAAAAGTCCGTATCCGCCTCGCAAGGCCGTCTTTCCATCGCCGAAAATATCCCAGCCGAAACCGATGCGTGGTGCCCATCCGCTAGGCTTATTGTTCACGACGTAAGAACTCTGCCCGCCCCTTACAGACATGGTGCCGCTGGCCACCTGCGCGGCAAAATCACTTCCAGAGCCTGGCGTGAAGAACGGAAACGGCGTCCTCGAATTGTGATAGTTTCCCCAGTGCCCAAAGTTGTCGTACCGGAACCCGAGGTTTAGGGTGAATCGCGGCGTCACCTTCCAATCGTCCTGAACGAATGTGCCCCAGTACAACCAGCGAAGCACTTGGTACAAGTTGCTGGCCAGGGAACTGTCGGCAACCTGCATCGCCGGACCGTCCTGCGAGAACGGTTTGTCTTGGGCGAAATCCAGCAAATTGGCAAAGCCAAAGCCCGGCCGCAGCAGCGGAGCCGTGAAATTATCATTGTCATGGTGCCTGTCGATGTCTACTCCAGTGCTGATAGTGTGACTCCCATGCATCCACGTAAGCACCTCATGCCAGCTATAATTCTCGTGAACCCATCCGGCCGGACCCCACTGCCCAAATCCGTTTACTCCTCCAATGTTGACGTTTGGCAGATTCCTGTTGCTTTCCGTGCCGGTATTGAATCCATCGGCTCCCACCCACGTAAATCCTGCTTCATTTAAAAGTGTCGGAGAGAAAGTGTGGGTCCAGTCGATCTTGCTGAAAACCCCATTGTTCGGAACCTTCACTCGATATATCGACCGCGGATCGGCTTGTAGTTGGTCGGAGTAGGTTTTGAACCAATCAAAAAACAGCCGGTCTTTCGATTGATTCACGTTGTAGTCGAGCCGGATATGCCACTGATGCGCGTTATGAGTCAGGCTCTCGGGTAGAAATACCGTTCCCACTGCGGGCAGATCGGCCGGGAACATGTTTGCCGGATAGAACCCTGGATTGTTCTGCTGAACTTGCGCGACCGTAAGGATGTTTGTGGTGGGCGCAGCCGCCGGAGGCGCCTGTTTGAAAAATGTATTCGCAAGGTTATTCGGAAACTTTTGCTGTACGAATTGCACAAACTGAGGTGTCTCGACGGTCGCGACTTGTGTAGTTGCGTTGGAGGACCGCAACAAAAAGAGGCCGCCAAATGCGAACAACTTGTTTTTGATGATCGGACCACCCAGCGTTCCTCCGAACTCGTTGCGTCGGAAGGCCGGCACCGCACGGCATCCTCTTGATGCCGGGTCGCAGTTCTGAAAGATCGTTCGAGCCGTCAGAGCATTGTTCGTATGAAACTCGGATAGCGAGCCATGTAGGCTATTCGTTCCTGATTTAGTGAAGACCTGTACATATGCTCCGCTGTACCGCCCCTTGGACGCCTCAAAGGTCGCACCCGAAATGCGCATGGCCTGAATGAAGTCAGGCTCCGGGGACAAATTGACTACGCCGTCGCGGGAGGCGCTGACTGCGATTGTGCCGTCAACGTCGTACTCGTTGTTCTCTTGACGTTGCCCAGCCGCGTTGAGTTGGTATCCCGCTTCTTGCTCGAAACTATCGTTGTTGGCGGAACCTGAACCAAGAGCGCCCCCGCTCGGCAGCCCCGAACCCGTTACGCCCGGCGCGAGCTCGATCATGCTGGTGTAGACATTTCTTCCCAGCAACGGTGCGTCGTGGATCGTCGTTTCGGCTATTTCTCGCGAAGTATTGCTTTTGTCCGTTTCCACCGCGGCCACAGACTCCCTTACTTCAACGGAGCTCACCTGCGAGGCTAAGGCGAGCGTCGTCAAGAGAGTCTTTACCTGGTTGGCTTCCAACTGCACATCCTTTTGGACCCACCGCTCGAATCCCGTCGCCTCGATCTCGATCGTATAAGTTCCCCCCGGCAAGGCCGAGACACGGAAGTCGCCGCTGTCCGCGCTCACCGTATATTGGCTGACGCGAGTATCTTGGTTAGTGACGACGATCTTGGCGTCGGGAACGCCGCCGCCGCTCTGCTCTACAACCACTCCCGTGAACCCGCTGTTAAATTGTGCGCGGGCCGGGGATGAGTATGTGCTGAAGAGAAGAATCCAGAATATAAGTGGAACCGTCAACCTTGCCAAACGCCGTTCAACCTTCATGATTGTTCTCCCTTTAAGCAACCATCCAGTTACTTTTGAGCTGCTTCGATCCTTGGCCGTTCCCGCTCTTTGATCTTCTCGGCCTCTTGGTGGCTTTCGAATCGGGCCATCAGTTCCCTCGCTTCCGTCCGCCTCCCGGCCTTGAGATAGAGGCGGCTTAGGCTGTACTCCGCCGATGCATGGCGAGGATCCAGTCGCAGACAAGTGAGCAGGTTTTCCTCCGCCTTCTGGAAATCCTTGCGCGAATAAAGTTTCGACAACTGGTAATAGGAGTCAGCAAAGGAAGGTTTCAGACGTATGGTTTCTTCGAAAGCTTGTTCGGCTTTTCGTTCAATTTCTTCGCTGATTTCTTCCGGCCCTTGAATTTGTACAAGAACAACCCCTAGCTGATAGTGCATGTAGTAGTTATTCGGGAATTTGCCGAGCGACGCGGAAAGCAGACTCCTCGCGTCTTGTAATCTTCCCGCGTGTGTCTGGATGATCGCTAGGCTTAAGAGCGCAACACTGTTGTCTTGCTGGAGTTGACTGGCCTTCCGCAGAACCTCTTCGGCTTCGTCTATGCGGCCGAGCCTTTCGAGGACTACACCCCTTTGTACCAATAAAGGATAGGAATTAGGCACATGCTCTAATCCCACATCGACAGCTTCCAGGGCCACCGGGTAGTTTTCGTAGTCAAGACACAAAGTGCTGAAATCCAGGTAGTTGTCTTGTCTTGCCGGGTCCAGTTGTGCGGCCTGCCGTAGGGATTGGATCGCAAGTTTAAGCTCACCATTCTTTTCGGCAACGTGAGCTAGGAGGTTTAATGAGTCCGCATCAGGCTTTGTACGGGTGAGGTCAGCCAGTATGTTCAAGGCTTCGAGCGAGCGCCCCAGCCTGTTAAGGACGATCGCCCTTTGATAGGCTAGCCCAGGCAGTTCGGGTTGCGCTTTGCTAGCCTTTTCGAAATTCGCCCAGGCGCGTTCATCTTGACCGTGCTGGGAATACAATAGACCCGCGCTAAAATAGTCGGAAGCTGCAAGGGCCCGGAAGGTTTCCAGGCGGCTCAAAACAGTGTCCGCCCTAGGCACTTGGTGCAATTCGTAAAGACAGTGCGCAAACGCTATCAGCGCTTGAGGATACTGATACAGAATCTCTCCGGATTTTTCCAGGAACGCACTGGCCTTGCCGTATTCTTTGTGCTTTTCCGCAAGCATTCCCAGGAAAAGGTAGGCTACCGGCCGTGAATCCGTCGGGCCGTCCGCCAATTTTTGAAATTCTGGTATAGCCAGTTCGTACTGGCCAGAATCGAAATACGTGATCGCCAGGTTTTTGCGAGCAGGAAAAAATTCGGGGTCTATCTGCAAGCTCTTCAGGAAATACTTCTCGGCTTCCTCAAAATGTCCCTGAAGGCTGTAGGTTGCTCCGATTACATTTAGCAGCGCCACATTGCGCGGAGCACTGCTGAGTCCCTTCTCAAACGTCTGGATTGCCGCGTCGAGGCGCCCTTCTCGGACAAGTCCGAGCCCGGCACTATAGGACTGTTGAGATTCGGTCTGGCTTGAAGCCAGCGGCAGAGCAGTAGTTTGCGCATGAACGGCTAGGCAAACCCAACAGAGGCCAATGCTAAGAGCCACGAGACGACGGCACATTCCTCGAAGGCCGTCGCGGAGCATGAGTGGGCGCTCGCGAATGCAATCGCGCTTAGAGCACTTCAGCATTTCGCACCCCGGAAGGGTGCTGCCAAAGCATGAATCTGATTCGAGAAGCAGCTGCAAGATACGGCCTTTCCTGGGAAATGTCATCAAGGACAAACCCTGCCGCGCCTTGAATATTCGTTGGCCGCGCCGAACTTGTGCGGTCTTCTAAATCCAGGCACAGATTTGAAACGTTTCAAATATAGCCTGATCTAACGCCCCCTCTTTCGCTTTGAGTTTGAAATATATCGGCAAACACCCCGTATTAGACGTGCCACGGAAAATAAAGCGTTTCAAAATAATTGTCAAGCGAATTTTTCTCAGGCATCATGGTTCGCTGTCGGATGGCAATCGGGCTCGGGCGACGGCCGTCGTATCGCCGCCCGTCTGCCTGAAGAACAAACATCGTATCTCGCACTTACTAAAACGCGTTGAAAGGGAGGGTGCACTATCATGTACCAGCCGGAGGCGTACGCGAGCGCATTGCTGTTCATGATCGGAAGCATGTTGTGCTGGGGTTCGTGGGCTAACACTGTGAAGCTCACTCCCGGTTGGCCTTTTCAGCTCTTCTACTGGGATTACGTTATCGGGATTATCGCAGGAAGTCTGTTATGGGGCTTGACGCTCGGCAGCACCGGCGGCGGACAGCTTTCATTTCTCAATAACATTCGCAGCGCGGACGCAACGCATATTGTATTCGCCCTGCTCGGCGGCGCGGTTTTCAATGTTGCTAATCTGCTGCTTGTTGCCGCCATTGAAATCGCCGGGCTGGCAGTTGCGTTCCCCATCGGCATTGGATTAGCGCTGGTGGTGGGTGTGCTTTTGAATTTTGTGATTTCGCCGCAGGGCAACCCGCTTCTTCTCTTTGGCGGTGTTCTAATGGTTGTTCTTGCCATCGTGGTGGACGCCTCCGCCTATCGAAAACGTGAGACGACGCGAAAGGCCCTGAGCGCGCGCGGAATTCAGCTTAGCCTTGCTTGCGGCATTCTGATGGGCACCTTTTATCCGCTGGTTGCGAAGGCCATCACCGGACCGCATTCGCTCGGGCCGTATACTGTTGCGTTCTTCTTCGCGATTGGCACGGCATTATGCGCGCTACCGGCAAATTATTTTCTTATGCGCCATCCTTTAACCGGAGAGCAACCGGTGAGTATGCATGATTATGTCCAAGGTCGTATGTCGTGGCATTGCTGGGGTATTGTAGGCGGAATGATTTGGTGCACAGGGGCCGTGCTGAACTTTGTGGCTTCCCACGCGCAGATTATCGGACCCGCGATTTCATATGCCATTGGGCAAGGCGCAACTATGGTTTCTGCGGTCTGGGGTGTTTTTGTTTGGAAGGAATTCGCCAATGCTCCTCGCGACGCGCGAAGGCTCATTCCAATCATGTTTGTGTTTTTCCTGGTTGGCTTAATAGCGGTTGCCCTGGCCCCGGTATTCCCGAGATGACGAGCAGAGTGTACCTTTGCGAATAACAGTTAAGACAACGATTGCATCCTTGGATTGGGAACCTACATGAAAAAGCGACTTTTGGTGGTAGGGAGTATAAATCTCGATCTCGTTGTTGCGACCCAACGAATCCCGCTCGTCGGTGAAACCGTTTTTGGATCGAGCTTTCGGACATTCCCCGGAGGAAAAGGGGCGAACCAAGCTTTCGCGGCCGCGCGCCTTGGGACTCTAGTGAGTATGATCGGAAAACTAGGGAGTGATGACTTCGGCGTTCAATTGAGAGCGAACCTCGCGGATTCCGGGGTAGATACTAGCGCGATTGATGTCGTTTCGACCTCGTCCGGTGTGGCGCTGATCGCCACGGACGGCAACGGCGACAATGCGATCGTGGTGGTGGCCGGTGCGAATGCTCATCTCACGCCACACGATTTGGACGAACACCTCGACTTGATTCGCAGCTCAAGCATTATGCTCACCCAATTGGAAATTCCGCTTGAAACTGTAGAGCATCTCGGCGCGATTGCACAAAGGGAAAGCATTCCCCTCGTACTTGACCCTGCACCGGCGCGGCAACTACCGGAGTCACTGCTGAGCTGTGTGGAATGGCTGACACCCAACGAAACCGAAACCAATTCTTTGTTGGGACTCCAACCACAAGAATTGTCGCAAGCCGCACTGCACGAGGCCGCGAGCGCCTTCCTGCAACGCGGATGCCGGAATGTCCTCCTCAAGCTGGGAAAGCGTGGCTGTTATCTTGCGCTTTCTGATGGAAGGCGAAAATTGTTGCCGGCATACGCGGTTTCGGCGATAGATACGACAGCCGCAGGTGACGCATTCAACGGTGCTTTTGCATCGGCGTTGCTGCAAGGAAAAGATCCCATTAGCAGTGCGTCATGGGCATCCGCTGTGGCAGCTATCTCCGTCACTCGACATGGAGCGCAGCCATCCATGCCCACAGCCGAAGAGGTCCACCATTTTTTGGGATAGTTAGGTTGTAAATGCGGCTGCGCAATAGAATCCACGCAGTCTAGGGTTGCTCCGCGGTTTTTCCGCGGCTTATTGTAAATATCTGCGCGCCACAGACGGCTCACAACTTCCTGGTCGTCCCTGTTGAGCGGAAAGGTGCGCGAAGTAGGGGATCAAGAATCAGGACCGATCGGCATCGGCATTCTCCAATCCACTCTGAAGGTTAGTCTCGACAGAATCGAATCTCCCCCGGGATGGGACACTCGCCGTCAGGCAGAAGCCGACGAGAGTTTGCTTAGACTTTTGAATGGCCTCCAATCCATCGGCGGTCACGGCGGAAATCAGGCAAGGTTTTTCCGTAGCGTCTGGCGATCGAGCTCATTTTCCCATCGGGCCACTACAATCGTGGCAACGCCATTGCCGACCATGTTCACGAGCGCGCGAAGCATGCTCATGAAGCGATCAATTCCAAGAATCAGTGCCATTCCGGCAACCGGAATCGTAGGTATCACGGTTAATGTGGCAACCAGTGCGACAAAGGCAGCACCTTGGACACCGCTGGCCCCTTTGGACGTCAAGACGGCAACTCCGAATATCGTGAGTTGTTGCATCAGCGTTAGCGGCGTATTGGTGGCCTGAGCCACAAACAGAGCAGCCATCGTCATATACAGGCTTGAGCCATCAGTATTGAAGGTGTACCCAGTCGGAACGACCAGTCCCACCAGCGCTTTCGAGCAGCCCAGCTTCTCCAATTTCTCGATAAGGGTCGGCATCGCTGGCTCCGACGAACTAGTAGCCAGCACTAACAGCACTTCTTCCTTAATTAAGCGAAGAAATTTGATAATGCTAAAGCCCGCCACGCGAGCGACTGCGCCCAGGACCACCAAAAGGAAAAAAATTGCTGTGACGTAGAATGTGCCGATCAGCTTAACTAACGGGCCCAGGGACGCAACGCCGTACTTCCCGACGGTGAACGCCATGGCTCCAAACGCGCCTACAGGTGCCAGTCGCATCAGGATTTTCACCACGCCGAAAATAGCTTGCGTCAGAGCGTCGATCACGCTGATCAGTGGTTTGCACTTCTCACCCATCGCCGATAAGGCAAAGCCAAATAGCACGGACACCAGCACAACCTGCAGGATGTCACCCTTTGCGAAAGCGTCGACCACGGTGGTTGGAATAACGTGCATCAGAAAATCGGTGACGCTTTGTGCTTTGGCCTGTCCAGCGTAATCGGCCACCGCTTTCGCATCGAGAGTGGACGCATTGATATTGAAACCTTCACCGGGCCGCACGAGGTTACCGACGATCAGCCCCATCAGCAGAGCGAGTGTAGACATTACCTCGAAATAGATCAGCGCTTTGCCCCCGACCCTGCCGACCTTTTTCATGTCCTGCATACTGGCGATGCCGGAGACCACCGTACAGAAGATGATCAAAGGGATGACCATCGTGATCAGCCGGATGAAGGCGTCACCAAGGGGTTTCATCGCAATGGCTTTGGTCGGGCTGAGGTAACCAAATGCGACGGCTATGGCAATCGCCAACAGAACTTGCACCCACAGATTTGTATAGAAAGGCTTCTTTCTCGATTGGGGAGTGGTCATGAAAGGGTTGCCGGCTGCGTCAAGCCGACGTCATGTGCTGTGCTTACGTCGAGGTGCGCCATTACCGTCAACGCAGCCACTTCGCGGGTTCGCCGATGGCTTCAGCCACGTCGTTCAAGAACGATGCGGCTCGCGCGCCGTCCACGACGCGATGGTCGCTCGACAGAGTTAAGGTCATCATCGGGCGGATACCAGGCTTGCCATTGACAGGAACTACGCGATCAGTGATAGCCCCCACGGCCAGAACCGCGGCTTGCGGTGGTGTGATTAGCGCCATGAAAGAGTCTACCTTGTACATGCCGAGATTGCTGATGGTAAATGTTCCACCCATGATATCGGAAGGATGGAGACGTCCTGCGCGGGCGCGTTCGGCCAAGGATTGCCGCCGAGCAGTGATTTCGGCAAGTTTGGCGATATTCGCTTTGTGAATTACTGGCGCAACCACGCCGCCGCTAACGGCTATCGCCACACTGACATTCACTTCGGGATGAAGTTGTATTCCCTCGGCGGTCCAACTCGAATTCATGGAGTCGTGTTTCTCCAGGATCCTGGCCGCGAGCAAAACGAGGAAATCGGTAAGCGATGGGCGGACGGAGCGAGTCTTCTCAACTTCGACTAACGATTCTTGATGGGCTTCTACGAGCGCACTAGCATCTACATCCCGAGCGACAAAGAAATGCGGTACGGTCGTCCAACTCTGCGCGGTTCGCTCTGCCATCAACCGCGTGACGGAGCTCAGACCCTTGACGTTCGGAACCGTAGGCGGTGCTAACGAACCCTGGGTAGCTTGGGACTTCGCGGCCGCCAAAATATCTTCGGTAGTGATTGTAGAGTCTGGGCCTGAACCACTTAGTCTGCTGATATCTACGCCTTGTTCCTTAGCGAGCCGCCGTGCTTTAGGCGAAATTCTTGGTCCCGGACCATGCGGTAGCGCGAGAGGCCGTGACGCAACGGGCGATGGGCTTGATTGAACGATAGTTGTTCGCGCGCTGACAGTTGGTATGGCCGGCGCGGTGGGGGGTTGCTCGCCCGGCGCTACGATCCAGGCAATCGTTTCGCCGACCGGCACGACAGCACCCTGAAGCGACTTTACGCCTGCGAGAATACCGTCCGCTGGGGCCTCGATCTCCACGACTGCCTTGTCCGTTTCGATCTCCAGTAGCGGTTCGCCCTTGGTAACCCTGTCCCCTTCTTTTTTTCGCCAAGCGAGAAGCCTGCCTGTTTCTTGCGCCATTTCGAGAGCTGGCATTACCACGCTGATGGCCATAGTTTTTCAGCAGCTGAGGAAAAATCTCAGTCTGTGGCTGCCACCCCTTCTTTTTTGGCGCTGGCTTCCACCATCTCAACAACTCGCTTGTTCGGTGGAGCTTCGTTCTCGCGTGTAGCCGATAAGGGTCCATCCACGGTGAAATAATGCGCCCCCGCCACCATCAGTTTTTCAGCAGGAAAACGCGTGATAACTTCGTGGCCGGTTTCCGTGACAACGATTTCTTCTTCAATGCGCGCCGCGCTCCAGCCATCCTTCGAGGGCCAGAATGTTTCCAGTGCGAACACCATTCCGGGCTTGATCTCATGGGAATGATCGAGCGAAACCATGCGGCTAATGACCGGCTTTTCCCAGATGGCCAGCCCAATGCCGTGGCCAAATTGCAGTGCGAAAGCCGCTTCCTCGTCCGGAAATCCAAATTCCTGCGCTGTTGGCCAGACGGACGCGATTTCTGCGGTCGTCCTGCCAGGTTGTACCAAAGAAATGGCTGCGTCAAGATACTCGCGGCAGCGCTTATAAGCGTCGATCATCGCATGCGAGGCATATCCGATCGTGAAGCAACGGTAGTAGCACGTGCGATAACCCATGTAGGAGTGCAGGATGTCGTAGTACACGGGATCGCCCGGACGAAGAATACGATCCGAAAATACATGGGGGTGCGGATTGCAGCGCTCGCCCGAAATGGCGTTGACGGCCTCCACGTACTCGGAACCGAGATCGTAAAGGACTTTGCTGACTAGCCCGACGGCTTGGTTCTCGCTCATTCCGGGCTTCATCGCGCGGTACAGCTCATCGTACGCGGCATCAACCATCATGGCTGAATGGTTGAGCAATGAAATCTCATCCGGGGTTTTAATCACGCGAGCGTCGGACATGAGCTGCTGCCCATCGACGATCTTGATGCCTTCTTTTTGCAAGGCAAAGAGGATGGGGGGCTCGACGACGTCAATTCCGAGCGGTTCGTTGAGCAAACCTCGTTTCTCAAGCTCGATTTTTATTTTTCGCGCTACGTTTTCTGCGCGTCCCATTTCCGGAGACATGGCGCCACGCAACAACGGAATTCCCGGACGCGAACGCTCTCCGAGCCACGGACAATTCAACTGATGGTGACGCGCAGCGGATCCAAAGTCCCACAGGATGGGTTCGTCGTTCTGCGGCAACAAAGCAAACCGACTGATCTTGTCTTGTGCCCAACTTCCGATATGCGTTGCCGTTAGGTAGCGCACATTATTCATGTCGAAGCACAGCAAGGCACCCAATTCCGATTTGGCGAGAAGAGCTTTGGCGCGTGCCAGGCGTTCGCAACGCAGACGTGCAAAATCAATACGATTTTCCCAATCTACTGCCATCGGTCCATAGGTCTTCAGTGCCACGATCGCCTCCCGTTCTGATGCTCAGGCTTCGCCGCAGAGCGCCCGTGCGGTTTCAAATACTGATTTCTCGGTGGGTACGGTAACGTCTTCGAGCGGAGGAGAAAAAGGAATTGGCACGTGCATCGCACCCATACGCTTCACCGGGGCTTCCAGATTATAAAAGGCTCCTTCGGCGATCACAGAAGCAATCTCTCCCGTCACCCCGTAACGCGCGTAGCCTTCATCGACAACCATCGCCCTGGAAGTTTTTTTCGCCGATTCGATCAGCGTCTTTTCATCGAGTGGCCACGTTGTCCTCGGATCGATCACTTCGGCGCTGACACCGATCTCTTCCAACATTCGCGCCGCTCCAAGTGCAACCTGTACCATGCTGCTGACGGCCACGATGGTGATGTCCTTGCCGACGCGCTTCACATCTGCTACTCCAAAGGGAATGGTGTAGTCCTCGGCAGGCACAGCGCCCTTTAGCTTGTACATCATCTTATCTTCAAAAAAGACGATCGGATTGTCGTCGCGAATTGCCGTCTTGAGCAGACCCTTCGCGTCATACGGTGTAGATGGCATCACGACTTTAAGTCCGGGAACATGGCTCAACCAGGCATGAAGCGACTGCGAGTGTTGTGCCGCGGAGCGCCGGGTGGCACCCAGCGTTGTTCGCAGAACCATCGGAACCTTCCACGTGCCACCCGACATGTAATGCACTTTCGCGGCCTGGTTCGCCATTTGGTCCATCGTCAGCGTAAGGAAGTCGCCGAACATGATATCGATTACGGGGCGCATGCCTGTCATCGCAGCGCCGACGCCCACGCCGGTGAAGCCCGCTTCAGAAATCGGCGTATCGATCACGCGATCCTTGCCGAATTCTTCCACCAATCCCGACAGAACCTTGAAAGGCGTCCCTGCTTCGGCCACATCTTCGCCGAGAATGCACACCCGCGAATCACGGCGCATCTCTTCCGCCAGCGCTTCCTTTACCGCTTGTGCAAACGTTAACTCACGCTCCGCCACTTCAGGCATAGACGTCCTGCTCCGCTTCTTGGGGGCTCGGGTATGGAGCTGACACGGCGAAATTAACGGCCGACTGCATCTCCGCCCTGACCTCGGATTCGATGTGATATAAATCGTCAACGGAGGAGAGGCTCTGGCTTGTGAGCCACTCTCCTAATAACTTGATCGGGTCACGTTTGCTCTTCCATTCTTGCTCCTCTTGCTTTGAGCGGTAGTACTCGCGGTTGATGTCGCCCACGTGGTGGCCTGTGTACCGGTAGGTGTTGCACAAAAGGAATGCGGGACCCGCGCCACTGCGCGCGCGTTCAACGAGTTTCTTCGCAGTGGCGTACACCGCACGAACGTCCTGACCATCCACACTCTCGGACTGCACGCCGAATGCAATGCCCCGTGCGAGAATATCTCCCGCCGTGGTTTCGGAAAAATGAGTGTATTCGGTGTAAAGATTGTTTTCACACACATAAATCACTGGCAGCTTCCAGAGCGCCGCCAGATTCATCACTTCGTACAACACTCCCTGTCCGAGCGCGCCCTCGCCAAAGAAGCAGACGGCCACTTGTCCGGTACCAAGATGCTTCGCCGAAAAGCCCGCGCCGGTGGCAATCCCCGTGCTACCAGCGACAATAGCGTTCGCTCCGAGATTGCCGGTGGTTGGATCGGCAATGTGCATAGAGCCGCCTTTGCCTTTGCAATAACCTGCGGCTTTGCCGAGGAGTTCTGCGAACATGCGGTCCGGCGAGGCCCCTTTCGCTACGCAATGTCCATGGCCCCGGTGCGTACTGGTAATGTAGTCATCCGAGCGGAGGGCTTCGCAGATACCCACCGCCACCGCTTCTTCACCCACATAGAGGTGCGCAAGGCCGGGCATCAACGCGCGTGTATACAGCTCATTCACTTGCTCTTCGAAAAGTCGGATCATTTGCATTCGGCGGTACATGCGCATCCATTTTTCGACGGTGACTCCTGAATCAATCGCGGACTGATTTGTGACGGTCGTCATCTTTTCACCCCGCTCATCCCTGCCAACACATCGAAGAGCACCGCGAAGTCTTGCTCTGCCATCCCCATTCCACGAGCGGCCGTAAGGAATTCATTGGCGACCGCGGTGGTGGGCATGGGTACATTGAGCTGGCGGCCGAGTTCCAGTGCCAATAGCATGTCTTTCTGCATCATATTGACGTTGAACCAGGCTTCAGCAGGCAATTGCAGAACGAAAGGACCTCGGTACTTCACCATGGGTGATGCTATAGCGCTGTTCGTGAGTACTTCCACAGCGACCTCACGCGCGATCCCACTCTTTTCCGCTAGCAATATCCCCTCGGAAAAGGCGAGCATCTGAACCGCGAGGCTCAGGTTCGACGCGATCTTCATCACGAGCGCCAATCCGTTATCGCCAACGTAAGTGACCTTCGGTCCGATGTCGTACAGCAGAGGCTTAATGCGTTCGAAGGTCTCTTTGCGGCCGCCAACCATCACCGACAATTTTCCCTCTTGAAGTGTTATTACGCTGCCCGAAACAGGTGAGTCCACCATGTCGGCGCCTTTTTCCCGGACTTTCGCGGCCAGAAAACGGCTGAAGGTCGGGCTGACCGTGCTCATGTCCGCGAGCACTTTGCCCGCGCTCAACCCACTCAGCATCCCGTCTGGCCCGTCCATGATGGCGCCAAGCGCTTCGGAATTGGTGACCATCGAAAAGGTTACGTCTGCGGAGGCAACGACGGCGCGAGGCGATTCCGTCCATTTCATACCTTGACCAAGCAATCGTGCGGCTTTTGCTCGCGTGCGATTGTAGCCCGTGACGGTGTGCCCTTTTTCGAGTAACCGCAGCACCATTTCGCTGCCCATGACTCCAAGTCCGACGAACCCCACATTGGCCATTATTCCGACTCTCCTGCTGTGGAAAGTTTCACGAGAGATCACTCTTCTGGTTCGCTGGATGTTTTCCGGGAATCCGCACGCACCTGCCGGAGGTGAGCGCGCATTGTTTCGCGCGCACCCTGCGAATCACGATGCTCGATCGCTTCTAGAATTCGCTTGTGGTGATACTGACCGCGCTCCGGACCACCGTCGACGTAGAACGTCCGCAAACGCTGTTCACGTAGCAGGCCCACGATCGAGTCAATTAGGGAAAGAATCAGCGGATTTGCAGCCGCCTCCCCCAGCGCGAGATGAAAATCCAAATCTGCCTCGATGAACTCGTCCGGATCTTGGCGCGCATTGTCCATCACCGCAATGGCTTCCCGCATCGCTGCTATGTGTTCGTCGTCGGCTCTGCTGGCAGCGAGCGCTGCGATCTCGGGTTCCAGAATTTCTCTGACTTCTGTGAGATTAGCGGCCCCTTCCGGCTGGCCATTCTTTAACATCCGATCCAAGGTCTGCCGGATAGAGTGCGAAGTTCCGTTGGTGATGAATGTTCCTCGCCCGGGATAAGCTTCCACCAAGCCCTTTTCCCTGAGCGCTTTGACAGCTTCGCGGACTGCTGTTCGGCTCACACCGAATTGATGTGCCAGTTCGCGCTCGGGGGGCAGTTGATCTCCCTCTTTGAGCGCGCCTTTTAAGATGGAGTCTTCAATCTGTTGAACGATTTGTTCGTAAAGACGAGAAGTTTGTACCGCCTTGTACACAGCACCTCCTCCAACACGGTAGGTAGCGGCAAGCAATCCTTGGCTTATACCACTAAGTCGCGCAATGCCTCGAACGAGTTACTTTACGGTCTGTTGGTAGGACCACCATATCAAAAACCACGAGCTACCCGCAATACCTTGCTACCATCACTTTACCCAGACTGTTTTTATATTCGTGAACTCCCGAATGCCATTGGTGCTCAATTCACGTCCGTAACCCGATCTCTTCACTCCGCCGAAGGGCACTCGCGGATCGGATGCCACCATCTGGTTGATGAACACCATTCCGGCATCCAACGCGTCGATGAAATGCTCTTGTTCAGCTTGGTCGTTAGTCCAGGCGCTCGCACCCAAGCCGAACCTAGTGTCATTCGCGATTTTGATCGCTTCGTTGATGTCTTTGACTCGGAAAAGGGAAGCTACAGGACCAAACAGCTCTTCAGTGTAAGCAGGTGAACTCCGCGGAATATCGGTCAGCACGGTAGGGAGATAGAAATAGCCTGGGAGTTGCGCAGGTTTCCCGCCGGTCAGGACGCGCGCACCTGCTGCGACCGTTTTCTCTACATCCGCATGAAGAGAAGTCACTGCGTCCGCAGTAGCCAACGGCCCCACGTCCGTTTTTTCGTCGAAGGGATCTCCCAACTTAAGTGCTTTCATCTTTCTAACGAATTCGCGTTCAAATTGATCAGCAATCCCTTCCGCGATTATGAAACGCTTGGCCGCAATACAAGACTGCCCGTTGTTGGCAGTGCGAGCCTTGACCGCAGTGGCTACGGCTTCGTCCAGATTGGCGCTGGGCATAACGATGAATGGGTCGCTGCCTCCCAGCTCCAATACAACTTTCTTTACTCTCTGCGCAGCACCCGCACCCACCTTGATTCCCGCATCCTCACTTCCGGTCAATGTGGCTGCGGCGATACGCGAATCGCCGAGGATTTTGTCTACTTTGTCGGAGCCGATCAGCAGGGTCTGGAAAGCCCCTTCCGGAAAACCCGCGCGCAGAAGAATTTCCTCTATCTTCAGAGCACATTGCGGAACATTTGACGCATGCTTTAGTAGCCCAACATTCCCGGCCATGAGCCCCGGCGCGATAAAACGGAACACCTGCCAAAAAGGATAATTCCAAGGCATCACAACCAGAATGATCCCGAGCGGCTGGTAGCGGACATAGCTGCGGCTCGCGGTTGTTTGAATGATTTCATCGGCGAGAAATCGCTCCCCATTTTCAGCGAAGTAGCGGCAAGCCCAAGCGCACTTCACGGCTTCATCAATGGCCGAGCGGAACGTCTTTCCCATCTCCATGGTCATGAGTTGGGCAATCTCTTTCTTCTCACCCTCCAGCAGATCCGCGGCTTTCAACATCATTTGCCCGCGCTGCGCAAATGGAAGTCGACTAAATGTCGCGAAGGCTTCGGCTGCTTGCCGGATCTTTCGTTCAATCTGGGAATCAGAGAGCGGCGCAAAGACTTTTAGCGTCTCTCCACTTGCAGGATTGATCGTTGCGATGGCCATTTGCTGCCATTCCTCCAGCCGTTTCCGTGTCGTTTTCAGCGAGTCAGTACGATGCCACACCAGCCAGCATCGCGGTCCAATTACATACGGATTTCAGTTCTACCCTTGCGTTAATTAGCCCAGTAAACTGGAATCCGCCGCTACAGTGTTCTGCATGGTATGACTAATATACCACGACCTCAATAAGATTGATCGGAAAAATTTCTTGACACTATCAATTATATGGTGGTAATACCATTCGACCAGACGAAGATGTAAAGGCACTGATTCAATCTCAGGGAGGGGGTGGGTGCGTATGATCAATTCACGCGCAGGAGTCGTTGCTCAACTGACTCATCATCGAGCGTGTGCAGCGCAGGTCGCAGGCAGTATCCTTGGCCTGCTTCTTCTTTCGGCCCCCCTCTTATCCCAAACTTACACAGGCCGCATTTTGGGTACCGTTACGGATCAGCAGGATGCCGCCATTGTCGGCGCAAAAGTGGTTATTACCGATGTGCAACGGGGCATTTCACGTACGCTAATTACAGATGAGTCCGGAGATTACGTAGCGCCCGATTTAACTCCGGGTGAGTACAAGATCCGCGTTGAGGCGAAAGGATTCAATAGCGCCGAGCGCCAGAACGTCATGTTGGAAGTAGCCAAGGACGCGCGGCTGGATTTTACTTTGAAGCCGGGAGATTCGACGCAGGTAATTACCGTCACGCAAGAGATTCCGCTACTGGACAGAACATCTTCTGCCCTGGGCGGCACCCTGAGCAACAAGGAAATCAATGACCTGCCGCTGAACGGCCGGAACTACGAAAACCTGCTTCAATTGCGTCCAGGAGTGGTGCGCTATCCAGGAGGCGGATTTTCTACGACGAGTACGAACGGTCTTCGTGCTGAAGACAATGCATACATCATCGACGGGCTATTCAATAGCGAACCCTTCTCCGGCCAAAGCATCATCAACGGAGCGGGAATCGCGGGAGATTCAGCGACGATTCTTCCCGTGGACGCTATCCAGGAATTTAACGTTATTCAGAATCCACCTGCAGAATACGGCTGGAAGCCCGGCACCATGGTCAATGTTGGTTTAAAGTCGGGAACGAATTCCCTGCACGGCACCGCTTATGGATTCGTCCGCACCACCGCGCTCGACGCTCGCAATTATTACGACCCAGTCGGTACGCAGAAATCTCCTCGTAATTTAAAGCAGTTCGGCACGACTGTCGGCGGGCCTATCGCCAAAGACAAACTATTCTTTTTCGGCGCGTATGAAGGTCAGCGCTACACCGTAGGCAATGTCGGCCAAATCGCGACGCCAGCAACGGTGAGTCTCGCTGCTCCGTCCACGGGCTCCGATTGTGCCTTTACCGGCCTGGCTGGTGGAGACTGTGTCAACAGCGCGACCAACGCCATCGCTGATGTCCATGCCGCTTTTCTGGCCGGTCAAATTACCAACGACGTGAGCGCTGCCAGCTTGAAAATTGCTGGTTGCACAATGAGCCCGGCGATTTCCTGCAACGGGACGGGTATACCCCTGAACAATGGCACTAACCCGGCTGGAATCACCGTCATAAACTTTGGCTTACCCAATAGCGTCCGTGTTGACAACGCCCTGGGCAAACTCGATTACCAAATCAGCGAGCACCACACTCTTAGCGGCCTCTACTTCTTTGGGAACAACAACGGTACCGTTCAGGATGCCGCTCAATTGCAAACTAAATGGCTCACGCAAATCCACACTCGCGCTCAGGTCATCGGGCTGAACTGGGTCTGGATTCCCAGTTCTGTCTGGACTAACGAGGCGCGTTTCGGCTACAACCGCCTGTACCAGCCCACATTCCCGAACGACCATAGCGTTCCGGCCACCACCTATGGCCTCAACACAGGGGTGACCAATCCCCTCTACGGCGGCCTGCCACGCATTAACGTCCTTGGCTTCTTTGGATTTCCAATTTCCGGCATTGGCGGGTTCAACTGGCCAAAGGTCCAAGGTCCTGACGACCGTTTTCAGTTCGTCGATCACGTCTCCCGCACGCTCGGCAAGCACGCTTTCAAATTCGGGGGCGAAGTTCATCGCGACCGTTTCAGCGGCGGCGCTTACGGCGGAACCCGCGGACGCTTCAAATTCCTCGGCGCTAGTGCCTTCACCATGAATGGGATTTCTTCTTCTCCGATCGAAGATTTCTTTGCGGGCGCACCTCTGAACGGCAGCCTCCTTATTGGCGATCCCACGCGTAACATTCACAACTGGGGCATTGCCCTGTTCGCACAAGATGATTGGCGCATTAGCCGCAATCTCACCCTGAATCTCGGATTGCGTTACGAACTCAACACAGTACTCAAGGATGCCCACAATCAGCTCGCCAATTTCGACCCGAACGTTGGGCTCGTTCAAGTCGGCAAAGGCATCAGCGGTCCGTATAACATTGATCCCTACAACTTCGCACCGCGCGTTGGGTTCGCTTGGGATGTCGGCGGAAACAATAGGACCGTCATACGCGGCGGCGCTGGGATCATCTACGAAACTGTGAACTGGGAATCGTTCTTGGCCTTGAACAATAGCCTGGGCCTCGCCACTATTCCCACCGGCGGGGTTGGCGTCGTGCCCGGAACCGGCAACATTGCAACGGGTGTGGTCAACTTTAAGGGATCTAAGCTCAACTGGAACGGCACCGGCGGCGCTACAGTCTTTCCAACTACCCCCATTGATTGCAGCGTGGCCACCGGAAGCCCATGCAGCATCCTAGGCATCACGCAAAACATCAAGACGCCCTACGTTTACACCTGGAACTTAAACGTTCAACATGCCCTCAATTCGAAAGTCACTTTGCAAGCCGCCTACGTCGGCAATCACGGCTCGAAGCTCGTTGGCATTCACGATATCAACCAAAACGTCCCAGCCCTCGATACCGCAGGCGACGAACAATCGGGAAGGCCCTTCAATGTCAAATTTCCCTTCCTCAGCTTCATCTACCAAATGGGAAACATATATAAATCAAACTATAACGGCTTGCAGGCCACGCTCACCGGTAGGGATTATCATGGATTTACGTTTATTGCCGGCTATACATACTCGCACGCACTGGACAACGTGGGTGCGAACTGGGACTTTGGAGCGGGATCTGGTCTTCCCCAGGACAGCACACACCCCATGCGAGAATACGCCAGCAGCGATTTCGACATGCGCCACCGCTTGACGCTTTCGACCACGTACAGTGTCCCCGGCAAAAAGTCCTTCGCTCAATTGCTCGAAGGCTGGCAGATCACTTCGATCGTCAGCCTGTTTGGCGCACAACCCTGGGGTCCCATCGATGCCGGGACGGACGTCAGCCATACCGGGGAAGGCGTGGACCGCTGGAATTTCTCCGGCAATCCTGCAGACTTCAAGCCCACTCGCTCTAGTGGAATTCCATGGTTTGACGGAATTGCGAATCCATTCCCGGCGGCGTGTTTGGCGCAAGCCACCACTCCTGCCTTGCTCGCCTCACTCAATACCTTTGGGTGTTATGCAGTCGGCAGCTCGGTCATGACTCCACCCGCCGCTGGAACCTTCGGCACCATGGGTCGAAACACTTTTCGCGATTTTGGCTTCCGCAACTGGGACATGTCGGTAGTCAAAAACACGAAATTCGGAGAACGCCTCAGCGCGCAATTCCGCGCTGAATTCTTCAACGTTCTCAATCATCCAAATTTTGCTAATCCTTTCGGTGGGCAGAATGGCTGGGGTCACAACGATCCCTCCGTTCCCGGTCCCGGGGGGTTCGGCTGCTCCTGCGCAACACCCGACGTTGCAGCTTCAAATCCGGTCATCGGATCGGGTGGAAGCCGCGCTGTCCAACTTGGATTGAAGCTCATCTTCTAATCCTTGTTGCTAAAAATCCGAGAGGACAAAAGAGGCATCTTGGTGTCTAAATTCAGAACGCTTCAGCATTGTTCATGGGTGGGGGTCGCAGGACTCTCCATGGTCTTGGTCCTCTGCTCTACGTCCCGTTCACCTGCACAGGAGCGCACCGAACGCACACTCGACGAAATTAAGTCCGAGGCTTTGAAGCGTGCACAAACCGGAATGTATCCGCTCATCGGCCTCAACCCTGCGGACATCGCTGAAGCCTTTGCTTCCATAAAAACGCGAGACAAGGATGAATGGGCGGCTGCTTTCATGACGGTCGCAGACAAATACATGGCCGAAGCAAAAGCACTCGAGGCAACAGACCGAGTCAAGGCCGATGCTGACTACATTCGGGCATGGCGGCTATATTCATTTGGACGCTGGCCGATTCCCGCCTCTGCTGGGAAAAAACGCTCTTATGCAAAAGCTATTGAAGCATTTCTGGCGCACGCCCGCTTCTGGGATCCACCGCTTGAAGTTATTCGCATCCCCTTCGAAGGTTCTGAAATTATCGGGTACTTGCGGCTCCCGAAAAATACAAATGGTCCCGTACCCACGGTAATTGCGGTAAACGGCTTGGACAGCCGAAAAGAGGATTTGACCGAAAGTTTCGCCGCCATCCTGCCCTTGGGTGTCGGCTTTATCGCGGTCGATGGACCTGGCACGGGCCAAGCCCCGATCAAGGCCAGCCCCACCGCGGAACGCATGTTGTCGCGCGTGATCGATTATTTGCATTCCAGGCCTGAAGTGGATAAAACGAGAATTGGTTTTCACGGAGTGAGTTGGGGCGCTTATTGGGGTACGAAGATGGCTGTCGTGGAACACGATCGGCTGAAGGCTGTAAGCGTTCAGTCTCCACCCGTGGATTTATTCTTCACCAAGGAATTCCTAACAAATTCACTCCTCGGAAACAGAGAGTATCTTTTCGACCAGGTGCCGGCGCTCATGGCTATCTTCGATGGAGTCAATACGATCGACGAAATGGCCGCAATGTTCCAGAAAATGTCCCTCGTGAATCAACACATACTTGGAAAACCGACCACGCCGATGTTGGTCATTGCAGGCGTTAAGGACACCCAAGTGCCTATTTCGGATGTCTACGAGCTAATGAGCGTAGGAGACGTTCCCAAAGACGCGTGGATCAACCCGCAAGGTGGGCACCTCGGACGACAGTTGAAAACATGGCCCGATCCCGTAATCTTTAGACGCGTGCTTCTTCCATGGTTGGCGCGCAATTTAGATGTTCATATAGAGACAACCCACTAGAATCATTGTTTAACGCCCTTCTGTTACTCTTCTTAACTTTTGCTCTTTTTCCCGAACAAACGAGACACCGACGATGACGTTTTCTTTTCTTGCTTCACCTCGAGCCGAGCAAGCCGCTCGCGAGTCTCGGAGTGTTGGGGATCAATCTCCAGTATCTTCGAATAGAGGGGAACCGCGCGCCAAGGTAGTTGCATTTGCTCGTAGAGTCCTGCGAACTGAAAATAGGCCGAGGTGTTGAATGGCTCAAGCTCTATCGCCTTCTCGAAATGCTCAATGGCCTCCTTACGGTAAGGGACAATCATTCCTAAGTTAACCGCCAATAAAGTATGGTACTTGCTGGCATTGGGTGCCATACGAACGCATTTTCGCAGCCAAAAAATCGAGCCGGTGATGTTATTGTCCTTCATACATCTGTTTGCCAAGTTGATGCATTCTTCGATTGTCTCCTGCGTTTCTGTCGTGGCTTTGGAGGCCGCGAGCCGAGCGTTATACGCGGCCTTTCTTTCTTCGTCTACCAAGGTCTTGTAGGCTTCAGTGAGCGCCGCCATCAACTTTTGGAGTAATTCTATCCATTCGTTTCTACCCATGTGGCGGTCGGGATGAAATTTCCGGGCCAACGCATAGAAGCTTCGTTTGATTTGGTCTTTGGGAGACTCAGGCGTGACTCCAAGAAGTTCGTAGTGCGTTCCCTTTCCAGTCAAGGAAAGTAATTGTTGGAGCTCCTGTTCAAATGCCTGCGGGTCCATGGGCTCATCCGGAAGAATTATCGGCTCAGGCGGCGAAATCGGGGTAAAGAGCGACTGTTCCGATCGCATATCGGGCGTTACTGTGACGATCATGCCCAGCACCAGCAACGCGTACAAAGCACGCGCTGTTCTGGGTCCGGATATTCCGGCCGCCTGGATGATGTCCACAGAGCGCATCGGATGGGAGATTGTGGCAAACAGGCGCTGTTCTTCATCGTCCAATTCAACTGTTTGAAAGCGGAGCACCGGGTCGGGCGATGCGTCTACCAACAATGCTTGGTCTTTGCCCAGCTGATCTAGCGGCAAATCTGTAGCGCTGTGCACGGCGTCCAGTAGGAGCTTCCCAAGGGGCACCTTAATGCCCAGTTCCGGCACAACTCTCTGATCAAACGAAGTGAAAAAACAAAACCGGCCAACTGTACAATCCAGAAGCGAAACCGCGATGCGGGTCACTTGTTTGTGCACCCAATCCTTAAGTTCAGCCTTACTGCACAGACCCAAGGCGACAAGGTTATCGCCAATTGCTTGTTGGGCCGATAATCCCTCCAGCGCGTACTGAACCTGGGACTCCGTCAACGCACCCGCGCGCAACATCATCTCGTCCAAGCGGTCCCCGGTAGCGGTGCTGCTGGCAAAGATCAATTGCCCAGAATTGAAATAGAGCAACTTCTCCACGTCGTCGGCTACTATTTGCAATATCCCCGTCATGCGGTCGGAATAGATGTTATGCAGCAGAAAGAACAACGAATGGTGGCCATTGAATGTGCCCGGATCGAGGTAGCGCACATTTCGCGTAAACCAGCTTGCCTGCCAGGAAACCTCCTTTTTGGCGCCAGTTTTTGTTTGCCCCGATTCCAGCTGTAATTTCAAAAATTGATTGAGCCGCGAACGGTCTTCCGGCCGCATATGAATAAACTTTATCCCCATGCCCTTGCCCGGCCTTGTGTGGCGCACGACTGCGCGAGCGCGAACCTCTCCCGCAGGGGTTGCAAGGTCAAAGAGCATTTCAATCATCGAACCTTCTGGGGGCGGGTTCGGGGTAAATAGAAACAGTCCACCCATGCCCACCGTTTCTGCATGGGAAACGTGTCGCTGCCCGCCCGATTGCCAAGCCACGAGCATTCCCTTGGGCGCCCAAACGCGCGGGTGACGACGACGATTCTCTACTGTGGTATCCATGGCTAGGTTTTAGTTAGACCTAGACTAACCCGCGCCGCTCGTTTCGTAACCCGGTGGTGCTCTATCGCACAACTCCATGGCCTCAATTCAATTATCCAGCCAGAAACCGTCCTCCATGAGAAACGAGGAACGCGGGATGGAATTAAAATGCAGGCTCTGATTTCTCTTGATTAAGATACCTGTTTAGTTATTACACGCATTGGGTAAACTTTACTTCACTCCATCCTTCGTGATTCTCGCGGGGTCCATTCTCTTACGGCACATTCTTCTGGATTTTTTGACACGAAATCTTGAGTGCGGATCCAGTTTAATTAGCCTGAAATGAAGGACTTGGCTTTTTGTCATAGCCCAGTGAAAATCGCCCTTTGTTTTCAGGAACCTGCGCACTCAAAACCCCGTAAACCTCTTAGAATGCAGTACTTCTGGGTATGTGGGGGTCGCAGGCATGCTACCTATCCCAAACGTTTTCAGCAAGATACCGCCCGCAGACACGCAAATGCTGCGATGTCCTGACACCCGCTTGGCGGTTAGTCGTAAAGATAATTTTTCAAGTAATACGGGCAGCCTCGTGCCCGCTCCGCTTTGCTTACCTTACCTTGTGGAAAACTTGTAAACGGTCGCGGAATTGTACTTCGCCCCGGAATGCAGAACCGTGGAAGGAAATTCTGGGTGGTGCGGCGAGTCGGGAAAATTCTGCGTCTCCAAGCAAAACCCTGAACGCAGTTGGTGGGATCTGCCACCCTTCCCATGAATCGAACCATCGAGAAAATTACCACTGTAAAACTGGATGCCCGGTTCAGTGGTCCAAACTTCCAGGACACGTCCAGTCTTTGGCTCGAAAACAATAGCCGCAAGGGCAGGCTTCCCATGGGCCTTTGCGTCTAGTACCCAATTGTGGTCATAACCCTTGCCGAATTTAAGCTGCTCGTCATCCTGGTTAATTCGGGCGCCAATCACATTGGATTCACGAAAATCAAACGGAGTGCCTTGAACCGAACGAAGTTCACCAGTGGGGATCAAGGTGGAATTTACTGGAGTAAAGCGACTTGCAGTCAATTGCAATTGATGTTCTAAGATCGTGCCATCGCCTGCCAGATTGAAATAAGAGTGATTGGTGAGATTGATTACCGTGTCCTGGTCGGTAGTCGCACGATATTCGATCTTTAATTCATTCGCATCTGTCAAAGTGAAGTTCACCTCTGCAGACAAGTTTCCTGGATATCCCTCCTCACCATCTTTACTCAGATAGCTCAAGTGCAGCGACGGCACACTCTTTGTGGAAACATCCTTTGCGATCCACAAAACTTTGTTGAATCCTTTAATTCCACCGTGCAGATGGTTCTCTCCGTCATTTTTTGCCAGGGTATATTTCCGCCCACCAAGCGTGAATTCTCCGTGGGCAATACGATTGGCATAGCGTCCGATAGTCCCACCGAAGTAGGCCTTTCCAGCAGCATATTCAGGGAGGGTGTCGTAGCCAAGAACCACGTCCGCCAGTTTCCCCGCGCGATCTGGAACCTTGACGGATACCACGGTTCCTCCGAAGTCGGTAATCGATACCTCCATTCCGTTTTTGTTGGTCAAAACGAAAAGGTGGGCTTCTTTTCCATCTTCCGTTTTCCCGAATGCGTGTTTTTTGAGGATAGAAGTGTTTTTCACTTTTTCTGTTCGGCTCCACGCAGAAGATAGAAACAAACCCATCAAAAAAATCACTATGCCAGTTTTGGTTTTCACTCCCATGGTCGGCATTCCTCCGTTGTATCCGCGTCCATGATGCTCACCAAATGTCGTCGCACGCGAAAGCAGATGTTATGGGGTAAATGTTTACTCGTCAACCGAAACGCGGAGGCCAGATAGCGCGTTGAAGCGTGGGTCAGTCGGGACTATAGCAAACATTAACATGAAGTCTGACATCTTCACTACAACATGAATTGTCGGCAGCTGGGCGCATGCTGCGCCGATCCAGGAAGCTGAGCGGAGCAACGCAGCGCTTGGGCTTTGCTATCATGTACAGTGTGAGTGTTGAGTATCATAAGTTCCTTCGCGAGTGGCGTTACTGATATTCGTTTGGGGAATCGGTCTAGATGTCTAGTGAGGCGAAGTTGACAGCGGTGCAGGCGGAGGCTTCTTCCGACACAGCGGGCAAAACCGTTTTTAAGATTCTCCTGGCCATTAGCTTTTGCCATTTATTGAATGACACGGTTCAATCGCTACTTCCTGCCATTTATCCATTGCTGAAATATTCCTTCCATCTTGATTTTGGACAGGTGGGCCTAATTGCGCTCACGTTGCAGGTGACCGCTTCTCTGTTGCAGCCGATAGTAGGGATGTATACCGACCAGCGGCCGCATCCGTACTCCCTCGCGGTCGGAATGGGCATCACTCTCATTGGGCTTTTGGTTCTGGCGATGGCTGCAAGTTTTGGGACAGTTTTGCTAGCCGCCGGACTTGTGGGCGTGGGTTCCTCGGTGTTTCACCCGGAATCATCCCGGGTGGCACGAATGGCGTCGGGCGGACAGCATGGCCTGGCGCAATCACTTTTTCAAGTCGGCGGCAACGCGGGATCGGCTTTGGGTCCTCTGCTTGCTGCGTTCGTATTAACGAGAGGACAATCCAGCATTGCTTGGTTTTCGTTCTTGGCACTTCTCGGGATGCTGTTGCTTGCGCATATTGGCGCGTGGGCCAAAAAATACAGATCAACGGAACTGCGGCTCCACGTTGCGGACATTGATGGCCATGCCGTTGCCTCGGGCATTCCGGGGCACTCCGTGTCGCCGGCCAGAAAAATTGCGATTTACATGGCAATCCTGGTGGCCCTGATGTTTTCGAAGTTTGTCTACCTGGCCAGTTTAACGAGTTATTACACGTTTTATTTGATCGCGAAGTTTCACGTGTCCGTGCAAAGCGCGCAGCTTCATCTTTTCTTGTTCCTTGGCGCAGTGGCGGCCGGAACCATCATCGGCGGTCCGGTGGGCGATAAGTTCGGCCGCAAATATGTGATCTGGTGCTCTATTCTTGGCGTTCTTCCGTTCACGCTGCTCCTGCCGTACGCCAATCTGTTCTGGACGAGAATTCTCTCGGTGGTGATTGGGCTGATTTTGGCTTCGGCTTTTTCCGCGATCCTGGTCTATGCACAAGACCTGGTTCCCGGGCGCGTGGGAATGATCTCCGGACTTTTCTTTGGGTTCGCGTTTGGCATGGGAGGAGTGGGCGCTGCGCTGCTGGGAAAGTTGGCCGATATTACTAGCATCGACTACGTGTATCACGTGTGCTCGTTTCTTCCGGCGATTGGAATGTTGACCGCATTCCTGCCTAATTTAGATCCGAACAGTGTGTCAGCGAAAAAGTCACGCTGAAGATGGTGGCAAGTGATTTGCCATGAAACGGGGTTGAAGGAACCTATTCTGGAAGAACGAGCCGGTGCAGCAAGGTTTTAAATCGAGGAGTCGAACGTACACTGTCCAACTCTGGATCGATCTTAAGAAAAAGTATGGCATTCGATCGATCCTGGTAGGCTTTTTCCAGCCAGTCCATCGTCTTCTCATTCTCCCGGAGACCCGCGTAGACAATCGCGACATAAAAAGGTGAAACGTACTGCTTTTTCGATTTATCCATCAACTCGCTGAGGATTTTCTCAGCCGCTGCTCTGTTGCCCGCGACACCATAGACGTATCCGAGGGCTCCGAGTATGGGCGGACTGTCATGGGATATGCTGGCGGCCTTCTGAAGCTCTCCAATGGCTTGTGGATATAAACCTTTTTGTTCATAAGCCTGACCGAGAACGAGGTGAGGCAACGCGAGGTTTGGGTCCATATCCAAGGTATTACGCAATTGCTCGATTGCTTGGTCGTAGTGGCGCGCCATATAGAGGCGCCAGCCCAGACTGAAATTCATGCTGGTAGAGAGAGGATCGAGCTCGCGAGCGCGATTCATCTGCGCCAAACTCTCTTGCGTGCGGCCCATAGCCATGAGGTAGAGAGAATAGCGTTGGTAGGCGGTGGCGTAGCTGGGATTGAGTTCGATGGCTCGCTGAAAACCACTAGCCGCTTTCGCCCAATCCCAATCGTAATTAAATTGCACGGTGGCCATAGAGGTTTGGGCTTCCGCAAGTGATTCATCCAGCTCCAGCGCTTTGAGGGCTGCGGCTTTGGCTTGAGGTGCTACGTCCTGAGAAGGCACGGTGCCGACGATTGCGGACCCGATGATGCTGTAACAATCGGCCAAGCCAGCAAACGCGAGCGCATAGTGCGGGTCCTTCTGCGTTGCGAGTTGAAAGTATTCAATGGCTTTGTTGAGCCCTTCTTCCGATCGCTTGTTCCAGTGATATCGTCCTTTAAGATAATCTTCATAACTCTCCGCGCTCACCGAGCGCGAAGCGGCCAGCCGTTGCTGTTCCTCGGGTGTCAGATTAATTCTGATTTCATTGACAATGGCACTCGCTACCTGACTCTGCAGAGACAGAATGTCTCCCAAAGGAGATTCGTAAGTTTCTGCCCAAAGGTGACGGTCGGTGGCTACCTGGACCAATTCCGCGGTAATGCGCACGCGGTTCCCGGCACGCAAAACTGTACCTTCCACAACGGCGTCCACGTTCAAGTCACGCGCAATTTCTGAAAGTGTCTTGTGTGTACCCTTGTATTCCATCGCTGAGGTCCGCGAAATCACTCGCAGCGAGCGAATTTTCGCGAGATGCGCTATCAGTTCGTCGGTCATGCCGTCCGTGAAATATTGTTGGTCCTTATCACCCGAGAGGTTCTCGAACGGAAGCACAACCAGGGACTTGATTTGATGCGGCGGCTGGAGATTGCCCCCTTTGGCGTTTCGGATCTGATATAGGGTCAGTCCTAAAAAAGCCAAGACAAAAAGGGAGAGAACACCTCCAAAGATAAAAGTACGCCGCAGACCGACCTGCTTGCCTTTGGGCTGTTGCGTTGCGGTTTCGGTAACTGCCGGAGGCGGTGCGGCCTCGATGGCCTCCCCGGTCTTCTGGTGAATTTCGGGAACAGCGGCAGCCGCTCCATTCATCGTATTGTCGTGGTCCGGAACTGTCACATCTTGCACTGAGGCGATGAATCGGTATCCGTGACGCGGCAAGGTTTCGATGAAACGCGGGTTATCGGAGGAATCGCTGAGGGCCTCGCGAAGCCTCATGATCGCCGTGTTGAGACTGTGGTTAAAATCGACGAAAGTGTCGTCGGACCAAAGACGCTTGCGCAATTCTTCGCGAGTTACGACTTGCCCGCGCTGCTCTAAAAGGATAGCGAGTATTCGACATGGCTGTTCCTGAAGTTTAATCTTGCGGCCCTGCTTACGGAGCTCGCTAGACCGAAGATCGACCTCATAAACACCAAAGTGAACGAGTTTGGACGGGCTTGCGATGTTTTTGCTGTCCTCTTGAGGGAAGCTTTCCGAGGAGTATACATCCAGTTGGGGTAAGGACCAAGCCAGTCTGGGAGTTACTTACGAGCCTAAGCGTTTTAGTTTCAATAGATAACGCGGTTACCAAGAAATGTTTTGGATGTGATGGATAGAGCATTGCGATGCTCGCTCGCACCGAACAGTATGTGCAAACTCCGGTAGTGCGAGCCACGATTGCCAAGGACGGCGACGGGCTACGTCTTTTTTGCTGTTCAGTCGAACCAATACGTCATGAAAGTGGTTTCCATGGCTTGCCAACCGGGTCGCAGTGGGTGGGCCGGTCGGAATCCTAAGGAGAGTGGGAGATGTTAGAAAAGTTTATTAGAAGTGCGGTTGGATTCGTCGCGATCGCAGTATTCCTAATCTACGTGCAATGGGCCGGTCCCACACGGGCGCAAGTGGCAGGAGCGACGCTCACTGGTGTTGTCACCGATGAGTCAGGGTCTGGCATTCCCGGCGCCAACGTGGCGATCAAGAACGTGGGAACCGGAGTGATTCGCGAGGTGACCACAAATGGGGATGGGTTGTATTCGGCACCGAACCTATTGCCCGGCGAATATGAGGTGACGGTTTCGCTGAAGGGTTTCCAGACGATGCTGCAAAAAGGCATCACCTTGTCGGTTGGCACGCAACAGGCTTTGAATATCAGTCTCAAGGTCGGCGAACTCAATCAAACCGTAGAGGTAACTGCCACACCGCCGACCGTGCAAACAACATCTTCGACAATCAGCGCGACCGTGGACGCCAATACTGTTCGGGAGTTGCCGCTGAACGGCCGAGATTGGACCTCTCTGGCGACGCTGGAGCCGGGCGTCACCAGCATCCCCAACCAGGTGGGGACAGGATTTAGCGCGAACAAAGGGAACCGTGGTTTCGGAAACCAATTGAGCGATGCTGGCCATCGCGCCAATGAGAACACTTACCGAGTAAATGGGATCAACATCAATGATTACTCCAACGGTGCGCCAGGAGGCGCGACCGGGCTGAATTTAGGGGTCGACGGGATACAAGAATTCTCTGTTCTAACGAGCGATTACACCGCGGAGTATGGACGCACATCAGGGGCGGTCATTAACGCGATTACCAAGAGCGGCGTCAACGATTTCCACGGAACAGCGTTCTTCTTCGATCGCGATAAGATTTTTGACGCGAAGAACTACTTCGATCCTCCGGGGCCGATCCCACCGTTCCGGCGAGTTCAGTTCGGAGCATCAGGAGGAAGGGCGCTCATCAAGGACAAGACGTTCTTGTATGGCAGTTACGAAGGAGTCCGTCAGAACCAGCCACTCGCCAAGGTAGTCTCGGTGCCAACCCAAGAGGCGCGCAGTGGCTTGCTGTGCACTAAGGCCGGAGCTAACGCCTGCGCATCGTTAACACAGGTCGCCGTGGACCCTGCAATTCCACCATATCTGGGTCTTTGGCCTTGCCCCGCCACGTGTATGAGCGCAGTCAATGCTGACATAGTGTCGTTCAATGTTTCGCTGCCGGGCATCGCGAGTGAGAACTACGCGACTGGACGAGTTGATCAGAAACTATCCGATAAGGACAATCTTGCGGCCAGCTACTTCTGGGATTCAGGGCCGTTTACACAGCCTGATCCGCTGAGCAACACCATTCACAGCGTTTTTTCTCGGCGGCAGATGGCCAGCGTGGAGGAGACGCATATTTTCACTCCGGCTTTCGTCAACACTGTACGCGTGGGTTTGAGCCGTGTTCGAGGAGATATTAACTTACCCGTTTCCGGCGATGCCATTGCGACCAACAGTGCTCTAGCCGTTGCTCCGGGAGCGGCTGCTCCGCCGGAAATAAGGGTGACGGGAGTAACAACTGCGATCGGATTGGGTGGTCTGAACCGGTTCCTCCATCGTTGGACTTCGTTGCAAGCGTACGACGACGCTTTCTGGACGCGCGGCACCCAAACGATAAAGCTGGGATTTGCTTTCGAGCGCATGCAATACAACGTGCTGGAACAGCTGAGTCCTAACGGCAGAATGAATACTTACAGCAACATAAAGACAGGCCCTTGTACTAGTAATACGTTTGCCAGTAGCGGGCTCTGCCGCCTTTTGACTAACCTTCCCACCAGGCTCAACGCACTTTCTCCCGGAAACAGCAAGGAGGTTGGAATCCGAGAAAGCCTTTTTGCCGGATATGTTCAGGACGACTGGCGGGCGCGCTCGAACCTCACGATAAACCTGGGCGTGCGTTATGAATTCACAACGTTACCCAAAGATGCCAACAACATGATCCAGGAAATCACAACAATCACGAATTGCGCCACGCCGGGCGTTGCGCCAAACCCGAGCAGTCCGTGTGGGCCGGTTCACGTCAACTCGTTTATAGCGAGCAACCCCACAACCAAGAATTTTGAACCGCGAATTGGCTTTTCTTGGGATCCCTTCAAGGATGGGAAGACAGCTGTACGAGGCGGGTTCGGGATTTTCGACGTGCTGCCGCTTCCTTATGAATTTGGCCTGAATACTTCTGCTACGGCTCCGTTCCAAATTATCGGCAATGGCCCTGCCAGGCTGGGCAATGGAACTGCCGCCGTGAATTTCAACCCGAATGTAATTAGGAATCGGTATGTGGATCAAAATCCGAAGCGCGCTTACGTAATGAATTGGAATTTTAATATTCAACGTGAGATCGCTCCGAGTCTGACGGCGATCATCGGCTACGTTGGCTCTCGCTCCGTGCACTTGTCCGTGGCTGCCGACGACATCAACCTGGTCCCGCCGGTGCTAACCTCCGAGGGGATTCTCATCCCGTCCAATACATATCAGCTCATCCCAAACTGGGGAGGCGCAAACGGAGGCGTGACCCCGAATTCGCCGGGCGGATCCGGTATTCGCCCAGTTATATTCGATGGCGAATCGACCTATCACGGAGCTCAGGTGCAACTCAAAAAGACCATGAGCCATGGCTTGCAGGGTCAGTTGTCTTACACATTTGGCAAGTGTAGAGACACAAGTTCTTCTCCAGTTACTGGTGATACGTACGTTAATTCCATCGCCGTGCCGCTCCTGCTTAGCAAGCAATACAGAATTGGCGCATGCGACTTTGACATACGGCACATGTTAATTGGGACCTTCATCTGGGAGGTGCCCGGGCCGAAGTCAGGGATTGCGTCCTATATCGCGGGAGGATGGCAACTCGGCAGCATCGTTACCGCAACCAGCGGCTCCCCGTTCTCGGTGACGGTTGGTGCAGGGGGCGATCCTCTCAACACCGGGTTTAACGGAGACTACTCCATGGACTACGCAAATCTTGTGCCGGGATGCAACGCGACGCCCGGAGTATTCCCGAATCCGGCGAATACCGGCCAGCTCCTAGCCTTCAACCCACTGTGTTTCACCACTGCGCCCGCGCCCACAGTCGGGACTGGAGTTCTCGTGGGCAATTCGGGACGCAATAATTTCTACGGGCCGGGACTTACAACTGTTGATTTCTCAGCCTTCAAGAACTTCCGATTTACGGAGCGCCTAAAATTCCAATTCCGTGCGGAGTTCTTCAACATCCTTAATCATCCCAACTTCGGAGCACCCCATTTCATTCCGGACCCGCAAAACAACTCGATCAATACACCAAAGACGGGCGTAATTGATTACACCTCTACCTCAGCGCGGCAGATTCAGCTCGGGGCGAAGCTGGTCTGGTAAGCACTGCTCCTTTTAGAGGCCAGGCCAAGGCTTAGCCGAGCCTCGCCTTGGAAGCCTGCCCCAACAATGAACGCATGACTTGCAACCAGACTTGCCCAGTGACGATGGGAGTACTCGAGGAATGTCTTGAATAAAACGGACACGCTGTCGCACGAATCAACTCGATCCACCGCCGCCACTGCCGGCGAGCGCGCTACCAACGTCCGCTGGCGCATTCTCGGAATCATCATGTTCATTATGGCGGTGACTGCTCTGAACCGCCTGAACCTGAGCATCGCCGGAAAATACATCGAAGACGAGTTCTCCTTCGACATTATCACGATGGGGAGGATCTTTAGTTCCTTCCTGTGGGGATACGCATTATTTCAGATTCCGTGGGGCTATATCTGCGACCGCATCGGCCCGCGGCGCACGCTGACCGCCGCAATTCTTTGTTTCGCGGCGGGAGCGGCGGCGATGGGCGTTGCACCGAAATTAGCGGAGAGCACAGGATTCAGCGTGTTCCTGGCCATGCGCGTCGTGCGGTTTTTTACGGGCGTGGGCGAAGCCGCCGTCTCTTCCAACGTCACGCGGGTGATAGCGTCTTGGACGGCGGTGAAAGAGCGTGGATTTGCGAGCGGACTGCAGGTGTGTGGTCTCGGTCTGGGCGGCACGCTAACTCCGATCTTCATAGCCTGGACCATGGTGCACTGGGGCTGGCGCGCGGCGTTTTATATTTGCGCTATGCTCGCGTTTCTAGCCGTTCTCATTTGGAATTTTTATGCCAAGGATTGGCCGGAAGAGCACGCCAGCGTCAACGACACGGAACTCCAATTGGTTCATCCCGGATCTCAACGCGGAGATGTGAAACGCCGTGAAACCGCTGCGGCCAAACATGTGCCCTGGTTCAAAATGATTTCCAGTCTTTCAGTCTGGGGATTGATTCTGGGCTACGGCTGTCAGGGATATGGATTTTATGTGTACTACCACTGGTTTTATTTTTACGCAGTAAAGGTGCGGGGCCTGCCCATTATGCAGGCGGCCCTGTGGACTTCCGCGCCTTTTCTCGCGATGGCATTGTTAGCTCCCGTAGGAGGATGGTTTTCAGACCGCGTAGCTCGCCGTTCAAACCGGCGGCGCGGACTTCGCACAGCGGTGTGGTTGGGGATGGGAGTATCGGCGGTGCTTCTGCTTATCGGCAGCCATTTGCCGGTCACAAGTATCGCTCTGCCGATGATCGCCCTGGCGGCAGGCTTTAACATGTTCGCCGCAGCGAATTTTTGGGCAGCTTGCATTGATCTTGCTCCAGATTATGCCGCCTCGCTTTCCGCATTGATGAATACCTTGGGAAGCGTCGGGGGAGCGCTCTCTTCAACCGCAACAGCGTATGTCGCGGTCCATTACAGCTGGAGCCATTCCTTAGATCTGGCCGCCGTGATCACCGTGATCTCCGGTCTGCTTTTCACGTTGGTCGATGCGCGCAAGAGCATTGAGGAAAAATCCGCTTGACCGGCGTTGCCGCAAGCATCGCCTGGTACGCGTACAAGAAAGCATTCGTGAGAAACAATCTGCAGGGCGCGGCTGTGGTGAACCAAGAACTTCACAGCCCTTTACTGGAAAATAGGTTGTTGTCTCGCGTTTAAGCGGGCCTAGCTTTTGTTCATCGGCGCTGAGCTAATTTTCGTTCGACAGAGTTGGCTGAGGCCTCTCTCGCGAACCTTGTCTCCACACTCTTAGCGCTTTTCAAATAGTTACTATTAGAAGTGAGGCCTGAGCTACGGCTCGGCTCCGCCTTCAATTCTTCACCACAATGTGAGCAGCAAGGGACTTTGTTTCGCCAAACGACCAGCAAGGGCCGAACGCAGAGCGGACAGTTGCGTGACCACGGATGTTTGCATTCCGGGCACTGAATAATCAGCTCCGCGTGGCTCATATTCCTGCTACTGCGTCGAAAGTCGACCAGAAAACGGCATTGCGAATTCTGGCAAATCAGAACATTCTCCATACGAGCCTCCTTGAACTTCAGGCAACCTTTTAAGTCCAGTATCCTCTTATCTACCTCTTGTAATTATTTATGTAAATTTATAATTCATGCAATCTTTATGTTCATATACAAATCATGAGATTGTGCGCATGGTGTCTATAGGATGTATTGCTTCTCGAGACGGTGGTAGCCGTCACTGGTTTCTTTGACCTGTTGTTACTTCGCACATAAGTCCCTTACAGTAAAATGCAAATGCACAATGCGCTTAGCCAGAAAGCTGCAAGCGTCTGCCAGCAAAACACGGGCTGAAGAGGCTGGCGTGAAGGCATCCAAAGAAAAGTGTTCCCCTGAAGGGGCCGGAATTCGCAAGTTTCGTTTGAAGGCAGAGCTTACCCAGGAGGGCCTTGCCCATCGCGTCGGCGTCACCACGCATACCATCTGGCGCCTGGAAAAAGATCCTACCTTCAATCCGCGCCTCGACACGATTCGTGCAATCGCCAAGGCGCTCGGCGTTGACATCATGTATCTCTTGAGCCCGGGGAGCCCAAAACGTTAGCGCTCCTTCGTTGGCGAACTCTCAGCGCGCGTCCAATCTCTTGGGTTTCGCGCGCGAACGGCGCAGAGGACAACTTTTGCTCAGCAGCCAATAGTAGCTACCGCGGTACCAACATCTGCGCTTACCTATTTTCAGGGACCACGGTACTCATTTGGCAATGCCGCAGTTTACGTACCGTTGTTCCGCTAGGGTTCCGTCAAGCCTAAATGACAGTGTTAGTCGGACACGGTACGTAACTCTTGGTGTGTTATGGTCTATGTAATGTTGCCTATCTTTATAGAGCAGCAAGGTTTCGCTAGATGTGAGTGCTGAAACAAGAACAGGAGATGGGCATCAAAGAGGACTCCGTAGTTGGCAGATGCTAAATAAAAACTAAGTGTCCAGGTGGCGTAGAGTAGGAATGCTGATCGCCTCCTCTAACGTCATGATGAATACCCATAGATGCCTAAAAATTCAAAGAAACTTCGCATCCTGATCGCTGACGACCACACGCTCCTGCGCCATGGCATCCGGGGACTTCTCGGCGCCCAGCGCGGCTGGAAAATCGTGGGCGAAGCGGCCAATGGTGAGGAAGCAGTAGCTAAGGCAAGGAAGCTGAAGCCGGACCTGGCTATCCTGGATATCGGGATGCCTAATTTAGACGGTCTTGAGGCCACACGTCAGATTCGAGAAGCCTCTCCTCATATCAAGATCCTCATTCTCACGATGCATGAGTCTGACCAGATGGTCCGGCGAGTCCTGGAGGCGGGAGCTCGCGGCTTTGTGTTGAAATCCGATCTGCCCGCGCAACTTGTCAAAGCTGTTAGAAGCGTCGCACAAGGTAAAATCTTCCTCACTCCGCGGGTATCTGAGATTGTCTTAGACGGTTTCCTCAAGGCGGGACAGAAACCCCAGCGAGGCGACCGTTCGCGGACCAGCCCAACTCCTCGTGAGGTCGAAATCATTCGACTTCTGGCACAGGCAAAAGGCAATAAAGAGATCGCTGCGGAGCTTGGAATCGCCGTCAGAACTGTTGAGACACACCGCGCTAAAGTCATGCTCAAGTTAGGTTTGCATTCACTTGCCGAGCTTATTCACTATGCCATTCGTAACGAAATAATCCTTCAGAATGGCCGGCCTGCGTAACTCCTATTGATTTTCACGGAGGCCAGAAATTCCATTACGTATAGAACTCATAAGCCTTCTATCCCATGCAAGAAGCCAACTTGACATCATTGGAATTAGGGCGGATTGTAGCTGTCATTGAATCATTGATATGGCCACGCGAGTTAAAACTATGAAAAACCCTTCCGCACACCAGCGTAAAACCTCTCAAGCCGGAGTGGCCCTTCTAATTGCCATTTTCGTGCTACTTTTGATCAGTGTAGTAGCTTTATCCTTGATCATCGCCTCCGGGACAGAAAGCTCACTAGCTGGCAATTATCGCTCTTCTGCAGTGGTCTATTATGCCGCTTCTGCGGGTCTGGAGGAGGGACGCGGGCGCCTCCTGCCGAACAATCCTAACTATTTTAATCTCACGTCTCCCTCCTTTATTCCTCCCGCGCTTGGCCCGAGCGAAGTGCGCTACATTAAGAATCCCGAGGGTAGTGAGGATGTTTTGACGGCCTATCCGGATACTGAATACGAGAAGGAATTTGGACCTGGATCTCTCGCGGCCGCCAACCGGAAGTTCATCACTTCAGTCTCCAGCGTTGCGGGACTCTCAGGGCCGTCGTATAAATGGGTTCGCATTAATCCCATCACCGAAGCATCCATCAATCTTGACATCAATAATGACGGCGCCAAAAACTCAACCAGTCCGCTTTATTTCGACGGCGCCCACCTCACTTTCGCGCCTACCGGGAAGCAAGCCCTGGAACTTACCTCCTTGGCTGTGCTCTCTAACGACACCCAAAAGCTACTGCAATACGTTGTCGCTCCGATCCAATTGGACCTCCAGAGTTTTCCAGCAGCGGTCACAGCAATCGGAGCCATAACAGAAACGACAAAGTTTGGCGGGGAAGACAAAGCAGGAGAACCTGCTGCCAAGGCTTTTGGAATTAGCGGTGACGATCGCTGCAACAAGTTAGCGCAAAAATATGCAGTAAGCGCCGCCGATCCCGCTTCCGCTAAAAACCTTCAGGCTAAACTTACACCGGCAAGTAATTTCCCGGGTACCGCTGGCACCACCACCGCGCCTTCGGTAGTTGACGCCGCAGGGACATTGCAAAACTTCCGCGACCCTCTTGTTCCTGGCCAGAGGCTCGATCTCACCACTATCATCGGGCTCAATCAACTGGTCGCCGAAATCAAATCGGTCGCTGACTCGATTGCCTCGGACTGCACCAAGATTCCCGTCGGTTCAGCTACCAACCCGGTTGTTACCGTGGTTACTGGAAACTGCAACTTGAGTGGCACTCCAACTACCCCGGGTCAGGGAATTCTGCTCGTGGAAGGAGATATGCAATATTCCGGCCATCCTTACGATGGGCTTATTCTCGTCATCGGCACTGGCAGGTTTTATAACCCACAGTCATCGGATCTGACCCAGTTTTACGGTTCTATCTTTTTGGCGCAAACCAAGGACCCCGGCACTCTGGCAGCGCTTGCTGCTCCAGGTGCGCCCACATTGGACTGGCAAGGAGCCGGCGGGAATCCGAATATTCAGTTCGATAGCTGCATACTCTCGACGAGCAATCCAATTAATTCGTTTCGCGTCCTGTCGTTTAAGGAACTTTCTCGCTGAAGCTGCTGCGCTCCGAAACCAGAATTACAAATTACTACGCTTTGGTCTTTTCCCGCGCCCGTTTAATTCCCTGTTGGACGATTTCCATCTCGCGTTTCCCTCCAGCAGTGCCCAGCGGTTTGAATTCTTTTCCCTGCATTTGGTTGTAGGAAACGAATAATTTCGTGATGTCCGATACGAGACTGGTATCCAGTTTCTTGGCGGGATGGACTGGTTTGTACGTCTTAGCATCGACGGGAACCGCAATCAGCCGGTCGTTTCGTACTTTTGTACCGTTAGGCCCTTGCTCCGCCTGTAGTGCCCCCAACAGCTTGCCTAGAACGAGGCAGCCCACAAACGCGGGTTCGTCTGACAACACCAGTAGGTCCAGTGGGTCGCCGTCTCCGCCTAGCGTAGAAGTCAGAAATCCAAACTGGAAAGGAAAAGAATGACCAAATGGAAGTGCTTTATCGAACTTGAATAAATTCAGCTTTTCGTCGTACTTAAATTTAGTCCGGCCGCCTTTCGGAGTTTCGACGATCACATTCGGAGCGCCAGAACTCTTGTCGACGGCCGGTATTCGGGAAATATCGCGAACGGCCATAGCTTTCTCGCGGCGCAGTACGCGCTACTTCAATTCTCCAATTGCTTATTGGTCCCGCGCAGCACTCTTCGCTGGTCCGGAGTACTCATTTAACGCCGCTATAAGCGGCCGTGCGGCACTCGGCATGGCTACATCTCCCCGCAGGATTTCCTCATTGCTCACCTTGCGTCCGTAAAGCTTTTCGTTGTCCTCGGTGTCCGGACGCAGCGTCGCGCCTTCCAAGGAAACGCCGGCAAACAGTCCACGCGAACGCGACCACGCTAGGATCTCCGCGTGCAGTTGCGCATCTGTACTTGCATTAGCGGAGCGTCCCACTGGACCCGCCGCGACTGACGCGTCGGCGCCAAGCGTGAACTTGTCAGACAAAAGTTTTTTCATGCCGTCCTGATTCATGATCAACATGAACACGTCCGTCGAAGAGCCGCCAATCTGGAAGCCGGCACTGCCCCCTTCGATCTTTACGCCCGCCGGAGGTCCCCAGCGGTCTGCGCCCTTGCGGCATGTGACAAAACCCCGTCCGTATTTCACACCCACAATAAAGGCACCTTTCTTCATTCCGGGAATAATTACCGCGCATTCCGCTTTATCCAGCAAGTCCCGCGGAACCCCCTTGTCAGGAGTTTGCATGATTTCCCGGAAAGCCTCCGTTGCATTGGCCAGCCGCATTTCAGGTGTATCTTCTTCCGCGGAAACTCTCGCTGGAGTAACCAGCGCCATAGCCAAAAGTGCTGGAGCTGCCAGCGAGATACCGCTTAACCGCCAATACTTTTTCAGTTGTATGCTCATTTTTCGTTGTCCTTGTCAGTACTTCGTCTCGGCTGGGCTATCCCAGGTCAACACTACCCCCTCCTGGCTCTCAGCAAATCAGGTAAACCTTGTATTAATGCAAGAACTTCCTAGCAAGCCGCACAGCTGTATTCATTCCCTACAGCGACTTTCGGCTTCCAGCCGCGCGGGTCTATTGGAATTCAATCGTTATATTCATTTCGGTGTTCACCCCATCGCCGTTCAGCGTCGTAGGCTCATACCGCCAATCTCGAACCGCGCGCATCACGCTTGGTATCAGCGCCATAGGTCCGCTGATCGGCTGAAGTTCTACCACCCGCCCGTCCCAGCCGATTATCGCGAACACTCGCACCGCGTCTCCGGGCAATGGGTTTATACCCGCCGCTTGCGGTCGAGGCTCCACTCGCGAAATCCATTCACCAATCAACAATCTCCCATTTTGATCTAAATGCGTTCGCCGTTTGTCTGCCGGGATAATGACCGATCGCTCCAGATGAATCGCCGTTGACCCCAATCTGAGCTGCTCTCCGGTAAGCTTCACGGTAAAAGTGTCTTTAGTATTCGGTAGCGCGATAAACAGAAGGTGAGGCTCGCCAGCGGCCACGTTAGCCGAGCCAGGTCGCTCTTCCGAGATGGTCGGTGTTCGCGGCGCCGTGGGACTTCCCCCCGCCGAAACCGCAGAGTTCGCGCCGCTCGTAGAGGTATTCGGACTAGCCACGCTCGGTGCGGATTCGTTCGACTTGGCGTTGTAAACAGCGTTACTCGAATTGCTGTACGCGGGGTTGCTCGAAGTGTTGCTGGTCGGCTCGTTCGAATTATTCCCTTTAACGGGCGCCGCAGTCCCGGGCGTCACTTCGCTGGGCGATACCTTCGCAGAAAGATCATTCAGCTTCCGATCTGGTGCCGCATTATTCGTCCCCATGGCTGTTGGCGCCGGAATCGACGACGTGTTTTTCCGTTTGGCGTCCGCGTCAGCAGCCACATTCATTGCACCACCCTTCCCCATAGCGCCCTTCGACGCCCTGGAAACACCGCTGTTACTCGCCAAATCAGCGCTGGTTGAAGCTGGGTCTGCCTCCACGTCATCGCTGCCTATCGCCGTTTCCGTTGGCAGCGCGTTCGACCTGACATGCTCGACGCTGACTCCCGCAAGCGCGGTATTCTTCTCGGCTTTAGTTCCCCCGTCTTCTTTTACCGGTATCGTCGACGCCGCGACCGCGTTCTGCACCATAGGCTCACCACGGTTCCAGAATTTGCCCATCGCTTTGTGATCAATGAATACTCCTATCGCAAAACTCGCAGCGGCAATCAGCAACACTGCCATGATATGGACCGGAGTATTTCCACGTGGTGCTGCTTGGAGATGTGGAATTTCTTGCCGCGTGGTTTGCGCCGGGCTCACGGAATTCACGGCTTCGTCTGCGCGACCGTCGCGAGGTCCACCCACAGAAGCCGTCGCCACCATGGGCTCGCCCAATGCGGACCCCGATGCACGCCCTGCTGCAGGCCTAGCGGGCACTGCAAGCGTTGTCGCGGACATCGCGGAAGGCATCGCGTGAATGGTCACATTCTGCATCGCTGTTGGCGCACTTGCGGTAGTTGACGGGCGTGTAATCGTCACCACAGGTGGCTCGGTATCATCCGGCGCTTCAAATACCAGCGGTGGCAGCGGCTCGGTTATCGGACGATCGTCAAACTCCCCTTGCGAATTTTCCGCATTCAAATGCACATCCTTGATTTTTTCTAGCGATATCCATTCGCGGATTCGTTCGCGGTCTTCTTCGCCGACTACAATGAACTCGATCCCGGCCCTTTTCTTGGAGGCCGTTCTCCACACAATGTGGCCACGCACTTCGACAGGTGTTTCTAATCCATTCAATTGAATTGCGATGTTCGACACGCATTGGTCGTTAACGCCGACCGCCGTGGATATGGCCAATCCCTTCTCGCTTACGTTCAGCACCATGCCGACGTTGTTTTCGCCCAAGGCAGCATAAATCAGGGTTCTGGCAACATCACGCGAGCAAATGCGTCTCTCCGTCGTTGCCAGTGTCGCGACTTGCTGTAGCGAGGACATAAAATTACTCCCTTGATGACTCTCCGGCAGGCTGGCGAATCCGGGCACAAACATTACAGTGCAGAAACACACCGACACATCGACCGCAACTTAGATGACCCCGGGCTATCAGAAGTGTGCGACTAAAGTTGTCGGAAGGTTTTGGCCTGCGTTTACAACGTGAAGGTCAGTCTAACACTCGCCAACTAGTCGAGCTCCCCGCGGCCTACCCATCGCCGCCGGCGTGCTCCCCGCCTGTGGGTCCGCGTTGGCCGCATCCCACTCTGCTCGCGTCAGCGGCTTTATCGGCTCCAGCTTTTTCTGCCGCAAAGATTTGTTTATACTCGGCAGCTCTTTCGTCACGAAGGCATCAAACTCCTTGGCCACATCCATCAATTCTTTTTTCAACGAATCGATTCGCGCCACCTGATAATCCGCGGGACGTCCTTCGTAATTCAAAAGGTCTCCATATAAGCTGGTGGTCTTCTCGCGGATGCGTTCTTCGCCTGTCACCGCCCCACCTTCCTTGGTCGCCACTATCTTCCGGCGCAGCTCATCGACTCTTTGTGCTAAGTCCGTCAGGCGCTTACTCAGCTGCATATCGCCTTTCACTTTGCCGGCTCGATCCAGCAGCGCGTCATGCGCGCCATTGATGCGATCCACCTCGAAGCTCATATCGCCAAGTAAATGATAGGCGCGCATGGCCGCGTCGAATTCCATTCGCCGATCTTCCAACGTGAACTTAGCCCGGCGGTCGAGTGTGACCTCGAGTTCCGTTGTGTAGCTATCCTTGCCGCGGGTCATCTTCACGGTGTATTTGCCCGGCAAAACTCGCGGTCCTTGACTCGCTTCAAACGCCGCCGTAGCCGCTGGTGGAACTCGCGGAGCTTTCAGCCGCATCGGCCACTCTACGCGGCTGATGCCTCGCCGGTTATTCGGAGGCAAGGTATCGACGAACTTTCCCTGCGCATCGAACACTTCGATCTTCATACGCCCGAAAATATGACGCTTCTTCTGATAGTAGGTAATCACCGCCGCGTCCGCTGGGTTCGGCCCAATAAAGGTTGCATTTCCTTCCGGCCACCCGCCATTCGCGTTGAGCCGCTGCTGCGCCGGTTGACCCGGCAAAAACACAGCTTCCTGCGCCATTACTTCCGGCGTGAATTTCCGCAGGGGAGAGATGTCGTCGACAATCCAAATCCCACGTCCATGCGTTGCCAGGATAAGATCAGACTCCCTCGCATGAATAACGATGTCCCGGACCGGCACCTCGGGAAAATCTCTGCCCTTGTATTGGGCCCACTGCTTGCCGCCGTCCGGCGAAACCCAAAGCCCGAACTCAGTACCCAAAAATAGTAGATTCGGCGAAACGAAATCTTCCTTGATTACGTGCGCGTATCCCCGTACGCCGCTGTCGGCCGCCACGATCGCCGTCCACGTTTTGCCGAAATCCGTGCTCTTATAAACATGCGGGGACATATCCCCAAAGGTATGCCGGTCAAACGCCGCATACACCGTCGCAGGATCGTAAACGCTGGCCTCCACCCAGGAAACCCAGACATCCTTTGGCAGCCCTGCAACATTTGCCACTACGTTCGTCCAAGTCTTGCCGCCATCGCGTGTAAGCTGCAAGTTTCCGTCATCCGTGCCCACCCAAATTACCTGCGTGTCCCGCGGTGACTCGCAGATCGAATAAATCGTGGTGTACACTTCCGCGTAAGAGTTATCAACAGTCACGCCGCCCGATTCCTCTTGTTTCTGCTTCTCCGCATCATTTGTCGTCAAGTCCGGCGAGATGCGCTCCCAGCTTTGACCATGGTCCCGCGAACGAAATAAAAATTGCGCTCCAATATAGATCGTGCCTTTCTCGTGCGGACTCATGTGAATCGGCGTGTTCCAGTTGAAGCGCAACTTCCCTTCCCCATAATTCGGCTGCGGCTTGATGAAACGCGTTTCCAGCGTGCTGCGGTTCACGCGGCCCATAGTGCCGCCTTGCGACTCCGCGTACACGTAGTTTTCGTCGAAAGGATCCGGGAACACCCAGAATCCGTCACCGTTGAAGAGATTTTCCCAACGGCTGTTGGTGATCCCACCTGGATAAGCTGAATCCCCTGCCCACACGCTGTTGTCCTGCAAGCCGCCGTAAACGTGATAGGGATCCTGCATATCCACGCTCGCGTGGTAGAACTGCGATATCGGCAGGTTAAAGCCTTTCCACCACGTATTCCCGCCGTCGTAGGAGTACCACACGCCGCCATCATCACCGGCGATCAACCGATCCGTATTATCCGGATCGATCCACACGTCATGAAAATCGCCATGCGCACCCCCGGAAATTGTGCTGAAGCTCTTGCCTCCATCCTCACTCATAATCAGCGCCAGGTCCGGTTTGTAAATCTTGTTTTCGTTTTTGGGGTCGATGATCAAATTGGCGAAGTAGAATGGCCGCCACACCATCCAGTTGCTCCGGTCGCGTTCGTCCCACGTTTTTCCGCCGTCATCCGAACGGAAAAGAGCGCTGCGGTTGGATTCAATCAGCGCGTAAACAACATTCGGCTTCGAAGGAGCGATGCTGACCGCCACCCGTCCCCAAGGCTTGGCGGGTAGACCTTTCGCAGTTTTGTCGTCGAGTTCGTTCCAGGTGGCTCCGCCATCGGAGGACCTAAAAAAACCGCTCCCGCTGAACGCGGTCGAATTTTCACCGCCCGAGCGAAACGTCCAGCCTTTCCTGCGAAAATCCCACATTGCTGCGAATAGTACCTTCGAATCCTGCGAGCTCATCGATATCATCGAACATCCGGTCGAGGGATTTACGCCCTTCAGGATTTTGTTCCAGGACTTGCCTCCATCCGTGGTTTTGTAAACGCCGCGGTCCTCGCTATCGCTCCACAGCTTCCCTGGTACGCACGCATAAACCGTGTTGCTGTCTTTCGGATCGATGAGAATTTTGGCGATTCTCTCCGAATTCTTCAGTCCCATGTTGCTCCAGTTTTCTCCGCCATCCGTGGACTTGTAAATTCCGTCGCCGATCGAAACGCTGTTGCGCGTCCAGGCTTCCCCTGTCCCCGCCCAAATCGTTTTCGGCGCCTGCAGATCCACCGCAACGGCTCCCATGGACTGCGCCGTCTGCTTATCGAACATCGGCTTGAACGTCGTGCCGCCGTTCACTGACTTCCACACGCCGCCGCTGGCCGCCCCGATGTATACCGTCAGCCGCCCGTTTTCCTTCACCGCTGTCAGCGCGGCGATACGTCCGCTCATCGTCGCGGAGCCAATGTTCCGCGCGCCCAATCCGGAAATTGCATCCGCATCGAATTTCACGTCCTGCGCGAACGCTGCAGCCGGAAACAACATCGCAGCTCCAAGAAATAAAGCCGCCCACGGTCCACATTTAAATTTGCTCATTTCTATCGAACCCTCACACGAAACGTTTCACACTTCACATTGGAAAACTGGACATCTCCTCTAGGCCCGTTACCCATCCAGCTTACTTCTCTTCTTTTGACGCTGGTTTTGTTTCGAGTTTGGTCTCCGGCATCGTGAATCGTGCATCGTCGAGCGGAATATTTATCTCGATCTTATCTACGGTGTATTTCGTGCGCGATGGATTGCCCTTTTCGCCGTTTTCATACGCAAACGCATAGAACCCCCCGTTCACTGCTTCGTAGTCCCCGTAATAACTCTCCGTAAACTGCACCGCGCCGCGGATATTGCTCTGCGTTTCAATTTTCACTTCTAAAAATGAATCCGCATCCAGAAAATAATATCGAACATCGCCATTTTTCAGCGTCAGCTTGATCTTGTAACAATCCGTTCCTTCCACGGAATCATGCCCAACCAACTCGGCTTTGTGGCCTTTCTCCTTGTAATCCACCAGCGGCCCGTCGATGTCCGCATCCAATTGCAGGGTTTTCAAATCGTCCTGCGAAAGCAATTCCGGATCTCGCCGACCTCCAAACGGAGAAATCTGCCACCCAATCTTCCCGTCGTACGCCTGCACCCCCGCCAGCCCCTGGATGATCGCTTCTTCCCTAACTTTGTCCGGCCGTTTATTTTCCTGTGCGAATGCCGCACGAAAGGATCCCTGAGTAAACTTCCCGGTAATCCGGATAGTCTTAACCGCTTTAATCTTTTCCATTCCGCCGTGTGCTTGAATATTTTTCGCGATCACTTCATCCACGGTTTGCGCGCTCACGTTGCGCGGTACAACCGCTATCGCCGCCATACCCATAGAAACGAACCCCAATATACATCTCATGCGAAGAGACATCTGGCGGGCTCCTTCGTCGGCCGGGTGCTGGTACTTTTACAGTGTCTTGCCCCACCCACAAACGCCACTGACCTTATAACAAGTGAGCCGAAGCAGAAAGACAATCCTTTGTTTGCTCCGACTTACGATTCCGCTGCGAAATCTCCGTCTGGCTCCGGTAACTTGTCGCCGTCTCGCGCAACCCACACGTACAGGGTGGGCAGCACGAAGATGCTAAGCAGCAACGCGGCAAGCAGACCACCCACGATAACAATAGCGAATGGCCGCTGGGAGTCCGACCCGATGCCTCGCGACAGTGCCGCAGGCAGCAGACCGAGCGTGGCAACGAGCATGGTCATCATGATGGGCCGAAACCTGAGGACGGCTCCATCAACCGCGGCGTCCTGAATCGTGTGGCCTCTGGCGCGCAATTGATTTATGTATTCAAGCATAATGACGCCCGTCTGAACCGAAACACCAAACAGTGCTAGGAATCCCACTCCCGACGAAACACTGAAGTGCGTTCCGGTCATCAACAGCGCTAATAATCCACCTATAGGCGCCATCGCCACGTTGGCAAGAATGAGTACTGCCCATTTAGCGGAACCGAACATCGCATGGAGTATGACGAAAATTCCGAGGATCGTGAGTGGCAACACTATAGTGAGGCGCTTTTGCGAACGTTTTTGGCTCTCGTACTCTCCCTCCCAATCGATGTGATAACCACGCGGCAGCTTAACTTGCTCTTCCACCTTCTTGATGGCCTCTTCTACGGCTCCGCCTAGGTCTCGCCCCCGTACGCTGTACTTGATTGCGATGTAGCGCGAGTTCTCTTCGCGATAGATTTCTGATGCTCCATCTCGCGTTTCCACGGTCGAAAGCTGGGCGAGAGAAACGCGTGCCCCCGACGGCGACAACAAGCGAATATTCTCGATGGCCTCTTTGGTGTCCCGGTACGGCGCCTCATAGCGCACTACCAGGTCATAACGCTGCTCGCCTTGCAGCACTTGGCTGACCGCGTTCCCGCCCACGGCGGTTTGAATGGCATCCTGTATGTCCGCCACGTTGATTTGGTAACGCGCCGCCTGTTTGCGGTCAACCGTGAAATTCAGATTGGGCTGGCCCATCACTCGAAGCACTCCGAGATCTTCGATTCCGCGGATGTTGTTCAATATCCCCGCGATCTGGTCGGCTTTCCCCTCAAGGAGCCGCAAGTCATCGCCATAAATCTTTACAGCAAGCTCGCCTTTAACCCCGCTGACTGCTTCTTCCATGTTGTCTGCAATGGGCTGGGAAAAATTCCAGATAACCCCTGGAATCTTATCCAATTCGCGATTCATGGCCGCGATCAGCATTTCCTTGTCCTCGTGGAAGACAGGCCGCCACTGTTCCTTCGATTTCAAACCTACGTAGTACTCCGTATTGAAGAAGCCCGTCGTATCCGTTCCGTTATCTGGACGCCCCACCTGACTAGTGCATTCGGTGGCCTCGGGAAAAGAACAAAGCACGATTCGCGCCTGGTTCGTTAACCGAACACCCTCGTCCGGTCCGGTGCTCGGAGCGAGCGTGCCCCGGACCCACAGCGAGCCCTCATCCAGGTGGGGTAGAAACTCAGAGCCGATAACTCCGCCCACCGTGAGATAAACCGCGACGAGCAAGGCAACAACCGCCACGCCCACGGTCACGATGCGATGCTCGATGGCCCATCTCGCGGCTTCGCGATAGCGTGTTCTCAGGAATTCCATTACTGGGTTGTGCCATTCGCTCACGCCCTTCCTGAATAACACGCTGGAAAGAACTGGTGCGATGAGCATGGAAAATACGAGTGCGCCAAGCAGCGCAAAGGCCACGGTCCAGGCCATCGGATGAAACAATCGTCCCTCAACACGTTGCAGAGTGAAGATCGGTAAATACGCAGTGATGATGATCGCGATGGCGTAAAAGACCGGCCGCTGCACTTCGTGCGCCGCATCACGGATGCGCTCCATGGGCGTCTTGTAGGAGGTCTTGGGATCGCTCATGTGACGGACAATGTTCTCCACCATAACCACCGCGCCATCCACCACCATCCCAAAATCCAGCGCACCTAGAGACAGCAGGTTTGCGGGAATGCCTTTCAACTTCAGACAGGTCGCTGCGAACAACAGCGCAAACGGGATCGTCAATGCAACGATCATCGCGCCCCGGACGTTCCCAAGGAACAGGAAGAGAACAATAACCACCAGAATGATGCCTTCGGTGAGGTTGTGCAGCACAGTGTGGGTCGTGTAGCGCACCAGGTCGCTCCGGTCGATGAAGGGTACTATCTTGACCCCGGGCGGCAGTATGCGCTCATTGAGCTCCTTCACTTTGGTGTGGAGTCCGTTGAGCGTAGCTTCCGCATCCGCGCCTTTTCGCATTGGTACCCACGCCGAAACTACATCATCGTTGTCGATGATCTTCCCGTCCTCGCGATGAATGGCCCTGGCGAATTGGCCTAAGCGGATCTTCGGTCCTTGAGCAACCGTAGCGATATCTTTAACTCGCAACGGCGTTCCGTTCTTGGTCATGATGACTGTCTCTTCGATGTCCTGTACCTTGTCGACCAAACCTACGGCGCGCACATTGATTTGCTGCAGCCCTACCTGAATGAAGCTGCCGCCGGCGTTCACGTTGTTGTTGGCGAGCTGTAGCTCTACTTGGCCAATGCTGAGTCCGTAGGAGACAAGCTTGTTTGGATCGACGCGAACCTGGTACTCGCGTGTTGGACCGCCGAAAGTAGCAACATCGACGATATTCGGGACGGCCTTCAGGTGCTTCTCGATTACCCAGTCTTCAATCGACTTCAGCTCCATCACATCGTAGTTGGGATTTGTGCTTTTCAGCGTGAAGAAGTAAATCTGTCCGACCGGACTCCAGTCCGTGCCCATCTGCGGCGCTACGCCAGGCGGCAAGGCGACCTGCGAAAGGCGCTCCAGAACTCTTTCGCGGTTCCAGGCGTTCTCGGTATCATCGTCGAAAATTAGCTTCATATCGGAGAGCCCGAAAATCGAGAACGAACGGAGATGCGCCACGCCTGGGACACCGTTCATCACGACTTCAAGTGGAATCGTGACTTGCTGCTCCACTTCTTCGGCGGCTCGCCCTGGCCACTGGGTGATGATCTCAACATAGTTGTTTGCCACGTCCGGGTACGCTTCAACCGGAAGTTGGTGGAAGGAAACGGCACCCCACAGGAGCAAGAGAATCGCCATCGCCAGCACAATAAAGCGGTTGTTGAGCGCAAAATCGACAAGACTTCGGATCATCGCTTATTCCTTCTGCTAATGTGGAGTCTTCTCCGTCATTCCTTCCGCGGTGTTCTGCATGACTAGCCCGTTAGTTACCACCTGCTGGCGCGGCTGGATCCCGGAAACAATCTCCTGCATCTTGTTGGGCAGCGTTTCTCCCGCGCGCACTTCCACGCGCCTAAATTGCTTTTCACCCGAAGGCACGTACACCCAATCGCGATCGTGCAAATGCAAGATGGCCGTGGCCGGCACTGCCGCATGCGTTTCTTTTTTTTGTCCATGAAACGCAGCGGTGACAAACATGCCCACGCGCATCAATCCCGGATTTTTCACTTCGATGCGCACCTTGGCCGTACGTATCGTTGGATCGAGGATGGGAAGCACATTGTTGATGCGCCCAGTAAATGCCTGGTTCGGGTAAGCGTTCAGGCGGATTTCGGCTGTTTCACCGACGTGCACATTGGCAAGATCATTTTCGTAGACATCGCAAAGAATCCAGACGTTGGAGAGGTCGGAGATTGTGAACGGATTGGGAGAACTCAGGCCAGCCACACCCGCCGCATTGGTAACCTGCTGGTCGGTGATCACCCCTGAGACCGGAGCACGAATATCAACTATCGCGGCTGGATGATTGATATCGCCACCAAGTACGCGAAGACGCTCCGTCGTGTTCTCGACATCGACTTTAGCTTTGTCTTCCGTATCTTGAGATACCTGCAGGTCATTCAATGAGACTGCGCCCTTGTCGTATAAAAGCTTCGATCGTTCCAATTGCGTACGCGCAAGCTGTTCGTCGGCCATAGCCTTTCGATAATCGGAAAAAGCACCCGAAATATCGGCGCTCTGCACGCGCAGCAGGAGCTGGCCTTTTTTGACCGTATCGCCGAGGCGAGCGTGAATCTCCACGACGCGGCCAGTGGCAATCGAAATGACCGGAACAGTCCTAGAAATATCCGGGCTAACCGTGCCGGTCGCCGACAACTGCCACGTCGACGCATGAGACACCGCCGTAGCCAATGGGAATTGCTCGGGATGGTCCACTTGTACGACGTTGGCATCTTCTTCGCGCTCGACCTTCGCTGCTGGCGGGGCCTCCGCTTTAGGATCCCCTTTGCCCTCGCCGCAGCCAGAAAGGAATAAACCTAGAGCGAGAGATAGAGCGGCCGTGTCGAAGCCCAGATGTCTCATTGGACCACCTCGCGTCCTACCGCAAGATTCAATTGGCTTGCGGCATTCAGATAGGAAGCAACCAGGTTCAAATAATTAACTTGTACGCTCCGGTAATTCGCTTCGGCGTTCAGAAAATCCAGAAGCGATGCCGCACCGTGTTCGTAGGAAAACGCAATCGTTTCCCGGACTCTCGACGCCTGTCGCAGGTACCTATCTTTGTAAGGCTGCAGAAGGATCACTGCGCTATGGACCGTCGCGTACGCCGAATCCACATCGCTAAACACGCGCGCCCGCGTCGCTTCCATAAGCTTCTCGGTGCGGTCGATGTCCAGTTCCGTATGCTTCTTCTCTCCCTGATTCCGGTCGGAGATGCGGAGGGGAATGTTGATACTGACCCCGAGCGTTTGGTGAGCAAACGGGTTGTTGAACGAGGGATTGTACGTATACCACGCACTCAAGGTTGGATCAGTTGACCCGTTAGCGATCGCTAGCTGGTGATCGGTCTTGGCCCTTTCGATGGATTGCAGAGCAGCCCTCAAATCCGGTCGTGCATCGATGGCCTCATGGCGTATGTCCTCAAGTGGGGGAATTTGCCTCGAAAAGTCGAAGGGACCGGTGACGTCGAATTGCTCCACCGGCGTCCGGTCGTTCAGGAGCATGAGAAGCACGATTTTCGCAGTCTCTAAACTCTCTTCCGCAATTTGCAGGTCGGATTCATACTGCACTCGTTGAAGCTCCAGACGGTCTAAATCCACCTGTGCGATCGCACCTGCTTTGTATCGCTCGCGATTCACGCCGAGCACGTGGTCGTAATACGACAGGTTCTCCTTTGCCAAGTCTAGGATGGCTTTTTCCTGCAGCGTTTGCACAAAGGCCATCCGCAAAACAAAAATCAGTGTTCGTTCCAGATCCGCCTGACCGGAAATGGCGATTCCTGTCGCTTTTTGAGCGCTCTCCAGCCGTAACTCCCGCTTGTGCTGGCGTTCGTGCAAATAACTCAAACTGGTTGAAAGCAGGGTGCCCGCGAAAGGCTGCCAGACTCCTTTGTAACGGGCGATTTGAGTCCCATCCGTTAGCAAAGTGAAGCCCGGATTCGGCCGCAGATAGGCGGTGATCTCCTGGGCGCGAGACTCGTCGATGCCAATCTGCCCAGCCCGCAGTGTTGGGTTTGCGGCTTCGAATCTGTTTCGAATTTCCTCCCAACTGAGCGCCCTTTGCGCGTACCCGCTCCCGGCGAATCCCGCGGCTGCTAGCACCGCAAAACTCAAGCGTTTCCATAAAAATAGCATGTGATTTCCCTCATACATTTTTCTCCCGCGGACGTTATGAAACACTGCCCAATGGCAAAACCGGCGATCAAGGGCCCTCTTGGCCGCTCTATTCAGCGCTTGCGCGGACACATCCCGCCCATGGTCGAAACTTGGGCCGAAACCTAGTGGTTCATTTTGGTAATTTCAGAGGTCTCGCGGAGCGCGCCTCTGAATGCTGTCTTTTAGGTATGGGAAAAATTAGGCGGAGCGCGCCCAAAGGAAGGTGAATGCTCCCGCGTGTTAAGTACAAGTACGGATTCCAACAAAATAGCTTCGCGGACTTTCTTGGCCGTCGAGAACGCTTTCCACTCTCCGTTTTCGCCAAGCAGCGGCCGTGTCGGTGCGCCAACCACATCGTCCGTCCATTGCCCCGTCGCTAGACTCAGGAACGTTTCTCGATCTTGAATCGCCGGCGCAAATGCCGCTGGATCGACGAGCGAAAACTTGCCATGCCCGTCATTTAGAAACACCGCGACCGGTTGGTTGACTATCGCAGTTGATACTATTAAATCCGGAATGTGGTCGCCGTTAACGTCGCGCGGAGCCAGTTGAAGGCCGCCCCGTGGACCCGTAACTCCGAACGATAGCTGGGCGCCTGTGCTGAGTCGGAAGTGTACCCAGTAGCGGGATTCAGAAGCAGAAGTTACACCCGTTTGCACTGTGACAAGGTCTGGCAGGTGGTCGCCGTCAAAATCGGCGATCGCGAAGTACGGTTCCGCTGCCCGCTGAATAAATCCACTATTATGGGTATGGCTGTCGGCTGCCTCCGCGGTGCCCAAGAAAATAACGGACGCGCACAACAGAATCACCGGCACCGCGTAACGTGCCCCACACCGAATTCGACGATCCTTACGTTTCATTTCTGTCGCGCCGCCAAGCTTCAATTGCCGCGCCCTTTACCTGCGCTCATTAAATCTTAATACGATGGACAAAAAAAGTAATCACGATCCTTTACCCTAAAACTCTAAGTGTAACCGCAACGATGGCACCACCACCGGGCCCCGGTCGCGGTTATATCCCGGATTATGCACGTACTGTAAGCCAAACGCGGGATACACACCTCTCCATGCGTGCAATGTATAGTACGTCTCCACGATGTTTTCGCGCCCATAATTCAGCCGCCCGTCGCCCAAAATAAAACCGCTTCCTCCCAATGCCAAATACTTTTGATGATCACGCGAAATTCCGCTGGACACAAAAGCAACTCCGGCCCGGTCGAAATTGCGCCCCCAGCGTTTCCCGCTGGCCCCTACCCCTAGCTGTACGGTGTGGTCGATTTCGGTGTACACGTAGGATTCATGTCGCCCTTCATTCCATCCCCATCGCCCAAAAATGCCTGCCCAGTCTTTGATTCCCTGTTCGAAATTAACGCCAAACCCGTACTTTACCGTGGTCTGTAAAGGATGTGCCGTAATGTCAGGTTTTGGTGTAATGCCCGCCAGAAATTTCTCCACTGCTTCACGGTAACTTCCCATGTTGGCATGATTAACGAGTGTCAGAAATCGAATACTACCCTCTTGTCCGTTGAACACCTTGCCGCGAAGCTCAAATTCGATGTTTTCGGCATGCGCGCGGCTTACATCCGCATCCAGATGTATGCCGTTGGCCACTTTCGGCATCAATCCTTCCGCGAATCGCAGCGCCCAACGCCGGTCGTGGTATTCAAACAGCGCCCCGAACGTGAAACCCCGCGTATCCGCGGCGTAGTCATAAGCGCCGTTGTTATCCACCGCCCAATTCATGAACTGAAAATTGCTGTCCGTGCCGTAAGTATTCAAATCGAAAAAATCCGCCATGCTGAATTTGCCAAAGCGAACTTCCAATCGCCGCGCAGGCAGTTCCCTGAAAAGGGAAAATGCCGATCGCGTGGCCGCTTCTTTTTCATTGCTAAGCGGAATGATCTGATGCCACATCAATCGCGCCATGTAAGGTGCTTTGCTCAATGTGGGGTTGCGCACCACGTCTAAATTCGGAAAACCCGCAATGCCCAGTGCCTCGCCTAGGCCGTGCCCTCCCGTTTCCTGCACATCGCAGAGAAATTCCGTGCTGCGGCTCACCCGCAATCTCGTGAATAGAGTAAGTACCCGCGAAGTCGCTTCCTGCGGCTGCGCGGAAAAGCTGTTCTCCCCGGAGTAAGGGGAATGAAACGCCGGATGCCACTGACCGATAAGGTTCGCCTGGCCCGATATCCACCAGCGGTCGCTCTCCGGATGCGGAAACATCACTGGGATCGGATCGGCGACGGGCGCGGCCTCCGCCTCACGTGTCGCAGCAACCTCTTTTGGCTCGGGTTCTTGCGCAACAAGTACGCCTCCTGAAAAAATAAATACCAGCAGGATTAGCCACATACCTGTACTTGACGCGCGCCCCCGATACGTAAATAGTATTAACGGCATGAAGGCCTACAGATCCTTTCTACTTTGCCGAAAAAATTACTGGCGGAGTGACTGGAACCTTGATACCAATACCCCATCGGGGTAGGCAAGCGAAATGTCACATACTTCCAGAGAAAAGTTGGATCTCGTTAATCGCACCAAGAAAGTTCTTGGGCAGCTCCAAAGCGTCCTGGGCGCCCTCAACGAGGACGAACCCTGTGCCGACGTCCTGCAGCGACTCGCTGCCGCGCGCGGCGCCATCAACAGTCTCATGGCCGAGCTGATGGAAGATCACATCCGCAACCACATGCCTAAGAATTCAAAATCTTCGGAAGAAGCCGCCGACGACGTCATTCAAATCGTACGCACCTATCTGAAGTGAAGTAACAACAAATCACAATCAGAAGTCGATAACAGAAAATTGAATTAGGAACAGGTCGCCTTTCGGCCCGAATTTCTATATCTTCTCTGCACACGTTTATTTGTAATACGGTGCATGGTGGCCCCCGGTGCCTACCGTGTCCCATGGTGCCGATAGCTAAAGTCTCGGAAGACCCTGCTGCAACGAGATGCGCTTTCTCCGGGAAAGGGAGGAAACTCCGCAGTGACCAAGGTATTTTTTCTGCTGCTGGCCGTGCTTTCGCTTTGTAACTCTTCTCTGCGGGCGCAGGGCCGCCCGGAAAAGGGCGGTCACGAGCTGCAACTGTGGATCGGCGGAGGCCATGCCATCAACGGAAGCGAATCCGACGATGGCATTTTCAATGTTGGCGGGCGCTACGGCTGGATACTCACGCAAACGCACGGGCCCGGATTTCTGCGAGGCAATTTTGAATATGCAGTTGACGTCGTCCCGATTTTCCTGATTACGCAACGCACCGGAACCACTTACGGCATCGGCATCAACCCGGTTGGATTGAAGTGGGACTTCACATCGCACCCTGGAGCCGTGCCTTATATGGAGCTTGACGCCGGCACGTTATTCACGAATGTGCAGACGCCGGTCGGAGGTTCTCGCGTAAATTTCACCACTGGCGGAACCGCCGGAATACATTTCCTGCGCAGAAAATACAATTGGAGCGCTGAAGTGCGCTATATGCACATTTCCAGTGCCGGAATCGGCGATCGGAATCCTGGAATTAACACCATCCAATTTCGCCTCGGCTTCGGCCTATTTGGCCACCGCAAGTAGCCGTCTAGCCTCCCGGGGAGGTTCCCCGATAATATTTCTCTACTGCAATGTGCGTTTCAAAAATGCAAACATGCGGTTCCACGCATCTGCGGCAGCCTCCGCACGGTAACCGTCTTTATTATTCGGGTTCTCAAAGGCATGGCCTGCGCCGTCGTAAATCTTGATGTCCACGGCTTCTTTCATCGCCTTTTCAAACGCGCGCACCGCGCTCGGAGGAATTCCACGGTCTTCCGCGCCAAAGTTTCCCAGCACCGGCGCCTTGATTTTGGAGATGTTTTCCGGATCGATAGGCAACGATCCATAATTCACGATGCACGCGGCGAGTTTCGGCTCCTGCACGGCCAGCTTGATGGCCCATCCTCCGCCCATGCACCAGCCAACAACCCCGATCTTGTCCGCCTTCACGTCGGGCCGCGCCGCCAAATAGGCAAATGCGGCTTCGAGATCGCGAATTCCGCGGTCTTCAGGCAAGCCGCGCATCAATTCATGAGCTTCGTCTGGCGAAGTAGCCGCTTTGCCGCGATACAAATCCACCGCTAGCGTCACGTAACCCTCCGCGGCAAATTTCTGGGCGTCCTCTTTTACCTGATCGTTAAGGCCCCACCATTCGTGAATCACGATTAGCGCCGGATGCTTTCCGCCGCCTTTCGGCAGCGCCAGAAAACCGCTTACCGTTTCGTCTCCACTGTTGTAGTGCACGGTTTCTGTTTTGACCGGATGCGCATTCAGCATAAGGGTAATGCCAAGTCCCATTACGCAAAGCAATCCAGCAAACTCACCAAATATTTTGTAGTTCATCGGTCACCTCGTTGCGCTTTCGACTTTTAGCTTAGAAGAATTTCCTGGTTCGCACTTACAGAATTAGTTTTTACTTCGTGGCTGACTTTTTCTGCAATTCGTCCAGAGCGGCGAGCACTTCTTCGCTGTGTTTTTGCGGATTAACATCGAGGTACACCTTGCGAAGGACTCCCCCCGGATCAATCAGGAAGGTGTGCCGCGCGGAAATCTTGGCCACGCCTAGGTTTATTACGGAATCGTAAGCAGCGGACACGTCGTGTTTGGTATCGGCCAGAAGTTTGAAGCTTAGTCCTTCTTTTGTGCAGAACTTCTTGTGGGAATCTTCATCCTGCATGCTCACGCCAACGATCGCGGCGTTTCTCGCTGCATACTGCGCCTGGTCGCGCTGAAAATTATGCGCCTCTACCGTGCAGCCGCTGGTGAAGTCCTTGGGATAAAAATAGAGAACTACCCATTGACCCCGAAAATCGTGCAGGCTAACCGCTTTTCCTTCCTGCCAATTCAACGTGAAGTCCGGAGCCGCAACGCCCACGGCAGGCGCTTTGCCAGTTGCTCTAAATTTCGTGTGCAGCACGCGATACCCGAGCACCAGAAAGGCAACAGCGGCGACCACTAGAATATAAATCACACGGTCTCCAGAGCGGCGTGAAAATCGCATATTCCCTCTCCTATGAACCTGCCGAATTTACGATGGCTATTATGCTCCACGCGGGCAAATATTAATCCCATGGAGTTACGGCTCGTCGTTGCCGCTATGATCTGCGGACGGAGGAGTCTCGGCAGGCTTACGATAATCCAGTGGCGCTAATCCAGCCTTCTCTAGATCGGCGTTCAGCGCTGGGATGTCTTGGTCGCGCAATTTGGTCCACCGCATACTTAATGTCTTCAGCGCATCTTGCAGTTCCTGGTAGACAGCCGTCGCTTGCGATGTAGGCGCGGCATCCGCGCTGTCGGCGACGCCCAGTAACGAGGCGAAGTGCTGATGCAGCGTGGAAAAATTCTCGGGCTGCTTGCCCGCAGTCGGCAAGCCGAAAAAATTGGTCTCTGCGCTTCCTTCCAACTCGATAAGTTGCTTATCCAGGACAGCGAGTGCATCTGATAGCGGCCCTTTCGGCACATGGGCGGCGCGATCCTTCAACTGCGCACGTACGGATTGCACCTGCGCAAGCGATTGAAAACTCTCATTCATGCCGTTCACCGCGCCGCTTTCCATATCAAATTGTTTTTGCAGATCAGCAAGAGGAGTCTGAATGCGCGGGTCCATCTTTACGATCAGTGGCTGGGAAACACTTTTCCCGGCGGCGGTGAGCTTCACCGTGTAACTCCCAGGCAGCGGCCACGCGCCGAGCGGAATTTCCGGCGTGTCCTGGTAAATTGCGGAGATGGGATATTCGTGTTCCAGAGCGAGGGGAGGCGGATAGTGCAGGTCCCACACGAAGCGATGCATCCCCGCCTCGGCATACAGAATATTCGTGGGACGCACCCAGTACAGCGGAATAGGATTTTCGGCCGCGATTTTTTCGAGCGGCTTTGGCTTGTCGGTGCTTGCGTAGCTGCGCACCAGCCGGCTTTGCGCATCGAAAATCTCCAATTTCACCGGACTATTCGACGCCGCGCCGAGATAGTAGTCCACGATGGCGCCGTCAGGAGGATTTTTTCCCGCGGCAACTTCCGGCGGCAGCGGCGTATCCGTATTGCGATTCCAACGGAACCGCACCGCCTCTTGTGGTGCGAAGAGATGAACTTGTGCATCCGCAACGCTGCTATTGAGCTGCCGCAGCGGAGTTATGTCGTCGAGTATCCAGAACGAGCGGCCATGCGTTGCGACGATTAGATCGTCACCATGAATCGCTAGGTCACGCATCGAAGTGTGCGGCAGATTGAGTTGCAACGGCTGCCAGGCATCGCCATCGCTAAAAGAAACGTAAACGGAAGTTTCGCTTCCCGCAAACAGCAATCCTTTGTGCAGCGGGTCTTCGCGAACCGCGTTTACGGGTGCATTGTCTGGCAAGCCTTTGGTTATTTCCTGCCAGGATTTACCGAAATCGCGCGTGCGGTAAATATACGCGTGTAAATCGTCGAGCCGGAAACGATTGACGGCCACGTAAGCTGTGCCCGCATCAAAATGTCCTGCTTCGATGATGGAGACTTTGCTCCACGGCGTCAGTTGTGGCGGCGTAACGTTTTGCCAGGACTTGCCGCTGTCCCGCGTCAAGTGAATCAATCCGTCGTCGGTGCCCGCCCAAATGGTATCTACGTCCTTGAAGGACGGGGCGACAGCGTAAATCACTCCGCGATGCTTGCCTTTTTCCGGATCCGATTTCGTGAACACGCCGAGATTCGCGGGAATTTCATACGATTCGCGCGTGAGGTCTGGGCTGACGATTTTCCAGTTTTTTCCTCCGTCCATGGTTTTGAATAAAACGTTTGCGGAAAAATACAGCGCGTGCGGATCAAGCGGAGAAAAAACCACCGGCAGCGTGCGGTCGTAGCGGTATTCGCCGCGTCGAATGGGTTCCGGCGCTATATCCGCGACTTCACCCAGCGCTTGGTTGGTGCGTGTCAAGCGAGCGCCGTAAATAAAATTCGGATCGAGCGGATCCACCGTGATGTAGCCATATTCAAAGACACCGACGGAGTGCCACTCGCGAAAAGTAATTTCGCCGTAATCGCTGCGGCTCATGGTTCCCGCCGAGCCGCTTTCCTGCTGCGCGCCGTACACCCAATACGGAAATCGATTGTCAGTCGTAACGTGATAAAACTGCGCGGTTGGCTGGTTGTACCAGGAACTCCAGGTAGCGCCGCCATTCACGCTAACAATGGCGCCTTGATCAGAGCTGAGCGCGATAGTCTGCGGATTTTCCGTGCTGATCCAGATACGCTGGTAATCGTCGCCGCCGGGAGCGCCTTTGAATCCCACAAAAGTCTTGCCGCCGTCAGTGGATTTCCACGTTGTAGTGTTTGCCACGTAAATTACGTCGGGATTATCCGGAGCGACAGCAATTCCCATCGCTCCTGGTCCGCGTCCGCCGATGCGATGATCGGAATTAACCAACTTCCACGATTCGCCCGCATCGTCAGACCGATAGATGCCTGCATTCTTTTTTGCTTCCACCGTTGCGTAAATCCGATTCGGCTGGCTATGCGAAATGGCAATACCAATTCGTCCAATCTGGTCTTCCGCTGCCGGAAGGCCTTTATTTAAAGAGAGCCAAGTATTGCCGCTATCAACAGACTTAAAAATTCCGCTCCCCGCGGTAATAAAAGATTCGCCGCTGCGAATTTCCCATGGCGCGACGCGGGCGGCCCAGAGTGTTGCATAAATAATTTGCGAATTTCCTGGATTAAACGCCAAATCGGCGCCGCCGGTATTTTCGTCCTTGTACAGAATTTTCCGGAAAGACTGGCCGCCATCGGTGGAACGAAACACGCCGCGCTCGTCGTTAGGCCCGTACGGATGGCCTTCCGCGGCAACGAAGAGGCGGCTCGGATCCTTGGGATCGACCAGAATCGCGGTGATTTGCTGGGCGTCACGCAAGCCCAAGTGCGTCCAGGATTTGCCGGCGTCCGCGGACTTGTATATTCCGTCTCCGGTGGATAGATCGGGGCGCTGGAGTCCTTCGCCGCTGCCCACATAAATGATGTTGGGGTCGGAGGGAGCAACTGCCAGCGCGCCGACGGAGCCGGTGGGCTGGTCGTCAAAAATCGGCGACCACGCGTTGCCGAAATCAGTGGTTTTCCAAACGCCTCCATTGACCGCGGCCATGTAGAAAAGGTTGGGCTGATGCGGCACGCCGCTGATGGCTACGGTGCGGCCGGCGCGAAACGGACCAATGCAGCGCCAGCGCATTTCGGCGAAGAGTTTTTGGTCGTATTGCTGAGCGAGAACGGGCTGCGCTAAGGCTGGCAAAAAGAGCAACCCACTTACGAAGCATTTCGCTGCATGCAAAACCGTCCGGCAATTCATTGGCATCTCCCTGAAATGGGAGAGGATACCCCGGCAGCGTCGATGGAGCAATTCTAAGTAGTGGCGTAGCTCCGCTGCCTTTCCTGAACAAAGCTACTAGGCAACGCCAGCGTGGCATTGCTACGGCAGGCAAGACGCTTGTTCACGCCAGCAACGTTGATGTAGGTGGCGCGCGTCATGTTGTGGGGCGATTGGCGCCCGCGTCGGACTCCGCTCGTTGCATGGGGTTGGGGCTGGAACGATCGGGCCGGCAAGTCTATGACGATTTCGGGTTCTTGCTACTCGTGGGAGTAAAGTTCAGCATCGATTTCCTTCTTACTCCTGCTGGTACAAAAATATCTGATCACGTCACAGACGTAATCCGCCGAACAGGTACAAAAGCAACAGGATAATCAGGATCGTCCCGACAATCCCTAGGCCTCCGCCCGTCCCCCATCTCCGATATCCGTAATACCCCCCACCGCCGCCAAACAAGAGCAGCAGGATAATAACCACCAGGATCAGTGACATGGGAAACTCCTTTCAGTCTGCGGACTGGCTTCGATCGTCCTCGATACTCAGAACGTGCTCAAATATGCCAACTTTCGTTGCTGACGTTCCAATTGAGTGTGATCACTTCTTCGCAAGCTCACCCTTGAAATGACTTTCAACATCTTCATGACTAAGCGGGTTTCCTGCTTTGGTCAATACGACAGAATAGACGACCTCATTACCTGCCAGCTGCGCGGTGATAAACGCCCCGTCGTTCGGCAGTGCCTGGTAGATAAATTTCACTCTTCTACCATCTGCAAGCGTTTTGATCCACTCTTCGTCTGGCATTTTCGCACTTCTTCGTCCGAGATCAGTGTTTCTAGTGGTCTCCCCCACTTCCACAAATGCGCAGACTATCTTACACGCCGCAGAAGAGGAAGCAGATGCTACTGCCGCTTGTTCTTTCGTGGCTTACCCGGAGCGATTCGTGCAGCGGCTAGATTTATTTCCGCTTCGCGCGCGGATTTTGCCATGCGCGGCTTGGCCATTTCTTGCTTGACGCTGGCACGTATCGCTTCGCCGAATTCTTTCTTGGTTTTCTTCTTCACATAGAAATCTCCTGGGAGAGAAATTCCACCTAGCGACACTTATAGCGACTGCTCGAAACTAAATCTGTGCGAAAAGGAACAGTCCGAAGAGATGAACCTTCGACGTGGGAAGGGAGAAAGAATCTCCGCACGCGCCTAAGGGTCAGTCTGGGGCGAATGCGAAGGAACGACGGTAGCCGGGAACTGCCGAAGTAAGCCTACGATGGGCGGCATGCTGCGCGGTCAGGCGCGTTCCTGGTAGAGGCCAATCACGTTTCCTGCCGGATCGCGAAACCTCGCAGTGATCTCGGGTGCATCCGCACCAATTGGCTCCACGATTTCGCCCCCGTTTGCGACGATTACCTCAAGGGTCGCGGCCACGCTGTCCACCATAACGTAAACGAGAAGGCCGGGTGCTGAGGCGGCAGAACGCCCGAGTACCCAAGTGCCGCTTACTTGGCCGGTCGTGTCGTCAAAAGCGGTATGACCATCGCCGCGTTGTCTGATGTTCCAGCCGAAGACACGTCTGTAGAATTCGGCCGAGCTCGCAACGTCGGTGGCGGGAATCTCGATATAGCAGATCTTTCCGTTCGCGCGCGTGGCAGGCATAAGTGATCCTTCAAGTCGTCGTCATTCTAATAGGCAACTGTACGAGTGGCAATGGAGGTTTCGCAGCTTCGACCTATGTGTATTTCTCCGCACTCAACTCGTGGTCAGTCGAGGTGGCGGAGGAGGATCAAGTTGCACATGCGGAGGACAAAACGTAATAGTCGAGGGACGCTTCGTAATGGCCTAGCTAAAAGGGACAGTTGTGATGGCGGAGCTGAAAGTTCCCCCAAGGCTGGGATTTGGGAAACGGCTGATCTGGCACTGGTGATCGTTGGCCAGAAAATACGGTCGCGCTTAACTTCACGACGCACTCAGCCCAAGGAACTAGTTTCCTGCTGGCGGGTGGTGTTCGTTTTGGTTATCGCGGTTGTCGTTTTCGTGATCGCGGTTTCGGGGATTTTGATCGGCGTCTGGATGACTGTGGCGCCAATTCCAGTAGGATTGCTGTTCCCGTCGGTTGTTGCGAGAGAAATCACGATATTCGCGGTTATTTTCCTGAAGGTATTGCCGGTAGGCCCGGTCTTCGTTGTCGTCCCAGTTGTGATAGTCCTTATGCGCGCGGTCATACGTACGTCGGCGGTTTTGATTGTCTCTGCGATTGCGTTGGTTTTCATCCCGGCGGCGATTGTCTTCTGGACGATTTTCTTGTTGCTGCCTCTCGTCTTGGAATCGGACGCCAGCGGCGATGGCTACCGGAGCAATGAGCCCGCAAGCGAGGAGAAGAACGCCAGAGTATCGATAATGCTTCATGTTGTAATCCTTTCGGCCCAGCGTACTTTGAAGTGCGCTTGGGGGCGCTTCCAGAATATGCGCGCGCCTTCGGATGGAGTTAGTCAGGTCTATGCTGTAGAAATCAATGGGATTTAGGGCATTTTTAGCTGCGGTCTTGTCCTGTAGCTGACTGGGTGGCGACAGCGGGCGCCACGGCGTGCAGGCCAAAACCGAAGCCTTGCCACATTAGTTTAAGAATCGTGCGCCGATTTTCAAGAATCGTTTTCAACCATGCGAAGCGGCCCATTTGCGGAAAATAAATTCCCCGGAAACACAGGCGCGCGATAAGGATGTTGATGCGATAACCGAGCGGCTTGTGCTTGAGCGAATCCACAGCCTTTTCGATGGCGGCCGGACTGTAAGAATTGGCCCACCCAATTCGCACTTCATTATGAGCTTCGTCGATGCTCATCTTGAGCGGCGTGTGCGCCATCGCAAAGGGTATGAATTCTTGCCAGTGCTTCGGACGTGTGAGCCGCCCAGCGGCTTCCAACCTTTTGTATAGCGGCGTCGCGGGCAATGGAGTGAGCAAGCCAAAAATAGGAAGTCCCGGAGGCCAACTGCGAATTTCCTTTAGAGTTCGCTCCGCTACGCCAGTCGAGTCATTGTCCATGCCGAAGATAAAGGATGTGATTGCAAAAACGTTGCGTTGGGCGAGACGATCAAGCACCACAGCGTACTCGCCCGGCTTGTTGAAGCCTTTTTTTACGTCCGCAAGGTTAGCCGGATCGATGGATTCCATCCCGATGAAGATCCACTTGCCACCCGCGGCGGCAATCAGATCGACGAGTTCCTCGTCGCGCAGAAGATTGGCGCTGATCTGTGCGACCCAATGGACTTGGGCGTTAGCGGCGATGATGTCTCGGAGGAGCGACTTAGTGCGCTTTACGTTGATGGCAAAATTGTCGTCGATGAAAAATACGGCAATCTGACCGCCCTCTTCCCGCGCGCGCGCCTTGAGGAGCAATAGTTCGTTCACCACACTTTCATTGGAGCGAAAGCGGATGGAGTCGCCAAAAAATCCCGTGACCGTGCAAAACTCGCATCCGTAAGGACAACCGCGTCCGGACTCCACCGGGACTATCCGAAACGTTCCCCAGCCGCCACCCACGCGCTTTAGCAGCGGGTGCAAGGCGCTCGGGAGCAAATTGAATTGGTCCAGCTTGATTTTGTTCCAGGGAATCACCGGATACTGCTGCAGCGACGGCTTACGCTCCTGGCCAAAGTCGTCCACCGGTGCGTATACATCCTTGAGCGTGCCGCGAGCAGCGTCTTCCACGATTCTTGGCCATGTCTCATCGGCTTCGCCAAGAGCAACGGCGTCCGCATGGCGCGGCCCGCCGTCTCGCCCGAGCGCTTCATCGGCCATTTCGGTAACGTGAGGGCCACCCATCACGACTTTTACTCCGGCGGCGCGTACAGCGTCGGCCATGCGATAAGCTTTGGCGATCATCCTGGTCATCGCGCCGATGCCGACCAGATCGATATTTTGTTCAAGCACGTAGCGCGCGATACCATCTTCATCCATGGGCTGCGCGTTGCCGTCAATCAGCACGACTTCGTGGCCAGGCGGAGTGAGTGCTTGCAGCAGAAACATCCAAAGATGCGGCATGAAGTTGCGGGTGACACCGTTATCTGGATTATAGAGTAGTATTTTCATCAATCCTTGCCGGTGCAAATTCCGACGAATCGAGCTTGCCGATCGGACAGCGCCTATCCGCGCGCACGCGGTAGCGTTAGCGAGTTGTGCGATTGCTTGAACTTGTAGAAACCCCAGGAAAGCGTTGGAGGCAGGGAAGGAATCCTTCGCGCTCTGGCCAGGATCACTAATTGTGAGCTAATCATAGGTCATTGCCCATGACAACAGAATAATCCGGGCGCGCCGCCGCTTGGTCGAATGCTGCGGACGATCCCGGCAGCATCGTCCTTGGCATCTCGACGTTGTAGTCGATGAACCGGGTGAGATTTACCCTGCGAGATTATCGCAGGCCGTCAACGATCCGCGCCAGCCGCTGCCAAATCTGGCTCGGACGTTCGGCGTGCTCGCTGCCAAAGTGCCAGCTCAGACTGACGCCGTAGAGGTCGAGCGAACGCGGCGCGCCCACATAACTCTGCCGCGAGAGACGAAAGTACTGCGGAGCACTATGGCTTAAAGGACCGAGCTGCGTGTTCTGCGTCTTCAGCGAGCCCATATAGCCGTCCAGTTGTAGCCGTCCGCCCCACAGTTGGATGAGCGGCAGTCGCCACTGCGTAAGCAGCGAAGTCTTAACTTCTTCGATTGGCGTAAGGCGCTCCAGCGTGTAATTGCCCTCGAAAGCACCTGCAACTATGGGAAGGAAATGACCTGACGACTCTTCCGTGTGATGGGGCGGGAGAACGAAAGCGGAAGCCAGCCGAACGATCGGCGGAAGAGGTTCTTGCGCCAGAATCATCTGTGGCGCATGTATTTGTGCTGCGGCGGGCGCGTGGAGACCCAAAAGCACTACGGGCAGCAGGATGAACGGTTTGCACATAATGCGAATGTTTCGGGACGTGAGGTCGAATGGCGAATCCATAATCTCAGCCCTTCTCCGAAGGCACCGGCAGGCTGAGAGAGGAAGCGGCGGTTGACTGGCAAAGAGTTTCGGAACAGGTTGACAGCTGAGTCGCTAGGGAACTCGGGCAGTATGCAGGTATAAGCTACCCCCCGTTTTAAGAGCAGTCTGTTCACTTTTGGACACTATTACGCAGGGGACAACGTTTCACTTCTATCGGTTGTGGTTCCCGTCGTACTAGACCTGTTCCTTTTCGCACAGACGCTGGACTCTCGACGACTTAGTCTATGCAAGGTTCCCGATTCTTCAAGGTCTTCGGCTTCCGTCGGGTCAAAAATGGAAACTTTGACTAAATCCCGCATGGAAATGCTCTTAGTCATGGCTGCAGCTTCAACCGCACTCTTCGCTCAAAGTAGCGGGCCAGACACACCTCAGAATCATGCCAGCGTCTTGGACGCCGGTCAGATCGTAGGCCCGTCGATCGCGGCCACCGAGCGCAGTTGGCAAGCACGCGGCCGTTACACATACACGGAGCGTGATGAGGATCGGCGCCTGAACTCGCTCGGGCAGGTGAAATCGGAAAATGTCGACGTCAGCAGAATGATTCTTGTCAATGGCGCCCGCTTCGAGCAGCTAATGGAACACAACGGGCAGCTTCCATCGGCCAAGGAACAGAGGAAAAGCGACGAGGATCTAAACAAGCTGAAGCATGAAACGCCGGACGAGAAGACTGTGCGGCTGAGCAAGGACCAGGAAAACAGGTCTTTCCTCCGGGATGTGACCGAGGCGTTTGACTTCCGTCTGATCGGCGAAGAGATAGTCGGCGGAAGGGCGACCTATGTGCTTCAGGCCACGCCGCACCCGGGCTATCACGCGCGCGGCAAGTACGGCAAGATGTTTTCGAAAGTGGAAGGCAAGCTTTGGGTCGACAAGCAGGACTTCGGCTGGATCAAAGTCGACGGGCAGGTAACGCAGTCATTCTCGATGGGTCTGTTTGTGGCCCGCGTGCAGCGTGGCTCGCACATCATTCTGGAGCAGACTTGTGTCGGTGACGCAGTCTGGGTGCCGAAACGACTCGAAGTACGGGCCAGCGCCCGCATCCTCTTCCTGAAGAGTCTCGGCATCGAACGGATCCTCACTTACTCGGACTATCGCCCGGGGGCCGACGGGCCATACTCCGTGAGTAAATAGTGGTTGACCCATAACTTTTGGCGATTGTTAGACGCACTTCGGCACCACTGCCTTCTCCCATTTCCTGAAAACGATGGATTCCTTGGCCGCGGGGCGAGTGTCGATAATTGAACAGTCTGTAAAAGGGACGGGTTCTAAGCTGTACCGGACAGAGGATGGGAAACACCATGCCAAATGACTCGCACCAAAGGGCTGCGGAATTTCACGAACTCGCTGCGCACGCGCACCGTGCTGCCGCTGCGCACCACGGGAAAGAAGATCACCAGACAGGACACGAACATTCCAAGCAAGCATTGGAACATGCCAATAAAGCTTTCCAATGGTCGCAAGAAGCTCATCGGAAGTCCGCGAAGTCAGCGGGGCAATCATAAACGGGCGAGCGCAGCCACTGGGTAACCGTCGCTTCGAGAAACGCCTCGGTTAGGAGCGGAACGACCTATGAAACGCAAGAAAAAGATGGGTTCGCACCTTGGCGCTTTCTCTTCAGGAGACAGCCTGGGAGGCAAGGTCTCGCACTATCGGAACAAGCAAAACATCTACACGCAAGGTGCGCCTGCTCAGACACTTTTCTACATTCAAGAAGGAGGGGTGCGGCTCATCACTCGATCGAAGCATCGTCCCTCGGCAGTTACCACGATCCTGGGCGTAAATGATTTTTTTGGCGAGCTTTGCCTCGCGGGCTATCCCTTTCGTATGTCCACCGCCGTCGCCTTGACCGCCAGTTCCATCCGTACGATCAAGAAAGAAAAAATGCTCCAAATGCTTCGCAATACGAATAAGACGTCAAATTCCCTGGTGGCCTATCTGCTGTCCAGGGTCAAGTACTATCAGGAGCACGTAGCGGATTTGCTGACTTCCTCTGCGGAACAACGGCTGGCGCGCGTGCTTCTGCGGCTAGCGCACTTGGATCGGAGCGGCCCGGCAGTTGTTGAGATTCCCATCGTAAGTCATCAAATTCTTGCGGAGATGGTCGGTACTACGCGCCCGCGAGTTAATTTCTTCGTGAATCAGTTCAGGAAGGACGGATTCATTAGCTACGATGGGGGATTAGAAGTGCGCCAGTCTTTGCGGAAGGTTCTCCTCAGCAGCTAGGCCCGAAGACTTGTTGGAGTTCACCCCGACTACGGACATTGTGCCAGTTGTCCGCCTGTTCAATATTGAACACTCAGCACTTAGCAGGATCGGGTTTCCATGCTATTCTGGCACAAATGGTGCCTTCAGCAGCTGAACGTGTCTCCGTCCGTCGCTCCCCCAAAAAGGCGACTTCACGAATCCCTGCTTTCGATGTGCAACTATTTCTCGACTCGGCCGGTCTGGGGAGAACGATTGGCAAGTTTCGAGGAAAAGAAGTGGTTTTCGCGCAGGGCGATCGCGCCAAGAATGTCATATATATTCAAGAAGGCGGTGTGAAGCTTACTGTAGTCAATGAGAACGGCAAAGAAGCCGTTGTGGCGCTTCTGGGACCGGGTGATTTTTTGGGGGAAGGGTGCCTTGCGGGCCAGTCCATTTGCATGGCGACTGCGACCGCGATTTCACCTACTACTGTACTCGTCATTGAGAAAGACGAGATGATTCGCGCGCTCCACGAGGAACACGGGTTCTCCGACCGCTTCATCGCTTATGTGCTTGCGCGAAACGTACGAGTGGAGGCGGACCTGATAGACCAACTATTCAACTCCACGGAGAAACGGCTGGCGCGCAGCCTGCTGCTGCTCGCGCGTTATGGCGCGCAAGAGCATCCTCAAAAGGTGCTTCTCAAAGTATCGCAAGAGACGTTAGCGGAGATGATTGGGACAACGCGGTCGCGAGTCAATTTTTTCATGAACAAATTCAGGAAACTGGGCTTCATCCAGTACAACGGCGAGATCCACATCAACAAATCGCTCCTGAGTGTTGTCTTACACGACTAAGTTAAGGTTCGCGGGAAGATACCGCCCTTCTGAGCGAGTAGCTTTGGAGGCCGAAGTGCAGTAAGCGTTAACAAAAGATACTATCTGTCCAATATTCGACAGACGCCGATACCCTACCACTATAAACTTTAACTGTTTAGCTCACGGCACTTCCGGGGCCCAATTTGTCGTCCAATGACCCATCAAGGCGTAGCGCGCCGGCAACGACACCGCCATCGGACGTGAGCAATACGGAACGGCACTGCTTCAGATTTGAGAACTAGGCTTAGTTATATGCAACTCGAACGCCGCCGAACGGCCAGGTATCCGTTTGCCGCCACAGCCGAGATAATAGATGAGAAGGCGAGTGCCCGTACTTCCGCGTCGCGAATAACCGATCTTAGTTGGCACGGATGTTACGTAGAGATGATGAATCCCTTTCCCCAAGGGACGGGCGTGCTGATCGAGATATATTTCGAGACGGAGTTTCTGGAACTCCACGCGACGGTCGCATATCTGGAGCCAAAGTTAGGAATGGGCCTAGCATTCAACGATATGCAGCCGTATTTCACAGGCGTCCTAAACAAGTGGCTGGCGAAGGCCCACTACTCCATGTTCGTTTAATGCGCGTTTAGGTGACCCGGTTGCGTTTGCTAGCGGGGTCGTATTATCACTTCGATGCCTTTGCCGACCTCCCAATTGTGAATGTTGGGAATCCGAAGCTCGTCGTAAAGGTAATCGGCACCGGCGAAAGAGATTTGAGCGTGCTCCGGTTCATTGAGAACGGACCGATCGATTATCTTTCTGACTGTGCCTGCGAGAGTGATGATGCCTGGTTTCATGGGAACCTCCGGGCGTGGAGATTATAGCCAGCAACACTTATAACGGTGGTTCAACGGTAAGTCTGTTCAAATCGGAACAGGGCCATATCACGATCTGATTTCGACTTTTCTTCGTTCTCCCGAACCGTACTTAACACATAATCCAATAGCCGTCCCAAACTCCGCCGAACTTATCAGGTTACCTTTCCAGTCTCACCCCATAGATTTTTGTCGCTCGGTGTTACTATTGCGGTTCAAAAGCATGTGCGGGGATGTGCGGGGCGATGTGTGGCTATGGAGAATATTTCATGCGCGATTGTGTGCAATCTGTTATGTAACGCGATCGTAGCGAAGGTAACAAGGCCACAGATTACGTACCGAATGGGCTGCCTAAGTACGTCAAATTACATGAGTGGTTTTGTAGAACCGGAGCTATGAGGTTAGGCGCGGAGGGAAAGAATCTCGGCACGCGACGGGTGCTCCGTCTGGCGCGCATGTGACGAACCAGGTCGTGCGCAAGAAGCGAGTCTATGATGTGACCAAGTGCAAAGGAAGCCATGCGGAGTGAAATATGCGGCACAATGCCGTCCGGTAGTTTCAGGCTAAATTCGATATCGACGAGATGGGCGATACGCAATCCGGAATAGAGGCTGGCCTCAGCACATGTGGGCGAAGCAAGTAAGGTGTGAATGCTTATGAGTGAATGGTCCCCAGCTCAATGGAGGAGGGCAAGGGAGATCCTGCGCTGGAGGGGTCCCTTGGTACTCACCTTGCTGGTGGCACGTGAAATTTTGCGTCCCGCTGTGTACTGGCACGTGTTCTACATCTTCGAGACGGATATGAAGAACGAGCCCCTGCCAGAGCCTTATTCGAAGGAAAAGGTCGAGCTGAGGTTGTACACCAGAGATAGGGATGCTGATAGAGCCAAGGCTGAAGTGAGCGCAATGGGTGAACTCCGCATGGACGAAATCGAAAAGCGGCTGAACCGGGGCGACGCTGTGGCCATTGCCTATGTAAGCGGAGAGCCAACGGGCTACGGGTGGCTGAGCTTTTCGAGTGGTGCCGTGGAACTGGCGTTTGGAATCACATGGGTGCTCGAGCCAGATGAGGGAGTGCGGTACGGCAATTTCGTGCTTCCGAAATGGCGTGGGCGTCGAATACACAGTTCCGTACATGCAGCGGTGAAGGCGTACGCGCGACAGCTTGGGCTTGCCCGGACATTCGCGTCGATCAGCACGCTGAACACCCAATCGATGAGCCTGGCGGAACATTACCGCAGGACCAGTACGATGAAGGTGACTCTGGTGCATATCCGCGGACTGAATTGGACAATCCACAGGGCATCCGGCGCGCCCTTTGAATCGCGGTTCACAAGGACGGCCAATATGGAGAAGAGGTGGGGTGTACTGACAAGGGATTAGGCGCGAGTGGTTAGAATGGGAATCATGCAAGCGAGTTCCCGAAGTAGCGAGATCAGTCGAGTTGTGATGTGGGCGTTATTTTTGTTGGCATGTCCATCATGCCTGATGGCGCAGCAGGCGACCGTCAAACGAAACGCGAATCTTCGCAGCGATCCGTCGACAACGAATCCACCAATCGAACTTCTCCGCAGTGGAGCCACAGTGACGGTCCTGGATGCGACTCCGCATGGCGGCTACTACCACGTCAAGGCGGAGGATGGGCGAGAAGGTTGGGTTTGGTCGCGCAGCATCAGCGTTTCGGGCGCTTCCCCAACTGCGCCGCAGGCGACTGCGCCTCCCTTTACAACGCTGGGTGCGGCAGTGCAGTGCGATGACAGCTTGTGGAATCACGTCTATAAGCCCGCGCGGCTGATCGTGAAGCAGAAATGCATGGCGGTGACGGGGAAAATCGTGGACGCAACGAATGGCCAGGAGCCGGATGGAGTCCGGCACGAAGCGGACGGCGACACACATGGATGGCTTAAGCCGGACCCACAGTTTAAGGATCTTTTGAATGCCGGAAATGTGAGCGCCGAGCGAGGAAATCTGGTGTTCGAGATCGTGTGCAAGTTCCCGGTCAGTCAGCGGGATGCCAAAGCGGCTTGCCCGCCGTCCTATCACACGCCAGTACAGATACCACCTGTGGGTTCGCACGTACGAATGGTAGGGACATACGTGCAGGACACCCACCACGCACAGTGGATGGAGATCCATCCGGTTTCGAGTATCACCGTGATTCCATGAGTGCAGCTCGCACGGCCTAGCATGTCGCGACGGGAGCCTAGGTGGCGCTACTGAGCTGCGGCAGACTCCAAGGGAGGACTGGCGGGGGCCGGATCGCCCTTGATGTAGTGGGCGTACCAGGCGAGGTAACGCTCAAGGCGGTCCTTTATATGGGAGGGCACGGTGAATTCGTGATACTCACCGGGGTATACCACGAGTTGAGTGGTGCGCCCTAGACTCTTCATGGCCTGATACATTTGCTCGCCTCCGAGAATGGGGACATTCCAATCTCTGTCGCCGCCCATAAAGAGGGTGGGCGTGGTGATTTTTTCGACCCGATAAAAAGGCGAGACTTTTTCCCAAACTTCCTTGTTTTCCCAAGGGCGGCCGAGTTCGGTTTCGTAGTCGCGCAGGTATTGGTCGTGACCGTAGTAGCTGATGGCCAAAGCTTGGCCAGCACCGGAGATGGCGGCTTTGAAGCGTGTGGTTTGGGCGATGATGAAGTCCGTGGACATGCCGCCATAGGACCAGCCGCCGACGCCGAGTTTGTCTGGATCGGCGATGCCCTGCTCGATGGCGTAGTCAACCATGGCCATGTCGTCTTGAAAATCCTTGTTACCCCAGTCGGCGTAGACAGCTTGGGCAAATTTCTGTCCGTAGCCGGCGGAGCCGCGCGGATTTGGCAAGAGCACGGCGTAGCCGTGGGCGGCGTAAAGCTGGGCGAGATGCGTGAATTCGGCATAATAGGCCCAGACGGGTCCGCCATGGGGACGCAGAATGGCGGGGGCTTTTTTGCCAGGAGTGTAGTCGAGAGGCTTATAGAGGTAGCCGGAGACGGTAGTGCCATCCTTGCTTTTGAAGTGGACATATTGGGGGTGAGAGAGCTTGAGTTGGGAGAGGAGCGAGTCGTTGGTATGCGTGAGCTGTGTGAGTTTGCCGGCGGGAACGGTGTACAGCTCGTCGGGATGGTCGGCGGTCGCAAGTTGAGCGATGATCGCGCCGGATTTGGAGACAGAGTAACCGCTAACGAAGAGGCGGCCGCCGATGGGGCGAGCGACTTCGCCGCCAGAGATGGGGATGCGGCAAAGGTTTTGCGTGCCGTCATCATCAGCGATGAAATAGATGGACTGGCTATCAGGCGCGAAGCGCGGCTCGAAGACCATGCGGTCAAGAGCGCGCGTGAGCACCTTGGCCGGGCCGCCGGAGGCAGGACTGACGGCGAGGTGGCGGGTGGCGTAGTCGAAGAGGTGCGGCTCGGTGCGCGTAGCGTAGCCGATCCATTTGCCGTCGGGCGACCATTGAGGCGAGCGGTCCTCGCCGGGATTGGTGGTGACTTGCGTGAGATGCGCGCCCTTGTCGGTGTTGTCCGCAGCGATGGTGAAGATGTCTGAGTTGTAAGTGGCGTCAGGGTCAGGCGTGGAACGGTTGCTGCTGAAAGCGAGTTGCTTGCCGTCGGGGGACCAGACAGGCTCGGAATCGTCGAAATCGCCGGAGGTGATTTGGGTGAGAGATTTAGCGGCGACGTCGAAGATGTAAAGATGGGTGCGGCGGCGGTCGAGATAACCGGTTTCATCTAGTTTGAATTGCAGACGGTCGATGACCCATGGCTTGGGAGTCTTGGGCTTTTTGTCCTTGGCGGCGTCCTTATCTTTATCCTTGTTTTCGTCGCGCTCCTTGGCGGCTTGGATTTCTTCGGCAGAAGCGTCACGAAGAAGTAGGACGAGGCGACGACTGTCAGGCGACCAGCCGAAGTCCTCTACATCTTGAGGCGTGGAAGTGAGGCGCTGAGCTTCGCCGCCGAGGCGATTGAGGAGCCAGACCTGTTTCTTACCTTCGTCGCGCGCGGAAAGGAAGGCGATGAATTTGGCGTCAGGGCTCCAGCGAGGGTGGGAGGAAGACAGGGCCGCAGCGGTGAGGGCGACAGGTTCGCCGCCCGCGGCGGGAATCATCCAGATGCGCTCTTCGTTTTTGTCGTCCTTGAGGAGGGGCGTTTTGACGACATAGAGGGCCCATTGGCCGTCAGGGCTCAACTGCGGGTCGAGAACTTCGCGGATTTGGAAGTAGTCGTCAACGGTGATGGGCCGGAGATTGGCGGGCTGTTGCTGTTGAGCGAGGAGCGCGGAGGTTAAGAGCAAAAATGCCGCGAGCCAGGCGAGAGAATTGGCAAACTTCATCCGAGGAACTCCTGACGAGGGAATAGTTGCGAGCGAATGAGGGAGTTTATCACAGGCGACTGTTGATGCTACGCAACGCGGATACGATGCGGAGGAAGGTGACGCGAGGTGGCGGGTGCCGGAGCGAGAGTCGGCGGGCGGCAGACGGTGGGGAAAATCAGGGAGAGCGCGAAAAAAAATCACGAAAGATGCATTTTTCTCTTGCACACGGAGATGACTCTTGTATTCTGCGAATGCGAATTGGTTTTAGTGTTGCGAGCGTGACAATCGCTCAAGGAGCACGAGAGTAAAAATTGAGTTCTTTACCGCTTCCCGCCCAGCTACCGTCGAAATCCTTCCAAACGACAAAGACACGCGTTGCTAAGTTAACTTTGTGGCCGTTGGTGGCCGCGACATTTTTCATGGTGTCGGGCGGCACGTACGGCACGGAAGAAATTGTCCACGGCGCGGGGTACGGCCACGGGATTTTGATTCTGCTGTTTCTGCCGGTGTTGTGGTGCTTGCCGACGGCGTTTATGATCGGCGAACTTTCCAGCGCGTTGCCCGCGGAGGGCGGGTACTACGCGTGGGTGAGGCGAGGGCTCGGGAATTTCTGGGGATTTCAGGAAGCGTGGCTGTCGCTGGCGGCAAGCATTTTCGATATGGCGATCTATCCGACGCTGTTTGTTTTTTACTTGAAGCAGATGTCGCCATGGTTTGGAGTTGGACACCACGGAGTCTTGGCGGGACTGTTTGTAGTGGTCACGTGCGCGGCGTTGAATCTGGCGGGAATCCGCGTGGTGGGGATCACATCGCTGTGGCTGTTCTTTCTATTGTCAGCGCCATTTGCGCTGGTGGTGATTTTGACGCCATTTGAGGCCGGCGCTTTTGCCGGCGGTCATGTCGCACCGGCGGCAACAGGCTCGGGATTGCTGGGCGGCGTGCTGGTAGCGATGTGGAATTACATGGGCTGGGATAACGCGTCGACGATCGCGCAGGAAGTGGAAAGGCCGCAGCGCACGTATCCGAAAGCCATGATTGCGGCGGTAGTGCTGGTTTCGCTGACGTATATATTGCCGGTCTTGGGCGTTTACTTCACGGGGATTCCAGCGAGCGCGTTCGGCGGGGATGGATCCTGGGCGGTGATAGCCGGGATGGTGGGCGGAAAAATTCTGGGATTCGAATGGCTGCGGTTTTTGATCGTGCTGGGCGGGATGATGAGCGCGTTTGGAATGTTCAATGCACTGGTGATGAGTTACTCGCGGCTGCCGCTGGCGATGGCGCGGGACGGCATGCTACCGAAAGTTTTCGCGAAGACCAGCGCAAGGACGAGGGCGCCGTGGGTGGCCATCGTGGCGTGCGCGAGTTGTTGGGCACTGTGCCTGGGACTGGGATTCAAACGGCTGGTGACGCTGGACATTATGCTGTACGGGGCGAGCCTGATGCTGGAATTTGTAACGCTGGTGGCGCTGCGCATCCGCGAGCCAGAACTGAAGCGGGAGTTTCGCGTTCCGGGCGGACTGGCCGGCGCGATTTTGGCGGGGGCTTTTCCGCTAGCGTTGCTGAGCCTGGCGCTAATTGAGAGCGGAAGCGAAACGGTGTTGGGCATGAACGGTCTGCTGTTTGGAGCGGTGATCATGGCGGCAGGATTTACGGTTTACGTTGCAACCGGCAAACTGCGGAAACGCCAGCCGGTGATTGCTGAGGTAGAAAACGCGGAAGCGGCGTAACCATTAGTTTTGAATTTTCATCGATAGAATTGGCGAGATCCACACCGGCGCGTGAGATGAAACGCGCAAGTAACCCAAGAACACAAAGAAAGCGGAAAGACGTGGAACGCGTACCGTGCCTCTAAGCAGAGCAGATTCCTGCGGAAGAGCGTGACGGGTCGTTTCTTTTTCGTTGCGGCGGACACATCCGGCGATAAGAGTGACGCGCAGGTTTGATATGCTGCTCGACGTGCCTAAGAACACGGTAGACCAAGTCCAGAAAAGCTTTCTAAATAATTTTTCACGACTGGCGATGCTGGTGTGTTTAGTGTTGGGCGGCCCGGCGATAACGGTGTTTTCAAAGGCCCTCACGCAAACTCAGCCGGCAACGCTAATGCAGGCGGGAGGCGCGGTCCAACAGGGCGGGCAACAGTCATCACCGGGAGCACAAGCACCACAAACAGCACAACCGTCGCCAACAACGCAACCACCGCACGCTACGCCGGCATTTTCACAGTCTCCGCCAGCGGCATCGGCTCAGCCGCCTCCGCAACCACGCGCGGGATTGAATATCGTGGTGCTCGACCCGGCGCATGGCGGAACTGATCCTGGGGCGCGTGGGACGGGCGGAATCCGAGAGAGCGAAGTGGTGTTGGAGTTTGCGACACAAGTGAGGCGGGCACTGGAGACACAAGGATTCCAAGTGATACTGACGCGCCAAGGAAACGAAAACCCGTCTTTTGACGATCGGTCGGCGATGGCGAACGGCCAGCAAGGCGCGGTATTCGTGACGTTACACGTATCGTCAACGGGCTTGACGGGCACGGTGCGTGCATATGCCAGCGCCGATTTGCCCGCCATTACCGAGGCGAACGGCCTGCTGCCATGGGACAGGGCACAAACTCCATTTTTGGGTTTGAGCCGTAAGCTGGGTGATCTAGTGCAACAATTATTGGCGCAAAGATTTAAAGGCTCGCCAAGCGTGGTGCAAACGGCTGCCGTTCGCCAGCTGCGAACGACAGCGGCACCTGCCATTGCAGTGGAAGTTTCCAGCATTTCTGTTGAAGATCGGGAGGATTTAGATCGTATGGCACCGGGAGTAGCCGACGCCATTGCGCGAGGCGTCGCGGCGTTCCGGCCGTCGTACGTAGTGGGTCACCCGATGGGACGAGTGCAGTGAAACCGCATTGGAAATACCTGATGGTGGCACTGAGCATCACGGTGATTGCGGCAGCCATCTATTTTCCAAACTTAAGGCGGCGCGTTCAACAAGCCGCCAAAGTACAGCAGCAAAGCGAAGCGCAAGCGCGCCGAGAATTGACAGAGTCGCTGGCGGCAAATCCTAGCGAGGCTCGCGTGAATGCCAAGATTTTCTGGGCCTCGGAGGCACAGGATGGTTCCCTATCGCCGGTGACGGTGGAACTGCCCTTGGCGAAGGATACGGTGCTGCGTGCGAAGCAGGTATTGAATACTCTGCTGGCAGGTCCCGTGAATGCGGAACACCGCACACTGCCACCGGACGCGGTATTGCTAGCGCTTTATTTGCTGCCCAACGGAACAGCCATTGCCGATTTCTCCGAAGCGTTGGCAACGTCTACACCTTCCGGGATCGTGAGCGAACAGCTGGCGGTGGACTCGATCAC
>Ga0209011_1000030_pt1 | contig 112577 bp, 86 predicted proteins | sample BlaSpr_A8_OM1_M3_FD_187986 | JGI IMG/M metagenome (GOLD analysis project Ga0209011, IMG submission 187986) | Forest soil microbial communities from Thunder Bay, Ontario, Canada - Black Spruce, Ontario site 2_A8_OM1_M3 (SPAdes) (version 2) | ecosystem: Environmental > Terrestrial > Soil > Boreal...
GAGAGGCACGAACGCGAGCTGAAGCACCTAAGAATTTTATACACGCGCTTCTCCGAAGCGCGTCGGGAGAGCTTTTGCCCTCTTGACACGGACTTATCACAAAGGCTTAGGAGCCGAAACGAATCTCGCAGCAATGGATTGGCAGGATTTTGAGCACCTGATACGGGAGCTGTTTGAGAAGGAGTTCTCCGGCAGAGGCGCAGAAGTCAAGGTGACGCAAGCAAGCAGGGATCGGGGTGTGGATGCCATCGTTTTTGACCCCGACCCAATCCGCGGCGGGAAATACGTCATTCAAGCGAAGCGTTATACGAATACGGTGGACGTGAGTGCCGTCAGGGACCTGTGCGCTGTAGTTAATAAGGAGGGCGCCTCAAGAGGTATTCTCGTGACGACAAGCACGTACGGTGCCGACGCATATGCGTTTGCGAACAACGAACCGGTTACATTATTGAATGGTGCAGAACTTCTTGGGCTACTGAAGAAGCATGGCTATTCCTTCAGGATCAACCTTCAAGAAGCGCGTCGCTCGGTTTGAAGCATCACCCCATGCAGCCAACGGAAAAAGTAAGACTTCTCATGACGGCGCAGACTGTTCGATTTGATTTCCGCGCTTTAGTTGGCACGGTCGAACTCGCCAAGTCCTTCCATCTGATTAACGCCGAAACCGTCCATGTAGATTTGAAGTTTCCGATTACGCGGGAGTTGACCAGCACCAAGAATGTAACCGCTTTGATACCGTGATATAACCTCTTCATTGGCCCATCCAAGTTCGAGACAGTTGAGAATTTAGGGAAACATGAAAGCGATTGAAACATTCTTTCTCCGCGCAAAGCACTGGCAGATTTTCCTTCTACTTTTCGTGGTGCCGACTATCGCAGAGTTTGCTGCAATAGGTTTCGTCAAGACCACCATACGGTCTTGGAATGACGTAGACGGAGCAACCCTCTTGCTCTTGGGAGCGATGTTCCTTTACCTGCTGTGTTTTCTAGCCTGGTATTGGTCCCTGGGGACTTTCCTGACTTCGATGGTGGAATCGGACCTGAAGTTGAACGACGGCTTTTTTCGATTCGCGCTTCTCTATCCTCTGCTCTATATGCCTGTTTTCTTCTGGATAATGTTGAGTCCAAGTCTCGGGTCAGCTGCCGTCCTCATTCCCTTACACTTATTCTGCATGTTCTGTCTTCTCTACGCGCTGTATTTCGTATCGAAAAACCTAGTGATGGCTGAGACCGGTAAGTCCGCATCATTTTACGATTATGCTGGACCATTTTTTCTTAACTGGTTTTATCCAATTGGCATCTGGTTCATCCAGCCCAGGGTCAATCGGCTTTACGCAGAAAGAAAGAATGCCGAACGGTCTGTTAGTCTCTAGGTTCCACCAGTCCTACCGCTGGGGTCACTGACGTCTGAGGATTGCAACAGAAGTGATAGTGATGCGAGTAGCGCAACTGCTAATGCGAATGTGCCGATGTACTTGATTGCCACACTCCACTGGGACCGCAACGTCTCTAGTGGCGATAACAGGATGGTTGCGAACCAACCAGACATGAAAAGGCGCTCCCTCCCTTCGGTGCCCCGAATGAACCAGAATCCGAGCCAGCACAAGTAACCGTAGAAGGCGACGTTCACGGGCAGTACGACGTCAAAAAATACCTTGAGGGGCAATTCGTGACTCACGAAGATTGCGACAATTGGGCATCGCCAATACGGCGCGCGATCCTCGCAGTTCTCGTTCTCTATTTGCGGGGCCAAAACAAAAGGGAAGATTTGCTAAAGGAGCTTTCCCTAGCGGCCTTAGATTCGCAGGTCGGCGGAAAGCTTCGATCTCAAAGCCAGCTCGATACGTTTCTCGCTGAACTGAAAAATACGCGAACGCAGCCGCCCAAATAGGGCAGTTTCGCTCGCTCCTATCCCCTATCCCCGAGACCTGTTGACGGGGATAGCGGATACGGCCGGAAAAAAGGGACCACCCCCCCCCGCGCGACCAATCTTTGCGGCAGCGGTCACGGCCTAAGAACTGATAAAATCAACGGTGAAAGCGGGCCAGCCGCCTGTTACTAGCAGACAGCAAGCCCTGACGACCATAGGATGTGTGCTCCAATGGCAGCTACGCAGACCCTACCTCAATATCCTCAGCACTGCAATTTCACTCCGCTCACGCCGCAATCATTTTAGCGCTTCGATAAGTGCGACATCAGCCGCTCGATTTCCTCCTCTGTAGGTTTTCGGGCCGTCGTCCGAATGTGGTTGCGTATCTGCTCGATGTAGTTTGCAATCTTCACGAGTTGGTCCCTACCATTGTCCTGCCCCATTCGACGACAGCGAATTTGGACCCTGTAGGACATACCCCTTCCCGAATCTCGAATCTCCACTTTCATAAGCTGGGGATGCTGATCCGTCAGAAGCATTTCAATCTTCTCTTTCGTAGCAAAATCGCAAAGAGCTTCCGTAATGGCAGCGCGGCCAAACCAATCCAAGTTTTGTTCTCTATACTGTTCGTATCTTTTTGTAGCCCCCTCATCGCAGGAAATTGAGATTTCAGTGAGCAGCGTGAACGGCCAATCGGGATGGGATTCGATGAGGGTGTAGTCGATGTGGAAGGCTCCATCTATGGAGCCCCATGTCTCTGACCAGTCAATTTGAGATTCACCCGACTTCAGGCGTCCCTGATCAATTTTTGTAACTCTTGCGACCGCTTCCAACAATGCTTTCAATCCGCTCTTAAAATCTTTCCGAAAGTCCGCGTACAGCTTTTCCCGCAAGAAAACAGGTATCTCACAATCCTCGACGAGCACTGGAAGAACAACCACCCTCTTTTCATCCAGTTCACGCATCAAACCAGCGCTCAATTCCTTCTTACACCACTCAGAGGCAACCGACGCTTTCGAAAGGACAATGAGCAAGGCACTCGAATCGCGAATCGCTTCTTGCACGCGGTTAAGAATCGAATCTCCGACATTCAACTCCCACGTATCCACCCATACGTGAGCGTCATGTTTAACGAGGCTTAAAGCTAGCTTATCCACGAAAGTATTGTCAGCGTGCGAGTAACTAATAAAGATCGGCATTAGAGAATCCTTTGAGCTTATCTGTTGATATTACAATTCTACAACCAACGAAGTGCGTTAAGCGGACAAGTGGTTGCGGGTTCGACCGCAGGGGTGTGGCGGAGGACCTGCCGGGAGAGAATAGTTCCTGCTATAGTGCCTACGAGTGTCTCATCGACAGCGGGTGTTCCGTAAAATGACTGGAGCTGAGCAAACCGCCAGGATAGCCACAAAAATTATCGAGGTTCTCAAAGACCTTCCGCTCTGGTTGCTTATCGGCTTGGCCGCATCCGCGGGAGTCTTACTTTGGATTCCACCATTCGCCGCATCATTGCCGCCAGCCATTCGACCTTTCGTCGTTATCGCAGGAGTGATATTCGGAGTTCTGGCGGTCGTGCGGGCAACCGCGTTACTCCTGGAACGGATACCGGTATGGAGGGCGGGACGCGACGAGCGGCGACGCTTCCACCTAACAGCCGAGCCGCAGCAGAGCTTTTGGTCTAGTGCGAAGCAATCAGACGATTCAATTGTGACTCAGGTTGTGGCGCGGTTTGTAGTTAAGAATCGAACGGAGGAACCGCTGGCCTTAACGCATGCACGGCTCGTCAAGCCACGAATTCGCGGAGAAATCGTTCACGAAGACGTTTCCGTGCGCGCCGTGGATCGCAATATATATGGTGACGCTGCTCACTCAGGGCACTTGATTCCCCCAAAGATGTTCCTCCCGGCAAGCGCATCGGTCATGGTTCGGGGTGTGCCACGGCGGGAGCTCGGGAAACAGGTTCGCGTTAAAATCGGGATAAGTGATGATGAAGGCCGAGAACAGTTCCTCACTTTCGATATGCGCGTTCTTTCCGCCGCAGCAAGCGAGCCTGCGAAGCCCTCCTTGGAGATAGTTTCCTCGATCTTAAACCCGGTAGAGAGAGAGGTTGTAACCGTCTTACAAGCGGAACTGGCACGATACGAAAAATGTGGTCGCAGAGTCGGAGGATTGGGTAGCGTCCACCTTACGATCGATGGTCGTGAGATGACCGGCGTTGGAACTGATTCTTGGAGTCCGAACTCACCGAAAAATCAGAGCATCTCCGCCAACCCGGACGGGTGCGATCTCCGGTCGGACAACCTTGATGCGTTGATGGCATTTTACAACGGCCTATCTGCAACCCAAAAGGAGCAATTTGCTTCGGCGCTGCTTGCGCGAATGGACGGCAAAGCGTATCTACCGGTGACATATTTCATCGTTTGCGTGCTTTGGAAGATCGGGCGCCTGAAAGACGCCCTCGAAAAGGCGAAGGCAAATCTGCCCCAGGGTGAAATCAAAGTTTTCGGACTGAGCAACGCGCTCATGCTCCTGAACGGTCTGCTGCGTTACAGGCACCCGGATTTCGCGAACGAAATGCTCGACGATATAGAAAGATTTCTCGTCGGATTGAACGAGCATCCTTTTCAGATTCCTGAGAAGCTAGCCGCGATCCGAACAGCACGACTTATGGCGGGCCGGAAAGAACTGAATCCCACGACAAATCAAGGGTGAAGATTCCGATAGTGGGGGCAGAACCGGTTAGGGCGTTCGTTAATCCCGATGGTGTACGGCTTCGGGGTTCTTGCTGGGTACGATCTTGACATATGTTTACATACGTTGTAACATTACTGTGATGAAGAAGCGCACGACAGTTTGGTTGTCGGAAAAGCAGCTAGCGAGACTCAAGAAAGTGTCTAGCAAGACAGGCGCACCGATGGCCGAGCTTTTCCGTCGTGCTGTCGCGGCCTATTTGAAGAAGTTTTAAAACAATACGGGCCTGCCGCCTGTTAGAGCAGACGACAAGCCCTAACCACCAAAGGAGGTATCAGCTCCAATGGCAGCTACGCAAACCGTACCGCAACTGCCTCAACCCTGCAATTTCAGGCCTACGACGGCGAAACCAATAACACCCAGGCATGGTGTCGTCACTCTATTCGGCTACGGAGCCGCAGTGCGCGTCGACCGTGGCCACTTGATTTTAGAAGATGGAATTGGACCTGACCGTCGTCAAGCTAGATTCGCTCGCGTAGGTCACGGTCTTCAGCGACTGGTTGTAATCGGTTCGGATGGAGTGGTTTCCTTCGCGGCGCTACGCTGGCTGGCAGATCAAGATGCCGCATTTGTGATGCTGAATCGAGATGGCACAGTCCTTGCAACGACTGGACCAGTTCGATCTTCGGACGCCCGATTGAGGCGTGCGCAAGCGCTGGCCAGCGACTCCGGAGCAACGGTCCAAATTACGAAGGAACTGATTTCTCAAAAACTTGTGGCTCAAGAACACGTTGCTCGAGAAAAAATTGGCAATCTTGAAGCAGCCGACAGCATTGCTCAATTTCGATCTTCCGTGGAATCGGCCAACACGATTATTGCAATTCGTCAGTTGGAATCGCAAGCGGCTAAAGCGTACTGGTCTGCGTGGCGCAAGGTTCCAATCGTCTTTCCCACGAACGATCTTCGCCGTATCCCAGAACATTGGAAAACTTTCGGAACCCGTGAATCGCCTCTGACGAACTCTCCGCGTTTAGCGGTTAATCCTCCAAACGCTATCCTGAACTACCTCTATGCCATGTTGGAGTCCGAGGCTCGCTTGGCAGCTGCCGCGAACCCGCGATAGCTTGGCTTGCGATCTTATGGAGCCAGTGCGACCAAGGGTCGATGCGTACTTGCTCGACTGGATCAGCCGGGGGCCGCTGCGACGGGAATGGTTCTTTGAGCGGCGAGACGGTAACTGTCGCCTTATGGGATCATTCGCGCAACGACTCTCAGAAACGGCGGCTACTTGGCGCAATGCAGTCGCGCCTTACGCTGAACGATGCGCGCGCGTCCTGTGGTCAACGGTTCCAGCCGTATCCGCCAAGCGGTTGCAATCTACTCCTCTAACCCAAACCCATCGGCGCATTGCGAAGCGTGGCCACGCAGAGGTTTCTGACCAGCCAGCGCCTCCCCCCTCTGCCATCTGTCGGCTTTGTGGCAAAGCCATTAGACCAGGAACTACTTGCTGCGCTTCGTGCTCTCCCACGATATCCCGAGAGGAACTCATAAAAGCGGCACACAAAGGCAGAATTGCTTCCCAGACTCCAAAAGTCTTGGCTCGTCTCGCTGAAAAACAGAGAAGTCACCGGCTGTCCGAACGCGTCTGGAAACCTGCGGATAAGCCAGATTGGCTGGACGATAAGGCCTATGCCCAAGAGATCCATCCACATCTGGCCGACGTGACAATCTCAAATATTGCCATGACTCTCGGAGTCTCACTGCCCTACGCCTCTGATATCCGCGCGGGCCGCAGGCGACCGCATCAGCGACACTGGCTGACGCTGGCGCGGCTCGTTGGCGTCGGATCCGCTGGCCGGCGGCGGACTCACAATTTTCTACTCGGGTAGCCGTTTGCGCGCTGCTGAAACATTTGCCTGACAGCATCGGGGAAGCCGTCGTCTATATTGAGGGTTATGATATTTTATTATGGTGTGAACCTGAAAGAAACACATGAGTGAGTCTCGAAATCCGGTGTACATACAACCCACACTTCATGTTCATTCGACACTAGCCGAGGCGAAGACCTTCTCAGATGAATTCGGGCCATACTATTTCTGGAGTGAGAAAACACGTGTAGACATTTCAGACATCGCCCAAGGGAAACGAAATCTTATCATTGGTGAACCAGGAGTAGGAAAGACGCTATTGATGGTTAAGCTTGACGAATTCCTCAATGCTAACGGAACTCCAACGTGTTTGATTCACCTCAAACATCAAAATTCAATTAATCTTATTGAGCAATTCTTGGGGAATAATGAGGCTGCATCTGACCTCGGTTTATTGCTTGACGGACTAGACGAAGTTCAAGGAAGTCTATTTCCTTCGGTTCTCGAAAAGATTGAGGATGTGTCCAGGACCAGATCCGGCATCACAATTTGTGTTTCCTCGCGATCAATATTCGCCAATAGATATACAACCAGTTTTCCAGAATATCGCGTGATCACAATTTCGCCTTTCACATATGACCAGGTTAAGGAATATCTGATTGCCGGTGGGCACGACGATTCGGAAGTAGGCGCTTTTCTTGATCGAGTAATGTCGTTCAGCCATAACATGCTTGTGATACAAATTCCACGTTATCTCTCCCTATTGAATGAATTTTTGGCCAAGAAGCAGATAAATTCAGTGAAACACCTCTCCCGCAACGAACTCTTCGAGTATTTTATTTACGCAAAACTGGACCTGGAGGATAAGCGGTTAAACGCAGGCAATGTTGCAATAACAAAGCGACTCCTCGAAAAACTGGCACTTACCATGGAGGTGTATCAGGCGAATTCTATTTCGAAAGATGAATTGATGACATTCTTGGATGACCTCGAATCAGATTTAAAACTTGCAGCATTGAGTCAACTGGACCTACAAGAACTGTTCGACAAATCCCTTCTGAAGGACAACCTTGACTCCATTGAATTTGATAACACTGAGTTTCAAGAATATCTTGCAGCTAAGGAAATAACACGGTTCTCAGATCCGAGGTTTGCGGCATTTAACTTCGCAGTCGAACGTAACATCAATGAGATACACCCATCTTGGTTCAACGCCTTAACGTTTCTCGTCGATATGCAGCCAGATTTAGTAGAACAACTTATTGAATTTTCCGGGATTCGCGGAAGCAAGATCGTTGATGAAGGCTTCGTGAATTTCTTGAGTAGGATAAATCCGAACAGCATAGGCACCAGGCTCAAAAACACGCTGTTCAAAGATCTGGTGGAATACCACCATCGTCATTTCCAATGGATTCCAGCAAGACTCGCGTCATCGTTGCCCGGACTCTTCGGTGCTCACCAAGAACCCCTTCTAAAGTCTGAGGTCGCGAACGCCGAACTGCAAGTTAGCCAAAAGCGCTTTGTTCCTCTCGGAAATATTGCATTGGTCGTCGGTTACCTCCTGGAAGCGGAAACAAATCTGGACCGACCGTACTGGCGTAAGAAGCTCCTCGAATTCGCGGCAGACGACAACGATAACGGCGTTCTACAACGGCATGCATTGCTTGCATTGGAGAAATTGAAAGAGCCGAGCGTCGTACACGATCTTTCACCTACGCTTATGCAGAAGGACGAATTGATTGTAAGAGCTTTCCTCAGGTTATGTACGACGATTGCGCCCGAGAATCCAGCAAGCATGGGTTACTTCTTTGAAGCAACGCGAAGAGGCGAAATCCACGGACGATATGGGCTTTATGCCCTTAAAGGAAAAGACGCTCTCAAAATCTTTCTCGCAACATTTATTGCTGACAGTGCCTTTCGCCAGGCATTCTTAGACAAATCATCAATTTTTAAAGATCAGGATCGCGTAATCGTAGAGCACATAAAGGCCGTCTGGGACCAGGATATGGCCGCACTATGTGAGAGGGCGATCTTGCTCTCTTTCCATTTCGATGTAGCCCACGATGCGGAGCGGTCTGCCTTCGTTCTCGGGCTAGGCAGACTCCTGAAAGCAGAAGTCACTGATTTTCTTCCGGTAATCATTGAACAGATCCGCGAAAGTCATCTACCATCGGGCTTCTTCTTCACCAGGTCGCTCTTCGTGGCCATCCTCGATGAGCGGGATGTTCCGCAGTACCTAGCCGCGATGATCGCTGCTGGCGAACAAGTGGCCGCTCTAGGGATAATGTTTACAATAAAAGTCTCTAACAGACCGGAAGCTCAAACAATCTTTGAAGCTGGAAGACCAATCCTGCGTCACCAATACGAAGAATGGGAGAATGAAAGGGCGGCATCAGGCCCGCATAAAGTAGCGTACGAACAAAAAGTACTAGATGAATTCAAGAAGCACCTAGAGCCTGCACCAGGTGAATACAGCAAGGGGGTCTTTGCATTTTACCTGGACCATGTCACAGAACTCGATCCTATTATTTCTCCCGAAGACAAGAATCGGTTGGTGATTCTGACAGGATCAGTGTTCAGAAATATCAATCCCGCAGACTACGATCTGACAGCAACTGCCCTACACGCTGGTTATGTGACGTCGTATAACGTGAGCACCAATATTTCCCTTTTCGGTGATGCACTTCGGGTTGCCGAACTTCTGGTTATCGACCTGGCCGAGTTCCGACAGCGCATAATCAATTTCATTCCGTTTGCCTACGCAGAACATCTGAGAGCGATCTTCAAATTGATCAAGAACATCACGCCGCACGAATTAGCGCCCGTTGTCGACATTTACAAACAACATAAATCAGATCTCTGGCGGCATATGCCAAGCAATCTCATAGACGCTATAGAACGGTACCATGTCACCGAGGCTGCACCGGTATTAAGGACATTTGTCAAAGAATCGGTTTTCCCTTCTCAAGTACGCCAAAGCGCGCTTACCGTGGCTGAGTCGTTCGTAGCCGACAAACAATTTCTAAAAGAAGTCGTGACCGCTTACGAGAACAGCACAGATCAGAATGACGCGGCGGTCGCCGTAACCGCGCTCGACATGTTGATTACAGCGCATTCTGATCCGACAGCGATCAGACAAAAGCTACACTTGATAATCGAAGGGGCGGCGCCGTTCACTCAGAGCAGAGGTGTTCACGCTGTCGGCCCTCTCGAACACGAAATAATTAGTGACAAACCGTTCGCCAGACCACTAATGAAACTTAAGACTCGTGGTTTTGAGCAAGATTATCTTCAATTACTTGATTGTGCGGCGTCACTCTGGTCAAAAGGCAAGGACTTTTACGCATATGCTACATACCTATGGGACGTCGTGTACGCATACTTCGATAATCTGAAAGAACACGGATCATATGAACCGCTGCAAGCGTTAGAAAAGAAGTTGGCCACAATCAAATACAAAGAGGGCTCGAACTGGCTTGCTGCCCGAATATCCCAACTGCGACGCGCTTATCTTGCATATCTAGGAAAACCACAAAATATCGCCGAGGCTATTCGACGTTACAATTCTGCTCGCCATCATGACAACAAAAAGATCGTTAACTCTGAGGACTTAATCCATCAGGTGAAAGAAGTGTTCGAGACGGATTTAACGCAATGGATTCAAGCGGAGGGTGCCTACGACCTCCTGTTGACCGGCAAAGTGTATAAAACGAAGATTCAACAATATGAAAAACTAGTTCAGAAAACATTAAAAAGCCAAATTGAAATTCTCCTCCTGAAACGAGGATTTCAGATAGAAATCCTTCGAGAGCCTCAATTGCTCGACGAAAAAAGAACGGATTTGCTCATTCGATATGGGTTTGCAGGCCCCGTAATTGTGGAAGTGAAGCTAACCTCTAACACAGATATGCGAATAGCCAAGCCCGAAAAGTCCGCGTCCTTCACTAGCATGAAGCAGTACATGAAGGGTTACGGCGCATCCCACGGCATTTTCATCGTTATCGATAACCATGGAGCGCGGAATCTTGAACGGATTCAGAAAGCGTTTGGCGAAATACCCAACGTATGGGTCAAGGTCTTCGATTATCGCGGGGATAATAAGCCTGGAAAAACTTCTCCCAAAGCGCCTAGCGGACGCCGACGTGGTAGACGCAAGGTTATATAGAGTTGTATTTAGTACTGAACAATAAGACGGTTGGCTATGCAATCTAGCTAGAATCGATTGCCACTGAGCTAGAGTTGCAACGGGGCAGGTGCAACTCCGCAGCCCCAGGTGTATCACTTTTCCCCGCTCTATAAGCTAACCCCGAGACCTGTTGACGGTCAGCAAGGGATTCAGTAGATTCGCTCCCAGGTTTTGAAATCTTTATAACGACGGTGCTATTCAAATGAGCAATAAAAGAAATTTGTCGATCTCTCGAAGAGACTTTGCACGGCGCACTGTCATTGCTTCCGCGGCTGCATCTCTAGTTCCGGCCAATATTTTTATAACTGCCGATGCTGCTCCATTGTTCCAGGCGCAGCAGCCTCCGGACCTCGCGAAACTTTCTCCAACAAGCCAGGCAGAGTTGGAATCGCGTATGCAAACAATTTTGGGCCAGTACGGTGGTCGGCTCTCGGAAGAACAAAAGGCCGACCTCCGGCGACTATGCTTAGCGGCCGAATCCTCACTTGGTCGTTTGCGTGCCTACGCTGTTGAAAACGCCGATGGAATTTCCTTGTATTTCAAGCCCGTTATCGATCGTGAAAAGAAACTGTCGATCGTGCCTGACCTTTCACCACACTCACCAAATAATCCATGAGGACCTCTCGTGCCCAGTGAAGACCTCGTTTACCTGCCGCTGAGCGAATTGGCAAAGCGCATTGAGTCCAAGAAACTGTCCCCGGTCGAGTTGACGCGGCGCTTTCTTGACCGTAGCGAAAAGCTTGGTCCACGCTTCAATGCGTACGCACGGCTGACACCAGATCTTGCGTTGCAGCAGGCGGAGGTCGCAGAAAAGGAAATTCAGCACGGGCATTACCGAGGACCTCTGCACGGTATTCCATACGCCGCAAAGGATTTGTTGTCTGTCAAAGGACTTCCGACAACCTGGGGAGCCAAGCCGTATGCGAACCAAGTGTTCGACTACGACGCTACCGTCATCAGCCATCTAAATCGTGTCGGAGCGGTGTTGATCGGAAAGGCTGCTATGATCGAGCTTGCTGGGGGCATGGGCTATCGCTTCGCTTCTGCTTCACTACAAGGACCAACCCGGAATCCGTGGAACACTGATCGCTGGACGTGTGGGTCGTCGTCAGGGTCAGCCGCGATTGTAGCGGCCGGTCTTGCGGCATTCGCGATCGGAACAGAGACCTGGGGCTCTATTATTTGTCCTTCCGCCTACTGCGGCGTAAGCGGCTTGCGCCCTACTTATGGTCGCGTGAGTCGTTTCGGAACAATGGCCCTAGCGCCTTCGATGGACAAGATCGGGCCGCTGGCGCGCTCCGCAGAGGACTGCGCTCGAGTTTTCGCCGCGATTGCAGGCCATGATCCAAAAGATCGGAGTACCCTGCCCATAGACAAGGCTGCATTTACTTATTCCCCGTCAACAGAACTGAAGTCGCGTGCGTTGAATGTGGGCTGGCTAACAAATGCCTGGACATCCATGGAACCCGGAGTGGCAAAAGCCGTCCATACCTCTGAAAACGTTATCCGCAAATACTCCCCGCACATGAAGGAAGCTACGCTTCCAGTTGGCCCTTGGGAGGATGCAGCAAATATCATCGTAGCGGTCGAATGTGCGGCGTCGTTCCGACCGTTACTTCGATCTGGCCGCGTTAGCGAACTGACGGATCCGCTTGGTCGAATCGCCGGCTACCTAAACGAACAGTTTTCTGCTGCCGATTATCTTCAGGCGCTAAAGGTGCGAGAGATTCTTCAAAAAAAGATCGACAATCTTTTCGATTCATTTGACGTCTTGATCGCGGCGGCCCAGCCCATCGCTGCCACCCGATTGGAACTTAATCTCGAAACGGATGCAGTTTTTCCCGACCCGTTGGGCGCCATCGGCAATCTCTGCGGCCTTCCTGCGGTTGCCGTGCCCTGTGGATTTACCGAAAGCAATCTCCCGGTGGGTCTACAGTTCCTCGCGCGGGCCGGAGGCGATCTTGCAGTAATTCAGGGAGCACGCACCTACCAACAACACACCGAATGGCATCGGAAGCATCCAAAGGTGGCGTAGAATTTTACAGGAAGGAATTAGCTATTTGTTCGCGTCGTTTAGTATTTCGCGCACAGAGCGCAACATAGTAGTTCGACTAAAAGGCTTAGAAAGCAAACGTCGCTTCGGATCGCTCTGGACTGCTCCGGCCATGGCATATTCGCTGTACCCGGACATATAAATTACACGAAGGCCAGTACGTTGCCCCTGGGCGCGCTTTGCTAATTCCTGGCCGGTAATTCCAGGCATGACCAGATCCGTTATCAGTAGATCGATGACTCCGGCGTATTCTGCCACAATTCTAAGTGCGTCTGCCCCATCGCGCGCCTCGAGAACGGTATAACCGCTCGATTCTAGAAACTCTCTCGCAACGGCACGCACATCTTGCTCGTCCTCGGCAAGCAATATAGTCTCAGTTCCACGAGGGGTTGCCGCTGGTCGTGGCGCTCCGGCGAGTGTTTCTGCAGGCTGATCCACGCGCGGCAAGTAAATTTTGAACGCAGTTCCTTTACCGACCTCGCTATAAACCCAGATGAAACCCTCGCTTTGTTTCACCACACCGTAAACGGTCGCAAGCCCCAGGCCTGTTCCCTTCCCTTGCTCCTTCGTAGTAAAAAACGGTTCGAATATACGCTGCTGGGTTTTGACATCCATCCCGGTTCCGGTGTCCGTTACCGCAAGCAAGACGTATCTGCCAGGTTGCACAATCGGGTGGGCAGAATTGTATTCATTATCCAATTCAGCATTGGACGTCTCGATCAAGAGTTTTCCGCCTCCCGGCATGGCGTCACGCGCATTCACAGCCAAATTCATGATCACCTGTTCCATTTGACTCGCGTCCGCCCGAATGGCTCCCAGGTTTCCACTGGTACGAATGATTAACTCGATGTCTTCCCCAATCAAACGAGGCAGCAGCTTGCCCATCTCGCTCACGACAGAACTCAAATTCATCACGCGTGGCTGTAGCACTTGCATACGGCTGAAGGCCAGTAGCTGGCGAGTCAGTGTTGTCGCCCGGTCCGCGGCTCCGTCGATCTGTTCGATCTTTCTAGATATGTGATCCGAAAACGGCAGCTCATTGAGCAATAATTCTGTATGTCCCTTGATCACCATTAGCAGATTATTGAAATCATGTGCCACGCCCCCGGCAAGACGCCCCACCGCTTCCATCTTCTGCGCCTGTCTCAGCTGTTCCTCTAAGAGGTGCCGCTCGCTGATATTTTGTGCTACCACCAGTCGGACATTGCGCCCAGCATAATCCAACGGGTGGGAGATCACTTCCGCTTCAAACGTCTTGCCATCTTTTTTCTTGTGCTTAACTATCTCTTGATCGCGGTTGTGGGTATCGCTCTGATCAACGTCCCCGTGGACGCTGGCATGATCTTCTGATGGACGTATGTCTCCAATTGTCATGACCTTGAAATCTTCGGGTGTATACCCGTACTGACGGACGGCGGCCTCATTAACCTGAAGAAAACGAAGGCTCTGAGAATCGGAGACCCAGGTGGGCAGTGGATTGTGCGTGAATAGTAACCGAAACATTGACTCACTTTTTCGCAATGCGTCCTCGGCCCGGCGACGCTCGATGGCCAAAGCAATGTGTCCACCAACAGAATCGAGAAATTCCAAGTCGCGCATGTCGTACGCATTCTCGTTCTCATAATGTTGAACAACGAGCACGCCAATCGTCTCTGTAGGAGTCTTTAGAGGGACACCCAGCCAAGCCGGAGATGGTGAACCTACTAGCTCGACGTCACCGTTTGCCACCAGTAGATCGAAATCCGATTGCGGAATCAGTGTGGCGCGGCCTGTGCGAAAAACAAAAGCCGTACAACTTCTACCAACCCTTTGCGGCGAAGGAACAGTGTCGAACTGATCCGCAAAGAAAGGGAAAGTAAACGAGTCCCCTTCCGGGTCATGGAGTGCTACGAAGCAGTTTTCCGCGTACAAGACCTTTTTCAATGCCTTATAGATTTGCTGTAGTAACTCATCAAGATTTGCCGTTTGGTTGAGGGCGTGAACTATGTCAGAAATAACCTGCCGTTCACCTTCCATTCGGTGCAGGTCGGTAATATCAAGGTAACTTATCACGATGCCACCTACGCCGGCGTTGCTCACCTGATGGCGTGCTTCTGCATCGAACCAGCGCCAGCTTCCATCCTTGCCGCGCAGGCGGCAACGGGAATTCAGGGTGGTGCCCGGAACGCTGCTAAGTTCCTGCAGGCGTTCTTGCAAACCCTCAGCATCATTTCCGTGAACTAAGGCCGTGATGCGACTTCCGAGCAGATCTTCAGTGCGGTAACCAAGAATATTAGTAAAGGCGGAGTTTGCGAAAAGTATTACGCCATCGGGGCTAAGGACTGCAAGGAGTTCGCGAACAGATTCGAGCAACCCGAATGGTTGTTGTTGGTCGAGAACAGTGCCTTGCTCGTACCAGGCGCGGTGAGACATAGGTTTGTCACGTGCAAACCACCCGCGCACGAGCACCGCAGGGGGCTGTGAAGCCGCAGCATCCTCTCGAAAATGGCGTTCTACAACGATTCGTCTTGCTTAAGGAAAGTGAAACACTTGTATCATACGGGGGTTCTTGCTCGCCGGTACCTGTTAGCGCGTACAGCTGTCTCTAAAAGATGACTGTCCTCACGTACAGGGACAGTTACGGCGCACGGGAGGCTAGGCCGGAGGCATCTAGCCAATGTTAGAAATGTTTGGTTAATGCAGCAGAAAACCAGTCAATGCGAATACGACGCCAGCCAATCCAATGAGGATTCCCCCGATCCAAAAACTGCGACGCTTGGTAAGCAGGGTTAGAGAGCAAATCACGAGGCCAATTTCTAGCAGTACCTCCCCACCGTCGAAGCGATCAGCGCGGCGGCTGACGAGGTCGCGCTCCTTTTCGAGATCTTTTGCTTTTTCGCTTATGTTCTCTTTGTCCGTCTTATAACGCTCTACTTCTTTTATGTACTTTTCACGTAATGCCGTTGCTTTTTCCTTGTCCTGAGGTGTAAGCGCGCCCAACAAGTCCGCAATGCTCTCCATTTCGTGGAAACGAATATTTTTCGCCTGGTAGTATGCCCACTGGTCCGTAGCTTGGGACTGTAGCAGTAGCTCTTCGGTGTGCGCTCGATGCCCGAGCAGCGTGACCGCCGCAACTAGAACCGCTAGAATCGATACAGTCACCGACACGCGAAGTACGAATGGATTATCACCGTTTTTTTCATGGCCTTCGGGTAACTCAAAGCCTTCGGGCATCGCGATTGGGTTCTCCTTGCTAGATTAGACGCCAGAATTCGACGCAACTGCTTCTAACGAATCGCGTGCAGCAACCACTGCCCTATCGATATCTTTGTCGGTATGCGCCGCGGAAACAAAAACAGCTTCAAATTGAGACGGCGCAACAAAAATGCCCCGATCGAGCATCTCACGGAAAAAGTATGCGTAACGCTGGATATCCGCTCGTTTTGCCCCCCCGTAATCGCGCACCGGATCGGGAGTGAAGAACAAAGTTGATAAAGAGCCAGTCGTGTTTATCTGTCCCGGCAGTCGGGCTTCTCTAAGTGCGCCGCGTAACCCCGCAACTAAAAGCCCCGCGCGCCGATTGAGTTCTTCATAAAAGCCCGGAGCTGCCAGTTCTTTCAGCGTCGCGATTCCTGCGCTCATAGCGAGTGGATTCCCTGCTAGAGTCCCAGCTTGATAGACTGGTCCGACCGGAGCTACATAATTCATCAACTCGGTTCGACCGCCATAAGCGGCGGCCGGTACGCCTCCGCCAATTATTTTACCCAGCGTTGTCAGGTCGGCTTCGACTCCCAAGAGCTGCTGCGCCGACCCGTTATGTAACCGGAATCCCGTAATAACTTCGTCAACGATCAGCAATGCCCCATTGTCACGAGAAATTTCCCGTAGTCCCGATAAAAAGCCTTCCACCGGCAGCACTACGCCCATGTTCGCCGCGACCGGCTCCACAATGATAGCGGCGATCTGATTCTTGTGTTTGGCAAATATTTGTTCGACGGCGTTTAGGTCGTTGTACGGCGCATTCAGCGTAAGGGCCGCCAGCGTCTCTGGAACACCCGGGCATTCGGCGATACCGAGCGTAGCCAAGCCTGAGCCAGCCTGCGATAAGAAACTGTCCGCGTGGCCGTGGTAATTACCTTCGAATTTGACAATAAAGTTGCGCTTCGTGAATCCGCGAGCTAGGCGCACCGCGCTCATGGTTGCTTCCGTACCACTCGAGACAAAGCGAATCTTCTCAAGAAAAGGTATCGCGCGTTGAATCATAGTGGCCAGCTCGAGCTCCAGTTCGGTGGTCACGCCGAAACTGGTTCCACGCTGCGCCTGCTCGGCGATAGCCGCAGTAACGGTCGGATGCGCGTGGCCCAATAGCATTGCTCCCCAGGAACAGACAAAATCCAACAGTTCATTTCCGTCCGCGTCGTATAAATATTGGCCCCGACCGCGCTCGATGATTAAGGGCTCGCCACCCACGGCGCGGAATGCACGTACAGGACTATTCACACCTCCCACCAGTACTTGTTCGGCGAGCGCAAAAATCTCTCGAGAGCGATGGCGCTCACGCTTCACAGTCGTCGATATAGCGCTCATGAATCGCCTATTCTAGTCGTCATGACTTGAACCAACGTGCCGCGTCCTTCGCATGATAGGTCAAGATGATATCCGCGCCCGCGCGATGAATCCCGGTGAGTATCTCGTTAACCACGCGCTGTTCATCCAGCCAGCCTTGCTGCGCGGCGGCCTTAACCATAGCGTATTCGCCACTGACATTGTATGCCGCCACCGGTACATGGACAGCGTCTCGCACTCGGTGAATGATATCCAGATACGACAGCGCTGGTTTCACCATTATCATGTCCGCGCCTTCTTCGACGTCAGAGGCTGCTTCTTTCAATGCTTCACGGGCATTGGCAGGATCCATCTGGTAACCGCGGCGATCGCCAAATTGTGGAGTCGATTGGGCAGCCTCGCGGAACGGCCCGTAGAAAGCGGAACAGTATTTAGCTGAATACGAAAGAATACTAACGCCTTCGAATTTATGTTCGTCGAGCGCTTTTCGAATGGCAGCGACGCGGCCGTCCATCATATCTGACGGAGCAACAATATCAGCGCCAGCGCGCGCGTGAGAAACCGCTTGTTCTGCAAGAATGGTAAGTGTCGCATCATTCGACACTTCACCGTTCTCGATGACTCCACAATGTCCATGGTCGGTATACTCACAGAGGCAAACATCAGTAATCACAAGAAGTTTCAGATTCGCCTTGCGAATCGCTTCAATCGCTCGCTGAGTCACGCCTTGGGCAGATGTCGAACTTGTGCCTCGCGAATCCTTTGAGTCTGGCAATCCAAACAGAATGATTCCCGCAATGCCCAAACTTTCGATTTCCCGGCACTCTTCGACAATCAGATCAATTGATTGTTGAAAAACGCCAGGCATCGAGCGGACCTCCTGGCGAATTTTATGACCTTCGCACACAAACATTGGATAGATGAATCCTGCCGCACTGAGCCGTGTTTCGCGAACAAGGTTGCGTAGTCCCTCGCTGCGCCGCAATCGCCGCGGCCGGTGTACCGGAAAGCTCATCCTCGCTGAACTCCCGCAGCCAAGTTCTTGGTTAGCGCCGAAAAATATTCTTCTAAGGCGTCAACGACGGCTGCCACCGTAGTGTTTGTAGCAACAACCATACCGTGAACACCTGAATCCCGGAGTGCACCGGCTGTCACCGGCCCCACGGCGACCATGGCCAAACTACGGGAAAGTAGCTGCAACTGCTCGCCGTTGAATACCTCAGCAAAATGATGAACTGCGCTGGGGCTGAAAAACAGAACAGCATCGCATCGGCCGTTCGCGACCATATCCCTTTTTTCATGATCGATAGCATTGGGACGTACGGTTCGGTAAGCGATCACTTCCGTCACGTCTGCTCCGTAACGCCTCAATGCTGTAGGTAAGTTTCGATTTGCTCGGTCGCTGCGAGGCAGAAATATACGTTTTCCTCGAAGCTTTCCTCCCAATTCATCGGCTAATGCCAGATCGTTATGCGTATTTGCAATAAACTTCACGTGGAAGCCAGCCCGCTTGGCGGCCTCCGCAGTCGCGGTTCCAACCGCGGCGACGAACGTTGGTTTAGATACCTCACCCAAGGTAAATCCTAACTCAGTAATACGCGCAGCAATGAAGCGGACTGCGTTCACGCTCGTAAAAATAATCCAATCAAAACAATCTAGTCGAGCCAGCTGTTCATCCATTGATCCGTAATCGTCGAGCGCCGCCAAAGACACGAGCGGAAGTAGAATTGGAATAGCTCCGCGCGAAGTAAGTTCTGTAAAGAGCCCCTCGCTCTGCGAAGCAGCGCGGGTGATCACAACTCTCTTGCCCGCTAACGCACTCTTACCCACGCGAGCGTCCCACTTCTTCGAGAATTGTCTGCGCACCTGCTTCGATAAGGAGCCGCGCCATGTGCTCCCCAAGTTGTGCAGCTTGGTCCGGGGACCCAGTCACGCGCTGCTTCACGTATTGCAATCCATCGATAGAGCAGATACAAGCATCCAGTACCAATTCTGCGCGTTCCATGTGCGCCCACGCGCCCAATGGAACCTGGCAACCACCTTGGAGCGCACTGAGCAGCGCGCGCTCTGTTATGATCGCGGTGCGCGTCTCGTTATCGTCCATTTTTGACAGAATATCTGCAGTCTCCACATCTTTGAGACGTGTCTCTACAGCGATCGCACCTTGTCCCACCGCTGGCATGAACACCTCCGGCGCGAGTATCTCAGAGATGCGCTGACTCCACCCCAGTCGATCAAGCCCCGCCTTGGCGAGCAGGATGGCGTCATACTCGCCGCCTTCCACTTTACGTAGTCGTGTATCTACGTTGCCCCGCAACTCGCGAATGTCCAAGTCCGGGCGAAGGCGCCGCAGTTGTGCTTGGCGTCGAAGGCTACCGGTGCCTACCCGCGCTCCTTGTCGCAAATTCACCAGCGTCGCTCCGTTGCCCGAGATTAAACAGTCGCGCACGTCGTCGCGTCGGCAGACGGCGGGAAAACATAGACGCGACGGTGTATCGGTTGGGAGGTCTTTTACGCTGTGCACCGCCAGATCGATCGATTCATCAAGCAGGGCTTCTTCCAGCTCTTTGACGAAGACCCCTTTGCCCCCAATCTGGGTAAGCGGCGCATGCGCCATTTTGTCCCCAGCGGTCTTAATAATGACGATTTCAGCTTCCACCCCGCTCATCGCAAACAACTGTTTGCGGATGGATTCCGCCTGCCATTTGGCCAGTAGGCTTCCCCGCGTACCGATTCGCAAAGGTCTCACGGTTTCTCCCGATTTGAGAGAAACAAGTCGCGGAGTGCTTCGACGTTCTGAATTTTCCTGCGCAGCTCCTTTTCACCCCGCAGCCTCTGAGCGGGTTCGAGGAGCAATTTTTCGAGAAGCTCGTCCATCAACGCTTCCAAGCGCTGACGATCATCAGCACTGAGGTGGGTAATGGATTCCATTCGCGCACGAATGAAGGAAGCACGCTCTTCGTGTAACCGTGCTCGTAGGGCATCAATAAGCCCTACAAGTTCCACGCTCGCCTGCCAGGAAAGAAATTTGCCCACTTGTTCGTCAACGATAGTCTCTGCCCGTGGAATTTCAGACTGGCGCGCGGCACGGTTCTGCTCAACAATTCCGCTGAGGTCGTCGATGTTATAGAGATATACATTGTAAAGTTTCGCCGCGGCGGCCTCAATGTTGCGCGGAACGCCTAAGTCCATCAGGAAAAGCGCGCGGTTACCACGCGCGGCCATAGCATGTTCCAGAAACTCGCGACGTAAAACCGGTTCCTCTGCAGCCACCGAAGCAACCACCACATCCGGCGACAGCAGAGCTTTATCCCACTCGCCCCATTCAATGACCTTGCCGTCGCACTCTCGAGCGAGTTCTACTGCATGATCACGCGAGCGGTTCATCACCAGGATGTGCGCGATCCCTCGGTCGTGAAGCTGTTCTACCACTTGTTCGCTAATCTTTCCGGCGCCAAGCACCAGTGCCGTGCGGTCGTTCAGTTTTCCGAAGATGCGTTCCGCGAGTTTTACACCTGCGGAGGCGACGGACATCGGACGGGCTCCCAGTTCCGTTTCCGCTCGAACGCGCTTTCCAACTTCCAGTGCACCTTGGAAGAGGCGGTTGAGTACCGGGCCTGTAGCTCCACGCTCATGGGCAAACCGATACGCCTCGCGCACTTGTCCTAGAATCTCCGCTTCACCTAGCAGCATAGAATCCAACCCCGCTGACACGCGGAACAGATGGCGCACGGCTGCGCGGTCGTACTGATGGTAAAGGGAGACGTTCAAAACCTCGTGCCGAACGGCATGAAATTCGCTTAGAAACGAAGAAAGCCCCTGGGCGCACTCGCGCGATGCTACAGGGGGAACTCCATAAACTTCACTGCGATTGCAGGTTGACAGTACCAGTGTCTCCTCCAGGATACCGCGCGCGCGTAGTTCATCGACCGCTCGCCCCGCCTGTTCCGCGGTGAAAGATGCCCGCTCGCGCAGTTCCACAGGTGCCGTCCGATGATTTAATCCCACAAGGACAATTTCCATGCTCTCGCCGTAAACTCCTAGAAGTAACGATGGCTGTGCGACAAATACAAATTCACTACTGTAAAACTCATCACGACCACAAAAAAATTAAAGATGCAGAGCCTCGAAGCCCGCGCCCCGCGCCACGCCGCAGTTCGTGCGAGCCGGAGATAAAGAACATAAAGAAACAGCACCAGCAAGGTGATTACATACTTGGGGTCGTAATACCAGTATTGGCCTGTTAACCGGTCGACCCAGATGAAGCCAAGAACTGTACCGATCGCGATGGAAATAAGCCCCACCAACACGCTGGAATGGCTCATCCTTTCAAGGAGCTCAAGAGACGGTAGCCGCCACACTACATTACTTAATTTCCGGTTTCGCAGCAGACGCTGTTCCCCAAGAAAGATCAGGCTCAGCACGAAGGAAAGTGCGAACGCAGCATAAGCCAGGATACTCAGCGTGACATGAAACGCAAAACTAGCGCCGCGCGCAGGCGGCAGGGATAGACGATCCGTCGGGGCAAAATGCGCGGCCAGGAAAAATATCAGAATGAAAGGTAAGACAAAAGCTCCGACCGAGCGCTGCCGGTGATAAACCTCGAGACCTAGATAGATGAGCGCCAACAGCCACCCAAATAGCGACATTGAACCATAAAGGTCATGATATGGAACTGTATGTAGACCCCGCGAACGCTCCAATAGCGCAAAATAATGCGCCACCAAGCCCAGCAACATGAATAAAGTACCTGCTCGGCCAGCGTATTCCCTGCCAGAGTTCAAAAAGAATAGGTACCACGCCAGACTAATGGAGTAGGCGACGGCGGCGGCGATGAAAAACAAATGATCCATTTATGGCACCGGCCCGCGCTTCCAAGCAGTAACCGCCACTACTCGGGACCTATTTCGGAACCCTAGTGGGGAAGCTTTCGGTATTTAGAGTATAGCCCACCGGCTGGACGCGTCGCACAATTCGCCTGGTTAGCGGTTGTCCCCTGCAACTGTAGCTTGAATTTGTTATCCTCTTACTGTCGGCTCGAACATGTCCATGCAGGATGCATCCCTGAACCAAAAGGAGTTGTTCCTTCGCGCATGCCGTGGAGAGACAGTGCCGCGTGTTCCGGTATGGATGATGCGGCAGGCTGGTCGCTATTTGCCTGAGTACCGCGAAATTCGCGCAAAGCACACATTTCTTGAGGTTTGTAAGACGCCTGACCTTGCGACAGAAGTCTCTTTGCAGCCCCTTCGTCTTTTGGGCGTCGACGTGGTCATCGTTTTCTCTGACATCCTAATACCCGCTGAGGCGATGGGCATGTCTCTGGAATTGGGCGATTCCGGCCCGATCCTCCCCCATCCGGTTCGAACCCAAAACGACGTTAGCGAGCTAAAGCTGTTCGACCCGGAAGTCGAAACCGGCTTTTTGCCGGAAACCATCCGGCGCATCCGACGCGAGATAGGCCCCAGTATCCCCGTAGTGGGCTTTGCTGGCGCGCCGTGGACCTTGGCATGTTACATGGTTGAAGGACGCACGAAAGAAGGCTTCGCCGCAGTTAAGAGTTTTCTGTATCACGAACCGAAGACCTTCCGCAAACTACTCAATCGTATCGCGGAAGCAGCGGTCCTCTATCTAAGAGCCCAGATCGCCGCCGGTGCAGCAGCCATTCAGTTGTTCGACACTTGGTGCGGAGAACTGAACTTGCAGGATTACGAGGAATTTGCACTTCCCGCCGTGCAACAGATCATTTCCGGCCTTGGTGGGTCCGTACCGGTCATCTATTACACCAAGGCGTCCCATCATCTGCTCTCCGCAGTGGCCCGTTCTGGAGCTGACGTTCTCAGTGTTGATTGGCGTGTGAACTTACGCGAATTGCGCGATACACTCGGTTCGAAAATCGCGCTGCAAGGGAACCTCGATCCCACCATACTGCTCGGCCCACCCCAAGGAATTCGACGAGCGACTTTGGAGACGGTCTCCGCTCTGGGCGGCAGCGGCCATATCCTGAACTTGGGACACGGCATTCTGCCGCAAACACCCGTGGAAAACGCCAAGCTGTTCATCGAAACTGGCCAGCTAGCCCCACCGCATTATGATGCCAAACCGGCCGCATATGCACTCTGATACACATCGTGGCGCGTCGCTGGTCACTCCCAATCCGGAACACATGCAAGGTGAACTGCGCTTGGACCAGGAATTTCTCGCAAAATACAATCGTCCGGGTCCGCGTTACACCAGCTATCCCACAGCTCCTGTCTGGACCGACTCTTTTGGTCCAAATGATTTGGAAACGGCTTATGAAGAAGCTGAACGCGCGAGAACCTCCGTCTCCCTTTACTTGCACATCCCGTTCTGCGAAAGCCTTTGCCTGTTCTGCGCATGCAATGTCATCATTCAAAAGGATAAACGCGTCGCGACCCCCTACCTCAATGTCTTAAAGCAAGAAATGCAACGCGTCAGTCGCGGCATCTCTCGCGACCGGCACGTAATTCAGTTCCACTGGGGTGGAGGAACGCCTACCTACCTTACGCCGGAACAAATTGAAAACTTATTTGCTTTCGCGCGTGATCATTTCAGTTTTGCGCTGGATGCCGAAATCGGCATCGAAATCGATCCGCGCGTGACGTCCCGCGAACATCTTGAGGCCCTCCGCAAGCTGGGCTTCAACCGCCTCAGCATGGGAATTCAGGATTTTCATCCCGAAGTCCAGAAAGCCATCAACAGAATTCAACCGTTTGAATCTACTCGCGACCTTCTCCTTGCGGCGCGCGATCTTGGATTTCCAAGCATCAATGTGGATCTTATCTATGGCCTGCCTTATCAGACGCCAGAACGCTTCGCTCACACCGTCGACGAGATTGTGGCATTGGCTCCGGACCGCATTGCTCTCTTCAGTTATGCGCATGTTCCCTGGCTCAAGAAACAACAAGGTGCATTCGCAACACACCTCCCAGGAGACATGACAAAATTCGAAATTTTCAAGACTGGCCTACTTAAATTTGTCGAGGCCGGCTATCGATACATCGGAATGGATCACTTCGCTAAACCTGGTGATGAACTCGCAATTTCGCAACAGAACCGCACTTTGCACCGAAATTTTCAGGGTTATACAACAAAGGCCGGAGCGGATCTCTACGGAATGGGGGTCTCCGCAATCAGCGGATTTCAGAATGCTTATGCGCAAAATCACCGCGAGTTAGGCGCCTGGGAGAAAGCAATCGCCGAGCGTGGCATGGCCACCATGCGTGGCTATCGCCTTTCGAATGATGATCGCACGCGCCGAGCCGTCATCAGTCGGCTGCTTTGCCATACGGTAATCGTGAAAGATGAGATAGCGCGCGAATTCGATGTCAACTTCGATCACTATTTCGCTGCGGAACTGTCACGCCTGGAAACTCCCCGCCAGGATGGCCTCGTACTTCTTGAACCGGGTGAAATTCGCGCAACCTGGCTGGGCCGAATCTTCATCCGTAATTTAGCGATGATTTTTGACCCGTACCTGGAAGAACAGCACCTCGATGCCAAGCCGCTATTTTCAAGAACACTCTAAGACATTCATAATGAGTGGGATAGCGTGACTCTTCACGTTCCAGCACTCGTCGTCGGCGCCGGAATTTCTGGATTGGTATGCACGCATGTTCTGCGGAAGCGGGGCATCGACGCGCAGCTTCTCGAAGCCTTGCCGCGACCCGGTGGTGTGATTCGCTCTGAGCGTCGGGACGGATTTCTTCTTGAGTTGGGTCCACAGAGCTTCAGCGGAACCGAGTCGATGCTAGAACTGAGTAGTGAACTGACAATCGAGAATCAGGTAGTTCAAGCCCCTCCAGGTGCGCCGCGCTATGTTGCGGTAGGTGGCCGCTTGCGCCGCGTGCCGTTTAGCCCGCGCACGTTATTCGCGTCTTCTCTGCTCAGCGGCCATACAAAATGGACTATTCTGCGCGACATTTTCGGCAGGACTGTTCCCCCCACCAGCGATGAGTCGATCGCGGCTTTCGTACGTCGGAAGTTTTCTCCCGAACTGTTGGACAGGCTTGTTAGTCCTTTTGTGTCTGGAATCTACGCGGGCGATCCCGAGAAGTTGAGCCTTCGGGCCACTTTTCCCAACGTATACGACGCGGAGCGCCTGACCGGCAGCGTAATCCGCGGGATGATCGGTGCTGGGAAAACCAAAACAGGGGTGCAGACTCGGAAAACTTCGTCGCTTCTGTCGTTTCAGCAAGGGAATGAGACGCTTGTTAAGGCTCTAGCGGCAATTCTGGGCAATAGTCTGCGTTGCGGCGTCGCGATAGAGACTATTCAGCAAAAGGGCGGGCGAAGTGATCCATTCGAATTAACCCTCATCGCCAACGAACGCGAGGAAACCATCGTTGCGGACAATTTAGTTCTTGCTACACCAACAATGAGCGGGGCCAAGTTGCTGCGAGGTCTTTGGGGAGAATTCGAAACAGTGCTAGGAGCAGTGGATTACGCTCCCGTCGCGGTCATCTCTCTGGGATACCAAAAAGCCGATGTGGGGCATCCTCTGAATGGTTTTGGGTTTCTTGTACCGCGCTCGTCGAATCTGCGAGTTCTCGGAACCGTTTGGAACTCATCCCTATTCCCGAATCGCGCTCCGGACGGATATGCGCTTCTCACCAGTTTCATTGGGGGGGTGACGGATCCGCAGGCAGTCAAGATAGCCTGCCGGGAACTTGCCGCCAACGTCCACAGAGAAATTGCTCCGCTCCTCGCCATTCGCCAATTACCCGCATTTTCGAATGTCACTCTTTACGACCGCGCTATTCCGCAATACGATCTCCGACATCTAGAGCGGTTAGCCGTTCTGCAACAGTTGCGGCTAAGGTTTTCGAATCTGTGGCTCACGGGGAACTACCTGCATGGCCCCGCGATTGGCGCCTGCGTCGAGCACGCTAGGGCGGTCGCACACGAAGTCAGTAACTCTCTCCAATGAAGAAAGATTCTAGGCATTGCGCTAGCGGAATGAGATGGAAGGAATTAGGTGCCCAAATCGAAAAATTGTCCCATCTTGCGAAATTTGTCGTAGCGCGCGTCGACCAGATCCTTTGGGGATTCATTGGTTAGGGCTACAAGTTGGCGATCCAAAACTTCTTCCAGCAAACGTGCTGCCCCCTCTGGATCGGTATGCATTCCACCCTCAGGTTCCGGCACTATCTCGTCGATAAGGCCGAGTTCCTTTAGGTCCGACGCCATTATTTTCAGTGCCGTAGCGGCAGTTTCCGCTTTTGCCGAATCTCGCCACATAATGGCCGCGCACCCTTCAGGCGAGATCACCGAATAAAAGCTGTTCTCCAAAATATTGACGTAGTCGCCGATGGCGATCGCTAACGCCCCGCCTGAACCACCTTCTCCAGTTACCGTTACAATGATCGGTACCGGTAGCCGTGACATCTCCCGTAAATTGCGCGCTATGGCCTCTGCCTGTCCTCTTTCTTCCGCGTCGATGCCCGGGTAGGCGCCGGGGGTATCGATGAATGTAAAGATTGGTCGGCCAAACTTGGCGGCCAACTGCATCACACGTAGAGCCTTGCGATAACCCTCAGGCTTGGGCTGTCCAAAGTTCCGCTGTAAGCGCTGCTTGGTGTCGCGACCTTTTTGATGGCCGATGACCGCTACAGGCCGTCCGTGAAATTTCGCGAGCCCAGCGACTATAGCTTTATCGTCGCCGAAGTTTCGGTCGCCATGCAATTCGATGAAATCCTCGAAGAGTGTTCCGATGATGTCCAACGGGTAGGAACGTTGCTGGTGCCGTGCAATTTGTACGCGTTGCCAAGGCCCCAAATGTTTGTAAAATTCCCGTTGGAGTTCTGCCACCTGCAGGCGAACGCGTTCAAGTTCTTCATCGGACGCTTCATTGCCAGCTAGATCTCGCAGGTGTTCCACGTCCTTTTCAAGACGGTCAATCCGATTCTGCCGATCAGCAGCGACGGATTTAGATCTGTTCTTGGTGCTCATTTCACAACCATCTCGATGGCTTTTTCACCGCAGAGCTGCCGGACTGCATCGGCCAGTTCTGGAGTGATGCGCACTCGCTGCTGGACTTGCAGAAGCGCCAGCGACCCATCCGGAGAGCGTAATTCAAATACCACCGGACTATTGCCAGCGAAGCCTGCGAACAGTATTTCCAAACGGTCTAGAGTGTCTTCGTTGATGTTTTCTAGGTCCAGATGTACACAAAACTCAGAAGGTACAGTGCGTTCTGCGATCTCTTCGAGACGTCGTGCCTCTTGCAACGAAAGCCGCGTGCCTGCTTCTTCGATTTGCACACGCGCTTTCAACAACAGGGGAGTGCCAGGTTTCAGAATGTGCTCCAGTCGCGCGAAGCTTTCTGGAAACGCCAGCATTTCCTGGACGCCAGTCATGTCCTGCAAAGTGAATATGGCCCACCGTGCGCCCTTCTTGGAGCGCATGGGTCGCACTCCGACAATGAGCACTCCAACGGTAATTTCTTTGCCGTTGCGCTGACCTTCAACTTGATCTAAAGACACAGTCTTCAAATCCTGGAGGCGTGATGCGTACTTCGCAAGCGGGTGTCCGGAAACGTAGAACCCGAGCATTGCGTACTCGCTAATAAGACGCTCTTCTTCAGTCCAAGGATCTGCTTCACGCAATTCGAAAAGCATTGGGGCCGGGGCCGCCGCCGTGCCAAAAAGTCCATGCTGGCCGGACTCACGCGACCTTGAAACCCGCTGCAATGCTGCGACTGCATCGTCAACGGAGCTAAGCATGCCTTCACGTGGCCCAAGCGAGTCCATCGCCCCAGACTTAATTAAACTTTCGAAAACTCGCTTGTTCAGAAAACGCGGTTCGATGCGTTCGCAAAAATCGTACAGTGAACGATATTCACCATGGCTGAGACGCGACTCGCGAATTGCCTGGGCGGTATTTTCACCTACGTTCTTGATCGCTGCCAACCCGAAGCGGATAGCTTCGGCCACCGGCGTGAAATAGAGGTCGCTTTCGTTAACATCTGGCGGGAGAATGGAGATACCCATGCCGCGCCCCTCATTGATATACTTCACGGTCTTTTCGATGTTTCCCGCTTCCGAAGTAAGCAGTGCGGCCATGAATTCGACGGGATAATGAGTTTTTAGGTAGGCAGTCTGATATGCCAGCAATGCGTACGCGCAAGAATGTGATTTATTGAATCCATAGCCAGCAAACTCTTCCATCAAATTAAAAATGCGGTCAGCCTTTTTCTCGGGGATTTTGTTTGACGCACAGCCGGACATGAATTTGGCGCGCTGCGCCGCCATTTCCTCTTTCTTCTTCTTGCCCATTGCGCGTCGAAGGATATCCGCTTCGCCAAGCGAAAAGCTTGCTAGACGGTTGGCGATTTGCATGACTTGCTCTTGATACAGGATGACGCCGTAAGTCTCTTCTAGAATGTCCTGCAATTGAGGTAACTCGTAATTGACTCTGGTCTTGCCGTGCTTACGGTTGATAAAGTCGTCGATCATTCCACCCTGAATCGGACCCGGTCGATAGAGTGCGTTCAGGGCGGTTAGGTCTTCGATGCGTGTCGGTTGGTAGCGCCGAAGGATATCTCGCATCCCGTGCGACTCAAATTGGAAAATGGCGGTCGTGTCGCCGCGGGCGAAGAGCTTATAGGTATCCGCGTCATCGAGTTGGAGATTGTCAATGTCAATTTTCTCGCCACGGTTCTGCTCTACCATGCGCACCGCGTCGTGCAACACGGTTAAAGTCGTCAGACCAAGAAAATCCATCTTCAGCAGCCCTACACGTTCCAGTGCGTTCATATCGTACTGGGTCGTGATTTCGTCGCGGTTCGTCTTGTAAATTGGGACCACGTCGGTGAGTGGCCGAGAAGAGATTACGACGCCCGCCGCATGCGTAGAAGCGTGTCTCGCCAGTCCCTCTAAACGCTGGGCTACCGCCATTAAGTCTTTCAGCCGTTCGTCGCTGTTTATCGCGGCTTTTAATTGCGGCGCCTCATCCAGGGCCCGGTCCAGCGTCATTCCTAGCGTTGTGGGAATCAATTTTGCCAAGCGATCGACTTCCAAATAAGGAATATCCATGGCCCGACCGACGTCTTTAACTGCGGCCTTCGCCGCCATCGTTCCAAACGTAATAATCTGCGCTACATTTTCGCGGCCATACTTCTGTGTTACGTACTCGATCAGCTCGCCTCGCCTGCGCATGCAGAAGTCAATATCGATATCCGGCATAGAAACACGTTCGGGATTCAGGAAGCGCTCGAAAAGTAGGTTGTACCGCAACGGGTCAACGTCGGTGATACGAAGGGCATAGCTCACGAGGCTTCCCGCGGCAGATCCGCGTCCCGGGCCGACGGGAACACACTGTTCTCGCGCATAACGGATGAAGTCCCATACAATCAAAAAGTAGCCCTCATAACGCATCTTCTGAATCATTTCGATTTCAGAAGTTAGCCTACTCTCGTATTCGGCAAGGCTATTGCGCAGCAAGCCCTTTTGCGCTAACCGCTCAAGGTATGGGAGGCGGGTTGTAAAGCCTTCGCGCACAACCTTCTCGAAAAAACTCCCCGCAGTATGTCCTGCTGGAACCTGGAATTCCGGAAATGGATTCGGAATGCGTTCAATTTTCACATTGCAGCGTGCGGCGATATCTACGGTGCGGCTCAAGGCATCGGGCAGTTCGCCGAACACCTGTGCCATCTCTACCGCGCTCTTGAAGTAAAACTGATCGGTAGCGAATTTCATGCGATGAGCATCGCTCATCGTCTTGCCGGTCTGAATGCACAACAGTACTTCCTGGGCGTGAGCGTCTTCGTGATGTAGGTAGTGGCAATCGTTTGTGGCAACCAGGGGAATACCGGTCGCTTTCGAAAGGCGCACGATTTCGCGATTCACGCCCTGTTCGATTTCGAGTCCCTGATCCTGAATTTCCAGGAAAAAATTGCCTTTGCCAAAAATGTCCTGTAGCCGATAAGCATTCTCGCGTGCTTGCTCGTACTTGCCTTCGACAACCGCTTCGGTAACGGCACCGCGCAAGCATGCTGACAGTGCAATCAAGCCCTTGCTGTGCTTTGCAAGCAGATCGTAATCAATGCGTGGCTTGTAATAGAATCCCTCGAGAAATCCCGAGGAGACTAGTTTAATAAGATTTCGATAGCCCTCGAGCGATTCACAGAGGAGCACAAGATGATTGTTCCCACGCACTCCGGGCATGGCCTCGTCACGTTCGTGCCCATTTGTGCCATTAATTTTCTCGCCTCGGTCGTGGCGGCTGCCTTTTGCCACATACACTTCACAGCCTATGATGGGCTTAACGTCGCGCTTACTGGCCTCGTGGAAGAAATTCGCGGCCGCAAAAAGATTGCCATGGTCGGTAATGGCAACCGCTGGCATCTTTTGCCGCGAGGCTTCATCCAAAAGCTCGGTGGTTTCACAAGCACCGTCGAGGAGGCTGAAATCCGTATGAACGTGCAAATGAACGAACTGCGGCTGACCCATGGATCTCGATTCTAAAACTCTCGTAAGAGAATTGCGACTCGCATTCTTAAGTTTCCCACAGGGGCAGAGCGACGCGGCCGCAGAAAGGCTACTTCCGGCCGTGGGTTTTCTTTGCCGACACGGATGCTTTGCCTTGTATCGCCTTTGCGCCGTGTTTCCCGGCCTGCTCCGCAACTCGGGTTTTTCCTCTATGTGGATGTTGCGCGGCAATCTTCGCTGCAGCATGCTTTTGCTTTGCAGCATCACCAACCGCCATTGCCGCGTGTGACTTATCGGCCCCTTTGGAGGGCTTCCGTTCCTTCTCTTTCTTTTTCGGTTGTTCTTTGATGCCGGAGAGCTTGCGGAGAATCTTCTGGCGCTCTTCCGGAGTTTTGCCTCTGCCGGTTAACTGCATTGCGAAGACCTGCTCTACGATGGCATCGAACTTCGGTCCGCGTTCCATCCCTAACCCGCTTAGTTCGTTCACTACAAGAGGAAGGCCGGCACGGATCGACCGCCATTTGTTCAAGTACGCCCTAATCTTAGAAAGCGCGGTCGAATTATTTGATTCTGCCATTAGGTACGCAATCCGTTCGAGTCGCAGCTTCTCCAGAAATTTATACGTTTCGATAGGGACTTTCATCGTTCTACCGATCAATTCCTTCTGGGCCTTGAACGCTTCTTCTTCGAAATTCAGAATCTCTTGCGACTCTGCGGAACGAAAGCCAGCCTTAGAAAGAACGCTGGCCCGCTCACGATCTTTCAAGCGCGCGAGGATGGCGAGCAACATTGGTACTGCGAGACGTGGGCGCAATCCAGCGGTAAATATATCCTCGCGCACTTTCGTGAGGCGCGTAATGGCTTCATAACCTGGATGCTTAGTTGCAAGAACGGGATTGACCGCCTCAAGTAAATCGTGCTCCTCCCATGCCTTCAACACCACAGATGGCCGCTCTTCGCGCGCCAAGGCACGTAGTTCCGCACCAGCGTCTTCCAGGTCGATAGTTTGGTGGAGTTCTCGTTCGATAGCCAGATCGAACCATTCCTGCGTTCGGGACTCAACCTTAAATCCCATCCGCGCAGCAAAACGCAGGACGCGCAGTAAACGCGCTGGCTGATTCGTGAAGCTGTGAATCGTTAGAGCACGCACCTCCGCGCGCTCAATATCAGAAAGGCCGTTGGTAGGATCAAGCAACAAACCACGCGAAGCTGGATTTAAAGAAATAGCGATGGCGTTAAGCGAAAAGTCCCGCCTGCGCAAATCCTCCATAATTGTGGACCAGCGGATTTCTGGTCGCGTGCCAGGACGGACGTAATGATCGTCTCTTGCGGCAGCGATGCTTCCTTCGCAATCGCCTCCAAAAAGGACTTCGATGTGCCGCAATTTGTCATCTTCCATCAAAACCTTGGCGCCGCCCTTTTCGAGTTCGCGCGCGATCTTGGCGGGGTTGCCCTCGACTGTAAAGTCCAGATCTCGCAGTGATGCGCCTGTTATCAGGTCTCGCACCGTGCCGCCCGTTAGATAGACGTTAAAGCCCATTGCGGCGCAGAGTTCCTGCACGCGCATCATCACCGCTCGCTGTTCCGGCGAAAGCCGGCTTTCCAACAAAAACATGTAATCGGGCATTGCGCTCCTTCTGCTCCACGATGCTCGGGCTGTCGATCGCGAAGCTATCCGCGATGAATTCCCTGGCTTATCCCCGTCACGCGCGGGGGTGATGTGCTTTGTAAACCTGCTTCAACCGCTCCTCCACGACATGCGTATATATTTGCGTCGTGGAGATGTCTGAATGGCCCAACATAAGCTGGACCGATCGCAGGTCTGCTCCGCGTTCCAGCAAATGTGTCGCAAAGCTGTGCCGAAGCATGTGTGGCGTCAGAGCGACGCGCAGTCCAGCGCGGTTCCCGTAACCAGACAAAATCTTCCACACGCCAACTCGGCTGAGGGATGCACCGCGCCGATTGACGAACAGCGTCGAACTGCCTGTCAGTTTACCCACCAGCTTGGTCCTTGCTTCACGCAAATACTTTTCAACCATGCTTAACGCCTTACGTCCGACGGGCACGATGCGCTCCTTGTCGCCCTTTCCGATGCAGCGAACGCAGCCGATCTTGGTGTCCAGATCAGTCACGCGCAGGCCAATCAACTCTGACACTCGCAAACCCGTGGAATACAACACCTCGAGCATGGCGCGGTCTCGCAACCCCAGTGCCGTCTTTTCGTCAGGTTGCTCGAGTAACCGCTCCACTTCTTCCAGCCTCAGGTAACCAGGTAGAGAGCGCCGGATTTTCGGAGACTCCAAATTGATGGACGGATCGACCTTAATTAACTCCTGCAATTGGGCAAAGCGAAAAAAATTCCGCAGTGTGACTAGATGCCGCGCTACGGTACGGCTCTCAAGCTTCAGGTGGTATAATCCCGCGAGAAAATCCACGAGGTCGTCGCGGGTGATGACTTCTAGGCTCAACTTTCGCTTCTGGGTAAAAGTGCTAAATTTAGACAAATCACGCCGATAAGCGGCCACCGTATTAGAAGCAAGCCCCTTCTCCACCTTTACGTGCATAAGAAATGATGAAATAGTTGCCGAAATTTCCATCAGGACTCCACGTAACCGCTCGCGTCTGCAATACGCCGTCGCGTTGCAATCCCGTAGACCTCCTCGATTTCATGACAGCGGAACATCCACGCCAGCGTCAGGTAAAGAATTGTCGCACCGCTAATAAGCCCTATGAACACAAGTAATTGGACTACAAATCTCGAATGAATCGTAAACTCGGTGTAGTGCAATCCCAACCAGCAAGCTACGCCCATAATGCTCGAGCATAGGGCAATCTTCGAAAAGGACCGTAGAATTTGTATCGTCCCCAATGTCCCGTAGCGTAATCGAAAAATAACGAAGAGCGCGAAAAAATCGAAGAAGGAAGCAATGGCGGTCGCCAATGCCGGACCTCCATTTTGGACACGCCTAAAGAAGAATTCCAGAAAAACTATGTTCAATACTAGATTAATCAGCAGCGATATGAACGCCACAATCACCGGCGTTTTTGTATCTCGGGTGGAGTAAAACGCCGGTACAATCAATTTAACTGACGCGAGTGCCGGCAGTCCCACCGCGTAGTAAAGCAACGCGCGCGCGGTCAGTCGCGTAGATTCCGCAACGAATTGTCCGTGTTGAAACAGAACGCGGATGATCGGCTCGCGAAGAATCATTAAACCTAAGGCCGCCGGCACCGTTATGAATGCGACGATGCGCACGGAGAACGATAGCGTCTTCTTTAGGTTCTCGTAATCTTTGGCTGCCGCTTGGTGCGACATCATGGGAAGAATTGCTGTCGCTACAGCGATGGCGTACCCCCCCAGTACCAACTCCATCACCCGATCGGCCACGTACAAAGCCGTCAAGCTTCCCTGGGGCATTTTCGCCGCATTCGCAAAATAAGTGTCTACAAAGAAATTGATCTGACCGATTCCGATACCAAAGAAACGCGGAATCATTAGACGTGCGACATTCCGGATGCCCGGGTGCGAGTACGAAATTCCAAAATTAAACCGCATTCCTCGCTGAACCAGCGCCGGGACCTGTACGAGAAACTGCAACGCCCCACCCACCAGCACACCCACCGCTAGAGATATCGCCGGGTCCTTAAAGTAATGCCACACAGCGCTCACAGAGAACAGGATGATCGAGAGATTCAAGAGCACCGGAGTGGCAGCCGGTAATCCGAAGACATGAAAGCAATTAAGGATGCCCATGGCCAAGGCCGCTAAGCCGATGAAGAAAAGATATGGAAAGATGATGCGGTTCAGAGCTATGGCCTCATCCCAGGGAAGGCTCTTGGCGGAAGAAGGTGTGAACGAATGAATCACCGCGGGAGAAAAAATCATTCCGAGAACCGTGATAATAGCCAGTACCAGAGCAAGCGTCCAAAATAGGTTATTGGCAAACCTCCAGACCTCTTCCTTGGACTTCTCTCGCATGTAGGTCGTGAAGACCGGAATGAAGGACGCGGTCATCGAACCTTCGCCAACGAGTCGCCGAAATAGATTGGGGATGCGATAGGCTAGGACGAACGAGTCTGCAATATGGGACGTACCTAGGAGGAGCACTATGCGCTGGTCACGCACATAGCCAAGGATTCGGCTAAATATGGTAACTATGGAGATGACGGTAGCGGATTTTAGGATCTGGTTCTTGTCGGTCAACGGGCGGCGCTCCGAGCCTAACCCCAATGATAACAATAGGTTGACAGCAAAACTTGCTTAACATAACATAGATTCCGCGGATTGGCAAATTCTGGCCCCGCGTCGTGAGAATCACCTTATTTTGAAAGATCGCGCCCCAACCTCTACACATAAGAAAGTCATTGTCGCGCTTGCCGACAAGAAGCCGTTGCGCGGCTACCTTAATCCCACGCGCCTCGGCCAGACCGATCCCATCGATCTACTCACCCCGGACGGCGAGCATACCGAGCTACCGCTGGCCAAAGTACGCTCTATTTACTTCGTTCGGGAGTTTTCCGACGACTTCCAGCCAGAGCGTAAAGCGTTCTTGAGCCGCCCGAAACTCGATGGACTATGGGTTCGGTTACGCTACACCGACGGCGACACGCTCGAAGGCGTGATTCCCAACGATCTGCTCTCGTTACTCGATAATGGACTGCAAATCACCTCCCCAGACTTGAACTCGATGACCGACCGCATCTTCGTCCCACGCGCCGCGCTCGCCGAGGTGACCGTGCTTGGCGTCGTTGGTATTGCCCGGCGCAAACCCGCTGTCCCGTCTGTGGCTCAACCGCGCCTGTTCAACGAATAGCGTCGACCACCTGTACTCGTTTTCGCCCCTATGCGAGACTCACACCCTGCAACTAGGAGTCGTGCCCATGAAACTTTCAGAATTAGCCAGAAAGCTGAAATGTCGGCTGGAGAATTCGTCGCATATTGAAATTCACGGGGTGGCGGGCATCGAGCATGCCCAGCCGGGCGAAATTACTTTCCTAGCGAACCGCCGCTACTTCCCACTCCTAAAGTCTACGCGCGCCTCCGCTGTCTTGATTGAGGATGGCATCGCTATTGACCGCGAAGCCGGCATACCTGTGCTTGCGGCGCTTCGAAACCCCAATCCGTACCTGGCTTTTGCCCACGCCATGGAACTTTTTTATCAACCACCAAAATACACTCCGGGCATTCATCCTACCGCCATCATCGCCAAGAGCGCGCGCATCGGTGAAAATGCACACATCGGACCATATTGTTTTGTTGATGAAAATGTACAAATCGGGCGTGATGCGGTGCTGCACAGCTTTGTAACCGTTTACCGCGGTGCAACCATCGCCGACAACTTTTTCGCCCACGCGCACGTCGTCGTGCGTGAATTCTGCCGCATCGGTAATCGCGTAATTCTACAGAACGGCGTGGTCATCGGCGGAGACGGCCTCGGCTTCGCAAAACAAAAGGACGGAACGTGGTACAAAATGGTGCAGTCTGGCCCTGCCGTTCTGGAAGATGACGTCGAAGTGCAATCCAACGCCTGTGTAGATCGGGCAACCGTCGGTGAAACGCTCATCGGTCGGGGCACAAAGATCGATGATCTAGTCGTGGTCGGTCACGCGTCTAAAGTCGGCGCCGATACCATGCTCTGCGGACAAGTCGGACTTGCCGGCTCCACCAAAATCGGCAAAGGCTGCATTCTTGCCGGGCAGGTCGGCACCGCCGGACATCTCACGATCGGGGATGGTTCAGTGATTACCGCGAAGAGCGGCGTTCCCCATGATGTGCCACCTCGATCTCTTTTTTCAGGCTATCCCGCCGTCGAGAATCGCCAATGGCTGAAGAACACGGCCGCGCTAAACCGTTTGCCAGAGCTCCAAAGGCGTGTTCGTGAATTGGAAGCTGAAATCGATAAGCTTAAGACTAGCTGAATCGACCAAAGAGCTGGGAATCAAGAAACATCTGGACTGCCACTCGGGAATCCCACGGGCCGCTGGTCAGGTGGCAGTCCAGCTGCGATGGCATCGTGGACTTGATCGTTCAATGATTCGCGTTGCGCAAGCGAATATTTCGACGCATCGATAGGCTCAAGAAACTCCACAAGTATCTCTTTCGGATGCATGACCAGCGAGCGTTTCTCCATCACACGATGTGCGCCTGAACACGCCACCGGCACGATCGGCACACCGGCGTTGATCGCCATCACCACCGCCCCCTTCTTAAATTCTTGTAAGCGGCCGTCCGGACTACGTGTGCCTTCCGGATAAATGAGAAATGACTGGCCGGCGCGCAAAGATTCCGTCGCTTTTTCCATACTGATGATCGCGGACTCACGCAGCCTGCGATTTACCGGGATAAATCCCGCCAAGAGAAACGCCTGGCCGACAATTGGCCACTTAAATAGCGACTCTTTCAACAGAATCGCGATCCGCCGCGGAATGGCGCCCACCACGGCCGGCGCATCAGCGGAACTCGTGTGATTAGCCACGAAAAGACATACGCCGGGCGGAATTCGGTCCATACCCTTAACACGCACCTTTACGCCTACGGCTTTGACGAAGAACATCACGCCCTTGATCCCTGCCCAATAGATAGGATTGGGATTGCGCGAGATCAGTGTGTATAACAGCAGGACCGGTCCAATGAAGAGTATGTATAGAGATAAGAATGTAGCAATGAAAAGGGTCCGCAACATGAATTAGAAGAACCCACCTCGAATCTCCGCCCAGAGAACGTCAAGTAAGAGCTTAGTTTCGGTGCATCGCAACATGGTTTGTTGCGCCGTGCAGTATTCCATCGCGGATCCGCAGCGCTTTCTCACTGGCCTGAGAATCCTCCACAACCTGGTAGCGAAGTTCTTGCACTCCTCCTAGAGAGAATTCCAGACCAGCTTCTTTTCCGCCTCGACGAACACGCAGACGCAAATGATCTCCGGCCGCCCGTTCTCGCAGCCAGCGATCTAGTCGCCCCGGCACATCTCCGCCGTTCCATTTTACAATTACGTCGCCCGGCCGAAGTCCAGCTTGCGCCGCCGATCCCCCGCCATCAACACTTTGCACAACGAGCGTCTCATTCGGATCGCGCTCCGCAAAAAAGCCAAGTGCTGGCCCTTTCTGTTCGACCGTTCGAAATGTCAGTCCTGCTAGCGACAGAATATTCTGATAGGGCAACGGTTCGGCGGACGTTACGTATTTCCGAAAGAATTCGTCAAATGAACCGCCAGCAATTTTCTCCGCGGTAATCCGGACATCCAGACTATCGCGATACGTTTTTCCTTGTTTGGCGAACTCTGTGTTCATGGCGCGCAGCAAATCGTCCAAGCTCTGTTCGTTGTTGGTACCGTCGCGCATAAGGATGTCCAACAGAACGCCCAATACTTGTCCCTTTGTATAGTAAGAAATGCTTTGTTCCGGCCGGTTGTACATTGGATATTTTTCCAGCCACGCATCCAAGCTGGATTGTTCTGCACTTTGCCATCGATTGGCAGGACGTCGTTCCAGCTCGGTGATTTGTTCTCCAAGGTCTTGATACAATTGTTGTTTGTTCCATATCCCGGAGCGCAGCAGCGTGTACGATTCGTATGTGCTGGTCACTCCCTCCGCAAACCATAGTGCACGCGTGTACTGCTCTTTCGTATAATCCACCGGCTCCAATGATGAAGGCCGAATTCGTTTCACGTTCCACAGATGAAAAAACTCGTGCGCTGCAATTCCAGGCAGATATTCATCCGACGGCACTGCTATAGCTGTCGAATCTGTGTGCTCCATTCCTCCACCCGCACCTGCCGAACCGTCGCCGGTATGAATGATGAATATGTAATGCTGGTACGGTGCCCCGCCCATGAGATTCAGCTCATAGCGGCAAATGCGGGTCAGATCGTTTTCAACTTTGGATCTCTTCCATTTGTCGCCGTGAATCACAACCCAAATCTCCGGCTTGATACCGTCCAACTGAAATTCCTCAAACTTCCCCACTTCGATCGGAGCGTCCGCCAGTGCATCGTAGCTCGAGGCGTCGATCGAGAAATTACGTGCGTCACCGCGCGTCTCCAGAGGCTGAATTGATGGACTCGCGGCGCGCCATTCGCCCGGGACATCACATAAATCCAGATGCACATCTTCCGCACGCCTCTGCTGGAGATACATCAAAATCAACGCTGGATTTATGAAGGCATGTTCTGTATTTAGCTGGGTCGCGAATGGTCCCGATTCATCCCAATACGTCGTGTAGCGGACCGTCAATGTTCCATGCCCTTCGATGCGCCAGGTCTGCTTATCAAGCTTCTCGATAGCCATTTTACTTGTTCCAGCGAACGCTTCTACCTGTTGGAGGTGGCTGCTGAAGTCGCGGAGCTGATAAAGGGCATTCCACGCAGGCATCTGGAGTGTAAGTTCGCCGGCCACATCCGGAATCGTCATCCGCACGCGAAAAAGATGTTGCTCAGGATGCGCCAGCGACACCTCATAACGAATTGTTGCTCTTGCTGCAGACGCGAGGTTCAATGCACAAAGAACGACGAGGAATGCCGTCACCCGGATCAGACCGCGGAACAAATGAAATTTCACCTGCTAGTGGCCCCGGAGGGAAGTTGTACTGTTTGGCTTAGCTTCTTCAACATTTTGTCGCACAAGCCGTCGAAGCTGCCGTTGGACATAACCAGCAACACATCGCCCGACTGCGCCTCGGATGAGAGCATCTCCGCGATATCGTCTGCGCTCGAAAACGCGCAGCAATCTTTACCAAGGCTGCGCACACTTTCCGCTACAGATTCTGGATCGAGTCGATTTTCGTCGCCCAGTTGTTGCGAGCGGAAGACCCCGCCCAGAATCACACGGTCAGCCAATGCTAGAGATTCCGGTAAGGTTTCCTGAAACACTTTGCGCCGCATCGAATTCGAGCGCGGCTCGAGAATCGCCCAAATCCGGCGTCCCGGCCATCGATCGCGTGCTGCTTCGATAGTAGCCTTCACCGCGGTCGGATGGTGCGCGAAATCATCCACCACTAATACTCCACCGATTTCCCCTCTCACGTCCATGCGGCGTTTCACGCTTCGAAACGATGCCAGCGCTTTGCCCAACTGTTCGACGCCAATTCCACGCCCATGAGCTATGGCTATGGCACTCATCGCGTTCAGCACGTTATGACGACCCGTTGCGGCCAGTTTAAATTCTGCAAATAATTTGCCCCGATGCGTCACTCGGAAGCGCATCATTTCACCCTCGACGGATAAATCGTTGGCCACCCAGTCGTTGGCGGGCACAAAGCCGTAAGTCTCAACTGCACACCAAGCCTTCTCCACACTACGTCGTAGTGCTAATCCCGATTCATCCGCATCACCCCAAATCACCACACGTCCACGCCTTGGCACAAGATTCACTAACCGCCGGAACGCCAGCTGATATGTTTCAAAATCGGGATAAATGTCCGCATGGTCGTACTCGAGCGACGTAATAATCAGATCATCCGGGTGGTAATGAAAAAACTTTGGTCCACGGTCCCAGAAAGCCGTTTCGTACTCATCTCCTTCCAGGATAAATTCCTCACCGCCACCTAACCCATAGCTCTTAGCAAAATTCTCCGCCACCCCGCCTACCAGAAAATTCGGCTTCTTTTGCGCTGTCTGGAAAATCCATGCCAACATGGCGGTGGTGGTTGTCTTTCCGTGAGTTCCACTGACTACAATTGAATGGCGGCCAGGTAGAAATATCTCCTCTAGAATTTCCGGCATCGAGCGATACGGAATCTTTTTGTCGAGTACTTCCTCCAACTCTGGATTCCCGCGTGCAATAATATTCCCCACCACCACTAGATCCGGCGTGGGCTGCAGATGCGTAGCGTCAAACGTATTGAAAAACGATATCCCCAAGCTTCCTAGGAGCGTCGATGCAGGCGGATAAACGCCGGCATCTGACCCCGTGACGCGATAGCCTTTCTCGCGCAGCATGCCCGCCAGCGGCGCCATCGCCGAGCCGCCGATACCAATTACATGTACGTGTTTTTCACTCATCGTATGACTGCCGGTTCAAGAGTTTCGAGGACTCCTTCGCCTAAAGCTGCCAGGCGCCCCATAACGCCGAGAGGCACGGTCAACATTGGACGCATCGTGTGACCGAGTGGAGCTCCAAAAACGATCGGCACGCCAAGAGGTCCAAGGATTCGAGAGCATACCTCCTGCACGGTTGGGCTGCCCGCAACAGGTGCTTCGCAATCTGGGAAATCGCCTAACACAATTGCTCGCACTCCTTCGAACTTCCCAGCCTGTTTCAGGTGCATCAACGCGCGGTCCACTTGCCAGGGCTTCATTCCGCGATCCTCCAAGAGAAGAATGGCATCACTTGTATCTAGCTCCCACGGGGTTCCGATCGTAGTTTCCACCAGCGTCATGCATCCGCCGAGAATTCTTCCCTGCACTTCGCCCGCGACCATTACTGCTCCCTGCAGACCAATTTCGGTGCCGCCATCGGTATTCTGCACAGATGCAACGAGCGACTCCCTATCGTAGCCGCGCCCCGCACCGGCACCCCCATCTAATCCTGCGGCAATCATGGGCCCGTAAAATGTCACCCACCCCCATCGTTGCCACAAATAAATTTGCAGAGAGGTCAGATCGCTAAAACCCAGGATTACTTTCGGCAACGCCGGATCAGGAATTTGCAGATTCTCCAGTCCGTAATTGGACCCGTAACCGCCCCTAATCGCAAAAAGTGCATTTATATCCTCACTCGCAATCCCCCTGAGAAATTCATCGCGTCGCTCATTCGCTGAACCTGCGAAGTACCCTACTGGAGTCAAGAGCGGAGTTTTGACCGCCCGAAATCCAAGGTGGCGCTCCAATTCGGCTAAACCCGCCTTCATCCGCACATCATCTCCTGGAGAGGCCGCGGCAAAAGGCATAATAGCGGAACCAGAGAGCAGCGCGTGTGGCTTTTGCGGGGCAATTTCTCGGTCCGCTACCCCTCTTCCATTTATTCCCATCCTCATTCGCTATGTCTTTCAACTGGAAGCATTTCAACGGTCACACCTGGCTGGGTCAACGCCGCGAAAATCTTCTCTTGCTGCCTATGGCTCACATCAGCGTCGAACTGTATCAAACGCTTTTCACCGCTCACCGATACCTGCAAATTGTCGAGTGCTACATCCGCGTTTGAAAAGATCCGGTGTACTTCAATCACAATATCCGTGGCACTGTCGGTTGAAATGCGGAAGAGCATCAACCGAGGTTTAAGGTTGAACCAGTCTTCCACGTAAATGAGGAAGACTAGCGCGAACAACACCATAAGACACGCGAAGCCCGACACCACGAACAAGCCGGCCCCGGCGGTCATCCCTAGTGCGGCCACGACAAATATTGTCGCGGCTGTCGTCAAGCCCGTCACGCTGCCGCGTTCGCGTAAGATAACGCCGGCGCCGAGAAAACCAATTCCCTGAACTATGTTGGACGCAATCCTCGTGGTACTCGAATCGCCGGTACGTTTCGCAATTTCCACCGAAAGAATGGTGAACAGCGCGGCGCCAACGGAAACACACACACCGGTGCGCATTCCCGCGGGACGCTTCCGGATGCTGCGCTCCAGCCCGATGATCGCGCCCAATAGCGCGGCCCACAGCAAGCGGACAATAATGCTATTCAGCGACAGCATGATTCCTAATTGTCACGGCTACGGCAGAAGTTTACACATTACAACTTAAATTGCGTCAACTTCGCGAAATGACGTGCCCTGCCGTGTATCTCGCTTCGTTTAAGCGTTCGCAGGCGATCCAGTCCGAACTTTTCTACTGCGAAGCTCCCCAACACAGATCCAAAGACCATGGCTCGCCGGAGCGCGGCATCGCTATTTTGCCCCGCGCCTGCAAGATAGCCCATAAAGCCTCCCGCAAAACAGTCACCGGCGCCCGTCGGATCTTGCGGCTCTTCCAAAGGGAATGCGGGGACACAAAAGACACCGCGCTTATCCACCATCATCGCTCCATATTCTCCACGCTTCACTACTAGCGTCGATGGTCCCATCTTAAAGATGCGCTTCGCTGCGCGTAACAAATTGTGTTCGCTTGATAATTCCCGAGTTTCGGTATCGTTAATCATCAAAATGTCAACGTGTTTCAGCGTTTCCCGCAACTCTGCGTTTGAACGCTCGATCCAATAGTTCATGGTGTCCAGAGCCGCAAGCTTCGGGCGCACTTTTACTTGATGCAGCACATCCCGCTGCAAGTCGGGGGCGATATTCGCCAGAAAAACATACTTGGAGTTGCGGTATTTCTCCGGTAGACGCGGTTTGAACTGCGCAAAGACGTTCAGCTCGGTCGACAGCGTAACGCGCTCGTTCAGATTTTCTGAATAACGCCCAGCCCAGAAAAATGTCTTGCCCGCGGCTCGTTCCAGCCCTTCTGTGTCGATACGTCTTCCCTGGAAAATCAATGCGTCGCGCGAGGTAAAGTCGTCGCCTACGATTGCGACAAGATTCACATGTGTAAAGAAACTGGCTGCTACGGCAAAATACGTCGCCGCACCACCTAAAGCCCGCTCCACCTTGCCGTACGGGCTTTCCAACGCGTCAAACGCCACCGACCCCACAACGAGTAAGGACACCGTTTGCTCCTATGAAATATATTTGCTGAGGATGGCGGCGAGCCGCCTCTTTGTCACAGTGGGGACTAACTTCATGTCAGTAACCAAGGCATGTTGCAAAGCCGTACCACACCTGCAGGTCCGCTCGGCCGGCAGCGCCCGCACGGCCTCTCGCAATACGCGTTGTGCATTCTCCGCGTTCTGCGTGAGGGTAGCCATGATTTGGGATGCGGTCACGGATTCATGCTCCGGATGCCAGCAGTCGTAATCCGTAATCATCGCGATCGTGGCGTAACAAATCTCCGCTTCGCGCGCTAGCTTAGCTTCTGTGACATTCGTCATACCGATAACTTCAAAACGTAATTGCCGATGCACATGGGCCTCCGCCAACGTCGAAAACTGCGGGCCTTCCATGCAAACGTAAGTCCCTCGCCGATGGACCATCACGGCACAGTGCACGCTGGCGTCCGCCAGCGCCGCAGACACCTGTGCGCACGTTGGATGAGCAAACGCCACGTGCGCTACGAGACCACCGCCAAAAAACGTTGACACACGCTTTGTCGTGCGATCAAAAAACTGATCCGGAACAAGAAATTCCCCCGGCCGGAGATCTTCTTGTAACGATCCCACCGCGCTCACTGAGATAATTCGCTCCACGCCGAGGACTTTCATCGCATAAATATTTGCCCGGTAATTGATTTCGCTCGGAAGGATACGATGGCCGCGGCCATGCCTGGCGAGAAAAGCCACGCGCTTCCCTTCCAGCATGCCCAGAACGATTTTATCGGACGGCTCGCCAAAAGGAGTTTTTATCGGGATTTCGCGCGTGGCCTCCAATCCCGGCATGGAATAAAGCCCGCTTCCGCCGATGACACCAATCTGCGCCGTTCGCACACTTTTTACATTCTTGGACTTTTTCGTTTTTACAGTCGCCATGGTCAGGGTCTCCGTTATCGGTTCAGGTCTACCGGTTCATATTCCATCTTGCCGTCGCGCTCGTGCAGCGTCGCAGCCGCGTAATCCGGATCGTGACCGAAAACCACCGTCCAACTTCCTCGTACGATCTCCCCGATCCACTTACGCTTACTTTCCAACGTCTGCAAAGGATACAGGTCATAACCCATAATCCACGGCAGCGGAAGATGATGACGCGTAGGAATTAGGTCCGCGACAAATAGCAGAGAATCATCGCCCTTTCCGATCTTCACAGCTTGAATAGTCGCATTGTGACCAGGAATTCTGATCACCGAAATTCCCGGTACGATCTCGACGTCGCCTTCGACAAGCTGCCACTGCCCCGCGGCACTCACCGGAACAAATCGGTCCGGAAAGTAACTCGCACGGTCGCGGTCCGTCGGAGACATAGCGTGTTCCAGTTCACCGCGTTGGACGACGTATTGCGCGTTGGGAAATGAAAGCACATCCCGGTCATCAATCGAACGCGTATTTCCACCCGCGTGATCGAAATGAAGGTGCGTGTTAATCACCACATCGATCTCTCTTTACGCCGTTTTTCTCGAGCGAAGCTTGCAGCGGATCTCCCGCTTCGATTCCATAGATATAGCGTAATTTCGCGTCCCATTTCGTGCCGTTGCCGGTCTCCACCACAATATTCTTGCGCCCCGCGCGCACCAGCAGCGAATTCGCTGCCAGCCGTATGCGATTGCGCTCGTCCGCCGGCGTTTTCCGTTCCCAGAGTGGCTTCGGCACCACGCCAAACATGGCCCCGCCGTCCAGGTGAAATGTTCCCCCGTGCAAATGGCGCACTTCGATGTCACCCACGTGCATCTGTTCTCAGCCGTTGAGACCGCTCCTCGCCAGGATGTCATTGACCGCCGAAAATGGATCCGTTTTACGATCTGCAACTGCAGCTGCAAGTTCCATCAGCCGCGCTTCCCCGCCCGTTCCTTCCAGTGCGCGCGCCATCAATCGCGATTCCAGCAGCTCGATGAGCCGTTTCTTCCAATGTTCCACATGTTTTCGGCGCCGCTCGCCGCTGTTTTCAAAGTGTTTGCGAAACCTAGAGATGACTTCCGCCAACGAATCAATTCCTTTATCCTCCGTCGCAACCGTGCGTACTACCGGCGGCTGCCATCCATCCCGTGGCATTACTAGCGACAGCATGGCATGAAGTTGTTGCTCCAGTCGGTCTGCCCCTTCACGATCGGCCTTGTTCAGCACGAAAATATCGCCAATCTCCATAAGGCCGGCCTTCATATTCTGAATATCGTCGCCCAGCCCGGGCACCAGCACCACCACTACACAGTCGGCCAATCGAACGATGTCGATTTCATCCTGGCCTACGCCGACGGTTTCAATCAGTACTTGCTTCTTTCCGGCGGCGTCAAGCAGCAGCGCCACCTCTGCTGTTGCCCGCGCCAGTCCGCCCAGAAATCCTCGCGTGGCCATCGAGCGGATAAACATCCCCGCATCCGCCGCGTGCCCTTGCATGCGAATCCGATCGCCAAGTATCGCTCCGCCTGAATACGGACTCGTGGGATCTACAGCAACTACACCGACCTCTTCCGGAATTTGTCGGTAATGAGCGGCCAGACGGTCCACCAGCGTGCTTTTCCCAGTTCCCGGTGCACCCGTTACACCCGTTAAATACGCGTTGCCGGTGTGCGGGAAAAGCAATTGCAGCAACGCTTCCGCTTCCGGCCGGTGATTTTCAATTGCCGTAATTGCGCGCGATACCGCGCGCGTATCGCACTCACGCACCTGGGCCGCCCATTTTTCAATAGGCAGTGACATGGTTTTCTTGTGGCGCTTTCGAAAGAGCCAGGAGCATCCACCTATTATTTCTTGCCGAGTAGCTGGCGGGCAATTACCAATCTCTGAATTTCGCTCGTCCCTTCGCCGATGGTGCACAGCTTTACATCGCGATAGAACTTTTCCGCCGGATAATCCTTGATAAAACCGTAGCCACCGTGAATCTGCACGCATTCATTCGCCACGCGTACCGCTACCTCGCTGGCAAACAATTTCGCCATGCTTGATTCCCGGGTGATGCGCACATCGTCTTTGTCAGCCAGCCACGCCGCCTGGTATACCAGTAACCGCGCGGCCTCTACTTCCGTGGCCATGTCGGCTAACTTGAACTGGATTGCCTGAAACTCACTGATCGCTCGTCCGAACTGTTTGCGCTGTTTGGCATACTTGGTTGCTGCTTCGAGCGCCCCTTGCGCCATTCCTAGTGCCAGCGCGGCGATTGATATACGCCCACCGTCCAGAATTTTCAGGCTGCCTATGAATCCTTCGCCTTCCGGTCCCAACAGATTTTCTTGTGGCACGCGGCAATCGCTAAAAATTACTTCCGACGTGTCACTGGCTCGCATCCCCAGTTTGTTTTCTTTCTTCCCAGGTTTAAAGCCAGGCATTCCTTTTTCCAGAATAAACGCGCTAATCCCATGGGAATCCCTGGATTTGGCGGTCACCGCCATGGCGACACAATAATCGGCATAGTGCCCGTTAGTTGTGAAGGTCTTGGCTCCGTTCAGCACCCACTGATCGCCAACGCGCATAGCCATCGTCCGCGTGCCACCGGCATCGGACCCGGCTTCCGGTTCGGTCAACGACCAGGCGCCAATCTTTTTTCCTTGCGCCAATGGCACCAAATATTTATGCTTCTGCGCTTCGTTGCCGAACTTGAAGATGTGGTTGCTGCAAAGCGAATTGTGCGCCGCGACAATCAGGCCCACCGATCCATCGACGCGCGCTAATTCCTCGATGGCGATGCAGTACTCGATGTATCCAAGGCCTGCACCTCCATATTTCTCCGGAAAAATGACACCGAGCAGCCCCATCTCCCCCAGCTTAGGCATGATCTCCACGGGAAAATGGGACACTTCGTCCCACACCATTACATGCGGCGCGATCTCGCCTTCCGCAAACTCGCGCACACTACGCCGAAGCTGCTGCTGTTCCTCGGTAAAAGTAAAATCCACCGTGTCTCCGGCTGCTATGTTTTCTGCTATATCCGGCCAAGGTTAGTTTATAAATTCATACTACAATGCTTACCAGCCCACCGGATAATGGTTCGCTTTAATTTGTTCATCCAGCCACATTTTCAGAGGAGCAAAATAGCCCGCCAGCGCCGTGGCATCAAGGCGTTCTTCGCCAGTGAGGGTCTTGAGAGCTTCGGGCCACGGCTTACTCTCCCCCATGGCCAGCATTTTATTCAGCCTTTCCCCTGCGGCCTTGTTCCCGTAAATCGAACAGCGGTGTAGCGGACCACTATAGCCAGCCTCGCGGCAAAGGGCGCGCTGAAATTGAAATTGCAGAATTTCTGCTAGAAAATACCGCATATACGGAGTATTCGACGCCACATGAAACTTCGCTCCCGGATCGAAATCTGCTTCCGTTCGTTCTATCGGAGGGGCAATGCCTTGGTACTTGCGTCGCAACTCCCACCACGCCTTGTTGAATTGCTCCGGCTGTACTTGTCCGGAAAATACTTCCCATCTCCATTTGTCGACCAGCAGGCCAAACGGCAGAAACGCTACTTTCGCCAACGCCTGTTGTAATAAGTAGTCGATGTCGCCTGATGCCGGCGGAACCGTATCGATCAAGCCGATTTGTTTGAGATATTCTGGGGTGACAGACAAAGCTATCGTGTCCCCCACCGCTTCGTGGAATCCATCGTTCGCGCTTCCCTGAAACAGCGGTGGCAGAGTGTTGTAGGCGCGCTGATAAAAGTTGTGCCCCAGCTCGTGGTGGATTACTCGAAAATCCTCCTCCGTAATCTGGATGCACATCTTAATGCGCAGATCATCTTTGGAATCCACGTCCCACGCACTGGCATGGCAGATCACTTCGCGGTCTGCGGGCTTGGTGAATAGCGATCGTTCCCAGAATGTTTTTGGTAGCGGCGCAAACCCTAGTGAAGTGAAAAACGCTTCTCCATAGCGCACCATTCCCCGTGCATCGGTATGGCGGTCCTGCAGATTTTTCGTCAAATCAAAACTTTGTGCAGGCTTGGGTGACTCCATCAACGGATAGATGTTATTCCAATTCTGACTCCACAAGTTCCCCAGCAAATGCGCGGGGATCGGTCCAGAAGGGGCCACAATCTCCTTTCCATATTTCTTGGCCAACTGCCCGCGGACATAGGCATGCAAAGCTTCATATAACGGGCGAAGTTGCTCCCATAACCGCTCCGTTTCTTTGGCAAATTCGTCCGGCGGCATGTCATACATCGAGCGCCAAATCGCCCCTACATCGGAATATCCCAGCTCGCGTGAACCCTGGTCTCCGAGATCCACCAAGCGTGCGTATCGCTGACGCATTGGTGCGCCTACAGCATGCCATCCGATCCACGCCCGTTTCAGTTCTTCGGGATCGCGGCTGGTCACCAGCATTCGCTCAATAGCAAGAATGTCGAAGCATTTACCCTTGTCGCCTTCCGGGCACCATTTCCCCTTTCCATAATCAGCGGCAAGAGAAGCGGAGATCTGTGCGAGTTCCTTCTGCTCTGCAAGATTGGATGGCGCAGGAAATCCTACCGAGAGTTTCACCAACAATAATTTGCGCGCCATCTCCGGCGGCAATTTGACTGCATTGAAGCGATGCGCCTTCTTCGCAAGCTCTACCGTCAGCGCATTTAGTTCTTGGTCCGCATCTGCGGCAATCTGTTCTGTGTCTTCGGTAATGAAGTTCGCCGCAACCCAGGCCGCCCGCTGGCCTTTATTCCCCAGTTCAAAAAGCCGTTTCTCCGCGTCGTCGATAAACGCTTTTGCTTCCCCGACAGACGGCGGTGACTTTTTCGCTTGCCCAGTGGCAACTCTTTCCTGTCCGTGTGCGCTAACGCACAAAGGCCAGCCTACACATGTCAATATAACTGCCCCAAAATAAGTTCCTAGCCTATTCATGCTCCTGCTTTCTGCGGAATTGCCGCGACGTTACCGAGCACCGTGAGCGCAAGCTCAATACCTGCTCTATCCACGTCGCAGTGGGTCACAAATCGCACCGAGTGCAGCGCCGTCTCCTGCGCTAGGATACCTTGCATCCGAAGCTCTTCACACAGCTCCACAGCCGTTCTTCCTGTTCTCGAACAATCGACAATCACGATATTCGTTCGCACCTTTGCAGGATCAACACGCAATCCCGAAATTTCCGCGATCCCTTCTGCCAGGCGCTTGGCGTTTTCGTGGTCGATATGCAGCCGGGCTGGTGATTTTTCCAACGCAATCAGTCCCGCCGCCGCTAAAACACCTGCTTGCCGCATGCCACCCCCAAGCATCTTTCGGTAGATCCGCGCTTTCTCGATAAATGCCTGCGAACCCACGATCATCGATCCCACCGGAGCACCCAATCCCTTGGAAAGGCAGAACATCACGGAATCGAACTTTCTCGTCATCTGCGCGACCCGCTCTCCCAAAGCTGTTGCGGCATTGAAGATCCGCGCTCCATCTAAATGTACTTTCAAGCCTGCCGCGTGCGCATGGTCACAAATATCTTCGACTTGCGCGGTCGGATACACCATTCCGCCGGCCATATTGTGGGTATTTTCCAGGCACACGAGCGTCGTTTGCGAATCGTAATAGATCTTCGGTCGAATCGACGCTTCAATCTGTTTCCAGGTAAGAATTCCGTCCTCGCCACGCGTCACCCGGGGCATACAACCCGCAACCGCCGACATAGAAGCCAGTTCGTACAGGTTCACGTGGCCCCGCTCCTCGCAAATCACTTCATCCCCGTGATGCGTCCACACCTTGATTGCAATAAGGTTACCCATGCAACCGGTCGGTACGAAAAGCGCCGCTTCTTTCTCGAACATTTCTGACGCGCGCCTCTCAAGATGGTTTACGGTCGGGTCTTCGCCGTACACGTCGTCGCCAACTTTGGCCTCTGCCATTGCCCGTCGCATCTCTGCAGTCGGCTGGGTCACCGTGTCACTGCGTAAATCAACAACGCCTTCCAGCCGCCTCATTACGTCTGGATCACTCACGCCTTTAGTTTTGGATTCCGTCATGTTCACGTGCGCTACCTCATGCAATTTCGTCGAAACCGCATTCCTCCCTGTCGCGTCGTACAACCAAAAGACATCAGCGCAACAGTTCCACGAACACCTCATTCGAAATACTCAGTCGCGCTGGCGCGAGCCTTACCCTGCTGCCCTGTCGTTCGACTAGTCCCGACTTCGCGAGTGGATCAAAGCGCGCAGTCACTGTTACCCCGTATTGCTTCTCGATCCGCTGCAAATCTATTCCGTCTAGCTCCCGCAATCCCAGAAACAACTCTTCCTCCAGCGCCCGCTCACGATTCAGAGCTTCGTGCTGCTCAAGGGGCAAGCGCTTCCCTTCCAACGCCATTACATAGGCTGCCGCGTCATGCGCGTTTGCCCACCGCTCCGTCCCGGAAAAGGAATGTGCGCCCGCACCAAACCCCAGATACGCGTGACGCCTCCAGTACTTCAGGTTGTGCCGCGATTCGAAACCTGGCTTCGCCCAATTCGAAATCTCATAGTGGTGATAACCTGCTCCGCCTAACGCTTCTTGCGCCATCTCGTAAAACTCTGCCATGTCATCATCGCCTGGTACGGAGGCCGCGCTATAGCGACTCCCGCCTTGCAACAACTCTTTCCCCAATCGACTGGCCTCATCAACCTCGAGCAAATAGATCGAAACGTGCTCGGGGGCAAGCTTCATCAATTCATGTAACGATTGCTGCCAACTCGCGCGCGTCTGATGTGGTAGTCCGGCAATCAAATCAAAGCTGATGTTTTCAATGCCTCTTTCGCGGAGCACCGGCACTGCGCGGTAAATGTCGGCCCGCCTGTGCATACGTCCTGCGGCGACTAGCTCTTTATCTGAAAAGGACTGCAACCCGAAACTTACTCGATTTACTCCGGCACGCACCCAAACTTCCGCCTTTCGGTCTTCAATGGTTTCTGGATCCGCTTCCAGCGTGACTTCAGACAGGTCTGTCTCAAAGGTCGTGCGGATCGAATCCAGTATTTCTTGGAGATGTTCGGGATCCAGCAGGCTCGGCGTTCCCCCGCCGATGTAAACCGTATCCACCCGCATGTCATGGAAGGATGGGGGAAGTGTAACCCCTGCGCCTCTGTAAAGTTGGCTGTAACCGCAGATTTCGCGGCACACCGTCTTTATGTACGGTGCGAACCGTGCTGTGGAAACCACACCCGTATGGAAATTACAGTAAGTGCACTTGGTCTGGCAGAACGGAACCTGAATATAGATGCCGAGGTTTTGCATGAATTAAAAACTCTAGCACAGCACACACCACCCGCGCTGATAAGGCTAGCCACCTGAGCGGCCCTCTCAAGCAACGGTTTCTTCCACAATTACTTGTGGGTAGCCAATGCCGCGTAGCGCCGACAGGATCCGCGCATTCATTAATCGTTATCCCCGCCGTCGTGTGCGGCACGTACAGGTAACAAATACCTTTCGACACGCCGGACTGGCTAATCGCCTTTTGAATTTGCGCTGTTACCTCCACCAACTGTGTTCGGCGATCCGTCTTCACCTTCAGCGTATGCATCCTTAAATCTCCTGCCGGCCAGGCCCGCGGACTACGGGAGTTGAAGTATTTGGTGTTTCCCTAAATGTTTGGTACCGCACAGCTTCTGCAATTCGCTCAATCCGCCTACGCCCCATCGTGCCAAAAATGGCAGCAGACAAAGCTCACGAGACTGCAGAGTTTTGTGCGGATACAGCAACGATTCCAAGTATTGTTCGTGCCCGGCCAAAAGTCGCGTCTTTTGATCCTGCGCCCTTCCCACTTTACGGCGCAGTTTCTCCATCTGATACTCCATCTTCTTTACCGAGGTATCTACCGCCCCTTGCAGCGTTGCGTCAAGGATTTCTATTTGTTTACCCAAGCGGGCCAGCATACGTTCCACCTGTTTGCGGTTTCGGTCAAAATCCTTTGCTAGCCTTGATGGAACGCTTGCACGTTCCATCTTGCGTCGCACTTCTTGCGGACCCGCCCAAATATCTTCGACGGAAAGCTTGTATCGCCGGAGGAGTTTGGCGGCTTTCGCATCTACCAGCGTAAAACCAGCCCGCGGCAGAATCACCGGCATTCGTCCCAACACCTGCTCATAAACCACCGACGACTGTGCAAAATACGAAATCTCCGCGGGGCCGGCGATATATCCGGCGGTAGGTAGCAAATAATCCTGCACCACGGACCGCAGCAGCGCTCCAGGACTAAAACTCTGCGGTTCCTTTTGCGTAAGGTTTAGGAGTTCTTCTCTTGCCCATGATTTCTCACCTGCCTGAAACTTGGCGCCGCTCGCACTGATCGCTTGTCGCGACCCTTCGCCCATGTAAAACAGCAGCGTGCTTTTCGCTGTCACTTTGACTTGTGCATCAAATTCGGAACGATTCAATTCTTTTCCGCGCTCCAGCAATTTCTCGTTCAGCGCGTCACGATCTTCAATCACCCGGCTATAAATTGGCGCCGCCACCCGATGCAACTCGGGATCTAGCGGATCCATCAGGATCAGTCCCTGCTGGGCAAATAATCTCGCAAATAATTTCGCGAACGCACTCCCGTAAGTTTCCCCGGGCCCGTAACTTTCCCTCAGCAGATGCGCAAGCAGCTCGCTCCCTTGCGCAGCAAGTAGCTCTGCCGCCTCATGTGCTGGCTCTTCAATTTGCGGACCTAATGCAATTCGTCCGACTGGTTTTCCCCCATTTACCACCGCTGGCAATTCAAACCGCTTCAACTCACCACGCTGGAACCAGCTGACATGACGAACTTCCTCGAGGTCGTGATCTTCGGTAGCCATCCAGAAAACCGGTACCGCGGAGATTCCGCCGTGTCTCAACTCTTCGGTGATTTGGATTGCAGTCAGCGCCTTATAAAACGCAAAAGCCGGTCCACTGAACAACCCCACTTGTTGTCCCGTTACGATCGCCACCGCGCCTTTCTCCAGCTTATCCAGATGTTCCAGAGTGGCCGCGCCCGTTCCGAAACTCTCATTCTGCTCTCGCAGAATGGCCACAACGTCGGTTCGCCGCTCCCGCGGAAACTCCGACTTGCGCGCCACCTTCTTCAACTCCTGTATGGTCGGCGGATGCGTGTAGAACGGCGCGACGCGAGAGAAGTCTTCCAAATATTGAAGAAAAAGCTTCGGTTGGTGGGGCAGCGTGCTAAACGGGAGGGCGCGGCGATCCATGAGCCGTTAGATGATACTCACCGTCTTACGTCACAGCAAATCCAACTGTATACGGCGGGCTAACGGAGCATAGGCATGTTTGATTGCACCACATTAACTGCAGGAGTGATCTAAGCCCGAGCCGCTGCTGGTTCGAGCATACCCAGTAGTTCCTGAACGCGCTTCTTATCCTGCTGGGAAAGGGGCAGCAGCGGCAATCGCGGAAGGCCGCCCCGGTACCCTCGCTGATCCATAACGTATTTCACGCCCGCGATTCCCAGCTCCGAAATAATCAGTTTGCTAGCTGGGACTAGCAAATTGTGCAATTTCTGTGCTTCCTCCGAGTGCCCTTGCAGGAAGCGCTGATATAAAGACGCGCACAGCTCGGGCAGCGCGGAAGCCAGCGCCAGGATTGCTCCTCGCGCGCCCATCTCGAGGCCCTGACAAACAAGCCCAGCAGCACCTAAGAAAACATAAAAAGATGCAGGCGTGCCCTTAATCATCTCTCCGATACGCTGCAAGTTTGGGGAGCTCTCTTTAATGCCGATGATGTTCTTATGCTCCGAGAGCGCCACCACCTCTGCTGCTTCGAGGGCCACCCCCGTAAATTGCGGGACCGAATACAAAAGCACCGGAATTGGGGATTCGTCAGCTACGCGTCGATAATGCGCGATCAACACTTCGGCTTTGTAAGCGGGCTTATAGTAATGCGGGGTCTTGACCAGCGCCGCGTGATATCCAAGTTCGGCCGCGCGCTTTGTTCGCTCGATTGTTTCTGCGGTGGACTCTGCGCCCGTTCCGGCGATCAATTTCTTATCTTTCGCGGCTGCTTCTCTCACGGTCGAAAGCACGGCGTCCGCCTCCGCCCGCGTAAGCAGTACGGACTCACCCGTCGAGCCCAGCGCAACATATCCAGCCACGTCCGTTTCGTTGTAGTGGCGAATATTGTGTTTCAGGTCCGCCAGCGACACATGGCCGTCGTTCGCAAATGGCGTCGTTAACGCCGGGAAAATTCCGGAATAATCCACTCCCTAGCTCCCCGAAGTTGGTCCGCCAGAAGCAGCGACCCGCCCCTGATGCAAATCCTGCAACGCCGCCACCTCTGTGCCCTGATCGAGTAGCGCGCGAATCCCGCGAGCAGCGGCGTGTGCTGCCGCCAACGTCGTTATGCATGGAATGTTATAACGGATGGCCGCGCGTCGGATTGATTTCTCGTCGTAAAACGACTCCCGGCCCAGCGGGGTATTGATCACCAAATCTATCTTCCCGGTTTTTACCAGATCTACGATATTTGGTCGGCCCTCATTCACCTTGAAAACTGCTTCGGATTCTACTCCCGCAGCCTCCAGTGCCGCCGACGTACCGCGCGTCGCCAGTAAACGAAACCCGAGCGCTTGCAATTCTTTTCCCAACGCCCCCACGTGTCGCTTGTCACGGTCATTGACGCTGAGGAACACCGTGCCTTTGCGTGGCAGCCGTTGTCCCGCCGCAAGCTGGGCCTTCGCAAACGCTAGCCCGTATGACGTTGAAATCCCCATCACTTCGCCTGTCGAACGCATCTCCGGCCCCAGTATCGTGTCGACGCCGCGGAACTTGTTGAAAGGAAAAACAGGTGATTTCACCGAATAGAAGTCGTGTACTGCGATCTCCGCCACACCGTTATAACGGATCAACGGCAGGCTCATGGTCGACAATTTTTTCCCCGCCATCAACCGCGCGGCAACCTTGGCGAGCGGTACCCCGGTCGCCTTGCTCACAAACGGCACGGTGCGCGAAGCACGCGGGTTCACTTCCAGCACGTACACCGTTTCACGCTGGATCGCGTACTGCACATTCATCAAGCCAACTACCTTGAGCGCCAATGCCAGCCTTCTCGTATATTCGCGAATAGTTTCCAGAATCGCCGGCGACAGGCTCACGGGCGGCAATACGCAGGACGAATCTCCGGAATGCACACCCGCCTCTTCGATGTGCTCCATGATTCCGCCGATAACCACTTCGGATCCGTCTGCAAGCGCATCTACGTCTACTTCCGTAGCCTCTTCCAAAAATTGATCGATCAGCACCGGCCGCGCAGGTCCCATCAATGCCGCCTGCGCCACGTAATCCTGCACCGTGTTCACGTCGTAGGCGATTACCATCGCGCGACCGCCCAATACGTAGCTGGGCCGCACCAGCACCGGCATTCCGATTTCTCCGGCTACTCGCGCGGCTTCTTCCGGTATCAGCGCCGTTCCATTCCGCGGTTGCGGAATTCTCAATTCGTCGAGCAACCGCCCGAAACGCCGACGGTCTTCGGCAAGATCGATCGACTCCGGCGCCGTCCCGATAATCGGTACGCCATTGCGCTTCAATTCCAGCGCCAGATTCAGCGGTGTCTGTCCGCCGAACTGCACGATCACACCTTGCGGCCTCTCCCGTTCAACGACCGCCAGCACGTCTTCCAACGTCAGTGGCTCGAAATACAAGCGATCCGACGTGTCGTAATCGGTCGAGACCGTTTCCGGGTTGCAATTCAACATGATTGTTTCGAATCCATCTTCGCGCAGCGCGAACGCCGCATGGCAGCAGCAGTAATCAAATTCGATGCCCTGTCCGATACGATTCGGTCCACTTCCCAGGATCAGGATTTTCTGGCGCGTCTGCGCGTCCGATTCGTCCTCGTCCTCGTAAGTGGAGTACATATACGGAGTAAACGATTCGAATTCCGCCGCGCAGGTATCCACTCGCTTGAAAACTGGTGAAACTCCGTACCTCGCGCGCTGTAAACGCACTGCCGCGGGCGTGGTTTTCCACATTTGCGCGAGCTGCTCGTCGCTCGTCCCGTGCCGCTTTACTTCGCGCAGCAGCTCTTTTGAAGCTGTCTCCACCGTTACCGACGCCGCCCGCCGGTTCATTGCTGTCAATTCTTCAATCTGGTGAATGAACCACGGATCGATTTTCGTCAGCTCGCATATCTCTTGTGCCGGCAACCCTCGCTCCACAGCAGTGAGCAGCCAGTGAATGCGGTCTGGACGAGCCGTTGCCAGCTTTTCCCGCAACAACGAATCCGGCGTTTCTGCTGGAGATCGCCACGGTGTACTCGGCTCCAGCGAACGAATGCCCTTTTGTAGCGCCTCTTTAAACGTCCTGCCGATCGCCATCACTTCGCCGACCGATTTCATTTGTGTTCCGAGCGTGCTGTCCGAGCCTGGAAACTTCTCAAATTGCCATTTAGGAATCTTTACGACGACGTAGTCGATGGTGGGCTCAAAGCACGCCGGTGTCTTCTTTGTAATGTCATTGGGTATCTCGTCCAGCGTCATCCCCACTGCCAAGCGTGCCGCAATTTTCGCGATCGGGAATCCTGTGGCCTTGCTGGCTAGCGCTGAACTGCGCGAAACCCGCGGATTCATCTCGATCACCGTCATCCGCCCGTTTTCAGGATTTATCGCGAACTGTACATTCGATCCGCCCGTCTCCACTCCCACTTCGCGGACAATAGCTCCAGCTGCGTCGCGCATGCGTTGATATTCCTTGTCCGTAAGTGTCTGTGCAGGCGCCACCGTAATCGAGTCGCCGGTATGCACGCCCATGGGGTCAAAGTTTTCAATGCTGCAAATCACCACGAAGTTATCGCGGTGATCGCGCATCACTTCGAGCTCGTATTCCTTCCATCCAAGCACGGATTCTTCCACCAGCGCTTCGTGCACCGGGCTCATGTCCAGCGCGTGCGCGATCGCTTCGCCAAACTCTTCTCTGTTGTAGGCAATCGAACCGCCCGTCCCGCCCAGCGTAAAAGAGGGCCGAATCACCAACGGAAATCCAAGCTGGTCGCATAATCTCAGCGCGTCTTGCGCGTTGTTTACCAGCGCGGACGCCGGCACTTCCAGCCCGATCTTGCGGCAGGCATCCTTGAACCACAGCCTGTCCTCCGCCACCTTGATCGCTCGCAGGGACGCGCCAATCATCTCTACTTTATATTTTTCCAGGACGCCGCTCTCGGACAGCTCCACGGCGAGATTTAATGCCGTTTGCCCTCCCACTGTAGGTAGCAACGCGTCCGGACGTTCGCGCGAAATAATCTCCGCCAGATACTCCTTCGTCAGCGGCTCGATATAGGTGCGCTGCGCCAACTCTGGATCCGTCATGATCGTCGCTGGATTCGAATTCACCAGCACTACCTCGTAGCCCTCCGCGCGCAACGCCTTGCAAGCTTGCGCTCCCGAATAGTCAAACTCGCAAGCTTGCCCAATGACAATCGGGCCTGATCCGATAATTAGAATTTTCTTGATGTCTGTCCGTTTCGGCATAAACCTCAGATTGGCCCGTGCGACATTCCTGCCTGTCTCTTATCTGCGACGCGACTCACGCCATCCGTAACAAAAGAACGTCTCTCCTACCGCCGCGCTTCTTTCATTAATTCCGTAAATTGTGTGAACAAATAGTGCGAATCATGAGGCCCTGGAGAAGCCTCCGGATGATATTGCACGCTGAACAGCGGGAACTTCTTATGCCGCATACCTTCATTCGTATGGTCGTTCAAGTTCACGTGCGTCATCTCCACTTCGCTGGACGGCAGTGATTCCGGATCCACACAGAATCCATGATTTTGGGCGGTGATCTCCACCTTATCTGTCAGCAGATTCATCACCGGGTGATTCGAACCGTGATGGCCGAACTTCAGCTTGAACGTCTTTCCGCCGAGCGCCAGCCCGCACAATTGATGCCCCAGGCAAATCCCAAAAATTGGCACGTGTCCCAGAAGTTTCTTAATGCTCTCCACTGCGTAGGAAATAGGCTCCGGATCGCCAGGCCCATTCGAAAGGAATACCCCATCCGGCTGCATTGCCAGAACATCCTGGGCTGAGGTGTGTGCGGGAACAACCTTTACCTCACAGTGATGATCGACCAACAGCCGCAAAATGTTCTGCTTTATCCCGTAATCGTAGGCCACCACGCGATATTGTTTCGTCTCGCTCGAAGTGATTGCCCCGCCCATATGTTCCGTCCACGGCGCGGTCGCCAGATCGATCGAGCCTTTATCCCAACCGTACGTTTCCGCACACGTCACGCGGCTCGCCAATTCTTGCCCCGCCATGGTAGGTATTTTCTTCGCTTCGTGGATTAGTTGATCGGCGGTTGTTCCATCTGTCGCCACCATGCCGCGCAGCGCTCCAACTTTTCGAATATGCCGCACCAGCGCTCGCGTATCGATATCCCAAATCGCAGGAATTTTGTGCCGGTTCAAGTAGAGTTGCGCGGTCTCCGACGACCTCCAATTCGAGGAATTTTGCGAAAACTCGCGCACCACTAGCCCTTCGATGTACGGACGCGACGCCTCCTCATCTTCCGGGTTCGCGCCAACATTCCCTATGTGTGGATAAGTCAGGCAGACAATTTGCCCGGCGTAGCTCGGGTCGGTGAAAACTTCCTGATAACCGGTGAGGCTGGTATTGAAAACAACTTCGCCGCCCCGGCGCGTGATTGCGCCGGCCGCGCGGCCATTAAATATGCGCCCGTCTTCCAGCGCGAGTATCGCGGGTCGGTGCGAAACTTCGGTCAGTGAATCCTCCTGTTTTTCTCATCAGGTTGCCGATTACTTCGCTTCCACTTCAGCCATGGAGAGTGAACCGAAATGGTCCACCGGCCAGTAGGCAAATACCGCACGCCCGTAAATGAATCGTGTCGCCACCGGCCCGAACACTCGGGAATCATTCGAGCTGATGCGGTGATCCCCCATCACAAAATAACTATCCTTCGGTACGCGCATCGGTCCGTAATCGTTCGCATCTTCATACTGCGCCGGCACGTAGGGCTCTGGAATAACTTTCCCGTTCACCATTACCACGCCTTGCCGAATTTGTACCGTTTCTCCAGGCAGCGCAATCACGCGCTTGATGAATGATTTTGATCGATCCAGCGGATACCAGAACACCACCACGTCCCCGCGATGGATCGCTTCGAAGCGATACACAAATTTATTGATGAAGATGCGTTCCTGGTCGGAAAGCAGCGGCGCCATGCTCGTGCCTTCCACCTTCACCGGCTGATACAAAAACACAATGATTACCAGCGCCAGGCCAATAGCGATCAAGAGGTCGCGCGTCCATGCTCGAATTTCGCTTCGCAAGGAATGGGAGGAGCTTAGGCGCTCCGCCCCAGTATATGCAGCCGGTACTGAAGTATCGGGAACTGGCGTGGTCGTAAGCTGTTTGTCGTCCGTGCTTTCCATTTTAAGGTGCCTCACATTTATAACACGTCCATCGCGGCTAGCGCCAGATTCCCTTTCACTTGCACGGGATTGGCCCCACCATGGCTTGCCGATATCATTCCTTACCGAGTGCGTAGTCCAACGCAGCCAGCGCGGCAACTACCGCTGTTTCCGCGCGTAAGATTAGCCGTCCGAGCGACGCTGCTTCAAACCTGGCCGCAAGCGCAGCCTCGGATTCGGCATCCGTCCAGCCACCCTCGGGCCCAATCGCTAGCGCCGCCTTCGCCGCGTTCCTCCCCGCCAAGATCTTTCGCATCGGTGGAGTATTGGCCCGCTCCGAAAGCAACACCCGCAACCCTTCCTTATAAGACGCAAAAGCGTGCGGCGGCGTTGTCAGCTCGGTCAGCGTTGGTACCGCTACCCGCCGCGATTGCTGCGAAGCCTCTGCGAGAATCTTTTTCCACCGTTCCGACCGCTTCCCTGCCGCAGCCACCAGAGCCTTTTCGCTTCGCGCAGCCGCCAGCGGCACGATGGTCCCAACGCCCAACTCCGTCGCCTTCTCAATCGCCCATTCAAACGCATCGAACTTCACAACCGCCAGCAGCAACGTTACATCGACCCTTGGCGCATACCCTGGCAGCTCTTCGACCAGCGCAAACTCTACGCGATCGCGTCCCACGTTCTCAATTCTTCCTAAGCACACCCGTTGCCCATCGCTTAATTCATAGAGTTGGCCTACTTGCGCCCGCAGCACGCGCCCCAGGTGATGCGCTGCGTCGCCTTCCATGACCGCGCTCTGTCCTGCAAATTGTGTTACGAAAAATCGCCGTCTCACGCGACGATTCTATCCCAGGTAGGTATTCCTAGCTCCATCTCGGAGCGCGCGGCCCGCAGCCTGCTGTGGCTAGGGCTACGCGCCTTAACGCGCGTCTAACTATCCAAAAATGTCCTTCACTTTCTCAAAGATCGTCGAATTCCTATCCGCCGGTTTGTTTTCCACCTTCAGCGACGCCCCCAATTGCTCCATCAACTTCCGCTGCTCTCGCGTCAACTTCGTCGGCGTCAGCACACGCACGTGATAATACAAATCACCTTTGCCGCCGCCCCGTGGATCAGCCAAGCCTTTGCCCTTTACGCGAAAAACCGCATCGCTCTGCGTGCCTTCGGGAATTTTTAATCTTTCTTCCCCGTTTAATCCTGGAACTTGTAGCTCCGTTCCCAGTGCTGCCTGCGCCACGCTCAGCGGAATCGTGCAATACAAATCCGCCCCGCGCCGCTCGAAAAATGGATGCTCTTTTACATCCAGCACTACATATAAATCTCCAGGCGATCCGCCATTCGGCCCTGGCTCCCCTTCTCCGGTCACGCGCAGCCGCGTCCCCGTGTCTACTCCCGGCGGAATTCGCAGTTCGATCGTCTTTTCTTTTTCAATTCGGCCTTGTCCGCGGCATTCCACGCAGCGTTCCCGCACGATCTGCCCGGCGCCCTGGCAAACCGGGCACGTCCGCGTAATCGTAAAAAAGCCTTGCTGGTACGCCAATTGGCCCCGGCCGCCGCAGCTCTGGCAGGACACCACACCCGTGCCCTTCTTCGCGCCCGTACCGTTGCACGCCTCGCAAAACTCCATTCGTGGCAGCTTTACTTTGGTGGTCACGCCGGAGGACGCTTCTTCAAACGTCAACGTCATGTCGTAGCGCAGATCGGCGCCTCGCTGCGACCTTCTCCCTGCGCGACGTCCCGTCGAAAAGAAATCCTCAAACCCAAAGAAGTCGCCCAGGATGTCGTGAAAGTCCTGGAACACGGAGCTGTTAAAGTCCGCGCCCATATTCGTGCCGGAAAGTCCTGCATGTCCGTAGGTGTCATAGATCTGCTTTTTCTGTGCATCGCTCAGCACGCTATACGCTTCCGTACACTCGCGAAACTTGTGTTCCGCTTCTTCCTTGTTAGTGGGATTGCGATCCGGATGCCACGCCAATGCAGCTTTACGATAAGCGGATTTGATCTCGTCGATCGCCGCCGTACGCGAAACTCCCAACACCTCGTAATAATCTCTTTGCTGATTACCCCTGGCCATGTAGCTCCCTTTGTATTTTTAGTTTACTTTCTTGGATGCGGCAGACGGGTGTACCGCTACTCGCACCATCGCGGGACGCAGCACCTTACCGTGAAAAACGTACCCTGGCTGGAAAGTTTCCAAAATCGTCCCGTCTGCGTGCTCCGTCGTTTCCGTGCGGTCCATGGCCTGGTGCAAGTGCGGATCGAATGGCTTGCCCGTCGGCTCGATCCGCTGCACTCCCAATCGTGCCAGATGATCTGTTAGCTGCTTGTAAATAAGCTCGAAACCTCTGCGGTAATTCTCGTACGCCGGCTCGCGATGCGCCGCGAGCGCGTGCTCAAATCCATCTACCACCGGGATTAGCCCTTCAATCAGTCGAGCCGTTGTGCGCTTGGAATCCTCTCCGCGCTCTTTCTCGATCCGTTTCCGGTAATTATCGAAGTCCGCCTGCCGCCGCAGCAGTGTTTGTCGTAGTTCTTCCAGGTCGGAAGCCAGCTTTGCTAATTCCGAATCCGCGCGCCCCCCCTGGTCGGTGATGGCTTTGTCCTCCGGCGACTGATCCGCTCCTGCGCCCAAATTCTCTGCTTCTTGCGCCCAATTCGTTTTGAACTCTTTTTCCGCCATTTCAAGCCTTTCCGCACCAATGGTTTCCTAAATCTTTCTGAGCGCCTCGCTGAATAACTGCGCCACGTACGCTACCGCCGTCATCGCTCGCTCGTAATGCATCCGCGTTGGCCCGAGCACGCCCAAGGTTCCCTGCGCCAGGTCATTGCTCGTGTATGGCGCGCTGATTAGCGCAAGGTTTTCGCCCGCATCCGACATTTCTTTCACGCCAATTTGCACATGCACGGGTTCCGGCGTATCGATACACGCGTTCAACACTGTCACCAAACGGTGTTTTTCTTCAATCGCCGAAAGTAGATCTCTTAATTGAGCTTGATCTGCGAATTCCGTCGCTCCAATCATCTGCGCGGTACCTTCGATGTGCACTTGCCGTGCGGCTTCATCGCCCAGCACCGCCGGGTCGCACAGCGTCAGCGCACTTTGCACGATTCCCTCATAACGTTCGCTCTCCGTTGCCAGTTTCTGCAACAAATCCCCGCGAATCGATTCCAACGTCCATCCGGAGTATTGCCGGTTCAAAAATTCGGCGGTGGCATCCAGTTCTACCTGGGTGAACTGCCGGTGCGGCTTCAAGATTTTATCCCTGGTGATTCCGCCGGGGGAAATTAGAACCACCACGACGCGGCCGTCCGGCAGCAGCCACATTCGCGCGTGCTCCAGCACGGTTTTCCCCAGCGGAGGCGAAACGATGATTCCGAGGCCATTCGACACCGCCGCCAGCACGTGTCCCGCACGCTCGGTCATATCCGCTGAGCTGGACGCCGCGTTAAACTCCTGCTTGATCCAGTCCCGGTCCTCCACGGTCAGCGTTGCCTGGGAAGCTATCTCCTGCGCGAAAAAACGATAAGCCTCGGCTGTCGGAACCCGCCCTGCTGACGTATGCGGTTGGTAAAGCAGGCCGCCGCCTTCCAGATCTGCCATGACGTTTCGAATCGTCGCCGTACTCAGCGTCTCCTCAAATCGTTGGGATATCGCTCGCGAAGATACTGGCTCGCCCGTGTCGATGTACACGCGTACGATGTCCGCCAATATCTGGCGGTTTCGACGTTCTTGGAGCGCAGCATTCCTCATATCAGCACTTTACGCTTAGTGCCCGCAATTGGGCCTACTTTAATATTTTAGGAACCGTGTCAAGCAGGGTCAATACGGCCGACTTTGCCGCACACCTCGGAAGACACCATTATTTGAAGTGCGATGTAATACTTCCTGTGCTTCGTGTCCGAGCAAACCCCTTAATTATTATCGATTTGCGCCCGCTGCAGCTTGTCTGAGTAATCGATGTACACTGTCTTCCACTCGGTGAAAAAATCGATCGCCGTGATCGCCGCTTCGCGATGTCCGTTGCCCGTCTGCTTCGTTCCTCCGAATGGCAAGTGCGTCTCCGCGCCAATCGTCGGAGCATTTACGTAAACGATCCCCGTATACAGATCGCGCGTTGCGACAAAAGCGCGATTAACGTTCCGCGTATAAATCGATGCGGATAGCCCGTACGGCACGCCATTGGCTACGTCTATCGCCTCGTCCAGGTCGCGTATTGGAATCACCGACACCACTGGACCGAATATCTCCTCCTGCGCAATGCGCATCTGCAGAGAACAATCGCCAAATATGGTCGGCTCATGGAACCAGCCCTTGTCATAAATCCCGCCGGTAAGACGGTTTCCGCCGGTCAGCAGCTTGGCTCCTTCCGCCTTGCCAACTTCCACGTACGTCATCACCGTTTGCAGTTGCTGCTCGTTGATGCACGGCCCCATGTCTGTCGTCGCGTCCAAACCATCGCCCACGCGCAACGCCTTAGCGCGCTCCACGAAACGCTCCACGAACTCCCCGTAAACGCTCTTGTGCACTCCAATGCGGCTCGCCGCAGTGCATCGCTGTCCAGTCGTGCCAAACCCACCCCAGATCGCTCCGTCCACCGCCAACTCCAGGTTGGCATCCTCCATAACGAGGATGATGTTCTTGCCGCCCATTTCCAGACTGCAGTGCTTGAAATCTGGTGCGCATGCTTGCGAAATGCTTCGCCCCACCGCTGTGGACCCCGTAAAGCTGATCACTGGCACTTGCTTGTGCCGCGCAAGCGGAGCGCCCGCGTTGGGCCCGTCGCCGCTTACCATATTCACTACGCCCCGTGGCACGCCAGCCTCGGCCAAAACTTGCACCAGATGGTACGCCGATAGCGGCGTATCCTCCGCCGGTTTCAGCACCAACGTGTTCCCGCTCACCAGCGCCGGCATCATTTTCCACGATGGTATCGCCATCGGAAAATTCCACGGCGTAATCATCCCGCATACGCCGACCGACTGCCGCATGCTCATGGCGAATTTGTTCGGCAGTTCCGACGGCGTCGTCTGCCCAAAAAGCCGCCGCCCCTCCCCCGCCATGTAATACGTCATGTCGATGGCTTCCTGCACATCGCCCCGGGTTTCCGCCAGCACCTTGCCCATTTCCCGCGTCATGTCCTTCGAAAAATCTTCTTTCCGCAGCAGCAGCAGTTCCGCTGCGCGAAACAATATCTCCGCACGCTTGGGTGCTGGCATCAGTCGCCATTTCTTATACGCTTCTTTCGCCGCATCCACCGCCATGTCCACGTCTTCATCCGTCGAAGAGACGAAGATCCCCACCAGCTCATCCGTGTTCGCCGGATTACGGTTTTCGTAAGCTTTGCCGCTCCGCGATTCCACCCACTCGCCGCCAATGAAATTCTTGAAAACTCTCGGTGCTACCGCCGTAGCCATTGGGGCCTCCTAGTTCTTCTGAGCCGCCGCTTTGCTCTGTCGACTTGTCCCGTATGGATTCGAATCAAGTGGAAGCTGAATACTAACTTCGCTCACCCTACCCGTCAAACCTCTCTAATGTTCGGTATGGGTGGCTTGAGGCGCAATTCCGTTGGTATCTCTGCGCCTAACACTGGCATCATCATCGAACATGAGGAAACCACGCTTCTACGGTTGACTGGTGTGTTTTCTAATAGAGGGGTCCCTCTATTTAGTGGCAGCCGCTCTCCGCGCCATCGTTCGCCTATTCAAGCCGGTTGCATAGCCATTTCCTTCAGACGCGCACTTTTCCCCATGCAATAGGGTATTGCTATTGTCGGCGGGCTGCTTGTGAGGATACGACTGCTTCCGCAGAGGACCGCAGCGGCGGTAGTGGAGCCGCAATGCCTGCCGTCTGCGAACCCAGACCCAATTGTTGCAGCGTTTTCGCATCAATCTTTCCGGAAGGATTCAAACCGTGCGACGTCTGAAACTTCTTCACTGCCTCCATAGTCGTGCTGTCCCACTTCCCGTTTGGAGTGCCACTATACACACCGCTCTTGCTGAGCGCCTGCTGGATCTCCGTTATCCGCTCCGCGGTTGGTGCCTGCTGACCACGCCCGCGTGAATGCGATGTTTTCTTCGATTTTGCCCGCCGCCCTTTGGACGACGAAGTACTGCTGGCCGCTGTACCGCTGGACTTGGCCGCCGCCGACTTTTTCTTTGCCGTGCCGTTGGCTTTCGTCGTGGTCGCAGACGCACCCCGCCCCGACGCTATCAACAGTAGCGCCAGGGCCAGGAGCATCGCGTTTCGTACTCGCATAGAATTAACTCTTGTACTTCACCGTGCCGCGTTTATTTCTGGTGTTCCGCAGGAACCACGCCCGGCAAAAACACCGTCAGTACCCGGTCGGTATCCTGCCTCCGCAGAATTTTGAACACCACGTTCTCGCCCGGCTTCAACCGCCCTACTGTTTTGCGATAATCGTCCAGGGAGCTTACGGTCTCTCGATTGATCTCCGTGATCACGTCGCCGCGCGCAAATCCCAAGTCATCGGCGAAACTTGCAGGCTCGATTTCCGTGACCAGCACGCCCTTCTGTCCGTCCATCCCCACCCGATGTCCACGGTCCGGCGTCAAGTCCTCGACATGCAACCCGAACTCCGAGGGTGTCGCTTCACCAGGCTTATCGCCCAGTCGGCCCGCCGCATTCGGGAACACTCGTGTACGATCCTCAACCGTCGCCATGGTTTCTTTCTGCGACCGGTCGCGGACGTACGCCAGTTTCACCTTGCTCCCAATCGGAGCCAGGGAGATAGGATTGACCAAGTCATTTCCAGTCTTAACTGGCGCGCCGTTGACGCTGGTGATCACGTCTCCGCCCTTCAGCCCGGCCTTCTCCGCCGGACTTCCAGGCTCCACGGCTTCAATCACCACGCCGTATGGTGCTCCCAGCGACTTCAGCGTAATCGAGTTGGTGCCTAGGTCTTCCTGGAAGCTCACGCCGATCGATCCGCGCGTGACGCGTCCTTGTGCCACAATCTGGTTATATACGCTGATCGCCGTGGTCGATGGCAGCGCGAATCCTACTCCTTCATATCCGCGGCTGCCAGTAATAATTGCGGTGTTGATGCCGATCACTTCGCCGGCTAGGCTCAACAGCGGCCCGCCCGAATTTCCCGGGTTGATCGCCGCATCGGTCTGCAAAAACCTCTGGAACTGGTGCCCTATACCGATCCCGCCGCGATCTTTGGCGCTAATAATTCCCGCCGTTACTGTGGCCTGCAATCCAAACGGGCTTCCGATCGCCAGCACCCAATCGCCCACCTGCACGCCGTCGGAGTTCCCCAGCTTCGCTACCGGCAGGTCCTTGGTGGTTTCAATCTTCACCACCGCCAAATCCGTTTCCTCGTCCACGCCAATGACCTTCGCCGTGTACCGCGTCGGATCGCCGCTCAGCTGCACCTGCACCTTCGTGGCCTGCTCCACCACGTGGTTATTCGTCAGGATAAAGCCCCTCTTGTCAACGATTACGCCTGACCCCAGGCTGCGTTCTGCTTGTGGCGGACCATCTTTCTGTCCGTCGAAAAATTTGTCGAAGAAATCCTGCATCGGGTCTTCTTGTTGCTGATCAAACTGCTGGGGACGCTTCCGCTTGGACGCCCGTCGCTCCAGCACCTGGGTCGTAGCGATGTTCACTACGGCCGGCTCCACGCGTTTCACGATCGCCGAAAACGAGTTGGACGCTGGAATCGGATCCGGCAACGCCAGCGGGGTTGCGCCCACTCCGGCGAACGTATTCTTTACCGCGGAAACTCGACCGGACACTACCGAGCCGATCAATATCCCCACGACCAGCGTAAACGCCACAAAAAACATCGCCAGAATCTTGCGCTTCCGCGCCCAGATAAAAAGATCTTTCACTTGCTCACCCATTTACTGCTCCATGTCCTCGGCTGCTGCCATCAACAATCCGACGGCTACATTGCCGAATATGTAAATTATAACACCGCAAATTAGGCGCAACTGCTTTGCGCATCCGATACACCGGGAACTATACTGTACTAAAGACCGGGCTCGAGACAGTGGCCAGAAGTCCTATTACGCGGTTGTCATCCTTACTCTTTGACGCACCAACTCAGTAAACTGTTGTAATTGTTTTATATTACCGCTCGCCACCATTGCACCCTTTTCCCCCTTTCAACCCTATTTCCAGCCCTCCCGGCCAGAGTCCCCGTCTTGCTGCTCCGGCTTTTCCCGCTTGACATCCTTCTCCAGATCAAGCATAAAAAGAGGAGCCGTTGTAGCGGCGACACGTGGCGATTTAGGGCAACTTGCTCCACGTAAAAAACTGCTAAAGAGCTTTTAGAGTTTCCAGAGACTTTCTGAGACCCTCCGAGCACTTTAGCGCGGAGGGTTTTTGCTTCCTCCTCACTGCCCTAAATCAGCTCTCCCGCAACCCTCGGCGTTATTACGATCCGTCCGTGTTCGATGCTTGAGCTGAAAGGTGTTTGATGCCCGATCTATACGAATTGCGCTGTAGGGAGTGCGGAAAATCCTGGGGCAACTCCCCTTGTTCCTTCTGCGAAGACTGCTTTTCCCCCCTGGAAGTCGCTTACGACTACCCTGCCCTCAAAAAAATCGTTCGCCGCGAAAATCTTGCCGCCCGCAGCTTCAATATGTGGCGGTACTCGGAACTCCTTCCACTCCCCGAAGACTACCTTGGCCCCAATTCCGTTGGCGGTACGCCCCTTGTTGCCTCGCGCAATCTTTCTCGCCAGTGGGGACTCAAGAATCTTTACTTTAAGAATGATGCCGTCTGTTTCCCTTCCTTATCCTTCAAGGATCGTGTCGTCGCCACCGCACTCTCTGCCGCCCGGCGTTTCGGCTTCGAAACCGTGGGCTGCTCCTCCACCGGCAATCTCGCCAACGCCGTGGCCGCCCAGGCTGCTCAGCAAGGTTTCGACGCCTGCGTTTTGATCCCGGCCGATCTCGAGCCTGCCAAGATCCTTAACACCGCGGTTTACGGCGCCCGCATCGTGCGCATCAACGGCAACTACGATCACGTCAACCGCCTCTGCGCTCAAATCGTCGACCGCTTCCACTGGGGCCTCGTCAATGTGAACCTCCGCCCTTACTATTCCGAAGGCTCCAAAACTCATGGCTTCGAAATCGCCGAACAGCTCGGTTGGCGCCTCCCCGACAACGTGGTCGTCCCCATGGCTGGTGGCTCCTTAATAACTAAAATCGCCAAGGCCTTTCGCGAGCTGGTCACGCTCGGCTGGGTCGAGCCCAAGCCCGTGCGCTTTTTCGGAGCGCAAGCCACCGGCTGCTCGCCTATCTCCGACGGCGTAAAACGCAATCTTGCCCGCTTCGAGCCGCAGAAGCCCAGCACCATAGCGCGTTCTCTGGCCATTGGCAATCCTGCCGACGGGCCCTACGCCATCAAACTAATTCGCGAATCGGGCGGCTGGGCCGAGGACGTTTCCGATCGGGAAATTGTCGCCGCCGTTAAGCTCCTCGCCGCCACTGAGGGCATCTTCACCGAAACCGCTGGCGGCGTCACGCTCGGCGTAACCAAAAAACTCCTGGACCTCGGCCGCATCTCGCGCGATGAGACCACGGTGGTGTGCATCACCGGCAACGGTCTCAAGACCACCGACGCCTTCACCGCCGAATTTCCCGTTACCGACGCTATCGCCCCTAACCTCGACGCCTTCGAAGCGCTCCTCGATCAGCAGCTGAAACCTGTCGGGCACGCAGCAGCGGCTCCAACGGCAAACCAAGTGACGCCAAACCAGGTAACCACGGTGAAAGCTTGAGCGACCTAGATCTGTCGCCCGCTTCAACTAAATCTCACGTCTATTCGAACGAACACAACAAACAACTATGAACATCGCAAAGGAGCTTTACACCATGCACGTCATCATCGAAATCCCCACCGCCTTCCGCCGCTTCACCGACGGCGCACCTAGAATCGACTGTAGCGCCGCGACGATCGCCGACGCTCTCAACGAACTCACTACCCGTTTCCCTAATCTTTCCCGCCACGTTCGCGACGACCAAGGCCAAATCCGCCAGTTCCTCAACATCTACCTCAACGAAGAAGACATCCGCTTCCTCGGTGGCGAATCCTGCGCGGTTAAAGAAGGCGACCGCGTTCTCCTCGTCCCCTCCATCGCAGGCGGCTAAGGTCCTTCCTTCTCCCAAACTCTGGCCACCTTCTTTTTTGGAACCATTTCATCCCTTCTTGCGTTCCTTATCTCAAATAGGAGGTGTGTCCTATGCGCCTTTTCCTCGCTCTGGTCTTTTGGCTTGTCTTCCTGTCGCCGGCAACTCTACCCGACGCCCGCACCGAAACTAGTACCGAGACTAAGGACCTGCGCAATCATCCTTTTAGCGTCGATTTTCCTTCTGGCGGCCAGCTCCGGTTGTATCTGCGCTCCGGCGCCTCAAGTATCGTGGGCACCGATGCCGGCAAACTCTCTGTTCGTTTCCAAGGCAAAAACGCTTACAAAGCCCAGGATCTCACCGTTCGCCTTAAGCGCCTGGACGACCATAGTGCCGAGTTGCACGTCTTCGGAGGTCCCAAGAATGATCTGGAGGTCACGGTGGAGGTTCCCAAGACGTCCGGCATATTCGTTCGCATGGGAGCCGGAGAACTCTCCGTCAATGACGTCTCGGGCGATAAGGATATCGAGCTCCACGCCGGGGACTTATCCATCGCCGTAGGCAGTGCCTCAGACTACGCCCAGGTCGATGCCTCGGTAACCGCGGGCAACCTCGATGCCGCACCCTTCGGCGAATCCCACGGCGGCCTCTTTCGTTCCTTTGAAAAAAGCGGCGCTGGAAAGCATAAGTTGCACGCCCACCTCGGCGCCGGGAACCTCGAACTTCATTGACGGCACGTGCAATTCGTCGCGGCTAAGCTTTCTCTGGACGCTCCCACTTCCCCGATCGCGCTGACCGAAATACCGCGTCAATCACCGCCATATTCCCAATCGCATCTTCCAGCGGCACTGGAACCTCGCCGCCTTCGCGAATCGCACGCGAAAACGCATCTCCCTGAATCGTGTACTGGTCGCAAGTCGGAATCGTTTCTATTTTCACTCCACCGCCAAATAAATCGCTCCCATCATCCACAAACACTCGCGTCGGCCTATCGTTCGGGGCGTTGAACGGAACCTCAATCTCTATTCGCCCTTTGGTTCCCAGTAGCTGCATGCGTTGGTAAGGAATCATTTGCGTCCCGCATGTAAACACCGACTGCCCGGCCCGAAACTCCAGGATCGCTGACGCCAGCCTGTCCACTCCGAATTCCGGATCTTTCTCCAGCACTCCCGCCACGCGCAGCGGCTCTTCTCCAAACAAAAATCGCGACATCGTAATCGGGTAGCAACCTATATCCAGCAAGCCCCCGCCGCCCCACTCTGGTTTATTCCGCACATTGGAAGGGTCCCGGTTGAAGTAGCTGAAAGCGCCCACAATCGCTTGTAGCTCCCCGATACATCCCGTGCGCGCCAGTTCCCGCGCCCGTAACCATTGCGGATGCATCTTCACCATGAACGCTTCGCCAATCTTCACTCCAGTTCGCTCGCGAACCGGCAGCAGCGTCCTGGCTTCCGCCGCCGTCAAGCTGATCGGTTTTTCGCACAATACGTGCTTTCCCGCCTCGGCGGCCTTAATCGTCCAGGGCACGTGCAGATGGTTCGGCAGCGGGTTGTAAATCGCTTCAATCTCGCCATCGCCCAAAAGTTCCTCGTAAGACCCGTAAGTCTTCGCGATGCCAAGCTTCTTCGCCGCTTCTGTCGCGCGGCTGCGATCCCGCGAAGCAATCGCCGCAATCTCGCTCCATTCGCCTTTCTGCATCCCCGGGATCACTTTGCGCATTGCGATGGACGCCGCCCCCAGCACACCCCACCTCACCTTGCCGTGCTTCTTGCTGCCCAGCGTCGCCATATTCCCTCGCTAAACCTCGCCGCTGTCTTCTACCACTCATTCCATGTCAAGTCCACGCTCCAGCTTGTCCCAAGAAAAACAAAGGCGGTCCGCCTCATCGCGAACCGCCTTATTTTCACTTTTCTTACTTTTATTACCTGCGGCTTCTACTCTGCTTCTCCACATCCTTCACCATGGATTCTATTCCGCCAGCGCTTGCTGACTTCCTCAATGCGTTCTCCTCACGCGCCGCATATTCCTGGACCCGCTTCATGTGCCGGTCCAAAACCACCTGCGCCACCCGTGGTGTAAAAAATGTCTGGTTGGAACGCACTGCATCCACCGCGGCGATCAAGTCGCGCGCCGCATCTGTCTTCAGTACAAACCCTCGCGCGCCAGAGTCTAGTACCTGCTCGATGACCGCGTCGGAGTCATGTGCCGATAACATCAGGATTTTTGTCCGCGATCCCCGCGCCAGGATCTGCCGCGCGGCCTCAAGTCCGCTCAGCCGCGGCATACTGATGTCCAGCAGCGTCACATCCGGCTTCCTCTCCAGCACCATTTCCACAGCTTCTTTCCCGTCCGCAGACTCGCCTATCACCGTCCATCCATATTGCGTTTCCAGTAGCGTCCGTAAGCCAAATCTAACGATCTCATGGTCGTCCGCTATAAACAGGCGCATCGACACCATTCTTCCCCTCACATTCCACGGGCGAATCAGGTGTTACTTTCAACGCCAGCCCGTACCTCAATAACCCAACAGACTTCCTGGCCCCGCGTGCGTCTATTTCTTCCTCCTTTGATCTACTTACTTGCGCTGGGCGCCAGCTTTTGCCACTCGCTCGCTATCATCTTCGTAGCATCCTCCAGGTTTAGGTACTATCCGGTTTTCACTTGATAATTTGGTATCAGTACCTGCTTCACTTCGTGCTGGTTTTGCGCCCTACATTTCCCACATTTCCTTTGCGTCTCAGTCCTTCTCAAGTATACCGGGTATGGTCATTAATCATGGCTTTGTGCTCCTGTGAAGACTAGACCTGTCACCAGAACTACAAGCGCCGTAACTCGTCGGTGCTCCGGTCCTCTTTACAGGCCAGGAGAAATCAGCTGCCCACGCTGCTTATTGCCGACGACCACCCGTCTATTCGCAAAGCCCTGCGTTCTGTTTTCTCCGAAGTTTGTAAAGATGCCGTCTGCGCGGAAGCAGAAAACGGCGCGCAGGCAATTCAAAAAGCTTTGGATCTTGATCCACAAGTAGTCATCCTCGATCTGGCCATGCCTGAAGTGAATGGTTTGGAAGCGGCGCGCGTGCTGAAATGGTCGCTTCCCAACACCACACTCTTCTTGCTCACCAGTTACGCGCATCACGAGCTCGAAATGTTAGCCTTCGAGTCAGGCATCACCGCCGTCTACTCCAAAACTGGCGACCTTACCCCCCTGGTTACGCACGTCCAGCAATTACTCAATTCTCCGGCCAGCGCGGCCGCCGCTTCCGCCTAACCATCCACCTTCCTCCACCCGTTCTTCCTCTTCCCTGCTCGCGGTACTGATCTGTTCGTCCGCTCGCCTCGCGCAATGTCGTCGCGGTCCGTTTATGCCAATCCCTTCTCTTATAATACTTATCAGTACATACCTTACATCCATTCATCTATCTGTTAACGTGCTCCACGACGTCTGCAACCCAACCCGGCGCTTCCGCCTTCTCCTTCCATACGATCCAGCGCTTCCGCTCTTCAGCCTAAACCTTTACCATCGTCACTTAGGAATTTCCTTCTCAATTGAACAAATTGCTCTTTGTTTTCATATACTTACGCACCCAAAGGCCGGTATCTCCCATCGAATGAAATACTTCCATAAAACACTCGGGTGATCACCGATTCCGCGCCACTCCCGTTCCCGTTGCCGTTCCCGCCTGCGCGTCTGCGCCATTTCGCCTCTATTGCTCATCAGTGCTAAACTCAATTCGAGCCACCCATGCCGCCTGAAAATCCACCGAAAACTCTTTACCAAAAAATCTGGGATGCCCACGTTGTACGCGAAACACCGGCCCAGCCCGCCATCCTCTATATCGACCGCCACCTCGTTCACGAAGGAACTTCCCCGCAAGCCTTCGCAGGTCTCCGCGCCGAAGGCCGTACGGTTCGCCGGCCAGACCTCACTTTCGCTGTTATGGACCACTCCGTCCCTACCACCGACCGCACACTTCCCATCATCGATCAGGACGCGAAACTTCAATTTGAAGCACTGGAAAAGAATTGCCGCGAATCCGGTGTGCGCCTCTTTGACATGCACAGCAAGCAGCAAGGCATCGTGCACATCATTGGTCCCGAGTTGGGCATTACGCAGCCCGGTCAAACTCTCGTCTGCGGCGATAGCCACACGTCCACACACGGCGCGTTCGGCACGCTGGCCTTCGGAATCGGCACCAGCGAAGTGGAGCACGTGCTCGCCACGCAATGCCTGGTGCAATCCCGCTCCAAGACGCTGCACATTCTGGTGCACGGCAAGCGCCCCAGAGGCATCACGGCGAAAGATCTCATCCTGGCCATCATCGGAAAAATCGGCATTAGCGGCGGTACCGGCCACGTCGCCGAATACGGCGGCGAAGCCATTCGCTCTCTGTCGATGGACGGCCGCATGACCGTCTGCAATATGTCGATCGAAGGCGGCGCGCGCGCCGGCATGGTTGCGCCCGATGAAACCACTTTTGCTTATTTGGAAGGTCGCGCGTTCGTTCCGCGCGGCAAGAGTTTCCAAGAAGCGGTCCAGCGCTGGAAGCTACTAAAAACTGACGACGGCGCGAAATTCGATATGACTGTGGAGCTGCAAGCCGAGCAGATCGCGCCGCAGGTCACTTGGGGCACCAATCCTGGCATGGTCACCGGTGTGACGGATAGAGTTCCCGACCCCGGCTCTTTCCGCGACCTGAATGACCAGAAGGCCACGGAGCGCGCTCTGCACTATATGGGCCTGAAAGCCGGGACACCCATTGTCGATATTCCCGTGGACCGCGTGTTCATCGGCTCCTGCACCAATTCGCGCATCGATGATCTTCGCGCCGCCGCGCATCTCGTCGCGGGAAAGCATGTCGCGCGCAGCATCAAGCAAGCGCTGATCGTGCCCGGATCGCGCGGAATCAAGGCGCAAGCGGAAAAAGAAGGGCTCGACAAAATTTTCCGCGATGCTGGTTTCGAGTGGCGCGACGCGGGCTGCAGCATGTGCATCGGCATGAACGCCGACGTGCTGCCGCCGCACGAACGCTCCGCCAGCACCTCCAATCGCAATTTTGAAGGCCGCCAGGGCCGCGACAGCCGCACGCACCTCGTCAGCCCGGTTATGGCCGCGGCCGCCGCCATCGCCGGCCACTTTGTCGACGTCCGCTCGCTCGATGTTTCAACCATCGAGTAGCACAAGGAGCAACTGAGGTATGCAGCCTTTTTCAACGCACACCGGTAAAGTGATGCCGCTCGACCGCGTCAACGTCGATACCGATCAGATGGTGCCCAAACAATTTCTGAAAGCTCTCACCCGCGACGGCTTCGGACGCATTCTTTTCTACGATTGGCGCTATTTGCCCGGCGAAAAACCAAATCCAAGTTTCGTTCTTAATTTTCCGCGCTACCAGGGAGCATCCGTGCTGCTGGCGCGCGCCAATTTCGGTTGCGGCAGTAGCCGCGAGCATGCGCCGTGGGGAGTGAAAGACTATGGTTTTCGCGTAATTATCGCGCCGAGCTACGCGGATATTTTCTACAACAACTGCTTTAAAAACGGCATCCTTCCCGCGGAACTTTCCGAGGAACAAATCGAGGAGCTCTTTCAACGCACCGAAAAAGAGGAAGGCTATTCGCTCAGCGTCGATCTGCCCGCACAAACCATCAGCGACAATCACGGCCTTATTTATAAATTTGAAATTGTTCCGTCGCGCAAAGAAGTTTTATTGAAAGGTCTCGACGACATCGGCACCACGCTGCAGCACGAACCGGACATCACCGCCTACGAAAAAAATCACGCTGCCTCCGCCACCATGTTTGATGCCGTCGACGTCAAGTACTACACCCCTTAACCCGCCTCGCCTATGCGTGAACTGCACCAACACCCCCTAGCCACGCCGGATCTTTCGATCAGCCGCTGGCTTACTGCAACGGCGGCTCGCTCCGCCGCCCCGCGTGAGCCGCGCACTGCCGCCGCTAGCTTCGCCCCGCTCTTCATAGTGGCGTTGCGGGCGAACAGACTGGCGGTACTTGCGGCACTTACCTTATGTGGTCTATGCGCCGGCCCTGCTCTAGCTGCCAACGATCCACCTAACGTGGTGCTTATTACCCTGGACACTGTCCGCACGGATCACCTCGGCTGCTACGGGTACCAGCTGATTGAAACACCGCACTTGGACGCCCTCGCAGCGGCGGGCGTGCGTTTCTCCAATGCGTACAGTCCCGTGCCCATTACACTGCCGGCCCACAGCGTGATGCTTACTGGCACCTATCCGATGCGCACCGGCATGCATGACTTCAGCGGCAACCGTCTGAACTCTTCACAACCGACTCTTGCGACCCTGCTTCACGCTAAAGGCTATGCCACCGGAGCCGCCCTGGGCTCGGCAGTGCTTGACTCGCGCTTTGGGCTCAATCGTGGGTTCGATTTTTACTACGATCACTTTGATTTTAGTCGACTGGATGAGAAAAACATCGACGCCATGATGCGTCCTGGTAATGAAGTGGTAGATCGCGCGATCGGCTGGCTCGATGGAAATCGGCAGAAGCCATTTCTTGTGTGGGTTCATCTCTACGATGCACATCATCCTTACAATGCGCCGCCTCCCTATGGCCAGAAATATCGTACGCGTCCCTACGATGGAGGAATCGCCTTTGTGGATGCGCAGGTGGGGCGCGTCGTCTCCTATCTCAAAGCAAAGGGACTTTACGACCGGACGTTGATTGTCGTGGCAGCGGATCACGGCGAAGGACTCGGCGAGCATGGTGAGAAGACGCACGGTTTTTTTATCTATGACAGCACACTCCACGTGCCCTTGATCTTCAAGCTACCAGCCGGAGCAGGACCACGAAAATCCGTGGTCGACGACGCTGTCAATCTGGCCGATATTCTCCCCACCGTTCTTCAAATTGTAGGCGCGAGCGTCCCCAAGGAAGTGCAAGGCCGCAGCCTCGTCCCGTCTATAGAGGGGAAATCCAGAACGACTGAGGCAGAGAACTATGCGGAAACCTATTTGCCACGCATCCATTTCAACTGGAGTGAATTGCGAGGAATGCGTTTCCGGCAGTATCACTTTATCGACGCGCCGCGACCCGAATTGTATGACCTCTCCGAGGACCCGCACGAACTGAAGAATCTTTATGCAGCGAAGCGCGCCGTAGCCAGCGTGATGCGAAAGCGCCTCGGGCTGCTGGTTACGCAATTCACACCGCTTGCCGGAGAAAAGACGGCAGAAAAAACTGGGCTCGATCCGGCGTTGGTGGAACGCTTGAAATCGCTCGGATACGTGGCCGTCGCTGGAGGTAACTCCGGCGACGATGACGTGCTGAGCGACCGCCGTTTAGCCGATCCGAAAGATCGCATCCAAGTGTACGAACTCGTCTCGGATGCGCTCGCCGATAGCCAGCGGGGCCGCTACGCAGACTCGGTCCAGAAGTTGCGGCAGGCGGAAAAAGTCGAAAAGGATTCTCTTCCCGTTCATTATCTGCTCGCGCTGGACTATTATCGCCAAAGTGATTTTGCGGCTGCTCTCAAAGAATTCCAGATCGCTCTAAAATTAAGCCCTGATTACTCCCTAGCAAGCTACTATCTGGGTCTTACCTACACGCAAATTGGAGACTGGGATCAGGCGATTGCTGCTTTGCGCCGGACGCTCCAACTTGATCCCACTAATTTCGCGGCCGCGTATAATCTCGGCGCGGCGTACCTCAAGCAGGGAAAAGTCGAGGATGCGGAAGCAGCCTTTCGGCAGGCCGTGAAGATCAATCCTGGCTACGCTCAGGCGCATGAAGCGCTGGGGGAATTGTTGGTGTACCAAGGAAAGCTCGACGATGCCATCGCCGCCCTGCGTACCGCACTGGAGATCACACCCAGCTACACCAAGGCCCGCCGGGCGTTGGTCAGCGCGCTGCAGGCCAACGGACAGAGCCGCGAAGCCGAAGAGGAATTACGAAAGGACGCTGGCGGTAGTTCGCGGCCTTAGATGCGGTCAGTGAAGAATTGCCGGCCAGAAAATCGCTCGGCTCGGGTTTCGTTTTCCTCCCGCGCTTGCGTGTTGCTCTTGGAAGGACTTGCGCTGATCCTCGGCGCTTGCGGCCAAAACAAACCATCGCGTCCGAACATACTCATCATTACGGTGGACACGCTGCGCGCCGATCGCGTGGGCTGCTACGGCTATGCCGGCGGGCTCACTCCTAACATAGACGCAATGGCCAGGGACGGAATTGTATTCGAACGAGCTGTCGCGCAGGTTCCTCTGACCTGGCCGTCGCATGCGGCGATCTTCACCGGAACGTATCCCTTCCACAATGGTGTCCAGGACTTCACCGGGCAGCCTTTAAGCGATCGATTTCGAACCTTGGCTGAAAGCTTCAAGGACCACGGTTACACCACTGGCGCGGTCGTCAGCTCCTTTGTGCTCGATAGGAGTTGGGGGCTGGCACGCGGATTCGAACACTACGATGACGCGTTTGCCGGGCAGGAATTCCTGCAAAAGAATCTCGGACTAGTGGAGCGCCGCGCGGAACAGAGCGTGGACCACGCCTTGAGCTGGCTGGAAGCCCATCACGATCAGCCGTTTTACCTCTGGCTACATCTGTACGACCCGCACAGCCCCTATAACCCGCCGGAACCCTTCCGTTCGAAATACGCGACGCAGCCTTATGAGGGCGAAATCGCTTACGCGGATAGCCAACTGGGGCGGCTATTTGACTGGCTCAAGCAAAGCCCTCACCACCTCTACGACAATACGGTGATCGTCTTCCTTAGCGATCACGGCGAGTCCCTGGGAGAGCATGGCGAAAAAGAACACGGTTTTTTCGTCTACGATTCGACCGTGCACGTTCCTCTCGTCCTGAAACCTCCTACGGGCGCGGGCCTTGCCGCGCAGCGCATCGCAGACGCAGTGGAAACCATTCAAATCGGGCCTTCGGTGCTGGAGCTAGCGGGCGTCGAAGACACCATCCAAAAGCAGTTTCAGGCTGGCAGCCTCGTGCCACTGGTGAACGGCAAGCCCCATGGACCTGCGCGGCCGGCTTACAGCGAGACTTTCTATCCGGCGAACTCCTTTGGCTGGAGCCCGCTCCGCAGCATGCAAACCGACCGTTATCACTACATCGAAGCTCCTCGACAGGAACTTTACGAACACCAGGCCGACCCGGCAGAAAAGAGTAACCTCGCTGCGACAAACGCAAGCCATAGTGCAAACGTCGCCGCGAATCTGCGCGCTCAACTCGACCAGCTTCTCGCCACGTACAAGCCGCCGACAAACGCTTCCGGAATAAGCGCCAGTTCGGGCGGAGCAAGCCCGGAGGTCTTGGAAAAGCTCAGGTCCCTCGGCTATGTAGCCTACCGCGCGCCGACAGCGGCTAACGCAAAGCTAGCCGATCCCAAGGATAAACTGCCCGTCTTCCTGGATGTGTTGCGCGCCACCGACCTGATCCAGGCGGGCAATTTCTCTGCCGCAAGAGCGCTGCTCTCGACCGTGCGGCAGAAGGAGCCACAGCTCTATCTGATTCCCTTTCTGCTTGGGGAGGCGGCCTCACACGAGGCGCAATGGAAAGAAGCGGAAAAGCAGTTCGGACGCGCCGCGGCGCTCAATCCGGGTTTCGACCAGGCCCGCACGGGACTCGCTCGCGCTCTTGGCCTTCAAGGAAAAACCGCTCAGGCTCGGGATTTGGTCAGTACACTGCTTACGACAAATCCGCAAAATTTCCGCGCTTGGTTCTTGTTGGCGCAAATCGAGGCCAAGGATGATCCACGTAGCAGCCGTCAGGCGCTCGATAAGGTGACCACCATCCAGCCTAATTTCGCTCCCGCTTACCGCGAACGCGGTCTGCTGTCGGTACGCGAGCAAAACTACGTGAGCGGCGTCGAAGACCTCTCTCGCGCCGTGGACATGGGTTTGCGCGACGCAGCTACTTACAATTCCTTAGGCATCTGCTACAGCCGTTTGAACCGCTTGGACGAAGCCGCCGAGAGTTATCGCCGATCCCTTGCAGCTGACCCCGCCTTCGCTCAGGCACACCTAAACCTGGGCTTCGTTTACGAACGCATGGGTCAAATCGATCTTTCGAAGAAGGAATACGCAGACGCCTGCCGTCTGGACCGGCGCATCTGTTCACTCATCTCCAGGCACTAGAGGCTAAGCCTCTAAATCAGAGGGTTAGGGTGAGGAAGGGTGCGCCATCTTGCTGAGCGCTGCGCGCACTTTCGGCACCATCGGGTCCTTGGGAAAATCCTTCAAGAATGCCTCGAACATACCGGCGGCCTCGTGTTCCCTTCCGGTCTGCAGATAAAGTGTGGCCAGCGAAATCGGTACTTGGGACATTTTGGGATCCAACTCGCGCGCTGTTTTCAGTTCGACCTCGGCAGGCTGAAAATCGCGCATCCGAGCTAGCACCGACCCGCTTAAATAATGCCCCATTGCGTTGGAAGGCGACAGCCGAAGCCCTGCTTCCAGCATCTGCTTTGCCTCCTCGTTCCGATGCGTCATAAACAGCACGTTTCCCAGATTGAAGTAAGCTTGCGCCCCACTCTGATGCAGCTCTATCACTCGCCGGAATTCCGTTTCCGCACCCTTCACATCTCCTTCTTGCAGGTGGCGAATTCCCAGATTATTGATTGCCGGATAGAAATCTGGCGCTTCTCGTAAGGCCGCTTCATACATTCTAACCGCAGCCGTCATCTCTCCTCGCTGTTCCGCTTTCTTTCCCGCTTCAAATTCCTTGATGACCCCCGGCGGAAATTTCTTCTTCAATTCGGCAACATCCACGATATCCGCGTTCGTGCCGGGCGGCCCGTCAGGTACCCCTCGCGATTTTTCATCGGGTTTGGGACGCAACACCACGTGTACCAAGTTAGTCTGCATGGTAGTGGGATTCACAACGAGCGGTAGGCGAACGGGTTGATATCCTTCCTTTTCGATAACCACTTCGTAGGCATTCGCGAGCAAGTTATTAAAACTGAACCGCCCCTCAGAATCGCAATAGGTGATATCCACGACCATGCCATGAGACCCCAGGCTCACCCGGAGCGGCTCGTTCGGGAAACCGCCGTCCAATAGGCGAATTTCGCCCACGACGCTGCCCACCGCCTGCTGAGCGCGTACAGCTCCGCCCGAGAAGAGCATCAAGGAACCCATGCCGAGAATGGACGTGACTCTGACCGATCCTGCGCGGAGAATGTCCAAGGCCTACACCTATTGCGCCGAGGCTACCACGATACTCTTGTATTGGCGCAGACTCTTAGGAAGAGAAAGGGCCCCCCGATCTGATCGGGGGGCCCTTTGTTTCAGTTCAAAAGCGGTTACCAGAGCAACTTCAGCCCAAACTGAATGTGCCGTGGAGCGATTTCCCCGGCTGATTGGCCGAAATTCGTACTGGTAATCCGATTCGCAAAGTTGGCGCCCGTCGCGCTGCTGGGCAGCTTGAAATTGGGATGGTTGAATGCGTTGAACACCTCGAACCGGAACTGGAAGTTAACCCGCTCCGTCACCTTGATGTTCTTGAACAAGGACTGGTCCGTAACGAAGAGACCCGGGCCCACGAACGTGTTGCGGGCCAGATTCCCGCTGCAGGCAAGGCATGGCGTAGTAAATAAACAGCCAGAACCATTCGCCCCGAACCGGCACGGAGCGGGGGCAGTGCCCGCATTGAACCAACCATTCATCCACTGCGCACTTGTAGCATTGAAATTGTTCATCGCACCATCTGGCCGGTCATTGCGAGTTCCGTCCTTGTTGAAGTCACAACGCGAGCCTGTGGCGCAGTACGGGGTAAAGTGAGCCCCAGACTGGAAGGCCCACAGGCCTTGATACTGCCATCCTCCAAACACGTGTCCCGCGAAGCCTTTCTGCTCCTTCATCCACGGAATCTCGTAGACGTAGTTGAAGCTCAGACGATGCCGGATATCAAACGTTGAGTTGCCTTTATCCAAGTCGGGTAGCGTTGGGTCCGTTGAGTAGCCATCCCCTCCAGCCGACCCGTTGGCTGTAGTTGTGCTGCTGTGCCACCCGGAACCCGTATCGATCGAGTGGCTCCAAGCATAGTTGATGTTTAGCGCGAGACCGCGGGTCGCTTGATGACGCACGGCAACCTGCAAGGCGTTGTACCAAGACCTGCCAACATTGTCCCAGAGCCTTAAAGTAGCATAGTTCGGATTCAGGTACCGGCGGCCAAGTCCAGTCCACGTACGGCCAAAGTTATCGACTGCCGTGGTTCCCGCCGCCATAGCGATACCGGGAAGCCGGTTGACCTGTTCGGCCCGGAAGAGATTGCGTGCCTGCGTGCCGACGTAATTCACTTCCAGAACCGTCTTGGGCAAGATTTGCTGCTGGATGCCGAAGTAGTAGTTAAAGACATGCGGGTCGCGGAGTCCCTGCGGCAGGACAATGCCCGTCAGGTTTGCGAACTTCGGATTAAATCCATAGAAGCCTTGAATGTTTCCCGTCCCCTGAACGCCAACTCCGATCCCCGGGTTGGCGGGGGGGCCTGTGTACGTCACAGGTGCACCACTCGGCGAGCAGGCGGTTGTGGAGAAATTGCAAGCGGCTACGCCCGCAGGTGTGCCGGCAGGGCAAAATGACGTAACCGTAGATCCATCGCACGCGGCCGTTGGCCCGTACACGATTACGCTCGGACTACACGGTATTTCGATTGTTGCGAGCGCGTTGCAGCTTTGAGCAAAGTTGTAATATGGAGGGTTCCAGCGCGAGTTCGATAAGGGGTTGTATAACGTACCTTCATAGGAGACACCAAAGCCGCCGCGAATCGCGGTTTTTCCATTGCCCCACGGGTCATAGGCAAACCCCACGCGCGGGCCGAAGTTCTTGTGGTTGGCAGCACCGAGCGACGAGGCGACCGCGAATCCGCCTGGCCCACAGACACCTGCCAACACGTTGTTGGCAATCTGCTTAGGAGTATTACAGCCAGCATATTTCGGGTCCAGAGGTATAGGGTCGGACAATGGCTGGGCGGGCACATTCGCATTCATGATCCAGTCCGCGCAATAACCGTTTGCCGGAAATTGGCAACCAGGCCCCGGAATAAACGTCGTCACCTTATTGTTCTTCTCGGTATGCCGTGTAAAGAGATCCCAGCGCATACCGATGTTCAGGGTAAGCTTCCGGCTGACTTTCCAATCGTCCTGAATATAGGCACCGATTTCCAGGTTGCGCCAGTGCCGGAAGTTGTCCGCCAACTCGGCCGGCTTGTTAGAGATGAATCCCGGGTCCGTGCCCGCAACCACGTTGTAAGGTGCATCCATAGCGAAGAAGAGCTGGTCCATGAAATAATACGACGGCCGCGCGATGTTAAATTCGCTATTTTCAAGGTTCCGCCGGAAATCCGCGCCGAATTTGAGATTGTGTTTGCCTTTCTGCAAGGACATCATGTCCCCATAGGTATAAATGTTCTCATGGAAGTACTGCGGGTACCCGCTGTAGGATCCGAAACCCGCTGAGGTGTCGTCGAAGTTGATGGCAGGAACGCCGGGAGAGGCCACGCCCACGTCGGTGCGGTTCAGGACATACCCGGCCCTCGCTTCGTTGATCAAGCTCGGACTGAAGGTATGCACCCAGCTAGTCGACAAGTTTGGATAATGGGCAGCCGTCGGGTTCTTGAAGTTGTGCATGCTACTGCCCGTAGCAGACGGGCCGTAGGAATCAGAGGAGTGCTGCCAGTAGAATTCACCGAAGATCCGGTCGTTTTGGCCCTTGACCCAATCGATGCGCGTGGACCATTCATTCCCATCGAAGAGATTGCCCTTGGTCTGCGAACCAAAGAGCAGCGTGCCCTCGTTGAGGAAAGGCATATTGCGGTTGGTGATCTGTCCGGCTAGTAGCGCGGGCGGCGCACCTAGGTAAGTGGGGCAGTTCGGGATAGGAGTCGGGTCTTTGGGACTCGTGGGATGAGTCCCGGCCAAATAAGTCCGGTCGGATGCGGTAATACCGAACAGGGTTCTGAAGCGTCCGGCCAGCGGCGTGAACCCCGCGTTCGGATAATTGTCGGGACACATGTAGTCCCCAAAAGTTGCAAAACTGGAGCCGGAACCCCCATTATTCCCGGCGATGTAACTCGACAAGGTCATGCTGAGCGGATGAGTAGGATCTCCATTTGTTACCGCTGGGAAGTTTTTGTAGATCGCCGCAGCCACCGAGCCCGAGGTAATGGGTGCGCCGATAATTGCAGCCCGCCATTCCGGCGACTCCACCAGCGTATTTATGGGGTCGGCCTGGGTGATGAAGCGGTCGCCCTGATAAGACGCCGTGAAGAAAAGGTGGTCCTTCCAGATCGGCCCCATAACCGTTCCCCCGAACTGGTTATAGCGCAGCTTCGCTGGTCTCTTATTCTGGAGCGAATCTCCCGAACTGAGGCGGAAGGTGTCGTTGGCGTCGAACTTATCGTTGCGCACGAACTCGTACACACTACCATGCAGTGAATTGGACCCCGACTTGGTCACCACGTTAATGATGGCCGCAGCGCTGTTGCCGTATTGCGCGGACATGTTCAGCGTGAGTTCCTGGAACTCCTGCACGATGTCGGCGTTCGGCACGGTCACCACGCCTCCGCTCAGGCCCTTGTCGGCGCTGCCGTTAACCATGAATCCGTTGAAATTCGGCCGCAGACCGTTTACCACCGTGGAGTGGCCGTTCTCGAAGGAAACTCCCGTCACGTCAACCGCCCCAGGTGCCAGCGTGATCAAGTCGAATACGTTGCGTCCGTTGAGCGGAAGGTTTGCGACTTGCCCCGCCCCGATGGTCTCAAACAACCGCGAGTCTTCGGTCTGCACCTGAACCGCACCGGCTTCGACAACCACCGTTTCCGTCTGCGCGCCGAGCTCGAGTTTGAAGTCTACGCGCTCGATCGTTCCCGCTCCTAAATAGAGTCCCGACTTCACCGCTTTCTTGAATCCCTGCGCCGTCACTGTAAACTTATAGGTGCCCACGAGCAGCTCTGCAACTCGATATGCTCCGTCCGAATTCGTTTTCGCTGTGGTCGATGCGTTGGTGCCGAGGTTTGTGACGGTCACGTCGGCGGACGCCACCGCAGCTCCTTGCGGATCCGTAACAGTTCCGGTGAAAACGCCATTCTGAATCTGCGCATGCGCGGTCGCCGCCGCAAATGCGAAAACTAACAGCACCAAAAAGAAACTGCATACAGGCGCGTAGCGAATCAACTTCGCAGACATAGCAAAATAATTATTTGAAGAATTCATGCGTCACCCCCGCGATGGATGTGTAGGAAGGATGGGCTTGGAGTTGATAGGAGTCGAAGGACTGGCTTTAGAGTCAAGTAACCTTACACCCCCGGTGCAAACTTATATCCTCCATAATGGCCTCTGCTGTCAATAAGTTTTTTATATTTTGTGTATATATGGAAAAAACAGTGGATATGAATTGAGATTAATCCGGCCATAGACAGAGGCTAAGAGCAGGTAAAAGCGTCGGAAATTGAGTATTCGGCATGCCATTGGACCGGACAACGTTGCGCGAAACGAAGACCAGGGACTGGCTTCTGTGTCCCGAATCCAAAACGAAACTCACTTCAGCGTGGCGGCCGAGCTGGCAGCACTTCGCCGCTGCCCTCCCGGATGACCACCTCACGGTCTACCGGTAAGTTCCCCAGCTTCTCCACCAGACCGGAAGGCCAGCGAATGATCAATCGCTCGACCGCCGTTTCGGCTGCAAGCCCGAAGTGCAGCCGCGCATCACTCGCGGATAGATAGCTGCTATTGGCGCGCACCTCGTCCACCTGCTTCAAACCGCCGGCAACAACCTCAACCCCGGCACCGTAGGCGTCGCGGTTCGATCGGGTTCCAATCAACTTGAGGCGGATCCAGTGGCCGCGCGGCTTCGAGACGTTGCGCAGCAGCGTGGGGGAACCATCGAGGTTGGAAATGAGAACCGCGAGCGCGCCATCATTATTAATGTCGGCAACGGCCAGACCCCGGCTAACCCGCCGCTGCGCGAGAGCGGGACCCGCTCGTAAACCGACTTCCTCGAACCGCCCATTTCGCAGGTTATGGAACAGCAGCGCCCGCTGGGCATACGTGATTCCGAATGGGTGCTCGTCCACCTGGGGATTTACGTGCCCGTTGGCGACGAAAATGTCTTTCCGGCCGTCGTTGTCGTAATCCAGGAACCGGACGCCGAAACCAAGAAAAGGAACGCTCACCGCGCCGAAGCCAGCCACGCCAGCCCGATCGTCGAATGTGCCATCGCCGTTATTGTGGTAGAGATTGTTCGCATCGTCCGAGAAGTTTGTCTTTACCAGATCTGGCAGCCCATCGTTATCGTAGTCGCCGAAATCCACGCCCATCCCCGCCTGTACGCGACCGTCATCGCTGAACGCCACACTGGCCGTCAATGCAACTTCCGTGAACGATTTGCCCTGGTTGTTGTGGTAGAGCAGATTCGGTGAAGAATCATTGGCGACGTAAATGTCCGGCCATCCGTCGCCATCGTAGTCCGCCCAGATGACGCCCAAGCCATAGTGGGAATTAGGGTCAATATTCATTTTCTCGGTGACGTCTGTGAACGTACCGTCGCCATTATTGTGGTAAAGACGGTCGCGCGATCCCGCCAGGCCCCGCGGGCCGCAGGAAACCGGGATTCCGCGGTACTGGCAAAACGGCGTGCTGCCGAATTTCGGAAGGTTGTTGAGGTCAAGATCCACGTAATTTGCGACGTACAGGTCGAGAAAGCCGTCGCGGTCATAGTCGCCAAACGCAGCGCTGGTTCCCCAGCGTCCCAGGTTACTGACCCCAGCCTGCGCGGTAACGTCGCGAAACGTGCTGTCACCATTATTCTTGTAAAGGAAGGAGCCAGTAAGACAGGTAACGTAAAGGTCGTCCCAGCCGTCGTTGTCGAAATCCCCTACGGCCGCTCCGAAGCACCAGCCGCGGTGAGCTAGGCCAGCCTTCTCGGTAACGTCTGTAAACGTGCCGTCACGATTGTTGTGGTACAGCTTGCTCGCTGGACTGCGGTTCGTTCCCACATCTTCGAGCGTCGAGCCGTTGACCAGGAAAATATCCGGCCACCCATCGTTGTCGTAGTCGACAAAAGCAACGCCGCCGCACATCGATTCCATGATGTAGAGCTTTTGCGGGCCACCGCACGTCAAATGAAAGTCGATGTTCGCGGCGCGCGTCACATCCGTAAACACTGCGGCCGAAGAACGCTCTCTTTGAGCACCCACGGCAGGAAACAGCAAAGAAATAAGCAACGGGCACAAAGAAATCGAGCGCAGACGTGTAGAAGAAAAGAGATCCATTTTAATTGGGCCGGAATGCCATTCCACCCAATTCTTCCTGTCGCTTCTTCAGTTCCGCAAATTGCAGTAACGCTTTCGCAGATTCTTCCTGCTTGCGCAACTTGCCATAAGCGCGCGCCAGCAGAAAAAACGGGCTCGGGTCTTGGGGGTTCAAGCTAGCAGCCTTGCGTAACATTTCAATGGCCTCGACCGGCTGGCCAAGTTCGATCAGCGATTTTCCAAGAGCGCACTGCGCATCCGCATTCTCTGGAACCAATCGCACGGCTTGGCGAAGCTGCACTTCGGCCTCCTGCGTTTTCCCGGAGTCCAGCAAGGCGCGCCCCAGGCGGTAAGAAACTTCGGCATTGTCTCCATGGAGGGTCAGCTCTTTCCGAAATTCTGTGATTGCTTCCGGATTGCGTCCGAGACTCTCGTAGGCATAGCCCAGATGATAGTGACCGAGTGCGATTTTCGAATCGAGGGAGAGCGCCTTCTTAAATTCGCGAATGGCAGGAAGCGTGCGATTGGTATTCAGGTAAGCGCGGCCCAGCAAAATACGCGGAAGAGCCAGCTCTGGTTTGAGCCGGACGACTGTTTCCAATGGTTCTCCCGCAGCGAGGTATTGTTTGGTACTTAGATACGCGAGCGCCAAATCCAGTTGGGGTTCGTAGCGGTTTGGCATAAGCCGCGTGGCGTGTAGAAGTTCCTGAATGGCTGGCTCCGGCTGCCCACTTTTAAAGTACACGAAGCCCATCAGATGGCGCGTCTCTCCGTCCTCGGGCCAACGTGAAGCAGCCTCGCGCGCCAACCCCAGGGCTTTAGGAATGTTTCCTATATTTAGGTAACTCAGAATGAGACCGCGCCACGCTTCCTTGGTTTCCGGGTTCGCGAGGCGCGCTTGCTCAAAGGTATGAGCGGCTGCGGTGAAATCGCCGCGATCGAATGCCTGCTGGGCCTGCTTCAATTCCTGAACTGCCGAACGAGAAGAATTCTGCGCCAATGCGTCGGAAAGAAAGAACAGGAAGAGCAACGGCAGAAGTTTTCCCAACGTCTGAGAGATCCGCGGGGGGATGGGGAATCTAACCTGCATTATCTTAATGAAATGATATAACACCAAGTTTGACGCTTGCCACCCACGCCGTGGTGGGATTTGCGCAGCTTCGCTTGGACTCTTTGTTATCCTGTCCACGAGCAGCAAAGAAAGAATGAAACGACACTATCTATGGGTGATGGCCCTGCTTATCGCCGGATTACTCGGCGTCTTGCTGGGCCCGCCGCTCACGCACAAATACCGCCAGGAGTCTCCCGCACAGAAAAGGAAACTCCTAATTTTGGGTATCGACGGCATGGACCCACAACTCTTGCGAGGTTTTATGGAGCAGGGGAAAATGCCCAACTTTGCCGCGCTAGCTAGGAAGGGCGATTTCCTACCATTGCAGACCAGCATTCCGCCGCAAAGTCCCGTTGCCTGGGCCAACCTTATTACCGGAATGAATCCGGGCAGCCACGCCATCTTCGATTTTATCCACCGCGATCCCGCTACCTTGACTCCCTACTTCTCTACTTCCCAGATTAAACCCGCAAAGCGCAACCTACGAATCGGGAACTGGGTGCTTCCCCTTGCTGAAGACGAGGTGCTGCTGTTGCGGCACGGCAAGGCATTTTGGCAATACTTGGACGAGCGGGGCATTCCTCTGATCGTCTTGCGCATGCCTTCGAATTTCCCGCCGGTACCTAGCCAGGGCAAAACCTTCGCGGGAATGGGCACACCCGATCTACTGGGTGGGTATGGCACATTTTCGTTTCACACAGACGATCCGATTTTCTCGCCGGGGCCGGTGAGTGGTGGCGTTATCTATCCGGTGCAGGTTGCTGAGAACCACATCGAAGGGCAGCTGCATGGACCCGTTAATACATTTCGCAAGGGAAACCCGGAATTAACCATTCCGTTTATTGTTGATCGCGATCCGTCCGAGCGTGTCGCCCGATTTTCCGTTCAAGGCCAGCAGTTCATTCTGCGTGAGCACGAATGGAGCCCCTGGGTACCGCTGACGTTCAAGTTCATCCCAGGCTTGAAAAGCACCAGCGGGATCTGTCGGTTCTATTTGAAACAAGTACGACCCCAGTTCGAGCTCTACGTCACGCCGATTAACATCGACCCTTCCCATCCGGCTTTGCCCATTTCCACTCCCGGAAATTATGCGCGGGAACTTTCGCGCGACCTCGGATACTTCTATACCCAGGGAATCGCGGAGGACACTAAGGCCCTCACCAGCGGATTGCTGAACGACGATGAGTACCTGGAACAAGCACACCTTGTTTTCAAAGAGCAGCAGCGGCTCTTCCAGCATGAACTAGCCCGATTCCGCACCGGTCTGTTTTTCGTCTACTTTTCGAGCTTGGATCAAAACGGGCACATGTTCTGGCGGGCGACGGATCCACAGTTTCCAGCCTATGCGGATCTTTTTGAGAAGCACGGAAGGGTGCTCGAAGACTACTACCGCGAGATGGATGGAATTCTGGGCGATGCGTTGCGTGCAGCGGATGAAAACACTACCGTGCTGGTGGTCTCCGATCACGGCTTTGCGGCGTTCCGACGGTCCTTCAATTTGAATACCTGGCTTGTGGAGAACGGGTATCTGGTGTTGCGCACCGGTGCATCTCGAGCGGGCCGCGACATCTTTCGCGACGCGGACTGGTCGCGAACGCGCGCGTACGGGCTAGGTCTTAACGGGCTGTATATGAATCTGCGCGCACGTGAAAAAAACGGAATTGTGAATCCAGGAGCCGAGGCCGAAGTGCTGCAGCGACAGATTGTAGAGCAGTTGCTAGCGGTGCGCGATCCAAAGGACCGCCAGCCGGTGGTGACCCGTGTCGACCGTGCTGCCGAGGCCTACTCCGGACCGGATGTTTCGCAGGCCCCGGACCTGATAGTCGGGTACAACCGCGGGTTTCGCGTAGGCTGGGAGAGCGTGTTGGGCGGCATTCCAGCCAACGTACTGGAAGACAACAACGAACCGTGGAGCGGCGACCATTGTATAGATTTCACGAAAGTTCCGGGCGTGGTCTTGAGCAATCGCAAGATCCGCGCGGAGAATCCGTCTTTGACGGATATCGCGCCGACGATACTTGAAGAGTTCGGGATCGCGCGGCCAGACACGATGAAAGGTCGCAGTATCTTCGAGTCGTCCGAACGACGTTAATTACCTGGATATTAAGTGACAAAAAGGAGTGCTAACAAAGTAAGGGATGATAAAGAATTAGGTTACCGGAGCGACAGAAGAAACGTCTTCTGCCCTTTCCGGCCTTCCGCAATCATTCGAATTCTCACTGCGAGGCTTTGACAGCGCATGAAGCTGATCGTCCAAGAGCGAGTTTTGTGAGGTGCGATATGAATGATTCAATTCTTAGCTGGAGAAGAATACGCGTGGCGCTCGCCGCTGCGGCACTAGCGGTACAGGCCATTGCGCCAAGCCCCACGGATGGGGCTCAGAACCAGAAATCGGCAGAACCTTCGCCAGCGGTGCGGATCGCCGTGCGTATGGTGCTGGTCGATGCCGTGGTTACGGACAGCGCAGGAAAGGTAGTACCGGGCCTTGGCGTGCAGGACTTCACGGTGCTCGAGGACGGCAAGGCGCAGAAAGTGAGCACGATTTCGTTCGAGCAGCCCGCAGAGCTGGCGCGCAAGCTACGCGGTCAGCGGGGCAACATGCCAGCGAATGTCACAACGAACCGCCCGGAATACCGTATGCCGTCAGGCGCGCCGGTGATCGTGCTGCTGGATGCGCTGAACACGCCGGTGCGGGACCAATCCCGGGCGCGGATGGAGTTTTTGAAGTACCTCAACACGCAACTTCAGCCCGGGCAACAGATCGCCGTCTACACGCTAGTGCGATCGCTGCGTGTGCTGCAGGACTTCACGGACGATCCAGCGCTGTTGAAAGCGGCTGCCCAAAGCTTCAATCCTACGGTTTCGATGCAGTTGCAGATCGCCGATCTTAACCAGAGATTGCCCCGGTTGTCTGGTGCCCTGCCGGACGTACAGCGCACCGAAAAGGACCCATCGGTCTTCATTTCACGGATGCAGGATTTCTATAACGAGCAAGTCAACGTGGCGACCGACGAGCGCGTGGGAATAACCTTGACGGCATTTCGAGGGATTGCGCAGGCCGTGGCTGGCCTGCCCGGGAGGAAGAATCTGATCTGGGTATCGGGAGCTTTCCCGCTGGCCACTTATTCGCGAATCATCCAATACAGCGCAAATCCTAATAACGATCCGAACCGCGTTCGCATCGAGAACCTGTACGAGGACAAATTGCGGGAAACTGATTCGATTCTGACGGATGCGCAGGTGGCGGTTTATGCAGTGGATGCCCATGGTTTGGTGGGCCAATTGCTCGGCGGGGCGGAAAACCAGGGTGTCAGCGCGGCGGGGACGCTCGTTGGCGGGGCCGAGTATGCGCAGAGCCTCCAACTCGCCAGCGGGTCTCTCCAAGAAACACAGGCCACGATGAAACAAGTGGCGGGAGACACGGGGGGCAAGTTCTTCATCAATCAGAACGAGATGGACCATTCGGTGGAGCTCAGCGTCCAGGACGGCGCATCGTATTATTCGTTAGGCTACTCACCGGAGGTCAAGGCGGACGGCAAGTTCCACAAAATCGAGGTGAAGGTGAATCGTCCCGGAACGACGGTGCGGGCGAGACATGGCTACTATGCACCGACATCGGCGGATGACGCCAAGGCAACGAAACAGCGTGATGCGGAAGTCGGAATGGCCATGCAGTATGGATCGCCGGGAGCGACCGGCGTGACCTTTGACGCGCGAGCAGTACCTCCTGCGCCTGCTGCCAGGATGAAAGTAGGCGTGGATTTTCTGGTCGACCCCAGCACGATCAGTACGGAGGATGTCGGTAGCGGCAAGAAGCTTGCCCTGGAGTTTCATGTGGCTGCTTATGGAGCCGATCGGAAAATCAGCGGTCAAAAAGACGTGGCGATAAAGCCTACGCTGAAGCCAGCCGATTTCGGGAGCCTCCGGCAACAAGGGCTCCCTTATCACGTCGATTTGGAATTGCCGCCTGGGAGCTACCTGCTGCGCCTCGGCGTCGTGGACCAGCGGAGCGGATTGGTAGGTACAGCCGACTTACCAATGGTGCTCAAAGGTCCGAGTTAGCGGGGTTACCGAATCTGTGCTGATGCCTGTTGACCCTTCCACTTATAGCGCTCCTGTTGAGAACTGATCGCGAGTCGGGCTTATTTCTCTTGAAACACCGTGTGGCCGGCAACCACGGTGCGCAGAACGTGCGTTTTGGTGTACTGCGCGGGCGGGATTTTGGTGAGGTCGTCTGAAAGGACAATGAAATCAGCGTATTCGCCGGCTTTTAGTTCGCCCTTTTTGCCATCTTCGAATTGTGCATAGGCAGAGCCGGAGGTGTAGGCTCGAATGCAATCTTCCAGCGAGATTTTTTCCTGAGGCTGCCATCCGCCTGCCGGGCCACCCTCGGGAAGCTCCCGCGTCACGCAAGCGTAGAGCCCACGGAACGGGCTGACAACTTCCACCGGGTAATCGGTGCCAAAGGCCAGGCGCACTCCGTTTTTTTGCATGCTGGCCCAAGCATACGCGCCCTTGCTGCGCTCAGGGCCGACGCGGAGTCCCGCCCATCGCATGTCGGTGGTTTCATGGGATGGTTGCATGGACGCAATTACGCCGAGCTGGCCAAACCGCGCAAAATCCTCGGTAGCGACCACCTGCGCGTGTTCGATGCGGCTGCGACGGTCGCGTGGCCCATTGGCTTGCGCGACAGCTTCAAATACATCCAGCGCGATGCGGTTGGCTTTGTCACCGATGGCATGGAAGGCCAGTTGAAACCCCGCTTTGTCGCGCTCCAAGGCCATTGCGCGGAGTTTGGCAGGCTCCATGGTCATGATTCCGCTGGTTCCCGGTGCGTCACTGTAGGGCGCCAGCATCGCTGCCGTACGCGAGCCGAGTGCGCCATCAGTGACCATCTTGAGCGCGCCGGTTTTCAGCCACGGGTCAGTGGTGCCGCCCTGGCTGCGCATATTCTGCAAATCGGCAAGAGCTGCGCTAAAGGGCAGCCACTCGGTAATGCGCACCGTAAGATTGCCTTCTTCGTTCAATTGCTGGTAAACCTGAAAATCTTCCCACCCGGAATTATCCTGCACGGAAGTGACGCCGTTTTTCCCTGCTTCGGCGAGAACGAGTTCGATGCCTTGGCGCCGCTGTTCCGGCGTAGCTTCAGGAATTTTTCTTTCCACCAGAGCCATAGCCGAGCCTTCTTGCAGCATGCCGGTGGGCTCGTGATCGGCGTCGCGCTCAATGTTGCCTCCGCTTGGGTTGGCGGTATTCTTGTCGATACCCGCAAGTCTGAGGGCGGCGGAATTGGCCACCGCGACGTGCCCAGAGATGTGCGTTAAGAAGACCGGGTTATGCGGAGCAGCGACGTCCAGCTGGCTGCGGTTTGGAAACTTTCTCTCTGGCCAGAGCGTATGATCCCAGCCGCTGCCGACTACCCATTCGCCTTCTTTATGTTGCGCAACCGCATCGTGCAAACGCTTTTGCAACTCTTCTACAGAAGAAGCCCCGTTCAGATGAACGAAGCGCGTTTCCGCTCCCGCCTCACCGAGATGCACGTGGGCATCGTTGAAGCCAGGCATAGCAAAATTCCCGTGGAGTTGTACGGTGGCGGTATTTTCTTGATCGCCGCTACATTCCATCAGGATGTAGTCCAGCGCACCGATGCACACAATCTTGCCGTCACGCACAGCCATGGCCGCGGCCCACGGACGCGCGGGATCGTTAGTGTAAAAGCGCCCGTGCAGAAATATTGTGGTGCGCGGGCTACCTTGCGCAGCGCCTACCGGGGAATAGAGCGATTGCACTCCGGCGAACGCGGTCCCCGCCGCAAGCGCCGCTGCACAAGCCGCGCGTCTAAGCTTCATCTGGATTTTTCCGCAGCGATTCCAGAAACACCCAAAAGCGTCACCAGAGCGCGTTGCAGGCCGATTTCGCGGCCCACCGGCTCATACCATTCCTGCAGAGAATGGGCGCCGCCGCCATTGCCGCCTGCTCCGATGGAGATGGCGTCGATGCCCACGGACAGCGGGATATTGGCATCAGTCGAAGAACGCTCTATGCGCGATTGATTGCCGACGAATTCGTCCGCGGCACGCAAAGCCGCCAGGAGCGGCGAATCGGGGGAGAGTTCCCCGCCCGGGCGGCTGCCCACGAGCTCCACGGTCCACTCCAGCTTTCCCTTGGAACGATCGCGCGACGATTCTATTTCGTCGCGCACGCCGGCGGCGATGCATTCACGCAAAGCCGATTCCAGGCGCACGAGCTCGTCTTCACTCTCGGAGCGGAAGTCGACTTTGAGGCGTGACTCATGAGGAATCGAATTTATGGAAGTGCCGCCCTCGATCTGGCCGAGGTTGAACGTGGTGCGTGGAGTCGGGGGAACTTTCGTGTTAATGAAGCGCACCGAGCCGCGCACCAGCGCGTTAATCGGATTGGGAATGCCGAAATCAGACCAGCTATGGCCGCCAGGGCCGGTAATGACAACTTCCATGCGGCGCGAAGCCAGCGCTTTGGTGGTAACGTGATCAGTACTCGAACCATCGAGGACAATCACGGCTTTGAGTCCGGCGCGGTGTGCATCTACGAGTGCGCGCATGCCACGCAAGTTGCCTTCGCCTTCTTCCCCCACATCGGCCACGAACAAGATAGTGCGCTGAGGCTTCACGTGCGCGGTGCGCAGCGCCTTGGCGATGGCTAGGAGAGCGGCCAGGCCTGTGCCGTTGTCAGAAATGCCTGGCGCGACCATGCGGTTGCCTTCGCGGCGGACTTTAACGTCCGTGCCCGCGGGAAAAACAGTATCGAGATGCGCGGCGAGAATGACGATCTCTTTTTCATTTGCGCCTGGCAACTCGCCGACCACGTTTCCGCTTTTGTCGACGTAGGCGGTAAGGCCGGACTCGGTGAGCAGCGACTTCACGGCATCAGCACGCTGGGCTTCTTGAAACGTAGGAGCGGGAATTTCCGTAAGCCGCGATTGCTGGTCATTGATCCAGGAAAGATTGTGCAACAGCCAATCAAGGGCGGAGCGAACCTGCGGATTCTCAGCAATGCGCTGAGTAGAAGTCAGCCGGGCTGAACGCGCATCCACGGAGCGAACGGACATAGTCAGAAGAATAACCCAAAGGAGCCAGTGTTTCACGGCAGGCTTTGACCTTTTTGACGGCCTCAATTGCGTGCCGTTTCCGCGCAAAGCGCGAGAAGCTCGCTGTCGGTTAGGACGCGAGCAGAACGCTTTGCAGCGTCAAGGAGGCGCTCCACGATGGCGTCATCGGCCGGGATGCCGTGTTTTTCGAGCCAGAACAACACGTTGGACTTACCGCTCATGGGTCCGACCTCGATGATCTGGTCCAGACCGAAAAGATGCGCAGGCACGCCGCTATAGACGGCGTCGGCGAGAGCCGGATCGTTCTTGCGAAACGCTTTAACGATTGCCGCGGCGTGAACGCCCGTGGCGGTTCGAAACGCATCGCGGCCCACCACCGGGTAATTTGGCGGAATCGTAGTGTGCGTGGCTTTAGCGACCTTCTCACAGTATTCCTTGAGGTGCGAGAGGTCACGATCGATTAAGTTCATCAGGCGAAGATTCACCAGCATCAATTCCATAGGCGTATTGCCAACACGCTCACCCAATGAGTTGGCCGCGGCATGAACTTGATGAGCGCCAGCCGCGAGCGCTGCCAATGAATTGGCGACGGCTAGATCACGATCGCGATGGCCATGCCAGTCCACACGAATATTTTCGCCCGAGGGTTTGACCACTTCGTCGATCACAAACTTTACGAGGTTGTACGCGCCGTTGGGCGTGGCGTGGCCTACGGTGTCGCACAGCACGATGGCGCGGGCTCCGCTGCGTATGGCTGTAGTGTAAAGTCGCTTGACGGCGTCCGCATCGGTGCGAATGGTGTCTTCCGTAACGTACATCGACGGGAGGCCGTGGCCGACGGCAAACTTCACGGCTTTTTCGGTGGTGCGTTCCAGATGCTCGACGGTCCAATCCTCCACCAGCCGGCGAATGGGGCTCGAGCCGAGAAAGGTTGCGGCTTCGATGGGGATGCCCACGCGTTGGGAAATTTCCGCGATGGGGCGGATGTCGTCTTCGTGCGTGCGCGCCGCACAATTGGGCTTGATCTTCATGTGCTGGGTGGCGATCTCGCGGGCCAACGCTTCACTATGCGTGGCGGCGCGCGGGCCGGCGGCCGGGAGTCCGATGTTCACCGAATCGATGCCCAGGGATTCCATAAGGTGCAGGATTTCGATTTTTTCTTCGATGCTGGGGTCCACGACGGAAGGGTTTTGCAAACCGTCGCGCAAGGTTTCGTCGTTAAGGAGAATGCGTGTTCCCGGGGGAATCAGCGGCGCAGAAGCCAGGTTCCAGTCATAAATCCATTCGTTTTTCTGTTGCATGCGCGCCTCATTTCCGGCACCGCGACCATGGGCGAGTTAATTGTACCAGCGGAGGAAAGCGTCACGCGGCTCCTAGGAGCCCGAACAGTGCATCCGCGCGAACGTCGCTCCTGGCATCACGCACGGCCTAGTCGCCAGGCCTCGTCGTGCTGCACTTCCACCATGACCAGACCCTGGGGCGGAACCGTGGGGCCGGACTTGGAACGATCTCTTAGCTCGTAAAGACGCTCGATGTCGCAGGGAGCAAGTTTTCCGCGGCCCACATCGAGAAGCGTTCCCACCATTTTACGAACCATATAGCGAAGGAAAGAGCGGCCCGAAACTCTGAAGACGAGTTCTTCTCCGTCGGTCGTGCGCGTCAAATCCGCCGCATAAATTTCGCGCTCCGTGGAGCGTTCCTGGTCGTCCTCTTCAGAACCGGTCGATGCGGCAAACGAAGCGAAATCGTGCGTGCCTACAAAACGGGCAGCGGCATCGCGCATCGCATCCTCATCCAGAGGAAACGGATAGTGCAGGACGTAACGCCAAAGCGCCGGCGGAACAACTTTACCGCGGTACATGCGGTAGCGGTAAGTTTTGCCGCGTGCGGACCAGCGCGCATGGAAGTTGGGGCCAACTTCTTCGGCGGCGACGATTCGAATGGCTGGAGCGAGAAGCGCATTAAGCGCGCGCTGAAATTCCTGCGCCGCAAGTCCGGATTGCGTCCTGAAGCTGGCCACTTGACCGAGAGCATGGACGCCCGCATCCGTGCGGCCCGCGCCGTGGAGAATTGTATCCTCCTGCGTGATGCGGCGAAGCACTTTCACGATTTCCCCTTGAATAGTGGGCTTGTTGGACTGTGTCTGCCAGCCGTGGAAATCGGTCCCGTCGTAAGCGATGGTTAGCTTGAAATAGCGCATTCGCGGAAAGGATTCTACTTTAATCTAGGAAAGGGAACGCACGAAGCGGCTGCCAGGTTTGATGGCGGCGCTACCCTCCCGGCACAGTGGGCAATCCTCAGGTTCGTAGCTGGCAATAGGAAGATCCAGCAGAGCCTGGGTCTCGACAGGAAATTCGACTTTGCCATTGCTGCGATCGATCAACGCGCCGGCGGCGACGACGCGCCCGCCAGCTTCTTCGACCACCTGAATGGTTTCGAGCGTTGAGCCTCCAGTGGTCCACACATCTTCTACCACAAGAACATGCTGATCGGGACGCAAGGAAAAGCCGCGGCGCAGCGTCATCGTGCCGCTGGCGTCGCGCTCGGCGAATAAAGCTGGCACTCCGCCGCCCGCACTCCCTTTTGGCTCAGGGAGGGCGCGGGCCACTTCGTGGCCAATGATCAACCCGCCCACCGCGGGGGACACCACCGCTTCGATCACGGCGTCGGAGAATAGCGAGGCCAATGCCTGGCCAAGTTTTTCGGCAAAACGCGGATACTGCAAAACCAGCGCGCATTGTACGTACATGCCGCTATGCAGCCCGCTGGTCAGCTCAAAATGCCCATGCCGAATGGCCTTGGCAGATTCGAACAACTTGAGCAATTCTTCGCGTTTAAGCATCATTTCAGCTAACGGCGCCTCTCGGTTAAACGTCGAAGCATCAGCAGCCTAAGCGCCGTACGTTGCGTTTGTCAAGGAAGAGCGGCCCTGCTAGACTGCGTGCTTCGTTCGAATGGCACGCGCGCCCTTCCGCTGATTCTTCGGTTAGCTGCTTACATGAAACAAATACCGTTCCACGAACGTTTTAAAGATGGGCACTAAGTACGACGTCTGCTTGAGACGCATTCTCTGAGGGGGCACGAATATCATGAAATTGATCTGCAGGACCATAAAGCGGTCCATTGCGAGTTTGACTACCAAGGAGGCCACGCCGTCTTTTAGGCCGCTTTTAGCCCTTTCGCTGGCAGTGATGCTGATTGCTGGTCCGGTGGCGCCAGCGTTTGGGCAGCAGCCAGACGCGGGTCAGACGTCGAACGTGGTGGCCCCGCCGCCCGCGCAAAATACCGCTCCGGCCGCATCCTCGCCGGGACCTAGGTTTTCTTTAGGGCTCTCCAAGTATGATTTCACGCACGGGCCGCGCGCGTTCCCAAATTTCATCCGGCCGTACTTCCCCATTTCCGTCGAAAGGCCCGACCTTACAAATTCGCCAGGGCTCGAACAGTTAATTCATGACGGAAAGCTGGAATTGACGCTGCAAGACGCCATCGAGTTGGCGCTGGAAAACAACCTGGACATTATCGTTGCGCGCTATAACCCGTGGCTGGCGGAGACCGATGTGCTTCGCTCCTTGGCTGGTGGGGGCATTCGAGGTTCCGGCAGCAGCATATCCACCGTGAATTCCACCGGCAGCACGACGCAAGGCGCGTTCACCTCAACCACCGGAAGCGGTTCGTCCAATACGAATCAGACATTCAACAGTGGTGCGGGCTCCAGTTTTGCGCTGGGCGCTTCCCCGCAGCAATTGAGCTTTGACCCGGTCATCACCAGCATGATTGGTTACGACTACCGCACTTCGCCGGTGAACAATCCATTTCTTTCTGGAACCGGCAATGCCAATGTCTTCGGCCTAGTTTCGCACACCGCCACTTACAACCTGGGCGTGGCCCAGGGCTTCTGGACCGGCACCAGCGCGCAAGTGGCTTTCGATAATTCGCGCAGCAGCTCGAACTCTCCCCAGAACCTTTTCAATCCCGCCGTGCAATCTTCGCTGTTTTTGGCGGTTTCTCAGCAACTATTAAACGGCTTCGGTATTTTGCCGAACACGCGAAATATTCGCATCGCCAAAAACAATAAAAAAATCGCCGACCTGCAATTCGAATTGCAGGCCATCACAACGGTAACCAGCACGATCACCGCCTATTGGGAACTTGTGTACGCGCGGGAAAATGTGAAGGTGCAGCAACAAGCGGTTTCCGTCTCCGAAAAACTCTACAACGACAACAAGAAGCAACTGGAAATCGGTACCATGGCGCCGCTCGATGTTACCCGCGCGGAATCGGAGCTGGCCAGCGGCCGGCAAAACTTGATTCTGGCGCAAACCTCGCAGCTGCAACAGGAACAGATTTTGAAAGCTACAATCTCCAAGAATCCGCTGGGCCCACGTTTTGTCAACGTGGAGGTCATCCCCACGGATCGGCCAACGCAAGCCCAAATTGTAGAAGCGCTCTCTTTTGAAGAAGCTGTGCAAGAAGCATTTCAGAAGCGTCCCGACATTCGCCAGCAGGAAATCAACCAGGACACGCAGGATATCAACGTGCGGGTCACGCGCAACGGTCTTCTGCCCGTCGCCACGGTCACCGGCACTTACGGCACGGTAGGACTCAACGGCAACCGCGATATCCGCGGCACGCCCGTCTTCACGGCGGGTTCTCCCGTCGTGAATGGTAGCGGTGTGCCGATTGTTATCACGCAGAACGGTGCGCAGGTTCCCATTTTTATGCCCATCGTCACCGTGCCCTCCACGGGCACGCAACCCAACGGCCTTGGCGGGTCGTTAAGCCAGGTGTTTCACAACCAGTTTCCTGTTTATTCAGCTCAATTGAACGTGCAGATTCCGATACGCAATCGCCAGGCGCAGGCGGACAATCAGGCCGCGATCCTGCAGCAGCGCCAAGCCGAAGCGCGCTTCCAGCAAGTGAGGAATTCCGCGCTGCTGGATGTGCGCAATACTTACATCGCTTTGCAGCAGAACCGCGCGCGCGTCGATGCGGCCGTAAAAGCCCGCGAGCTGCAGCAGCAAACATCCGAAGCCGAGCAAAAGAAATATTCGCTCGGCGCCTCGACCGTGTACCTGGTCATCCAAACGCAGCGCGACTTTGTTACCGCACAAGGCACCGAGCTTCGCGCGTTAGTGGATTTGGTGCAAGCCAAGGCCAATTACGAACGCGCCGTCGGACGAACGCTGGATACCAATCGCGTCTCGATTGCCGAGGGAACCTCCATAGAACGCGAAACCCTGATACCTGGCACGCTTCATGGCAAAGTCATCGGCACGGAAACCTTGATATCGCCCGGCGAAAAAACCGGTGAGCGTTAAGACGGAAAATTAGTTCTGCCAATTAGGACGGGGCCGATTCTCTTGCGGCCCCGTTTTTTTGTCCGCCGCTCTGTCTATGGCAAAGCTCGCCGCTGACTCCTCCCGGCACGCCGCTGTCTGAGTCTTGCCCCTGGCCGGCGTTTCGAATAGCATTAAACTTCATCGTTTCGAACTGTTGTTTTTCTAACCACAGGGGCGGCGCAGCATGAGCGAACAGCCAAAGGGTACGACCCAAACCGCGCCTCCCGCAGAACCGGCCTCCACGCGCCAGCCTTCTCCTGCAGAGCGTTCCTGGGAAAACGATACTCTCCGCCCCACGCTAGAAAAAAATCCCGAGCGACAATCAGAATTTACGACCGTGTCTGGATTCCACGTTCGCCGCCTGTACACGGACGCGGACCTTCGCAATTGGGATGCTCAGCGCGAACTTGGCTCCCCAGGCGAGCCTCCCTACACCCGCGGAATTCACTCCACGATGTATCGCGGTCGCCTCTGGACCATGCGGCAGTTTGCCGGCTTCGGAGCCGCCGAGGATACCAATAAACGCTTCCGCTATCTTCTCGCGCAGGGTCAGACGGGATTGTCGACGGCCTTCGATCTCCCCACGCTCATGGGATACGACTCCGATCATCCGCTTTCCGAAGGTGAAGTTGGCAAATGCGGCGTGGCCATTAGTTCCCTTGCGGACATGGAAGTTTTGTTTGACCACATCCCGCTAGCCAACGTCACCACCTCCATGACCATTAATTCACCCGCCGCAATTATTTGGGCCATGTACCTAGCGGTAGCGGAAAAACAAGGCGCGGACTGGAAAAAACTTTCAGGGACTCTGCAGAACGACATCCTAAAAGAATATATCGCGCAGAAGGAATACATCTATCCGCCCGAGCCGTCCATGCGGTTGGTGATCGATACTTTCGAATTCGCAGTAAAAAATACCCCGAAGTTCAATCCCATTTCGGTCAGCGGCTATCACATCCGTGAAGCCGGTTCCACGGCCATTCAGGAGCTGGCCTTTACCCTGCGCGATGGCCTGGAGTACGTGGAATGGGGAATGCGGCGCGGCCTGGACGTCGATGAATTTGTGCCGCAGCTTTCTTTTTTCTTCAACGCCCACAATGATTTCTTCGAAGAAATCGCCAAGTATCGTGCGGCACGCCGCATCTGGAACAAAGCGATGGTCGAGCGCTACAAGTCCACCAACCCGCGTTCCTGGGCGCTGCGCTTTCACTCTCAGACCGCCGGATGTTCGCTCACTGCGCAACAGCCGTACAACAACGTTGTGCGCACTGCCATTCAAGCGCTCGCCGCGGTCCTGGGCGGCACGCAATCGCTTCACACGAATTCGCTCGACGAAGCCTGGGCCTTGCCCACCGAATTTGCCGCCACCATCGCGTTGCGCACGCAACAAATCATCGCGCACGAGACGGGCGTAACCAATACCGTCGATCCGCTGGGCGGCTCCTATTTTGTCGAGACCTTGACCAACGAAGTCGAACGCGGCGCGTGGGACTATATCGACAAGATTGACGCTCTCGGCGGCATGGTCGCGGCCATCGAGCGCGGCTATCCGCAACGCGAAATCGCGGAAGCCTCATATCGGTATCAAATGGAGGTCGACCGCAAGGAAAAGATTATTGTTGGCGTGAACGATTACGTTACCAAGGAAAAATCCTTGGACGTCTTGCACATCGATGAGCGTGTGGCGCATCGTCAAGCGGAGAGGCTCAGCAAGCTCCGTGCGGACCGCTCGCAAGCGGAAGTTGACCGCCGCCTTAAGTCTTTGCGCGCCGCCGCGAAGGGCCAGGACAACCTGATGCCCTTCATTTACGATGCGGTGACTGCCTATGCAACCCTCGGCGAAATCTGCGACGCCATGCGTGATGTCTTCGGAACCTACGAAGAAGTCGCCATCACTTGACAACCTGCATAACAAAATCGCAAACCCTCGACACCCATGACTGAAAAAAAGATTCGCGTACTGATAGCCAAGCCCGGGTTGGATGGTCACGACCGCGGCGCAAAGGTGATTGCGCGCGCCTTGCGAGATGCGGGTATGGAAGTGATTTATACCGGCTTGCGCCAAACTCCAGAGATGATCGCCTCGGCGGCGGTGCAGGAAGATGTCGACGTGATCGGATTATCGATTCTCTCCGGCGCGCATAACACTATTTGCCCGCAGCTCATGACCTTGCTGAAGGACAAAGGCATGGACGACGTTACCGTTCTGGTCGGTGGAATTATTCCGGAAGCTGACATTCCAGCGATGAAAAAAGCTGGAATCGCGGAGATTTTTCTGCCCGGCACTTCCACGCAGGACATTATCGCCTTTATCCACAAACGTGTGGCACAAGGCACCTGACTTGATTTAACTACGCAGCACATTTCCCACGCCCGCAGCTGCTAAGCCGCAAACGCCTTTTCAAATTTCACGCGCGTGTAAAGCACGTAAAAGTTTTGCCGCCTAATATTGCGTTCCGACGCACTTCCCGGTTGCGCCAGGCTCACCGCTAGATCGCAGCCCGCCGCCGCGGCCCTCGCCAATCGCGTCCGCAACAACGCCGTTTGTACGCCGCGATTGCGAAACGCCGGGAGCGTGCTCGCCCCAAAAAGCCCAGCGACGCCATCGCGGACCGCTAGCGTCGCCCCGCCGGCAACTTTTCCGTCGATGCGCGCCAGGTAGCATTCCGCACTCGCTCCTTGCGCGAACATTTTCATCACGTTCAGAAGTTCCTGCGTTACCGGGTAGTGTTCCGCAAATCCTTGCGCTACCGTGAAGGTCCACAGTTCAAAATGTTCCTCTTCAACTTTCTCGATAGTCACGCCACCCGCCGGCGCGTCCCAGTTTTCCATCGTCATTTGCGTCGGCATGGTTCGTGCCATCACGCTGGAAAATTCTGTCACTCGATAGCCGCGCCTGCCAAACTGTTCGAACAAAGACAAATCCGCAAGCGGGCAACTTTCCACACGCACTGCTTCGCCGCGACTCCGATAGAATTCTTCCAGCCGGTCAAATTCTTCTTCACCTATCGGACCGTCGAGTCCCAGCCCGACAGCCTGCGTGGTCGGCAAGTTCGGGCCGCAATAAATCGCGAAGCCCCCGCCGATGCGCTCTACCGCGGTGTTACTTCCCGGACGCAGACGCTCGTAAGTTTCCGTGCATTCCACGGCAGCCTGCGCTTCCGCCATTTCAATGCGACGCGCCAGCGCCAGGTCGAGAAACAGTTCTTGATCGCTCATCTCTGAAAGGTATCGGCAAAGATTGCCTGGCCAGCGGTCCTTTCATAGCGGCGCAGCGTGCAGCGCCCCAGCTACCGAGGATTGGAATGCGCCCTTTCTAATGGTTTAAGCCCAGTGCAGCGAGTCCTCGACAATACTTTCACGCCAGGCCATCCCACTCATTGCACGACTTTGCCATTCGTATCGCGAATCTCCAGAGGACCCAGATTCAGCTTTTTTAAATCCGCTTCGATTTTGGCGCGATCTCCCACCACCAGCACGATCATCTTGTCCGGAAAAATATACTTTTGCGCGATGGATTGCGCCTGGCTGGTGGTCACCGCGTTAAGTTTATCCGGGAAATTAGTGTAGAAATCGAGCGGCAGATCGTAAGTGAAAAGCTCCGCAAAAGCGGCCGCCGTGGCGTTTCCGGTTTCAAACCGCCCAGGCAGCGAGCGCGCGATGGAATCTTTGGACATGGTTAGTTCCTCGGGAGCCATGGAGGTGTCGCGCATGCGGCGCAATTCATTGAACATTTCCGTGATGGCCGGCGCGGTCACGTCGGACCGCACTTCCGAGTAAACAATGAAGGGCCCCGGGGCACGGTGGTAATTGAAAAACGAGCCTGCGCCATAGGTATACCCGTGCTGCTCGCGCAAGTTCAAGTTGATGCGGCTGGAGAACAGACCGCCCAGTTCGCTGTTCATCACTTCCAGAGGTGTGTAATCGGGAGTGGAACGCGCAGGTCCCAGCTCCAGACACAGGACCGTCGACTGCGGGGCCCCCGCGCGGTTAACGACAATCACGCGAGCGGCAACTGGCTCGGGTGTAACGGTCTTCGCCGCCGAAGTTTCCGCCGATTTCCAAGCGCCGAAATTTTTTTCGGCCAGCTCTTTGAGTCGCGCTTGCGTGATTTTCCCCGTGACGATCAGCGCGGCATCGTTGGGGCGATAATTTTGCTCCCAAAAGTGCCGCAGATCTTCGTGCGAAGTCGCTTTCACCGATTCTTCGGTGCCGCTGTCGGGATACCCGTAAGGATTTTGCGGCCCGTAAAGAACCGCGGCGGCGACGCGCAGCGCCACGGAAAACGGTTGATCTTTTTCCTGGACCAGACGACCAAGTCGCTGCGAACGCTGCCGTTCGATTTCGTCTTTCGGAAAATTAGGATGCAAAGCCACGTCGGCAAGCAACGCCAGAGCCGGTGGAAAGTTGGGAGAAAGCGAGCGGACGGAAACGTGCGACTCGTCTGCGGAGGCTTCGGATTCGAGCGTGGCGCCCAAATCGGCCGTGCGATCCGCGATTTGTGTCGCGGAAAGCGTGGCAGTTCCCTGCTGCAACATTCCGGCGGTCATGCTCGCCAGGCCGGGCCGCTCTGCAGGATTCGCGCCGCTTCCTCCGCGAAGAATCAACCGCGCCGATACTACCGGCAGGCCGGGCCGCTCGTTATACAAAACGGTGAGGCCATTGGAAAGTTTAAACTGCACCGGTACGGGAAGATGCAGAGGACGAACCGCACCCGGCTTCGGTTGTGCTGCGCGCCAAGCAGCGTCAGGGTTTACTGGCTCGCCGCCGCCCTTAGCTTCGCTGCCTTGGCCCTCGCTGCCCTTGACTGTTTTTGGCGTGGGAACGTCCGGGCCCAAATCAGGCGTGCCCGGCACACCGTAAAGCACCACGCGGGCATCGGGTCCTAACTGTCCCTGTGCAAACATCTTTACAGTTTCTAAGCTCGCTTTTTCATAACGGTTGATGTCGGCTGCCAAGAAATCCGGAGTGCCCAGATAATGGTTGTAACGGTTCAAGCGATCGGCGACCCCGCCGAAGCCGCCCAGCGTTTCCAGGCGCGTGATAATTCCGGTTTCCACGCCATTGCGGGCACGCGCAAGCTCGGCTTCCGTCGGTCCATCTTTGCGCAGCGCTTCCAGCTCTTCGTTGATGGCTTTCTCTAGTTCTTCCGCGGTATGGCCCGGCTTAGCCGTCGCTTGAATCTCAAACATGGACCCCAAGATAAGGGACTGCTGGTTGGCGCGCACTTCCAAAGCGATTTGTTTGTCATAAACGAGCTTTTTATATAGCCGGCTGGAATGGCCTCCGGCAAGGATTCGTGCGGCCAGATCGGCCTCCGCATCACCGGGCTTGAAAATAGGCGAGGTCAACCAGGCCATGTAAACCGCCGGGAGCTGCACATGATCTTGAATGACGGCGCGTCGCTCCGAACTTATAGCTGGGGTTTTGACTTGAATTTTGGGCACTTCGGCGCCGCGCTTCAGCGGGCCGAAATGCTTTTCCACGAGTTCACGCGCATGCCCGGGATCGAAGTCGCCGACAATCGCGAGGCTCGCGTTATTCGGCGCGTAGTACAGTTTGAAAAAATTGCGGACGTCATCGAGTTTGGCCGCTTGAATATCCGCGTGCGAGCCGATCACGGAAGCGTAATAGGGATGATGCTTGGGGTACAGCAGATGCACCATGCCCTCTTCCACAATGCCATAAGGCACGTTTTCGAGGCTTTGCCGGCGCTCGTTACGCACTACGTCCTGCTGGTTGGAAAGGCTCGCTTGATCGAGTTGATCCGGTAAGTAGCCCATGCGGTCGGATTCGAGCCACAGTGCGAGCTCGAGCTGATTGGCGGGAAGCGTTTCAAAATAATTTGTGCGGTCAAAATCGGTGGTGCCGTTAATGTCTGCGGATCCGGCGGATTCCAGCAGCCGGAAGTGCGTATTCCCCGGAACGTGCTTCGAACCTTCAAACATCATGTGCTCGAACAGGTGCGCGAACCCCGTGCGGCCGGGAAGCTCGTTTGCAGGCCCCACGTGATACCACAGATTCACCGCCACCATGGGCAGCCGGTGATCCTCGGAAAGAATCACTTCCAGACCGTTATCTAAGGTGTATTTCTCAAATCGGAGCTTCGGGACTTCCAGCGGCGCAGGTCTCGCTGCTCCAGCCTGCGTGGAAGATTTTGGCACCGGCGAGGTTTGCGGCCGTGCCGGCTCTATAAGTAGAAGCGCAAGGACAGCAGTGAAGCAAAAGGCTCGGCGCAAAACATATTTCATAAAAGATCTTCCTTCCAGATAGGCGGTTGGAATTGCGGATCGGCTCGCTGCAAGTCGTCCTGTAGCTTACTATCCGTTGCAATCAGCGCAAGAACTTTTCGATGCAGCATGTTCGCGCCGGCAATTCGCATAAGCTTGCGCAAAACTCGTATACTGTCACACTTGGCGCGTGGTTATTTTGCCACACGCCGCCCGGCGAACAAATTGTCACTGCGCGAGGTTCTGAGTGGCGTCCGTCCTGAAAAGCACCGTCAACCTGGAATCGCCCGACTTCCAGAAAAATGCCCGCCGCATAATCGATTTGATTGGCACGCTGAAGAATGAAGAGGAACAAATCAGCCAGGGCGGCGGCGCAAAAGCCATCGACGCGCAGCACAAAAAAGGCCGGCTAACGGCACGGGAACGTGTGGCCAAGCTGATCGATCCGGGGTCGACTTTTTTTGAGCTTGGCGTGTTTGCCGCTTTCGAAATGTATGAAGAATGGGGCGGCGCGCCCAGTGCGGGAACGATTACTGGACTGGGGCGTGTTGCTGGCCGCACTTTCATGATCATCGCCAATGACGCCACTGTAAAAGCCGGAGCATTTTTCCCGATGACCGCGAAGAAAGTCATTCGCGCCCAGAATATCGCCATCGAGAATCGCATCCCTACACTTTATCTGGTGGACTCGGCTGGCGTGTTTTTGCCGCTGCAGGAAGACGTTTTTCCGGACACCGATGATTTTGGGCGGGTTTTTCGCAATAACGCGGTGATGAGCGCCATGGGTATACCACAAATTACCGCCATCATGGGAATGTGCGTGGCGGGCGGAGCGTATTTGCCGGTGATGTGCGATCACATTTTGATGACCGAAGGTTCGGGGTTGTTCTTGGCGGGGCCGGCGCTGGTGCAAGCAGCGATTGGGCAAAAAACTTCAGCCGAAGATTTGGGTGGCGCGAAAATGCACGCGCAAATCAGCGGCACCGTAGATTTTCGCGAGCCCAACGACGAAGCGTGCCTGGCAAGAATTCGCGCGCTGGCGGATAAATTGGGCGCGCCAAACGCTACTCCCTTCAGTCACACGCATTCGCGCGATCCGCTTTATCCTGCCGAGGACATTTATGGAATTTTCTCGAGCGATCCCGGGAAACAATATGACATGCGCGAAATCATCGCGCGTACTGTGGATGCCAGCGAATTTGAGGAGTATCGCGCGGAGTATGGCGAGACTTTGCTATGCGGATACGCGCGCATCGGCGGCTGGGCGGTGGGAATCGTCGCCAATCAGAAAAAACATGTGCAGACGCTGGCTCGCGGCTCAGATCAAAAGCGCATGGAATTCGGCGGCGTGATTTACACGGAATCGGCCGAGAAAGCCGCGCGATTTATTTTAGATTGCAACCAGCATCGCATTCCGCTGGTTTTTCTGCACGATGTGAATGGCTTTATGGTGGGCAAGGACGCGGAGTGGAGCGGCATTATTCGTGCCGGAGCGAAAATGGTGAACGCCGTGGCCAACAGCGTGGTGCCTAAGATTTCCGTGATCTGCGGGGGAAGTTTTGGCGCTGGGCATTATGCCATGTGCGGCAAAGCGTACGATCCACGCTTCATGTTTGCGTGGCCTACAGCGCGTTACGCGGTGATGAGCGGCGACGCGGCCGCAGAGACACTGGTGGAAATTAAATGGAAACAGCTGGAACGCGCGGGGAAGAACCTTTCTGAAAAAGATAAAAAGGAATTACGGGAATCGGTGCGCGCCACTTACGAACATCAGACCGATCCGCGCTACGCTGCGGCGCGCCTGTGGGTCGACGCCATAATTGATCCCGCGCACACGCGCGAAGCGCTGATTTGGGCGCTCGACTGCGCCGCGCTAAATCCCGACATTCGCGAATTCAAGACCGGAGTTTTACAAACGTGATTAGCACGCGGTTAACTTTTCTTTCGTCGCTAGGCGCTTGGGTTTTCGTTACGTTCACTTCGTTAACCGCGGAAAGAAACGGGTCACGATGCCCGAAAATGTAAAGCTCATCGAATGTCCGAGGGATGCGTGGCAGGGGTTGCCGGAATTTATTCCCACCGAATATAAAGTGGAATATTTGAAAGCGCTGAGGGCCGCAGGTTTCCGCCACATTGACGCGGTCAGTTTTGTTTCGCCTAAACTCGTAAAACAAATGGCTGACAGCGAAGAGGTAATGTCCAAACTGAATGCTTCTCTTTCTGGCGACACAGACCCGCCCGAAATTATCGGCATCGTTGTAAATAGGAAAGGTTTGGAACGTGCGCTCGTGACCTCAGGCGTTACCACCATCGGGTATCCGTATTCCATTTCCGCTTATTTTCGACGCGCTAATGCCAATATGACGCGTGCCGAATCGCGTCTGATGGTTGAAACACTGAAAAAATATACGGCCGCGGCCAAGCGCGACCTCGTAATTTACATCTCCATGGCCTTTGGCAATCCTTACGATGAACCTTGGGGAGTGGAAATCGTCACGGAGACGCTGGAGTGGCTGAAGGACATTCGCGTCCGCACCGTTTCGTTGGCGGACACCGTAGGAAACGCGTCTCCAGAAATTGTCGGCGAGGTGTATCGCGCCGCTAAAAACCACGTTGCCGGGATCGAGCTGGGAGTGCATTTGCACAGCCGGCCGGAAAGTGCGGAGGAGAAAATTCTGGCGGCATATGAAGCGGGTTGCCGGCGCTTTGACAGTGCGCTCACGGGACTCGGCGGCTGTCCTTTTGCAGGAGATCAGCTCGTAGGCAATATCGCAACCGAGAATGTGTTGGCTGCGCTGCGTAAGGCGGGCGCTGATTTAGGTATCGAAGTCGCGCCTCTGGCTGGCGTGCTGCAAATGACCAACGAAATTCGCGGCAAGTACGCGCACGCGCCGGTTGCAAATTAGTATGCTTGCACGCACGGGTGTCCGGGGTTAGGAGTTCCGCTATGTACGAGACATTGCTTCTCGAATTTTCCGGCGAACTGGCGATTCTTACGCTGAATCGTCCCGAGAAACGCAACGCCATTTCCACCCAGATGCTCGCGGATTTGCAATCCGCTTTAGACGCCATGGAACGAAGTCCTGCGCGCGTAGGAATCCTTACCGGCGCGGGCAAAGCTTTTTGCGCGGGCATGGATCTGGAGATGCTAGCTTCCATCGCGCAGCATTCCCCGCTAGAGAACATGGAAGATTCACGGCGGATGGCGCGGATGTTCCGGCGAATTTGGAGTTTTTCCAAGCCTTTGATCGCCGCGGTAAATGGAGCGGCACTGGCCGGCGGATGTAGCATTGCCACCTTATGCGATTTTACGGTGGCGGTTCCGGAAGCGAAATTCGGATACACGGAAGTTAGAATTGGATTTCTGCCGGCTATTGTATCGGTTTTTCTTACGCGCCAGATTGGTGAGAAGCGCGCGCGCGATTTGTTGCTTACGGGCCGCGTGATTTTTGCGGCAGAAGCGAAAGAGTTTGGCCTGGTTACGGAAATCGTGGCGCCGGAACATTTGCAGCAACGAGCGCGCGAATTGGCCGGCACGTTGATCGAAGCGAGCCCCAGCAGCCTTACGCGCACGAAATGCCTGTTGACAAGCGCGGCAGCAGCCAGCGTGGATGCCGACCTGGAACGCGCGGTGCTTGAAAATGCCCGTATTCGCAGTACTCCGGATTTCAAAGAAGGGTTGGCGTCATTTTTGGAAGAGCGCAAACCGATTTGGCGTGGTGATTCGGAATGAAGTTCCGTAAAAGCGAAATTTAGACCTCTGGAAATACGTAGGGACTACGAATGATGGATCATCACGACGCAACGGTGCGCGTGCGTTACGCCGAAACCGACCAGATGGGCGTGGTGTATCACGCGAATTATCTGGTGTGGTTTGAAGTGGGTCGCGTGGAGATGATTCGCGCTTTAGGCATTGAGTACAAGCGCATGGAAGTTGATGACGATTGTCACATCGTAGTGGCCGATGCGCATTGCCGCTATTGTCGTCCCGCGCGGTACGACGACGTGTTACGTATCCGCACGCGCGTCCTTGAATCCCACAATCGCACCATCCGTTTTTCGTATGAAGTATTTCGCGACCCGGACGGCCAGTTGCTCGCTACCGGCGAGACGACGCACGTGATCTGCGCGGGCAACGGACGCCCAAAACTTTTGCCGGAGAAATATCGCAGCATCTTCCGCGCCATTGTGACGGAACGTCCCCATCGGAGAAAGGCATGAGCATTGCCCTGACCGGCAACGATCTTACGTTTGCGCAACTTTACGCGGTGGCCTTGCGCGGAGAGGAAGTTACTCTAGCTCCCAGCGCGGTCGAGAAGATGAATGCATCGCGCGCGGTGGTGGATCGTCTGGTGGCGTCCGGCGCGACCGCGTATGGCATTAACACGGGATTCGGCAAGCTGGCTTCGGTGCGAATTTCCGCCGAGCAGGTCCGTCAACTTCAAGTGAATCTGGTGAGGTCGCACGCGTGCGGCGTGGGCCCACCGCTGAGCGAAACAGAAACTCGCGCGATTATGCTGTTACGTGCCAACGCGCTGGCAAAAGGCTTAAGCGGCGTTCGTCCGCAGGTGGTGGATACACTTTGCAAGATGCTGAGCGCTAAAGTGCATCCGGTGGTTCCTTCCCAGGGGTCGGTCGGCGCATCGGGCGACCTTGCCCCGCTTGCGCACCTCGCGCAGGTGTTGATGGGCGAGGGACGCGCCGTCTACAAAGGCGAAATTCTGGACGGCGGCGAAGCCATGAAGCGCGCGGGAATCGCGCGGGTGACGCTAGTGGCTAAAGAAGGGCTTTCTCTACTTAATGGAACACAAGGGATGCTTGCCTTGCTCAGCCTGGGGCTTTATGAAGCGGACATCCTGATGGATACGGCGGATGTGGCTTCAGCGCTTTCGCTGGACGCGCTTCGCGGAAGCCCGGCCGCTTTTGACGCAAGAATCATGGGCGCGCGCGCTTATCCCGGCGCAGCGATCACGGCGCGCAACGTTGCGCGACTCAATGCAGGCAGCCAAATCCGCGAATCGCATCGCTCGTCCGAGCAGGATCCGCGCGTTCAGGATGCGTATAGCTTGCGGTGCACGCCGCAAGTTCACGGCGCGGTGCGCGATTCGCTGGAGCAAGCGCGCGAGATGACAAAGGTGGAACTGAACAGCGCAACCGACAATCCGCTGGTGTTCGTTCGCGATGCGCAAAACGGCGACATCGTGAGCGGCGGAAATTTTCATGGCCAGCCATTGGCGATGGCCGCGGACCAAGTGGCGATCGCGCTGGCCACGCTCGGCGGAATCGTCGAGCGGCGGATCGAGCAGATGACCAATCCACTGACCAGCATGCTGCCGGCGTTTCTTACTCCGGAACCGGGGTTGAATTCCGGGTTCATGATCGCGCAAGTAACCGCGGCGGCGCTGACCAGCGAGAATAAGTCGCTGGCAACGCCGCATTCGGTGGACTCGATTTCGACTTCCGGCAACCAGGAAGATTATGTTTCGATGGGCATGAGTGCGGCGCGGCGCCTGGCACGCATGCTGACTAACCTGCGCCATATTATTGCCATTGAGCTGCTGTGCGCATGCCAGGGGATCGATTTGCTGGCTCCCCAGCAGACCGGAAGCTTGGCGAAGAAGGCTTACGACAGTGTGCGCACAAAGTCCGCGAAGTTGACCGAGGATCGCTCGCTGGCGGCGGACATTGTGGAGGTATCGGCATTGGTTGCGCGGGCTACTTTTTCAAGCATTCTTCCCGAGGTTGCACCATGATGCCTTTCGGCATCCGGCGTCCGGCTTTCTTCGCTGAAGGCAAAGATCCTACGAGTTGAGAAAAGGCTAACGATCAGGGCTGCCAGAAAGCATATGAGTCTGTTGAAAAATCAGGTGCGTGAGAGAAGTAAGTTTTGTGGAGGAATTTTACCTCAGCGCTTTTGATACCTTTTCAAATCGTAGATCGTCGCG